>Ga0272441_10005278_pt1 | contig 22639 bp, 16 predicted proteins | sample SSMProp6N_FD_193582 | JGI IMG/M metagenome (GOLD analysis project Ga0272441, IMG submission 193582) | Marine sediment archaeal communities from Little Sippewissett salt marsh, Falmouth, MA, United States - SSM-Prop-6N | ecosystem: Environmental > Aquatic > Marine > Wetlands > Sediment ... | reverse complement strand
AGGCGGCTCTGCTATCGCCGAGAGTAACCCGCGATAACCAGCGGCCACACGCCGCTGAGCCCATGGTCTCTATCGACCATAACTCCAGGAGCCGGTCGTTCCATATTTTCTACAATTGCTGGCGCAAAGCGAAAATGCCGCGGGTCCGGAGGCAGCGTTATGCGGGAGGAGATTGCTTCCCCGGCATTCGCGAGGAGAGGCTTGTTGCGCTGCTCGCAATGACATGCGCGAGTCCTTGATGTCATTGCGAGCGAAGCGAAGCAATCTATGGTCGCACGATTCACGAAACGCGGTACCGCAATCTTGTGGTGCGGATGAAAACTACGGCTTGTCCCCGGATCGCGATCCCGGTGTGGCGGACGGTTCGCGCATGCCGCCGTTTTTGCTCATCAGGCGACAGCCGTCTTTGACCAGGGTGTCTTGCAGTTCTCTGATGTGGTTTTCGTACACGCCTCGCGGCGTGAGTTTGTGTGCGGTGGCGAGCGCCGCGGCGGTGCCGACGGCCTGGCCCATGGCACAGCAGGGGCGCATCACGCGGGTGCCGCCGAAGGCGATGTGCGTGGCCGAGTGACATCGTCCCGCCATGAACAGGTTGTCGATGTTTCTGGAGTAGAGCGTGCGATAGGGAATGCTGGTCCGGCGTCCCTGATAGACGTGGATGCAGTCATTGCCCCTGACCCAGAACCCTTCGGGATGGTGCACGTCGGGGCCCCAGTCCGTGAAGGCGACGGTGTCGTCGTGAACGATGCGCTGGTCGTAATCTCTCTGGGTCATCATGTAGTCGCCGACGAGTCGCCGGCTCTCGCGGACGCCGGCCACGTAGTTCAGCCAGACCAGCTCCCGCTTCAGGTTCTTCTCGCGGGTAGCGGGATTGTGGTTCTTGGCGTAGTTCCACAGCCCCAGCGAGATGCGGAAGAGTTCATCGCGGATGTGCTCGGCGTCTTCGATCGTGTTCAGCATCCCGCCGTATTCCACCCACCAGGCGTGGTGGATATGACCGTTGATGTCATTGCCCGGATTTCGGCCCTTCCCGCGCGAGGGCCGGTCGAAGTTCTCAGGACGAACGATCTTGCTGGTCCGCCGGTGCGAACCTGCCGGCTCGAAATCGGACGAGGCCTTCCACTGGTACGCCCAGTCCGGGCAAACGAACGGCACCGGTTCCTTCCGCTCGGCGAAGACCGCCTTGTAGAGATCGTTGCCCATGGTGCGATTGCCCGCTTCCGCCGGGGCCAGGGATTCGTTGAACTCCGAGCGTGCTTCCTGGCCCATGCGGTACTCGGCGCCGGCGTAATAACCGATCCAGCCATGCCCGGTCGTGTCGGCAAACAGGGGCGCCGAGAACCGCAGACGCTGGCCCGTGCGGACGTCGATGGCGATGACGGAGGCGATCCGGGTCTTGCCTTTCATGTCCACGTCGATGGCGCGCGTGTTGAGGAAGAGCGCGATATTCGCTTCGGCGCGGACGATTTTCTCCATCTTCTCCGAGTCGGCGAAACGGTCCCAGCCCTGCGGCGGGAAAAGCTCGGCCGTGATCCCCGTGACGTTGCGCCGGTCCGGCGGGTTGCCGATATAGCCCATGGGCGGGATTTCGATCTCCGAGGAGCTGTTGCCCCCGAGGACGGGCCGGTCCTGGATCAGGGCGACCTTGATCCCGTGACGTGCCGCCGCCAGCGCCGCGCCCATGCCGGCCGGACCGCCGCCCACCACGACTAAATCGTACGTGCCCATTTCTGCGATGTCCCGGCTGACACCGGCGTAGCGGAGACGTTGCCTGGCGAGTTCCTCTGCCTCATTCGCAGGTTCGAACGGGCCGCTGGCCAGCACCATCGCATCGCAGCGTCCCCACCACCCCGTGGTGTCATGCAGGCGAAGTTCCACCGTGCCCTTTTTCAGGTCGAAGTTGCCGCCGTTGGTCCAGTGCCAGGCATCGTGATTCGCCTTGCCAAAAACCACGGGGCAGGCCTTCCCGTCGATGTGCACCTCGAATCGGCCCGGTGAATGGGAGGCAAGCCAGTCGCGGCAGCGAACCCAGAGAGTATACGCGCCGTCTTCCGGTATGGCGACGGATGTGACAGCATCATCCGCCGGCTTGCCCAGCCCGGTGGCCAGCAGGTAGACCGAACCCATGATGTCGATGTGCTGGGGGTCGTTGGACCACGTCCCCGTATTCTCCATCGCCTCCGCTTCCTGCCAGATCACGTGACTTTCGGCAAGACAGGCAGACACCGACATCAGTGCCAAACACAGAATAGAACCGGTTTCCTTGACGCGCATTACCGTTTGCCCTCTCATCTATTTACCTTCGTTTCGTGTCCTGCCCGCCACGACATTGTGTGGCGCCGTCCAGTATCCCACAATCCGGGCCCTCGTGGCAAGGATCGCAGTATGAAGTCTTCGTCCGGAATTTCCCATATCTTCCGGACTTGTCTGTGGGAATATTCTGACATGCGGGTGGCAGCGTCAAGCGCCAGCTTGGCGATGGGGGAGTTGTCTGCTGCGTGTGACACTATACGAGCCCCGGGTGTTGAACCATCGCCAAGTCCTTCGGACTTGACGCTGCCACCCGTAGTTGCTCAGTGTCGAAGACAATGATGTCCGAAAGATTGTACAGACACCTCGGCCCGCAGCGCCACAAAAGCGCTTGTCCGGCGGCGAGAGGCTCTGTAAACTCGTGGAGGCGAGTTCTTCGGATACCGCCGGAGCGGAGAGAACGCCTGCTGTCGCAGAGGTCCTTGGATATGAAGAATCGGTATTATCTGGTCATCCTGATTGGCGTGCTCGTGTGCACGGGTACCGTGGCGGCCCTGCTGATGATGAGCCGGTCCCGCCGGCCTCGGGCCCTCTACAAGGTCACGTTCATACCGTCGCTGGGCGGCTTTCTCATCAACCCCCATTCCCTCAACGAGGCCGGTCAGGTCGTGGGCGTGGCCGAGACGCCGACGCACACGCAGCACATCTTCCTGTGGGACAAGCAGCAGGGCTTTCGCGAGCTCGGACGCTACGACGAGCCGCCTCATGCGGGGCGGTTGTGCATCAACAACGTTGGGCAGATCGCCGGCACAACCACCGACCCCAACGGCTACCGCAGGGGCTTCCTCTGGGATGTGAACGATGACCGCCGGCAGATGCTCGGCACCTTCGGCGGCCATCATGCCATCGCGCAAGACTTGAACGACAAGGGACAGATCGTAGGGTACGCCGAGGACGCCACTCTCCAGCGGCGCGCCTTCCTCTGGGACCCCAACTCCGGCATGCGCGATCTCGGCTCGCTCGGCGGTGACCAGTCCGTGGCTCTGCGCCTCAATGAGGCCGGTCAGGTCGTCGGATGGTGCTGGACGAAGGCAAGGAGAACGCATCTGTTTCTGTGGGATCCGGTCGAAGGAATGATCGATCTTGGAGCGAGCGGGAACGGACCTTTCCGCTGCTGTATCAACAACCGCGGCTTCGTCGTGCGCCGCTTCGGCACGACCGCCGGCAAGACCTACTTCGCCACCTGGACGAAAGAGACCGGCGCCCGCGAGCTCGATTTCGTCGGCGTCGCGTCGGCCGAGCCCTGCGCGCTGAACGATGCCAACCGGTTTCTCATTCGGGGCAGGCCCGCCCATCTGAAGTTGCTCGGCCAGTCCGTGCGCCGGCGCCAGGAGTGCTACCTCTGGGACCCGAACGACGGCATCATCCCGCTGCAACCGCGCGTGCCCATACCGGATCTGATCTATCTCAAGGTGACCGATATCAATAACAAAGGCTGCATCACCGCCGTCATCCGAACCAAGGGCGCCGACCTGCTTCGAGCCGTCTTGCTCGAACCGACGGGGGGATGACGGTTTCGTTGGCTACAGCCGCCAGGGGCTGCGCATGGGGCGGGTGAGCATGCGGTTGGCCTGGTCGTCGTTGACGAATTGTTCGCGCCGGGGGTTCCAGCGGAGCTTGCGTCCGAGGCGGATGGCGATGTCGTCGAGGTGACAGATCGTGTCGGAGCGCACGGCCGTTTCGACGGGACAGATTGTTTGCTCGCGGCTCCGCACGCATTCCAGGAAGTTCCGCTTGTGGTTGTTGCTGACGGGCAGCCGCAGTTCGGTGGAATCGAACGTCTCCTGCAGGAGCGATTTCGGATGGGCGTCGATGCCGCTGCGCGAGACGATGACCCAGCCGTCGGTTCCGACAAACAGTACGCCCACACCCTTGTGCTGCAGAGCTTCGGACTTGAATTGGGGGAACTCGCGCAGCGTGTGACTTCTCTCGGTGTGGATCATGCGCACGCCGTTGGCGTAGGTGTGCTCGACCCACCACGTCGTCGGTGTGTCGCAGAGGCCGTCTTTGGGTAGGGTGCCCGTCCCTTCGATCTCCAGCGGGCCCGTCTCGTCGCTGTCGTTGCCCCACTGGGCGATGTCCACGTGGTGGATGCCCCAGGCGCCGCTGAGGCAGCCGAGGCAATAGTCGTGGATGTGCATCCAATAGCCCGGCGTGCCCTCGGCGCGGGAGGCGGCGCGCTGGAAGGTGTAGTCGGACCAGGGTGCGGGCCCCAGCCACATGTCGTAATCGAACTGTCTCGGGTCGGGCTGTGGTTGGAGCGGCTGGCTCGCCAGCGTCGCGCCGGGCACGGACCCGACGACGATGGTCTTGAGCTTGCCGATGCGTCGGTTTCGCGCCAGCTCGCAGGCGAAACGGAAGTCCCGGCTGGATCGCTGCTGCGTGCCGAACTGGAAGACGACGCCGTACCGTGTCACCGCCTCGCGCAACGCCTTCGCGGCCGCTACGTGTACGTCGGCGGGCTTCTCTAAGTACATATCCTTGCCGTTGCGGGCCGCCTCGATCCCCACCAGGGCGTGCCAGTGGTCGGGCGTCGCGACGCAGACCGCGTCGATATCGGGCCGTGCCAGCAGTTCGCGGAAGTCGTGATACGTCGCACAGCCTGTGTCCCCGTACCGGCCGTCCACGTGCTGTTTGGCCTTCTCCCGAAACGCGCGGCGCAAGTCGCATACGGCCGCGACGCGCACGTCCTCCTGGGCCGAGAAGCTGCGCAGATGACCGCCCCCCATGCTGCCCACGCCGATGCAGCCCATGACGATTTTCTCGCTCGGTGGCGTGACGCCGGCGGCCCCCATGACCCGGCCCGGCACGAAGTACGGCACCCCAACGGCGCAGGCGCCCACGGCAGCGGTTGTTCGTAAGAATTCGCGACGGCTGATAGCGTGTTCCATAGCAGATTGGCCCTCTACTCTTTCACAATCGCAACGGCAATCCCCCACGCCGCAGATTATAACATACCCAACGAGAATGTGCTACTGCGACAAGTGCGTGAGAAGTCATCCCGACATGTGGGTGGCAGCGTCAAGCGCAGCCTGGCGATGGGGGACTTGCCTGCTGCGTGTGACGCTACACGAGCCCCGGGCGTTGCCCCATCGCCAAGTCCTTCGGACTTGACGCTGCCACCCCGGGGTTGGCGAGGGACAGTGTCCGGGTGTCGCAAAGCTCTCAGGCACACCTCCTGCAAGCGTGTGGCCGGAATTGGGTCGCGTGGTTCATCCAGCCGACACGGTACCTACAAGATCCTGGTGTCGTCGTATCGAACGCCGCGCGGGCTCCCGCGCCGTGGCGTTTGTAGGGGCAGGCCCCCGTGCCTGCCCGAATGACGCGAGCATGGCAGCACGGCACTGTCGCAAATGGGCAACCACAGAGGGTTGCCCCTACGGCATTGCGATGGGATGACAAAAGGCGCCGACGTTGTGCTATCCGCCACCGTTTTTCGACCGAATCTTCCTGCAATGCCTGCTGAATTCGTTATGGTCCTTGGCGCCGAATCCTGGTACACTGGCGGCTCATGGATATGACCAACCGAAGAACCGACAGTTATTTATGGGAGGACGTAACATGAACCGTCGAAAATTCATCGCAGCGTCACTGGCGGCCGGAGCTGCCGCCGTCGGAGCCAAGAGCACGCCTGCCCAAGCCTCGAACCGGGCCAAGTTCCGCATGAAGTATGCCCCGCATTTCGGCATGTTCAAGAACAGCGCGGGCAACGACCCGATCGATCAGCTCAAGTTCGCCGCCGGCCAGGGGTTTACCGCCTGGGAAGACAACGGCATGATGCGCAAGAGCGTCGACTTGCAGAAGAAGATCGCCCGGACGATGGAGCAGCTCGATATGACGATGGGCGTGTTCGTTTCGTCGGGCGGTTTCGACAGCCGGGCGGGCGAGTTCGTCACCAGCACCTCGAAGGACCTGCACCAGCGGCTGCGGGCCCGCATGAAAGAGGCGATCGAGGTCGCCAAACGCGTCAACGCCACCTGGTCCACGTTCGTCCCGGGCAACGTCACTCAGAAGCTCGAGATGGACTACCAGATGGCCAACTGCGTCGAGAATCTCCGCGTGTGCGCCGAGGTGTGCGAGCCGGCGGGCCTGGTTCTCGTGCTGGAACCGCTCAACTGGTGGGCGAACCATCCGGGGTTGTTCCTGACGCGGATCCCGCAGGCGTATCTGATCTGCCGGGCCGTCAACAGTCCCAGCGTCAAGATCCTCGACGATCTGTATCACCAGCAGATTTCCGAGGGTAATCTCATCCCGAATATGGATCGGGCCTGGGACGAGATCGGCTATTTCCAGATGGGCGACAATCCGGGCCGCAAGGAGCCCACCACCGGAGAGATCAACTACAAGAACATCTTCAAGCACATCCATGACAAAGGCTATAGGGACGTGCTGGGCATGGAGCACGGTGTCAGCGGCAAAGGCGAGGCCGGGGAAAAGGCCCTGATCGAAGCGTATCGCTACTGTGACAGCTTTTAAACGAGCCGGCGCAACGCGGGCAGAGAATCGAGAGGTTTGTGTATGAGCCGAAAACGAAAGGGAACATCGAGACGAGGGTTTTTGAAATCGGCCGGCGGCGCCGTGGCGGCTTTCACCATCGTGCCGCGTCACGTGCTGGGACAGGGACAGACGCCGCCCAGCGAGAAGCTCAACATCGCCTGCGTCGGAGTGGGCGGTCGGGGTGCGGCCAACCTCAACGGCGTTCGCGGCGAGAACATCGTCGCGCTGTGCGACGTGGATACACGCCGCGCGGGCAAGGCCTTCGAGAGCTTTCCCAAGGCCCGGAAGTACCGTGACTACCGCCGGATGCTGGACGAGGTGGAGAAGGACATCGATGCGGTCGTGGTGGCCACGCCCGACCACACGCATGCGGTGGCGCTGATGGCCGCGATCCAACGCGGCAAGCACGTCTATTCCGAGAAGCCGCTGGCCCATTCGATTCATGAGGTTCGCGCGCTGCGCCGGGCCGCCCGCCAGCACAAGGTCGTGACACAGTTGGGCAACCAGGGCCATTCCTTCAACGATATTCGCATGTTTTGCGAGTGGATCTGGGACGGGGCGATCGGCAACGTCCGCGAGGTGCACGCCTTCTGCGGGTCGAATTACAGCAGCATCGGCAATCTGCCCAAGCTCAAGGAAAAGCACGAGGTCCCGCCCGAGCTCAAGTGGGATCTGTGGCTCGGGCCGACACCGTGGCGGCCGTACAATCCCGTCTATCTGCCGGGAAGCTGGCGACGCTGGTCGGCCTTTGGCACCGGCTGCATCGGCGACTGGGTCTGTCACACGGTCGATCCGGTCTGGTGGGCCCTGGACCTCGACGCGCCGAAGACGATTCGCGCCGAGGCGATGGGCTACGATCCGAAGAAGCACGCCGAGACGTTTCCGCCCGGGACCAAGGTGACGTATGAATTCGGCGCCAAAGGCAAGCGCGGCCCGGTCAAGCTGATCTGGTTCGACGGCCAGTGGACGCCGCCCCGGCCGGCGGAACTGGAGCCGGGCCGAGAGGCCCGCAAGACCGGCGGCATCGTCATCGGCGACAAGGGCACGATCATGTACGGTTCCCACGGGGCCGGCAGCGCCCGGATCATTCCCGAGGAGAAGATGAAGGCGTACCAGAGGCCGCCCCAGACGCTGCCACGCGTCAAGAACCACCATTACGACTGGCTCAATGCCGTCAAGACGGGCGGCAAGGCCGGCTCGAATTTCGATTACGGCGGCCCGCTCACCGAGGTCGCGCTGCTCGGTGCCATCGCCATCCGGCACCTCGGCCAAAAGCTCCAATGGGACGCCGCAGCCGCACGCTTCACCAACTGCCCCGAGGCCAACCAGTTTGTCAACCCGCCGTACCGACAAGGCTGGACCCTGTAACAAACAGAGAAACCGAACGAGGCACGCATGCGGACAAAACCCGTGCGTGTCTCGTTGAATTGTAAGGTGGGGCTTGCCCCACCATCCTTTTTACATCGAGTGACACGCTACCTTTGCAGGGCCCACGAGAGGAAGCTGCATGTGACCAACTGGACGCGGCGTTTGTCGTCGAGGAGGTAATGGGTCGGCAGGATGCCTTCGCCGGTCTGGGCGTAGCTGTCCAGGGCCAGGGTTCGCCCTCCTTTTACAGGGACCTGTACCCGTCCGTCGTAGGTGAGACGTTGATTGGGCTTCAAGAGCGAGGCGTCTCGCAGCAGGTCGAAGGTCAGGCGGAGGCTGCGGTCGGCGCTGCGCGTCAGCAGGCCGGGCACGTGCCATTGTGTCACGACGCAATGGCTCGCCAGGCGGCCGCAATGGTCGCGGTCGCTCTCGATGCGGATCTTCCCGTTCTCGCACCGACCTCTTTCGGCCAGCTTTGAAAGCGGATCGATCTGCCCGTCGGGCCCGACCTCGTGACTTTTCAGCCGCCAGCTTCGGATCGAGTGCAAGGCGTCGGTGTTGCACGCGATCTCGGCCTCCATCACGTTATCGACACCGCCGACCTTCGTGCTCTGGGCGACCTCGTAGACGATCCGATCGCTCGACTTTGTGCACGCGATATCGATCTTGCCGACCACGGAGTTGGTGTGCGTTCCCCGACCTTTGCGGCCCCAGCTCCAGTGGACGATGTCGTAATGGAGCGTCGCCGGTCGCTCTTGCCCCTGAGTGTCACTCGGTGAAAAGGTGGGCAGGTAATCGCGTATCGGCTTGACGGCGCAAGGCTGGCCGCCCGCGTCGATCCCGGAGCCGCCGTCGGCGTCTCTGGCCAGCAGCGGCAATCTTCCGGCGGCGATCAGTGACGCAGCCACCAGGCCGCTCTGCAGGAATTCTCTTCTGTCCATTCGTTGGCTTTGCACGGATCAGCCCTCCGCCTGGAGTTTCTGGTACCATTGCACGTACGGGGTATAGAGATCGCCCAGACGCGGGCGTTTGGCGGCGGCACGTCTCGGACGCGGCGCTGCCTGCGTCAGTTGCGGCGGGCCCGGATAGATCTCAATGCGCGACAGGTATTCGCGCAGGTGCTCTCGATGCCGCTTGACAACGCTCGCATGGGCGGCGTCGCCGGCGAGGTCCTTCGTTTCCAGCGGATCGTTCTGAATGTCGAACAGCCGCGTCCGGTCGGGATAGAAAATGGTCTTGAACCGCTTGTCGCGGATGCAGATCGAGAGCCCGCCGATCGAGGTTTCGCAGACGATGTAGTTACGCCAGGGGATGCTCTTGCCCTCCAGCAGCGGGCGCCAGCTCCGCGCGACGGTCATCTTCGGCAGCGGCGGCGCGCCGGCATAGTCGCAGATCGTCGCGGCGATGTCCACTCCGGAGACCAGGTGCTCGGTGTCACGCCGGCCCGCAGCGATCCGCTCCGGCCAGCAGAGCACCGCCGGCACCCGGCAGGCCTCCTCCTCCAGGTATCCCTTGCTCACCTTCGCGTGGAAGCCGAGGCCGTCGCCGTGATCGGCGGTGAAGACGAACAGCGTGTTGTCGGCGTGCGGCCCGTTGCGGACGGCGTCGTAGACCCGCCCGATTTCGGCATCGACCATCTCGACCATGCGATAGTAGCTGTAGATGTAGTAGCGCCAGTCGCGCGTGCTCCAGTTGCGGATCTGCCGCATGCCGGTGTTGTGGTAGTCGTGGTCGAAATTGGCTGGCAGGGGGGGTAGCTTGTCCTTGATCTTGCCCGCGAAGGCGAACTTGCCCGGTCCTCCGTCGTTGCCGGCCGGGTAGCAGCAATCGTGAGGGTTGAGAAAGCCGACCGCGAGAAAGAAGGGCTCCTTGCCCGTTCGGTTTCGCAGGTAAGCCACGGCCGACCGCGCCACGGCCGAATCGCCCAACTCCCCGTGGCCGGAGCCGCGATGCAGAACGTTGAAGCTCTTTCTGACATCCCGGCCGCTGACGTGCCACTTGCCCGTGTAGACCGTCTCGTAGCCCTCCTTGCGCAGCCACTGGCCCAAATCGGGCAGCTCCGGGCGCAGGGGATAGCTGTTGACGACGACGCCGTGCTCCTTGGACATGCGCCCGGTGAACCAGCTCGCCCGGGCCGGACAGCATTGCGGCATCGCGTCGTACGACTCCATGAACGAAGTGCCGTCACGAATGATCCGGTCGATGCTCGGCGTCTGCACGTGCGGGCAGCCATAGGCGGAGATGGCCTTGTGGTGCATTTGATCGACGTGAACGAATACGATGTTCGGCTTTTGCACGAGTTCCTCCAATCCAGCCTCTTGCCAGGGACCGCAGCCGGCTGAGAATACCCTATTCTACAGCGGCCATTGCCGGCCTCAAAGCTGTTTTTTCAGCGATCTCTGCACGTCTCCCTGTTTGCCTCGCAGGAGACTGTTGCCGGGAAGACCCGAAAAAAACGGTCGTGCCAGGGCAAAATCTGCGAAAACTGCAAAATGCCCGGAACATATGTCGCGACCGGCGCATCAGGCCCAGTAGAAAACAACCTACGAACCTAACCTTCTGCGGCGTGGGGTAACTCCAGACGCAGTGACCACGAGGGCCGGGCGCTGAAAAGCGGCCGGCCCCGGGTCTTTCCGTCGGTCATTTTTCTTCCTTTTTATTGCCGCCCAGGAGGCCGCCCAAGCCCTTGATCAGGTCTTCAGCGGGCTTTTTCAACTCTTCCGGGACCTTATCGCCGATTTCTTCCTGGATCTTGCTGTCGACTTCCTTTTGCAGCCGCTGCTTGCCCGCCTTGACCAGGGCGTTTTTGAATTCCTCGGTCAGACCCTTGGTATCGAAGACCAGTCGAGGTTCGGTGACCGGGCCCACCACGCGGATCGTGGTGCCCAGCTCGTTGAGGACCTCCATGACCTCGGAGGTTTCCTTGACGCCGAGGCCCAGGACGCCGTCTCCCTGGCCGGTGGCCTTGAGGTCCTTGATATTGAGGCTGATGGTCAGATCGACGAGCTCTTTCGTGAGCTGGCCGGTGAAGGTGCCCGAGGCCGAGCCCGACTCAAAGGCAATGCCGGCCTCTTGGCCCAATCCCGACTGGACCTTGCCCAGATCGAAGCCCTCGAACGTCCCGGTCACCTTCGGCGTTCCCGGCTCGGAATAGTCCATCGTCGCTTTCAGGGCCGCCGCGGTCTCGTTCGATGCCAGTTCCAGCGTGACCGGCTCGCCGACGGCCTCGGGGGCGTCGCTGAGGTTGGTCATTACCAGCTTGCTGTTGCCGAAGAGTTCGGAGGGAATCTCGATCTTGTCGCCCAGGACGTGTTTGGCCAGCACGCGGGGAGAGGGGGCGGTTTGGGCCCTGGCCTTGAGGTATTCCAGGTACTTCTCGGGCAACTTCTCGGCTTCGACCGGAGTCTCCTCGTCCTTGCCCTCGGGGAGCCACTTGCGCAGCTTCTCAAGCTGTTCCTTGATCTTTTTGCCGTCCTTGACGTATTTCTCCAGCTTTTCGATATCTTCGACGCCGAGCTGGTACTCGCAGGGGTCGAAGGGCTCCTCTTCCTTGGCGGGAGCCTCAAGGACCTTGCCCGGCGTCTCACGCGTCTGGTTGAAGGCCACGCCCGAGAGTTCCACGTTTTCCAGGACGAGCCGGCCCAGGAGCAGGTTTAGTACGCTGGCATCGGCGGCGATTTTCTCCACGGCCACCTGGTTCTGCGCCGGCTTCTGCGCATCGGTGACCTGGAGGCCCGCAGCCGAGACGCTGCCGCCCAGGACGGAGATGCCCAGGTCCTCCAGGTCCACCTCGGCGCCGTTGGCCTTGGTGAGCGTGTCGGTGGCGTAGCGCTTGATCGTGGTGTTCTGGAGGAAATGGGAACCTGCGAAGAAGCCCCCGACCAGCAGCACGGCCAGGACGACGCCGACCTTGCGGATGTATTTAGCCTTGGTGAACATGCTCTTGACGTCCTTGGCCCGCTTGCCGATGATCAGCCGGTCCAGGATGCGCACCCAGGTCTTGGAGTACCAAACGCGGAATTTCTCGGATTTGTCGTCCAGCTTCATCATCATCTTGCGGAAGTTGATGACGCTGAAGGCCAGAAGCAACCCGGCGACGGCGCCGATTATCGGGCCTATAACCAGGGCTCCGGCCAGGGCGAACTTGCGGAAATCGGTCATGCCCACCACGGGGATCGACGACAGGGCGGTCAGGAGGCCCGAAAGGTGGGCGTGGACCCACACGCCGACGTGGTAGAGCAAGGGGGCGGCTGCCAGGCTCAGGCCCTTGCCGATACCGAAAAAGAGCAGAAACAGCCCGATGTGAACGTTGAGCACGAGGACCACGACCAGCAGGACGGTATGCAAGCCGGAAAAGCCCGGCATCAGGCCGAACCAGAACCCCGCCAGCACCGAAAGGAAGATCAGCGGCGGGGCCACGCTGCCCCTGAATATGGCCAACAGCTTTTTGATGAATCGGTGAAGGACCATGGTCATGCCTCCCTACAGGGTTCCATTCATATCCTAATTCGTCTTCAGGAGGGGGATTATAGCGCCGCGATGGGCCCCACGCAATCCTAATCCCCGCTGAGGTCCGGACCAGGCCAATTGGCTTTGTTTTTCATAGCCCCCCGCACTGCCGCCCCCAAAACGCGGAAATTGGCTTCGTTTGGCACGGCCTGCGTGGCTTTGCGTACGGGTTGTCCGCAATGCCGGTTCACCGGTACCCCGCAGATTGGGTTTGTTTGGCGCCGTCGGACTCGGCACATTGGCTTTGTTTTCCACGGCTCCCTGCACTGCCGGGCCGAGAACGGGGAAATTGGCTTTGTTTCGCGCGGCTGCCTCGCTGGCGGACCAAAAAGCGGGGGAATTGGCTTTGTTTGGCCGAACGGTACGCGCGATCGGGGCGGGAATACCCATGGATTGCACCGGTTCCGGGCGACCGCCGCGCCACCGCGGCCCAGGCGGGCTCTCACGCCGGAGGCAATCACTCCCCCGGCGGTTGTACGCGTATCCCCCGAGTCGGCCTGGATGGCTTTGGTTGTTGGGGTCCGTTCGTGTGAGATGATCGAACATCGCCAGTCTCGGCTCAATGCATTATTCAGTTCGATCATTAGTGTACAAACGATTCGGGGGCCTGTCAAGCAAAAAAGGCCGGGTCTTTGGGTCAGTCTGGGCAATCTTTCGGAGCCATTGTCTTCGATCCTGGACAACTACGGGTGCCAGAATATCTTCAGAGACACTTGGATCACTGTGCCCGGACGGGGATGCGGGCTTGCAGGTCTGGAGGGAGTTTTTTGAAAAAAAGATTGGCTATTTTAGACCGTGTATGCCGATAGAGGGTGTGGAAACCGTTTCATCTTTTTCTCCGGCGTCGTTGCCCAAGCGACGCCTATTTTTATGGACCCACGGCGATGGCCCAATCGGAGGCGTAGGGGGCCTGCCAGAGGTGGGCCTCGGGCGCGAGCGGGCCGATGGGGATTTCGTCGTACGGCTTTTTCGTGTCCACCGCGACGGCCGGCGCGGGCGCCGCTATGGCCGAGAGGTCCATGTGGATGGAAGCCGCGTCCTGGCGATAGAAAATGTACCTTTCGTGGCCGCTGCGCAGGACGCGGGTATTGTCGTCGGCGCCGAGTTCGTTGGCCCGCTGGAGGCCGCGGACGAAGCGTCCCTTGTCGTTGAAGAAAATAAAGTAGGTCTTGATCTGATCCTTGTTCGGATAGGGCAGGGCATCCTGCGTGGCGCCCTTTTTGGCGTCGGACGGCAGGAGGTTGCCCCAGATATTGGCGACGCCGCCGGCCATGGTGGAATGCCAGAGGCCGCGGCGGGTCTCTTCGGCGGTGTAGTCTTTCGGGCGGCCCTGGTTGCGGATGCGGAAGCGGTCTTCGGAGAAGGAGGGTTTGTCCGGCCGTGTGTCGATGGTCTCGACATATTTGGCGTAGTCGGGGCGGTGCTGCTCGTAGCCCGAGTAGTCCAGCGCTTCGGAGAGCTGCGCAAGGGTGTTCTGGCTGGCCCGCGCCCCGAGCAGATGACGCCAGCCAAAGTGGTCGTGCATGTACTGGTGCCATTGGGTGAGTTCGTCGCCGTCGACCCATTCCCACAGATCGAAGCCGTAGCCCATGGTCCAGCCTGGGATCGGGCCCAGACGGGCGGCGATGTATCGCTGGAGGCGCCGGTCGACGAGGCCGTTGATGCTGCCGTCGAGGTCGCGGGGCGTGAGGTGGCGCTGGTGATCGCCCCAGGCCCAGATGTGGACCATGCCGCCGGCGGCGTAGACCTTGGCGACGAGCATCTCCAGGGCCTCGAACGTGCGCGGATCGGGCCGGGTCATGCGGCGGTCGATGCGGCTGCTGCCTGCGTCGATGTCGAACCAGGAGGCGGCGATGCTGGGGACGTGAAAGCCGTTGAAGCCGTGCTCGATGAGGAACTCGCGGATGTCCGCATCGACCATGTCGCCCCGGCCGGCGAATTGGTGCGGCATCTTGTACATCGCCAGTTGCGGGACGAAGACCTGCTGCGTGCCCTGCCAGGCCCAGTGATGCCCATCCAGCGCCGTGACGAAGCCGCGCGCGTTGGGGTCCGGATTGGCGGCGATGATCGCGGTGCCGATTCTGCCGTTGAGGTCGGGGTCGGTGCTGGCGGTCTCGAACGTCCATTCGCCGATTCGGCTGCCGGCGAAACGGAACTTCCAGGTCTTGGCGCCGTCGTAGAAGGTCTCGGTAACATGCTGCTGTCCGCTGGCGGTATGCGTGAAGGTCACCGTCGCGCGCACGTCGTACGGATCGCCCCGATAGGCCCGCTTGGTCAGAGACCATTCCAGGCAGGGCGTCCACTGGGTCCCTTCGATGGCGTCACCGTATGACGAGCCGGCGAGGGCCGGCAGGAGGATCAGAGCCAGCGCCAGGACCGCCGCATGGCTGTGTGTTGTTTCGGTTGCGGGATGAATGCTGCAATTCATGACGGTTGCCTCCAAAGCATGTCGCATCTCGACCGGGCCATTCTAAGGAATCGCGCATGTGCTGTCCACAAGTTTTGCCGCGTTGGCGTTTCGCGACGCCCGTGCAGTCTTTCGGGCGTAATTGTCCTGGACTCTGGACAGTTGCGGGTGGCAGCGTCAAGGCCGCAGGCCTTGGCGATGGTGCAACGCCCGGGGCTCGTATAGCGCCACGCGCAGCAGACAAATTCCCCATCGCCAAGCTGGCGTTTGACGCTGCCACCCGCGTGCCAAGGTGTTTTCACAGACACATTTGGTATCTCTGTGCGAAAGTCCTCCCTCGCCAGATTTTGCTTGATGGTGAACCGCCAACGTGCGGGTCTTTGGTCCTGGTGCTCTGTCTCAGTTCATCAGCGGGTTGTCATGCTGAACGAAGTGAAGCATCCGGGCTGAGAAGGACAAGTCTGCCTCGTGTCAGAAGGGCCATGCGGTGGCGATCCCGGCGCGCCGGGATTCGCTTAGCTCAGGATGACAAGCGACAGAGCACTAACCGAACATCGGCATGTTCCTTTTCGAAAGTGCGAAGCGGTTTTGCGCGAGGCGAGTCGTTGCTCAGCGGGCAGGGGGAGTCAACAGCAAATCCTCGATCACGCCGGCCAGTTCCGTCTGGGGCATTTGGTGAGCCAGATAGGCATGGTTCGAAGGGGGGCCGGGGATCCATTGATTGCTTCCGTTCTCCCGGCTGACACATTTCCCGTCCGAGACAGCCGTGAAATAAGGGGACAGACCGCGGACCGCATATAATACGGCGATGAGGTCCCAACTGGACCTTTCGGATACTTTGTATCCCGCAAAGAAATTTCGATAGAATGCCCGAACGGGATTGTCCTTCGGTCCCCGGGCATCCAGGCGCGAGCCGGTCATCACATCCTTGCCCAGGCCCGTGAACATGATCCGGGCGGGCCAGTCGCTGATGACCTTGTGTGCGGCCGCTTTGTCCATGGTGAAGTTATATTCGCCCTCTTTCTTGGGCGAGTTCGGCCAGCGTCCGCCCATGGAGACCAGCTCCTTGACCTTGGCCTCAACCAGCTCTTTTCCAGTAAGGTCGCTGTACCGGTCGGGCTGGCTGTCGAGCAGCTCGGCCATGTTCGTCAGCCAGCCGACGACCATGATCGTCACACTGTGGTCGGGCTGGGCCGCCAGAATCTTGCGATAAAGGGCAACGGCGTCGGGAGTCTCGTTGCTGTCGGCCACGTCGTGAGGGAACGCGCCGACACTCTGATGGTACCACTCTTCCGGGTCGGGTCCGGTTCTCGAACAGCCGATCGGCATATCCTCTCGGCCGTAATACGTATTGATGGCGTCCAGGGCGGGGGCGCACCAGCGATTTCGATTGGCGCTTATGGTCGCCAGAATCTCGGCCTCGCCCCGGTCGGCCATGACATGGAGGATCGCCAGGGCTCCGGCGTCATCGACGTCCGTGCCGATATCGGTGTCGAAGATAATGGGCACGGCTTTCCCGGAACCCAGGGGTTCGGCGCTGCGACAACTGGCAGGCAATAGGGCTACCAATCCAAGTGCGAGCACTCTCGCAACCAACGACAAGCATGCAGATCGAATCGTCATCATGCGGACTCCTTACTGAACTTTTGCAAAAGACCTCTCCTCGGTCGGCGCCCAATCGGGCCGGCCACGCATGGCTCCATCTATGGCACACAGCCGACATTGCCCATTTTAACGGCCTCAGAGCGGCCGTTCCGCGGCGTGACGATTCGTCGGCCGTCAATAGAATACCACCACATGTCCCTTTGGGCCAGTTGACTTCTTCCGATTCGCTTGTCGAGGAACTGCAAGCCGGCGCGGCGTCTGCGGCGGCGAATTCGCCGCTGCTGCGACCGAAAGATGGTGCGGGGCGTAACCTTTGTCGCGGCCGCACGTAGAAGGATAGAACAGGGCGGTATCTGCGGTTCGACGTGCCGTCGGCGGTGTGCCTCTGCGCGGCCCTGCCTCGACAATAGGCGCATGGCGGTCCATGACTTGCCTATCCCGCCAAGGGGGGCGGGGAAAAACCTGGTTTTTGGGGAGTTGTGCCGCAATCAACACTGGCACTATGCGTCTGTTTCTTTAGAATGCCGGTGGCTGTGTGTTTCTTGCCCGCGAGGGGCCAGGCGGGTCTGCTTGGAAAGGTCGGATTGTGAGAAGATTTGGCATCGTTATTGTCGTGGCCGTTATCATTATGGTTCTCGCTTCGCCCGTTGCCTACATGGTCGCCAGGCGGGCGGCCGCGGCTCGCAAGCCCATCATCGTGAGGCTGGAGGCGGTCCACACGGGCGAACTGGTCGAGTTCGTCAGCGCCCCGGGCGAGATCGAGCCCAAGACCAACGTCGAGATCAGTGCCAAGACCGTGGCCCGCGTCGTCGAGTTGCCCTATGAAGAAGGGGATCGCGTCACCAAAGGTGATCCGACGCACAATCCGCCGATTCCTCCGTCCGTGCTCGTTCGGCTGGATTCGAAGGATCTCGAAAGCCATCTTCTCTCGGCCCAGGCCCTTCGGGCCGCCCAGGCGGCGCAGATCGAGGTGGAGAAGGCCCGCATCGCCGGACAGAAGGCCGGTCTTGTCGGCACCGTCGCCTCGCTCGATCAGGCCCGGACCGATTTGGAGCGTCAGAAACAGCTTCTCGAAACGCGAGACGTCAGCCAGGCGGCGTTCGACCAGGCCCAGCTCGCGCTGGACGATTTGCACGCGCGGCACAAGGCGGCCCAGCACGCCCTCGACGCTGTGCAACTGAATCTCACGGTCCTACAGCACAACCTGGAAGCCGCCGACGCCAGTATCGCCCAGGCCCAGGAAGCCTTGAGCTATACCACCATCACCGCGCCCATCGACGGCGTCATTACCCGCATCAACGCCGAGGTCGGCGAGATGGTCATGACCGGGACCATGAACAACCCGGGCACCGTTATCATGGTCGTTGGCGACCTGTCCCAGATGCTCGTGGTCGCGCAGGTCGACGAGGCTGACGTGGGCAAGCTCGAGGTGGGCCAGAAGGCCGTCGTGCAAATCGACGCCTATCCGAACGACGAGTTCAAGGGCACCGTCCACACCATCGCGCTGTCGCACGACTGGTCGCGGACGATGACAAAGTACTTCAAGACGGAGATTCTGCTGGACAAGACCGAGAAGCGTTTGCCTTCGGGACTGACGGCGCACGTGGATATCGAGACGCGCACGCATACCGGCGTGCTGGCGGTGCCTTCCCAGGCGGTGATGGCGCGCGAGATCGACAGCGTGCCCGTGCCGATTCGCGAAAGCTCGTCCGAAATCGATATGTCCAAGACGTTTGCGACGGTGGTCTTCCGCTACATCGACGGCAAAGCGGTGATTACGCCGGTGACCATCGGACCGAGCAATCTGACCCATACGATCGTCACCGCCGGCGTCAAGGAAGGCGAGAGAATCGTGGTCGGGCCGTACAAGGAACTGGAGAAACTGGTGCACGACCAGCGCGTCAAGGACGAGCGCGAAGTCCAGGTTGAGGAAAAGGCCCGAGGAACCGGCACCGAAGACAGCAACGATGTCAACCATGTCTAAACACGCGGATAAAGTCGTCATCCGACTGGAGAATATCACACGCATCTACAAGGTGGGTGTGGAGTGTATTCACGCGCTCGACGGCGTCAGTTGCGAGCTGTGCGAAAATGAGTACGTCGCCATTATGGGGCCTTCGGGCTCGGGCAAGAGCACGCTGATGAACGTTCTGGGTTGTCTGGACCGCGCGACCTCCGGGGGCTACGAGCTGGACGGCGCCGAGACCACGGGGATGAGCGACGCCGCCTTGGCGCAGATTCGCAATGATCGCATCGGTTTCGTGTTCCAGTCGTTCGAGCTGCTGGGGCGCTCCACGGCGCTGAAGAACGTCGAGATGCCGCTGATCTACTCGCCCAACGGCTGGTGGTCGCGACGCAAGCGGGCCCGGCAAATGCTCGAGCGTGTCGGTCTGGCCGAGCGCGTCGGACACCGGCCCAACCAGCTTTCCGGCGGTGAGAAGCAACGCGTCGCCGTCGCCCGCGCCCTGATCTGCAATCCCAGCATCCTCCTGGCCGACGAGCCCACCGGCAACCTCGACAGCAAGACCAGCGAGGAGATCCTGGCGCTCTTCGATCAACTCCACGCCGAGGGCCAGACGATTATCCTGGTGACGCACGAGGAGCACGTCGCCCGCCACGCCAAACGGGTGATCCGCATGAAGGACGGGCGGGTCTTCTCCGACATGTCCCTCGACGAGGACCGGGCCCGGCGCGATACGATGAACGAGCACTTCGGGGAGGTCTCGAAATGAAAGCGTTCCTTGCCGCTCCCCTGGTGTTCTTTCGCTTGCTGTACCAGAGCGTCTACCTGGCGGTCGGTCAGATCTGGGCCAACAAGACGCGGTCTCTGCTGACGACGATCGGGATCGTCATCGGCGTGGCGTCGGTTACGGCGGTGATCGCGGCGCTGACCGGGCTCAAGGCCAAAATCCTCGCCCAGGTCGAGACGTTCGGGACCAACACGATCATCATCCAGCCGCATCAGCCGGACCGGGGGCACATGCGACACGCCTCCGTGTGGCAAAACCGCTTTCTTCCCCAGCACTTCGAGGGCATGCGCGAACACTGTCCCTCGCTCGCGCATCTGAGCCGTCTCAGTTTCGTCGGGCAGCGCACTGTCAAGCATGGCGAACGGTCCGCAGAAAATGTTCAGGTTACCGGCATCGAATCGACGTACCACAACATCGAGCATCGCCCGATTTTGCTGGGCCGTAGCTTCTCGCCCATCGACGACATGCAGGTGCGCCAGGTCTGCATCATCGAGCCGCGCCTGCGCGACAAGCTGCGGCTCAGCCACGACTGCATCGGCGAGACCATTCGCGTCGGCCATCACGCCTTCCGCATCGTCGGCGTTATCGAGGAACGGGCCGAGCTGAACTTCGGCGACAGCAGCCAGGAACGGTACGAGATATTCCTCCCCTTCAAGACCGTCTACAAGTTGGGCGACGCCTACCTGATCGCGCTGGCCGCCAGCAGCTCGCCCGAGACCCTCGACGAGGCTCAGGCCGAGATTCGTTTCTTCCTGCGCGGGACGCGCCACATTCGCCCCGGCCAGCCCGACAACTTCCGCGTCGATTCCGTCCAGAGCTTCCTGGACACCTTCAACAAGATCGCACTGATTGTCACCATGGTGGCCGGCGGCATCGTGGGGATCTCGCTGCTCGTCGGAGGCGTCGGCATCATGAACATCATGCTCGTTTCGGTCTCCGAGCGCACCCGCGAAATCGGTCTGCGCAAGGCCGTCGGCGCCCGCCGGTCGGCCATCCTGACGCAGTTCATGATCGAGTCGCTGGTGTTGTGTTTTCTCGGGGGGCTGGTCGGCCTCGGCTTCGGCCAGCTTCTGACCATGGGCATCGCCAACATTCCCAAAGTCGAGCTCGACATGGCCCACATCCCGTGGTGGGCCGTCCTGCTGTCCTTCGGTTTCGCCGGATCGGTCGGCATCTTCTTCGGCATGTTTCCCGCGATCAAGGCCGCTCGCCTGGATCCCATTGAGGCGCTTCGACATGAATAAGACCCTGGCTGTGAAAGTTGGCGTCGTTGCGATCGTTGCATTGTCACTTGCGCTGCTGCCGGGTGGGTGCCGCTCGCACGCCCGCGATCACGGGCTTTATCGTGTCACCGTGGCCCAGCAGAGAATCCACGACATCGAACCGCTGCAACTCAAAGAAACGGACGCCGAGGAAGCGCCAACGCCCGACGCCAACGAGCCGCCGCCGGAGAAGATGGAATTGTCCCTGGTGCAGTGCCGGGCTTTGGCCCTGGAGAACAACCTCGGCCTCAAGGCCCAGCTCATCAGTCCCGCCATCGCCGCCCAGCGCCTGAGCGAGGAGGAAGCCAAGTTCGAGTCCGCCTTCGTCGCCAACGTCAATTTCGACAAGATCGATTCTCCTTCCGTTTCCTTCCTGAACCAGATCACCGGCAACAAGGTCGACAACGTGCGTGAGGACCTCGGCGTTCAGATGCCGCTGCGCACCGGGGGTACCGTGACTTTTGGTTTTGCCGACAACCGCACGAAGACGGACGCGGACCTTACGCAGTTCAACCCGTACTACAGCTCCGGCCTGTCCGCCTCCATCAGCCAACCGCTGCTGCGCAACGCCGGACAGTGGGTCAACACCCATTCGATTCGCATCGTCGCCTACGAGCGGCAGATCGCCGACGCCCGCGCCAGACTCGAGGTCGTCAACGTCCTGGCGGCGCTGGACCGCGTCTATTGGCGCCTCTATGCCGCCCGCAAGGAACTGGAGGTGCGGGAGCAGCAATATACTCTCGCACAGGCCCAGCTCGAACAGGCGCAGCGCTTCGTCGATGCCGGGCAGCGCGCCCAGGTGGAGATCGTCCGTGCCGAAGCCGGCGCCGCCCAGCAGCTCGAGGCCATCATCTTGGCCGAAAACAGTCTGCGCGACCGCGAACGCGAGCTCAAACGCGTGGTCCGCAAAGCCGGCCTCGACATGCAGACGCCCACCGTTCTGGTTCCTCAGACACTGCCCGATCCCGTCCGATATGAGCTGCAACGTCCGCGTCTGGTCCGCACGGCGATCAAGGGCCGAATGGAACTGCTCGAACTGCAGCTTCGCATCCTCCAGGACGCCAGCACCGTGGATTACGCTCGCAACCAGACCTTGCCGCTGGCATCCCTGACCTATACCTATAATGTCAGCGGCCTTGGTGACACGCGGAACGATTCGTACGATCTGCTCTTTACCAGCGACTTCGCCGATCATCGCCTCGGCGTGCAAATGGTCATTCCCATCGGCAATGAGGCCGCCAAAAGCCGTCTGCGCCAGGCGATGTACCAGCGCCGCCAGCGGCTCGCCACGCGCGCCGATCGTGAGGACCTGATCCGGCTGGAGGTGCTCAACGCCGCCGACCAGGTCGAGGCGAACTGGCAGCGCATCCTCGCCGCCCGCCAGAACAGCATTCTCAACGGCCGGCTCTACGAGGCCGAACGACGCCAGTTTGCCCAGGGCCTGCGCACCAGCACCGAGGTCCTCGATGCCCAGACCAAGTTCGCCAACGCCCAGAGCGCCGAAATCCGGGCCCTGGCCGAGTACCAGATCGCCCTGGTGGATCTGGCCTACGCCACCGGGACCCTCCTCGGCGCCGACAAAATCCGCTGGGAGCCCGCCGTCTCCGAAGCCGGCTCGAAGTGAACCGGCCTTTTCCGCCGCCGGTCCCAACGCCGTCTAATATCGAGTGTGATCGATTCTCACGCTGTTGGTCGTCCTGAATTTCGCGCCAGCAACGGTAGGGTGGGGCTTGCCCCACCATCCTCTCATCGCTGGGACAAGCCCCACCCTGATACGGAACGATTTTCGTCAAGGGTAATTAACACGCATCCGGTTTTCGGGTACTTTTGAATCGACACCAGGCAAAGACCGGGGACGCTGTCCCCGGACCCCTGGCATTTTTCGCTTTGCGCCAGCAGCATGATATGAGCGAGGCGATGCCACCATGAAC
>Ga0272441_10005277_pt1 | contig 22643 bp, 15 predicted proteins | sample SSMProp6N_FD_193582 | JGI IMG/M metagenome (GOLD analysis project Ga0272441, IMG submission 193582) | Marine sediment archaeal communities from Little Sippewissett salt marsh, Falmouth, MA, United States - SSM-Prop-6N | ecosystem: Environmental > Aquatic > Marine > Wetlands > Sediment ... | reverse complement strand
TTACACAAATGATCTAATCACTTCTCTATCAACCCACTTATTTTTCCCAAGAATGGTGTTTACAACTCCCGAGAATAACCAATAACCAAGATACAATATACAAACAAATTCCAATAATCAAAATTCGGTGCCTGAATTTTTGCTTTCAGCGAAGGCAGATTGGCCAATTTGAGGCCATTTGGTTATTAGGCGATTGGTTATTACCCCGTTCCTTTACTCCATCATTCCATATTAATAAACCTAATTATAAAATTAATCGGTAATTTACACATTACTTATCTTTATTCCCGGTTCCTCCGTCAGCGCCGCCGCGGCGGCTGGTTTTTTTAAGATACTCGAAAATGAACGGATCGATGTCACCGTCCATGACGCCCTGGACGTCGCCAACGCTGAGCTTGGTCCGGTGGTCCTTGACCATCGAATAGGGATGAAAGACATAGGAGCGGATCTGGCTTCCCCAGGCAATATCTTTCTGCTTGTCGGCATGAGCGGCCGCCTGCTCTTTCCGCTTTTCCAGCTCCAACTGATAGAGGCGGGCCTTGAGAACGGAGAGGGCCACAGCCCGGTTCTGGTGCTGGGAACGCTCATTCTGGCACTGGACAACGATCCCGGTGGGGAGATGCGTGATCCGAACGGCGGAGTCGGTGACGTTGACGTGCTGACCGCCGGCCCCGGAAGAACGGTAGGTATCAACCCTTAAATCATTTTCATCAACTTTCACTTCGATATCCTGATCGAGCTCGGGGACAACATCGACCGAGGCGAACGAGGTGTGGCGGCGGGCCCCCGCATCGAAAGGGGAAATCCGGACGAGGCGGTGAACGCCCCTTTCGGCGCTCAGATAACCGAAGCTGAATTTCCCCCGGATCAGCGCCGAGAGGCTCCTTATCCCCGCCTCATCACCGGGGGTTACATGAAGAACCTTGATTTTGAAATTATGCTCTTCGCACCACCGGCTGTACATGCGCCACAGCATCTCGGCCCAGTCGCATGATTCCGTACCCCCCGCCCCCGCTTGGATGCTGAAAATGGCGTTCTTTTCATCCTCGGGGCCGGAAAGCATGGCCCGGAACTCGAGGCGATCCAATTCTTTTTCCAGCTTATCAATCTCGGCCGCGACCTCCGCGCTCAAGTCCACGTCATCCCGGGAGAGTGCGGCGATTTCTTCAATGTCGTTCAGCTCCCCCTCCAGCTTTCGCCAGGGATCGATCGTCTCTTTCAATGATTTCAGTTCCTGAACCAGCTCCTGGGCGGCGTCGGCACGCTGCCAGAAACCAGGCTTTGCCATTTCCGCTTCCACTTCCTTCAGACGCTTGACTCCGGCAGCGAGGTCAAAGATACCCCCGCATGCGGGAATAGCGTTCTTTCAAATTCTGTATCTTTTCTTCAATCTCGCTCATGATTCAACTACCTCCGTTTGATTTTCATAACATCCCCGGCGATGGTTTACCCGATTAATCGGTCGTTCGGGCAATGTGGAAATCAGAAAACAGTTGGGAAAAATCAGAAATTGAACCGATTCCCGTTTTCTCGCTACCTGCTACTCGCTACTTCACCCTTTTTAGAAAGGAATATGATTATCAACATAAATGATACCGCAGTCACGATGAAACCAACGACAAAGCTGCCGGGGAGATAATATAATTCTATTTCCCTCAAAGGTGGAGTAATTTTTACCGCCAGCAGGCCGTTTACTGATTCGAGCCGGGAAGCGCCTTCGCCCTTCACCCGCCAGCCCGGATAGTAATTCTGATTGACCACCAGGTAACCCTCCCCCCGGGCCGTTCCGGATAACCGGATACGATTGGGGGACCAGCGTTCGATCTTCACCTCTCCTTCGGTTCCGGCCAGAAATATTTCCCCGCGGTAATCAGGGGAATCTCGCCCGACGGCGGCGCGGGGAACGTAACTCGTCTCGTAGGCGTTGATGATGCCGATGTTGGAAAGAAATGCGGGATAGAGCGAGCCGAAGCTGGCATAGGAACTCCCGGGTTCTACCATTCCGTGTCTATCGTATGCCGGCAGCGCGTCCACCTGGGAAAATTTTTTTTCTCTCGACACCGGAAGCGGGGGAATGGTGAAGGCGTCGCGCCAGACGCGCCAGCCCACGACCGAAATATCGAGGAGAATCACGGAACTGATCGTCACTCCCAGGAGTCGGATTAACTTTGGGCGTGCCGTCCGCAATCGGAGAAAATCACTCAACGCCTGCAGCCCGAAGCCGGCGAAAAGAGAAGAAGCGAAAAGAACCACGAACCGGAAACGCTGGGCCACCCGCATGGAATCAAAAACCGGAAGGCGGTGAAGTAACGACCAGAGACTGAAGGCTATCCGGTTTCCGAAGCTGATCCAGACGAAAACGGCCAGACAGATGACCCAGACCGGCTGACTTTTGCCGCGGGCGGCCAATCCCAGCAGAATCAAAAAGAATGGAATGACTCCCAGGTACATCCCGTTCTCGTCCATGAAAAAACTCACTCCCCTCAGAAAACCTTTCTCCCGGCGGTGAGGAATTTTATCGACCGCCGCCAGGGTCTGATCCCGGCTGAAGACGCTGAAGCGCAGGGAATCGAGGCTGTAACCGGAATAATCCGAGATCGTGCGGGGATGGGAGGATATAAAATCAATGCTGGGGATCAGCTTTACAGCTCCCAGGGCGAGGGTGGCAGCCGTTATCACCGCCAGCAGTTTCAGCGTTTTCAACAACGGCGTTCTTTTCAGGCAGACCGAAAAAAATGAATAAAGACCCAGAAATAAAAAAATAATCGCTATGGGATAAGCTCCCCCTTCAAAAAATATCAGCGCCAGAAAAACGGAACTTATCAGGGCGAGCTTGATTTTCTGAAATGAACGCAGATAAAAGAGGAACACCCAGGGAAGATAGGCCACCGACATGTACCAGGTCATCCCCACGGTGAGATTGAGGGCGTGGGTGGAACTGCCCGCGAAAACAATCGCCGAAACCAGAGCCGGCAAGAAATCGAGGCGATAATGACGGGCCAGGCGGTACATTCCGTAAAGTCCGATCGCGGCGTGAAGCCAAATTTCGATTTTAAGCCCCCGGACCGCGCCGAGAAATAGAACCAGGAGAAAAGTCGGGGAGAGAAACCGTGACTGCGGATTGGCCAAAAGCACCGTCCCCCCGCAGGTGTAAGGATTCCAGAGGGGCAACTGACGGTAGCGGAGGACGGTATCACGGGGAACGGCATGATAGAAAAAATGCTGGTCCCAGTCCTGGATGCCCCAGTAATCAAAGTCGCGAAAGACCGGCCAGGTGAAAAAGAGAGCGATAACAAGAAAAACAGGAATTAAATAACCATTTTTTTGTTTTTTTCTCATTGGGCATCAATAATGATACATAATAAAAAGGGGCAGCGGCGGTGGCATGGTCCTGTCTTAAATCGTCCTGTCAAAGACCTGTTTTCGCAACACTGATTCGGAGGCAACCGAGGAGAGCGAAAAGGGAAAGGGCGACGCAGAACCAGGAAAAGACGTCCCCGAACCTGGTGTAGAACGAGGCGCTCCCGGCCGGGTGAACTTCCACCGTCACCCAGCCGGGGATGAAGAGGGCCTCCCCCGCCGCATCGCTCACCTCGCCCACTATTCTTCCCCGGGGATCGATCACGCAGGAGTAGCCGGTGTTTGTGCTTCTGGCCAGGTATATTTGGTTTTCCACCGCGCGGAAGAGGGCGGCGTAAGCGTGTTGATAGGGGGCCACGGTTCTTCCGTACCAGGCATCGTTGGTGATATTGATCAGAACCTCCGCTCCCCGGCGGACGTCCCGTCTGACTTGCCCCGGGAAGATATCCTCGTAACAGATCAGGACTCCCAGGCTGACTGCACCTTGCGGCGGGGTTTTATCCAGAGAGAAGAGAATATTATTTTCGCCGCGTGAAAAATCTTCCTCCCAGGGAACAACACGTTCGAGAAAAGGAATGAATCGCTTCAGGGGAGTGTACTCACCGTAGGGGACTAAGTGGACCTTGTCATAGCGTCCCCGGATGCTGCCGTCAGGATCGAAGAGGTAGGCGCTGTTGTAATAACGGACCGGCTTTTCCGGGGTCCGGAAGTCCCCCCCGATCAGGAGATTGGTTCTACCCGTCCGGGCGATATCCCCGATAGAGCGACGCACGACCGCCGACTCCTCGATGTAATAGGGAACCGATGATTCCGGCCAGACGATCAATTCGGGCCGCGAGCCGAGCGCCTCCCGGCTCAGGCGGAGGTAGGTCCGGAAATGGCTTGCGGCCAGAGCGGGATCCCATTTCAACTCCTGGATGATACCGCCCTGAATGAGACAGACCCCCAGACCGGAATTCCGCGCGCCGGGGGCGATGTCGTCTCCGGAACGGGCCTTCCCGAAAATTAAAATCCCACCCAGCACGGCGGCCGTCACCGCGACCGCGGCCGTTTTTCTTATTTTCCTCCGGCGGGAGCCGGGGAAAAAGCGCGCGGGGAAAAGCAAGGAGGCTGCGGTCGAGTTCACCAGAACGATCACGAAGGAGACCCCGTAAACTCCGGTGAAAGACGCTATCTGAATCAGCTCGGGATTCCGGGCCAGGCTGACCCCGAGCAAATTCCAGGGAAATCCGGTGAAGAGATGAGTCCTTAAAAATTCCAGGGCGACAAAACTTGCCGGGCCCGACCACCAGATCCAGGAAGGGCGTCGCGCTTCGACCAGGGAAATAAATCCCCCCCAGACCGCCCAGTAACAGGCCAGGTAAAGGGCCAGAATGGCATAGCCGGGGCCGGTGACCCGGGCCAGCCAGTAGATTCCTCCGTAGCCGAAGATCAGGCCGGGAAGGAGGCCGAGCGCCATGCCCCGATGTATTTTCTTCCCCGCCAGCGACCAGAACAGCGGGATGAGAGCCACCCATATCAGGTGTGCCATTGAAAAATTAAGGAAGGGCAAAGTGACCAGAAACCCGCTCAGCAACGCCGCCAAAATATCTTTTGCCGCGATCCTCGACATTTTCCTGATCCAATGAAACAGAAAAAATTAGAAATATACCCTTATTTCAAAAGCATGTTCTGGAGAATACAATGGGGACACTTTTTCTGACAGGATATACCCCGATAAATCGGGGCAGGCACGATTAACGGGATAAGAGCCCAATTTATCCGCTCCGGGCCAGCGGTGGAGGCGGAAAGCCTCCACCATCACGTCAGAAGTGGACGCAGATGAAAATGGTTTCAATTTTCTCTGCGCCACATTCTGACGTGGGGCACGAAAGCTTATTTTCGTGCCCGCTGGCCCGGAGCTGATATCCTGTCAATCCTGTTAATCCCGTCTAAAATTAAACGAACTTCTGATTTTTAAGCGTTTTGGAGATGGTGAAAATTTATCGGCCGCAGCACTTCTTGTATTTCTTGCCGCTGCCGCAGGGGCAGGGATCGTTGGGCCCGATCTTTTTTCCGGGCCGGCGGAAGGTGGAGGGAGGAGCTTCAGCGGAGGGCGGAGCCGGGCCCGTCCCGGGCGGCGGCAGACCCGGCGGTCCGGCCATTGAAGGTTGGCGCTCCGGCGACGGCCGGGGCGGAGGGCCGGGGATATTTCCTCCGAAAGCCCGGACTTCCTTATGGATGAATTCCTCCGGCATTCTCTCCAGCGGCGGGCGGACTGAACTGCGGAAGATGCTGGCCGCCACTTCGTGCTTGAGATTATTCTCCAGCTCGGAAAAAACCTTGAGGCTCTCCTGTTTGTATTCGATCAGGGGATCTCGCTGCGCGTAAGCCCGGAGGCTGATCCCCTGTCTCAGATCGTCCATGTTGTAAAGATGCTCCTGCCAGAGGCGGTCGATTACGCTTAAAACCACCAGCTTCTCCAGCTGGCGCATATTTTCGGGGCCTTCGTACTCTTCTTTGAGGTCGTAGATGCGGTTGATCGCTCCCATTATTCTCTCCGCGATCGCCGGTGCCGTTATCCCCTCTTCCCGGCTCCATCTTTCCAGATCGAGGTGAAGGGGGAAATTGCTCCGGATCCAATCGCCGAGGCCGGACCAGTTCCACTCCTCCGGTTCGGCGTCGGGAGGGCAGTAGAAATCGACTTTTTCCCCCACCACTTCCTCGATGATCGCCATGATCCCCCGGCGGGGATGGGTGCTGTCGATAATGCTGTTGCGGAAGGAATAAATTTCCTCCCGCTGTTTATTCATCACGTCATCGTATTTGAGGATGTGCTCCCGGATGGAAAAGTTATGCTGTTCCACCCTTTTCTGCGCGGTCCCGATGGCGCGGGTCAGGAGCGGATGGGTCATCTCCTCTCCCTCTTCCACTCCCAGTTTTTCCATCACTCCGGCGATCCGGTCGGAGCCGAAAAGCCGCATCAAATCGTCCTCCAGCGAGAGGTAAAAACGGGAGGAACCGGGATCGCCCTGGCGGGCGCTCCGGCCCCGGAGCTGCAAATCTATCCGCCTGGCTTCATGCCTCTCAGTGGCAACGATATGGAGCCCGCAGGGCGCCTTCTTGCGGCACTCGAACATCTGACGTGATTTTCCGCAGAGCGGCTTCTTCCCCCGCCGGCACTTGGAGTACTGGAGACAAACCAGGCAGCACCAGGGGGCTTCCTGGAATTTATCCCACTTGGCCCGGTTGCGCTCTCTGGTTTCGAGGCATTCCCGGTTGACCACTCCCGGCCCCAGCTTGATGTCGGTTCCGCGCCCCGCCATGTTGGTGGCGATGGTCACCGCTCCCGGCTGGCCGGCGCGGGCCACGATTTCGGCTTCCTTCTGGTGATAGCGGGCGTTGAGAACCTGGTGGGGGATTTTCCGCCGCCGCAGCATCCGGCTCAGCACCTCGGAAGTTTCCACCGAGATGGTTCCCACCAGGACCGGGTGGCTTTCCTGGTGATAGGCGGCGATCTCGTCGATCACCGCCCGGTATTTTTCATTCTTGGTCTTGAATATTTTGTCGTTGTAATTATTGCGGCGGACCGGTTCGTTGGTGGGAATGACCACCACGTCGAGCTCGTAGATCTTGTGAAACTCGAGGGCTTCGGTCTCGGCGGACCCGGTCATCCCGGCCAGCTTCTCGTACATTCGGAAGTAGTTCTGGATGGTGACCGTGGCCAGGGTCTGGGTTTCCCTCTCGATCCGCACCCCTTCTTTCGCCTCCAGCGCCTGATGGAGGCCGTCGCTGTAGCGCCTTCCCGGCATCAGGCGGCCGGTGAACTCGTCCACGATGATGACCTGGTTGTCCTGGATGACGTAGCTCACGTCCTTTTCAAAGAGGTCCAGGGCCCGGAGCGAGGTGAGGGCATTGTGTATCTTTTCGCTTTTGAGGTCCACCTCTTCGCTCAAGTAACGAATCCGGCGTTCCATTTCCTCCTCGTTCAGGTCGCGGTTTTCCTTTATCTCCTGGTAGGCGTCGCCGAAATCCGGCAGAACGAACTCCTCCGGATCATCCGGGGACAAGGAGAGATGACCTTTTTCGGTGATGTCGATCTCGTGGGCGCGCTCGTTGATGGTGTAATAAAGCTCTTCCCGCAACGCCCGGCCCTCCTCTCCTCTCACCGACTGGGTGGAGCGGGAATCGAGCTCGACCTCGTTCTTTTCAATCGCACGGCGGATCCCGGGATCCTCCATCAGGCCCAGCAGCTGCTTGTTTTTCGGGGAGCCTTTTTTGGCCTGATAAAACTTGAGAACCGCCTCGTCCTGGTTGCCTGCTTCCCAGAGTTCTTTCCCTTCCCGGAGCAGTCGGCTGCAGAGGAGGCTCTGACGGCGGGACAGCTCTTTCATCCGGGGCATTATCTCCTTGAACTTGTGGGTGGAGACGGTCACCGGGCCCGAGATGATGAGGGGGGTGCGGGCTTCATCTATCAGAATACTGTCAACCTCGTCGATGATGGCGTAATAGTGCCCGCGCTTGAGCTCGTCTTTGCCGGCGTCGTAGTAAAGATACTTGCGCTGAACCTGATCCTCTTTTCTGACCGCCATGTTGTCCCGGAGGTAATCGAATCCGAATTCATTATTGGTCCCGTAGGTGATATCACAGCCGTAAGCCTCTCTCCGGGCGGGGGGATCCATTCCCGTCTGGATGCAGCTCACGCTCAATCCGAGGAATTCATAGACCGGCCCCATCCATTCCCGGTCTCTCAGGGCCAGGTAATCATTAACGGTGACCAGATGAACGTTCTTTCCGCTTAAAGCGTTGAGATAGAGCGGCATGGTGGCGGCGAGAGTCTTTCCCTCGCCGGTGGCCATTTCGGCGATCTTGCCCTGATGAAGAACGATGGCTCCGATCAGCTGAACGTCGAAAGGGACCATCTCCCAGGTTACGGGATGGCCGCACACATCCCAGGACTTTCCCAGCAGCCTCCGGCAGGTATTCTTCACCGCGGCGAAAGCTGCCGGGAGCAACTCGTCCAGAACTTTGCTCTCCTCCTCCCGCAGGCGTCCGATCAGCTTCCTCTCTTCCGATTTGAGCTCTTCTTCTTCCGCCTCCGGCGGGGCGCCGGAAAGCTTCTCCCTCAGCCCAGCCAGCTGCTGTTTTAGTTCCCCCGTCCTCTCTTCAATCCGGCCTTTGAATTCCGCCGTTTTGTTTTTCAGCTCTTCGTCGGTAAGCTCCCGGTAGCTCTCCTCGAGCCGGTTGATCTCGTCAACCAGGGGCTGGAGCTTCTTCCGGTCCCGATCGAATTTCGTTCCCAGAACTTTAGTTAAGATGTTTCCGGCCATTTTGCACGCTTATCTCAAATGGTTCTCTTTAAAAATAGAGCGGATAACTCAATATAGATATAAATGTATTTAACCACGAAGACACGAAGAACACGAAGTTAGACATATTAAAAACCTTTAAAAAACCATTCCTAAAGATCTTGGCATTAAATTGATAAGGAATCTTATGCCGACTCCGAGAATCTATATACTGCTGATCAATCGAGCCTGCTAAATTTCTGATATCTTTTAAGATTTTTTAGTCTCAGTTATTCTAAACTTTTATTGTTTTTCTTCGTGCACTTCGTGGCTTCGTGGTGAGAAAATCCCCCCGCACGAAATAGAAGAAAACCTTATTCATTCCGGATGGCGCTTAAAGCCAGCTCGGCGGCGAAAATTGAAGGAAATATTTTTTCCTCCGGCAGCGCGTCTGTTTTTTTGAAAACTGCCGCGATCTCCGGTTCCAGCTTGCAGACCGCCAGGCCGATTTCTTGTTTTTCCAGGTTCCGGCTTATCTCTTTAAGCGCTCCGGCCGCCGCATCGGAAAGGGCCGAGATCCCGGCCATATCCAGAATCACGTCGAACCTCCGGCGATAGACGCCGGCTTTTTCCTCAAGCTCGAAGAGGATGCGCCGGTTGAACTTTTTTGCCCATTGATCATCCATGCTTCCCGCCAGGATATAAACGATGAATCGCCCGTGATCTTCAATCTTGATTTTCATACTCCCTCCCGTTCATTAAAAACTTAGCTTAGCAATTTTTCGCCACTAAGACACCAAGACACAAAGGTAAAGTCAAAAAAGAGATAAGCAGCATTTTTTGTTTCACTTTAATTATTTCTTAGTGTCTTTGTGCCTTGGTGGCAGGATTATTGAAATTCCGAAGCAGGAATTTAACCCGAAAAATTCATGAATAAGCCGGTTCAGAAGGAATTCCAGAAGAGCAGCTCTTCCAATTTTCTCTTCGGTACCCGGAGCACTCCCTGACGGTCCTTATAATATTTTATACTCCCCCTCCGGGGTTTCGCCGTTCGCGGCCTCTCATCCGGATAACCCAGGGCTACCACCGAATCGATAAAGAAATAATCGGGGACGGACAGGCCCTTCTTCAGGCGGGGGCGATCCACCGAGAGGAGCCAGCAGCCGCCGATTCCTTTCTCTTCAGCTCCCAGCAGAATATTTTCAACCGCGGCCCCCACCTCCCATTGATAGTTCGTTTCCCGGATCCTTTTGTCCGCCAGCACGATGACGTACGCGGCAGGCCGGCAACCGGGAGGAGGATCCCCGCCGGGGGCGATGTAGGCGGCCCAGCGCAGGGCGGAAAATACTTTTTTCCGGGCAGGGGCTTCATCGACCACCAGATATTTGAGGGGCTGGAGATTGGCGGCGGAAGGAGCCAGGCGCGCACCGTCAACCAGCTCCTCCAGATCGGTCCTCTGAATTCTTTTTCTTTTAAAGCTCCGGATGCTCCTTCTTTCTCTTATCGCCTGTGATACATCCATCTTACATCTCGATGATGGCTTTGCTTCTGGCCGGAGGAATCTTCAGCACCTGGCCCGGTCGCAGAGCGTGAGGGCTGGAAAGTATATCCCGGTTGGATTCGAAAATGCGGTGCCACTCGTTCCGGTTTCCGTAGATCCGGTGAGCGATTTGAACCAGGGTATCCCCTCTTTTCACGGTATAGGTCGAAGCCTCCGGAGAAGCCTCCATAACCGTTATCCGGGCTTTGGGGGGCGGGACCGGCGAGGGAACCTTCTCCGGTTTTTGTGCCGGGCGGGCGATCGGAGAACGCCGGGCGACGGGCGGAGGCGGCCGCCGGAACGATGGTCGTTTCAAGCTCTCTTTGCTTTCGGCCATCCAGTTTCTCACCCATTTCGCCTTCTCCGAATCCGGCTCCAGTTCCAGGAACTTCCGGTAGCAGGCAACGGCCTTTTCCTTTTGCTGCAAATTATCATCATAAATAATGGCAAGCTGGAGATAGGCGTCCGCCGCCAGCGCGTCCAGGGCGATGGACTTCCGGTACATCTCGATCGCCTTCTCGTACTTTCCCAGCTGGTAAAAAGCTTTTCCCATTCCGATATGATAGGGAACGGATTCGGAATCCACCTCTTTTTTCTCTTCCCCGCAACCGGAGATAGCGAGAACGAATCCGGCCAGCAAAAAGTAGAAGCGCATTTTCTGAAAAATCGCCTTCACCATATTAAATCTTAGACTTTATTGTAAAAGTAAGTGCTGAAGATAAAAAAGATGCTTTTTTGACAGGATATACCCCGATAAATCGGGGCAGGCACGATTAACAGGATGGAAGCCCAATTTATCTGCTCAGGGCCAGCGGTGGAGGCGGAAAGCTTCCACCATCACGTCAGAAGTGGACGCAGACGAAAATAGCCTCAATTTTCTCTGCGCCATCTTCTGACGTGGGGCACGAAAACTTATTTTCGTGCCCGCTGGCCCGGAGCGGATATCCTGACAATCCTGTTAATCCCGTCTAAAATTAAACAAGCCTCCGGTTTTGATTTTTTGAGCTCCGTCTTTAAGCAAGTTTTCCGGTGACACAGTCAAATTTTGGATTTAATCCGCCAGCCATTTCCTGAGAACCGCGGCCTGTTCGGTGGCCGGGGCCAGCTGGATATATTTTCGGGCGTGATGGCGCGCGTTGGGCTTTATCTTGAAACGGTAATAATATAATTTAAAGAGAGCCAGATGCGCCAGCGGGAAATCGGGCCGGTATTGAACCGCCTTCTTATAAAACGTGAGAGCACGGGCAAAGTTCTGGGACTCCTTGTAGAGAACTCCCAGATTGTAGTAAGCTTCGGGGAAATCTTTCTTGAGCTCGATTGCAGCCTGATATTCTTTTTCCGCCAGAGCGGTTTTTCCCTGCTGGTGAAAGTTGGCTCCCCGGTTGTAGTGCTCCCGGGCGGAAAGAACGCCTTCTTTTTCCGCTGTCGGGGCGGGCCGGAGAAATTCTTTGACCCGATCCGCCTCGGGGTGAGAAGCGGGCGCCGCCCGGATAAATTTCTCGTAATAAGGGCGCGCTGAATCCGGCCGGTTTAATTTCAGGGCGTAGATATCCCCCAGCTCCAGGTAATCGGAAGCGGAACCGGAAGCGAGCTCGATCGCAGCCTTGAGCTCGACAGCCGCGCCTTCGAAATCTTCTTTTTTCGCCAGGGACCGGTAAAGCGCCCGATGGACTTTTTTCATCTTGGTTTCAGCTTCTTCCTTTTTCCCTCTTTTCCGTGCCTCCCGGTAATTGTCGAGGGCGGATTGAAACCGGCTTTCCGAGTAATCGACCTCACCCAGTTTGAGGTAGGTTTCGGCCAGGCGCTCACGGACCGGCAGCGAAGAATCGAGTTCCCCGGCCCTGGTAAAAGCCTCCCGGGCCGGCCGGTATCTCCCCTCCCTGAAATAGACCAATCCCGCGTGAAAATGAGCGGGAGCTAACTTTGGATCGAGGGAGATGGCCTTTTCAAAATTTCGGAGCGCCGATCCCAGTCTTCCTCTTTTCTCATCGCGCATGCCGGCCTGAAAATAATCTTCCGGTAGCTTCGGCGGAGGCGTGAGAGTTACCGGCGGCGGGGTCGCCGGCACAGGAGTCGGAGGAGGCGATGGAGCCAGGTCGGCTTTAGTCAGGATGCGGTAGCCCAATTCCGAACGGACTTTTCCCAGACGGGCGATAACTTCCGCGGCGAGGGGAGACTTCAGATTGTGATCATAATCGAGGAATTTCTCATAGTGTTCGATCGCCTTACGCTTATTATTCAGATGCTTCTGGTAGAGTGTGCCGAGGCGATAATGCGCCTGAAGGGATCGCGGATCCAGGCGCAGCGCCTTTTCATACAGCATCCGCGCCTGGTCGAAATTTCCGGCGGCCGCCGCCTCGACCCCGCGTTCGAGGTAATTGGCTTTGCTGGCGATTTCCTTCTTCTCCGGAAGCTCGATCCCTTCACTTCTCAGCAGCTTTTCCAGCCGCTCCCGTTCCGCGGCACGGGGAGATAATTTCAGATAGCGTTGGAGGCTCTCCACAGCTTTTTCATTTTTTCCCTCCCCCCTCAGCCGGCTGATCCCGAAATTGAAGAGCGCGGGGAAAAAATCCGGGTTCGTTTCCAGGGCCCGGGAGAATTCCTTCACCGCATCTTCATCCTTACCCTGATACCAGAGGAGCACTCCAAGATTGTTGTGGCCGAACTCGGGTTTCTCCGGATCAGCATTGATGAACTTTTCATAACAGTCGCGCGCGGTTGTGGGATCATCGAGAATCGAAGAAACGATTCCGAGCCGGTAGAGGGCGGGGGCAAACTGAGGATCCCGGCGCAGGGCCTCCCGGTAATTTTCGCGGGCAGCGGTATAATCTTCCATTTCCTGATGCAGGGTTGCCAGATTATAAGCCGGAAGCGCGGCGGATTTGTCCAGTTCCAGCGCCTTTTCCAATTCCTCCAGGGCCAGCGAGTAGCGGTTCTGGCATCTGTAAATCTGGCCGATGGCGTTGTGGGCCCGCCAGTTGTCCGGATCTATCTGGAGCAGCCGCTTCAACTCCACGACCGCCCGTTCGTATCTTTCCTGGCGAGCGTATTTAATGCCTCGTTTGTACAAACGCTCGGTTCGGCTGCCGCAGCCGCATAGCGCTATTGCAAAAACGAAAAATATCAGGGCAGGAATTACCCGAGTAGTAATCTTCTTATTCATCATCCCCCCTCTCCTGCCCCTGAAGGTACCACCATTCCCGCCAGACTTTTAATTTTTCGTTGCGCGAAAGCTCATCCTCCTTCCAGGGGAAATCGAAGTTCTGCCCGGTGATTTCCCGCAGGGCATCCCAGGCGTCTTTTCTCACAAAAGGAGCCGGATCCTCCATCGCCTCCAGCAGCGGACCGATCGCCGATTCTTCTTTGAACAGGCCGAGAATGTAAGCGGCGGTCGAACGGGTGCGGGCCACCGGGTCTTTCAGCAGCTCGATTATACCCGGCACCGCCGCGCGTGATCTTATCTTTCCCAACACCATCAGCGCCTGAAAACGGAATTCCTCCCGGGGGCTGCTCAAACCCTCGATCAATACTTCGGTTCCGGAGTAATCCTCCAGCTCATAGAGGGCCACCGCGGCGGAAAAGCTGACGTTGAAATCCTCATCCTCCAGGGCGGAGCGGAGCGCCTCAATCGCCAGAGGAGAGCTGAAATTACGCAGGGCAAGGGTGGCGGCGATACGAACCAGGACGCTTTCATCGGAAAGCATCCCGGAAACGGGAATAATGGCGGCGGGGTTGCCGCTTGCCCCCAAGTAATTGACCGCTTCCAGCCTCGCGTCGGAATCTGAGCTCTGCAGGGTGGCCATCGCTTCTTCGTACGAGCGCATCACCGGGGGCTCCCGGGAAGAGGAGGCGCAACCGGCAAGCAGGCATAACGCTAAACTCAGGGATAACAGCTGGGCGGCGGCGTAATATTTCACGACAAGATTTTTCCCGAACATAATTTCAGGGACGGAAGACCCGGGACAGGATCCGGTCGATCGCGTCGAAATCAAAAGGTTTGGGTAGATAGCTCATTGCTCCTATTTTTCTCATCTCCCAATCGCCATGGCGCCTTTTATAGGCGGAGATCATCACCACCGGTATCTTCACCTGGCGGATCCTCAGCCTTTCCAGAATATCCTTACCGGTGATGGGGGACATCCGGTAATCGAGAAAAATGAGATCGGGTTTTTCCAGGTCGATATTTCTCTCCGCCTCCTCGGACCTGAAGACGGTGATGACCGTAAAACCCTTCTCCGTCAAGAATGATTGGAGCAGCCGGGACATGTTCTCGTCATCATCGATGATGAGAATTTTCCCTTTATTCGAGTTCGCGTTCATCTTCCGGCTCGGAATTTTTCAACTCTTTCAGTTCCTCCGACCAGTGTTCATCCAAAACTTCGTGCTCCCCCCGCAGGATAGCCTCCCGATCGGAAAAATAGAGGTTCTTGGCGCTTTCCAGTTTCTGGTTCTGATCCTGCTGGTACTCGACCGAAAGAACCTCATTGGGGGCGGAATTTATCTTTTCTTCATAGTATTCGCGGAGCACCCGCTGGCGGAGCCGGTAAGCTTTTTCCAGCCTTTCTAACTGGGGCCGGTGACCTTCCAGATCGGTCGGCATGCGGTCGTGGATCAGTTTGCCTATAAAAATCGCCCCGAAAATGACGAGCACGACCAGAAAAATCTTGATCAGGCGATAACCCCAACCGGTTGTTTCAGGATCGACCATAAATCCTCTCGTCCGTTACCGGGCTCCGAAGAGACCCCGGGCTACCAGGGGGGCGAGCTTGATCACCACCCCGGCGAAGACCACGCTGACCATGGACATCAACTTGATCAGAATGTTCAGGGAAGGGCCGGAAGTATCCTTGAAGGGATCGCCGACCGTATCACCCACCACGGCGGCTTTATGGGTTTCGGAACCTTTGCCGCCGTAATTTCCTTTCTCGATGTATTTTTTCGCGTTGTCCCAGGCGCCCCCGGCGTTATTGAGGAGACAGGCGAGGGCGAAACCGGTGGTCAGCCCTCCGGCCAGAAGACCCAGGGTTCCGGCGACGCCGAGGATAATACCGACGGCGACGGGAACGATAATGGCGAGGAAAGCGGGCAGAATCATTTCCCGCTGGGCACCTTTGGTGGAGATGGCCACGCAGCGGGCGTAATCGGGCTGGCCCGTTCCCTCCATGATACCGGGGATTTCCTTGAACTGGCGGCGGACCTCTTCCACCATGAAACCGGCCGCCCGGCCCACCGCCTTCATGGTCAGGGCGCAAAAAACGAACGCCATCATCGCCCCAAGGAATATTCCGCATAAAAGGAGCGGGTTCATCAACGAAATATCATAAGCCTCGATAAAATTGGCGATGGTGGCCTCGGGAGCGATGAAAATTTTTCCGGTGAAACTGCTCTGGTGGGCGAGCCGGGACGCCTCGTTGTTGACGAAGGCGTATTTACCCATCGTGAATATCCCGTCATTGCCCGCCAGCCTTCCCACCCAGATCTTGATTTCTTCGAAGTAAGCGGCCATCAACGCCAGGGCGGTCAGCGCCGCCGAACCGATGGCGAAACCCTTGCCGGTGGCCGCGGTGGTGTTGCCGAGCATGTCCAGGGCGTCGGTCCGCTCCCGCACTTCGGGTCCCAGACCGGACATCTCGGCGTTACCGCCGGCGTTATCGGCGATCGGGCCGTAGGCATCGGTGGCCAGTGTGATGCCGAGGGTGGAAAGCATTCCGATGGCGGCGAAGGCCACTCCGTATAAACCCTGAACCATGTCGTGGAATCCGCCCGCGAAACCGTAGGCGCAGAGGATACCAATCACTATCGTTACCACCGGGATGCCGGTGGAAAACATTCCCACGGCCACCCCATCGATAATCGTGGTGGCCGGGCCCATCCGGGCTTGAGCGGCGATGCCCCTGGTTGGTGAATACTCGTCGCTGGTGAAATGTTCGGTTGACTGGCCGATGATCACCCCGGCGAGAAGGCCGGCAACCACCGAACCGAAAACGCCCCAGGTAATGAACCCGATGGCGGCCATGCCGGCGATCGCCGCCAGAATCATGAGGGAACTGCCGAACGTTCCCAGCAGCAGGGCGCGGAGGAGGTTTTTCTGGGCAGCCTGTTCTTTTGTCCGGACGAAATAAACACCAGCGATCGAAAATAAGATACCCAGTGCCGCCACCAGCATGGGAGCGATAACCGCTTTCGGACCTCCGAATTTGCCGCTGATCATGGGGAGGGCGGCGCCCAGAGCCGCGGTGGCGAGAATGGAACCGCAGTAAGACTCGTAAAGATCGGCTCCCATTCCTGCCACATCCCCCACGTTATCCCCCACGTTATCAGCGATCGTGGCCGGGTTGCGGGGATCGTCCTCGGGAATCCCCGCTTCCACTTTTCCCACCAGATCCGCTCCCACGTCGGCGGCCTTGGTGAAAATACCTCCTCCCACCCGGGCGAAGAGCGCCTGGGTGGAAGCTCCCATCCCGAAGGTTATCATGGTGGTTGTGATCTCCACCAGACAGCCCTTGATGAAGAGAGGATCGCTCCGCCAGGCGGGATTCCATATCTCGCTGCCCGAGGCGAGTCCGATCTTCCGGGCCAGGTGGAGACTCAAGCCGAAAACATTATTGGCGTAAATCCAGTTCAGAACCAGATACCAGAGGGTGATATCGAGGAGACCGAAGCCGACCACGACCAGACCCATCACCGCCCCGGAGCGAAAGGCGACTTTGAGACCGCGGTTGAGCGAATTCCGAGCCCCTTCCGCGGTGCGCGAAGAAGCCTGAGTGGCGGTCCTCATCCCCAGATAACCGCACAGCCCCGAAAAAAAACCTCCGGTGAGGAAGGCGAAAGGAACGAACGGATTCTGTACTCCCAGGAAAGCCAGCACCGCCAGGATGACCGCCAGAACGATAAATACCAGTATCACCACCCGGTACTGCCGGCGGAGGTAGGCGAAAGCTCCCTCCCGCACGTAGCCGGCGATCTTCCGCATGGTCTCGTTTCCCGCCGGCTGCTTCATCATCCGCTTGTAAAAGTGATAGGCGAAAATAATCGCCAGCATAGCGGAAACAGGAGCCAGCCACCAGACGGGAGGGATGAGAGCATCTTCTCCCCCGGAAGAGGCACGGGCCGGCAAGGTGAAAAAAGAGAAGAGATTCAGCGCTGCCGACACCGGCAGGGCGGTTAAAATATACTTAATTTTAACTGGATTCACGTTTGGGTCTCCTCCTTTCCCCGATCACACAATCACAAGCTGGTTCACTTCGTTCACAGCTTGTGGGTGTAAAGTTTAAAGTGTAAGGTTTAAGGAAATTCGCCAACTTTACACTTTACACCTCACACTTAACACTAAATTTTTAGGAATTCCGATACAGTAAATTAGTTAATTATTGCTTCCATTTCAAGCTTAAACTCCCCTGGCCGTGGTCCCGATTTTTTTACTGGTGCCGATTTTGACGGAAGCCGGACCTGATAACAAAAATCGAGAAGCGGAAATACGGCGGGAAGAGCTGACGACAGCTTACGACTACTACACTATAAATGAAGGGACTCACGGAAACCGTGAGCCCCTTTCCCGATAACAGCGATATACCACCGCTTAAAACTTCAGATGAACCACTTCAGACCGACACCGGATACCCAGCTCTGGGCATCGAGTTCGTCGGTGCATCCTTCCAGGTCGCGCTGGTATTCGTACTCGAACCAGAGCCATTTAACATCGAGGTTCAATACCAGGTTCTTGGTAATAAAATAATCAAAACCGAAATCAACGTGGATTCCGAAGGTATCCTTGGCGTGAACGTCCTGCGCTTCGGCCGAATCGGCGCGGTAGCCGTTGAAGAACAGAGTCGGCCCCACTCCGAGGTAAAGGCCGAAATAAGGCTCGGGTTCCCCGCGGAGCTGAAAACTGAGATTAATGTATCTTATTTTAGCCTCACCAAAATTATCGTAGACCAAATCCGGCTTGGAATAACCGTATGATAACTCGGTAACGAAAACATTGCTCACACCGTAGTCCAGCAAACCTTCATAAACAAACGCGCTCTTTAAATTATCCTTCATGGGGACCATATAACCGAGTCGGCCCCCGATTCCGATTCTTTTTTCAGCCATTACCTGAGCGGAACTGGAAGAGACCGAGAGCAACGTTATGAAGCATACCACGATGAAAAGGCCGAGCGTTTTCTTCAACATGCCAACCTCCTTTTTCAATTTGGGAAGTTTATCTTACGTATATATAAATCGACTTGGGCTTAATTTATCAAAACCCTTCCAGAAAGAAAAGAAAAAAAATAAAAAAAAATGCCGAAGCCCCGAATTCTTCGGGGCGGTGACGGGACCCCGATTTCATCGGGGCAAGTTCGAACTTTACCCCACTAAGGCGGGGCCGCATACCCAAATCGGGCACATGGCCCTCAACCACCCCGAATCCGCCCCGTCTCCGCCGGGGCGGTTCGGGGCAGGGTGCCCCGCCCCGAAAAACTCTGTTTTTCGGGGTCTGCCATGCCTGCCCCGGTTAAAATCAATTTTAACCGGGGTTCCACCACCCACCATTGATAAAAAATTAAAAAATGCCGAAGGCGGGATTCGAACCCGCATACCCAAATCGGGCACATGGCCCTCAACCATGCGTGTCTGCCATTTCCACCACTTCGGCATTTTTTAATTTTTTCTTAATAGATTTTTTAATTTTTCCCTGATAGATTCTTTAATTCTTTTCAGCCAGCGCTTCTCTCAAAAACTTCTTCCCCGGGCCCGATTTGAAATACCTCTCCCGCTTCAACGCTTCATACCTGCCCTCAAAGCTTTCTCGATAAACAAGCTCCAATGGCCGCCGATGGGAAGTCGATTTTACCTCTCCTTTCAAATGCCGATTTAATCTTGCCCCCAAGTTCGTGGTTTGACCTATGTATAATTTTTTATCTTTCAGACTCCGAAGCACATAAACAGTAAACTTCATTTCATTCTTAATTGAACTGCTCCATCAGAGCAAGGTGCCCCGCCCCGAAAAACTCTGTTTTTCGGGGTCTGCCAAACCTGCCCCGGTTAAAATCATTTTTAACCGGGGTTTCACCACTTCGGCATTTTTTAAGAACTCAGCTTCGCAACTTTTTTTTGCACCTGATTTACCTGATTTCTCTGATTTTTTCAGGTTAATCAGAGTAATCAGGTGCTAAATTATCTTTCAGGTCAATCAGGTACCAAATTATTGAAATTCCGAAACCGGAACAAAAATTATTCCGCAGGAATGATTTTATCCTCAATATACCAATAAAAATCCTGAATAACAACATCCCCCTCAACGTATTTTTTCCAGCCCGAAAATTTGAATACCTTGAGGAGATTCAAGAGGGGAACTAGCTTCTTCCGGAACAAAATCTCCTTCTTTTTGCTCTTCTCCTGAGAGATCAACTTCTCCATGCCTATCCACCAGTTACCTGTCCGGAGAAGGCACTCGCTCATTTTATAGTCGTTGAGGTAAGCGAACGCCCCCCCGCCCCCCTTCAACTCGGCAACCACGTTCTGATAGGCGGCATCGGAAGTGAGGGAGGCCCCCCCTCCTCTCCGGATATTTATAATCCTGCCGAGCAAGTCCCGGGTGGAAGAGATCAGCAGATAATCGCCGAGAAACGCGTAAGCCGGCTGGGCGATAACCGGGAGCGGCACGCTGGTGATCGCAACTCCGGAAACGTCCTTTTTCCGGGGAACCAGGCGGTATTTCGCGGCCAGCCAGAGAGCGATTTTTTCCATGCTATCAGCCAACAGCGGTCGGTCGTCAACCCGGAAGATAAAAACCGCCTCCGGCACCGGAAGAAGGATTCCGGTAGCAACATTCTCCAGTGCCAGCGCCGCGGAGTTCCCCAGACCAGCCAGGACATCTTCTTCCAGCCGCACGCCCGCTTCTTCTTCCCAGCTCTGTAAGCCTTCGAGGAAATCTTTAACTGAATCGAGTTCCAGCCCAATCAGTAGTTCTTTTATTTTTCCCCAGAGAAGCGCGAAATCATTTTGCGCCGAGAGATAGAAGATAGAGCCGGAGGGGACGAAACCCGCCGTTTCCGGGCCAGCCTGGACGCGGTCGCGGGAAGAAAGAAAGTCTTTGCCGTAAGTTTCTTCTATTTTTTGACTATTGAGTGAAATTAAAATTCTGCTTTTCAGTTCCTTTCCCCATTTGAATTCAGCGCTCAGAGATTCAAAAATTCCTCCCAGTTCCTCCAGCTTTTTGACCATCTCATTCCAACCCTCGACCCGGGTGAGTTCTCCGCTGATCTTTATCGCGGATCCGTCTGCTCCTCCCAGACGAAATAACCGTTTGACATCCAGATAGAAATTCCCATCCGTTTCCGGACCGAGAGAGAATTTCCGGAAAGTCCGCCAGGTTTTCTCTTCGGCAAGGGCGATCGATTCTCCCCGGCGGGACGCGAGATCGATGACCTTTCTCAGCACAGAGGGGGGTTCGTCCTGGGAGAGCGTCAGGGCCAGGTAATTTCCCACAAAAGTATAAGCGGCGTAAAAGGGGAATGAAGTTGACGGTTTGATCAGTACCAATTTTTTCCCCCGGTATTCTTCCTCGACCAGAGCCCGTTTATCGGATCCCTGAAGACGATCGCCCATACGGCTGACGAGCTCGAGAGCCCGGGCTCTCAGTCCGACCCGGCTGAGGAGGAGAAGCGTTATTTCCGTCCCTTCTTCGTCCGGATGGATCAGAGCCGCAGCCGCGTCCCGGCCGATCAACTGCATGACATTGCTTCGACTGGGAACGATGGCGGTATCTTTCTCGATCTTCCGGCTGATTTCATTTACCCTCTCGCCCCATCCGCTTTCCCGCCAGAGACTCGATGCCAGCAACTCTTTCCAGAATCCACTGGCGGCGAGGCGCTCCCAGTTATCCTCCAGATTTTTGAGCTCTGCGAAGAAAACCACGCCGGGTGGCGTGATTTCTGTAAGTACAATCTCTCTCCTTGCTCTTAAGACCAGGAACAAAGCTACCGCGATAACGATCACCACCGCCGCCGCGATAAATATATTTCTCTTCTTCACATTCTTCTCCGGATCAATTTACTGTTTCAGATTACAGTCGATTTTCAGCAAAGCACTTGAGTGTTACCCATGTCCTGACCACACCCGTGTTTCTACTCGCTACTTGCTACTCTCTACTCGCTACTTTATCCATCATTCCATCAATGTTATCCTCTAATCGCCAACTGTCAATCAATGATATGACAGGCCACACGGTGACCGGGAGAAACTTCCCGCAGGTGGGGAACCTTTTGCCGGCATTCCGGCCGGCCGACGGGACAGCGGGGGAAGAATCCGCAGCCGGAAGGTAGTTCTTGCGGTGTCAAATCAGCGGATTTTTTCTCCCGGGGTGCGGGGCTCTTAATCGACGGGTCCGGGACCGGTATCGATTCCAGAAGCTCCCGGGTGTAGGGATGAAGGGGATTCTGGTACAATTCCCGGTTGGAAGCTTCTTCCACCACCTTTCCCAGGTACATCACCGCGACCCGCTCGGAGATGTGCTCGACCACGCTCAGGTCGTGGGCGATGAAAAGATAGGCCAAACCGAAACGGGACTGGAGATCGCTCAGCAGGTTGAGAATCTGGGCCTGGATGGAAACGTCGAGGGAAGAAACCGGCTCGTCGCAGACGATGAACCCGGGGTTGAGGGCGAGGGCGCGGGCGATTCCGATCCGCTGGCGCTGCCCCCCGCTGAATTCATGGGGATAAAGATTGGCGGATTCAAGATCGAGACCGACGATTTTCAGAAGCTCACCGACCCTGCTTCTGATCTCCGCTTTGCTCCCGCGCCGGAAATTTCTCAAGCCCTCGGCGATGATATCCCCCGCCTTCATCCGGGGATTGAGAGAACCGTAGGGATCCTGGAATATGATCTGCATCTGCTGCCGGAGAGCCTTGAGCTCTTTGCCCCGGAGGGAAAGAATGTCTTTCCCCTCGAAGAGGATTTCCCCGCTATCGGGGGGAATCAACCGCAGAATAGCCCTCCCCAGCGTGGTCTTGCCGGAGCCGGTCTCACCCACCAATCCCAGCGTCTTGCCCCGCTCGATGGATAAACTCACCCCGTCCACCGCCCGGACGTAGCCCACCGCGCGGTGGAGCAGGCCCCGGCGGACCGGGAAATACTTCTTTAAATTTTTTACCTCAACCAGAATATCTTTTTTTTCCGCCATTCTGCAACCCATTCACATAACCAAATTCCAATTTATTTAGGTGGGTTTTATCACCACGAAGTCACGAAGATCACGAAGAAAAATCATAATATTTTGAAGCAAAATTAATTATGAATTTAATGTAGCAATCTTCTTACTCCCTCTCCCCTCGATCATAGACCATTTACTCCCTCTCCCCTCGATCATAGACCATTTACTCCCTCTCCCCTCGATCATAAGCCATTTACCCCCTCTCCCCTCGATCATAAACCATTTACCCCCTCTCCCCTCGATCATACCCATTTACTCCCTCTCCCCTCTGGGGAGAGG
>Ga0272441_10005276_pt1 | contig 22646 bp, 15 predicted proteins | sample SSMProp6N_FD_193582 | JGI IMG/M metagenome (GOLD analysis project Ga0272441, IMG submission 193582) | Marine sediment archaeal communities from Little Sippewissett salt marsh, Falmouth, MA, United States - SSM-Prop-6N | ecosystem: Environmental > Aquatic > Marine > Wetlands > Sediment ... | reverse complement strand
ACTATTTTTTGTAAGGCGAAGGGTCATCTTCGTCTTCATGGGGCTTGCCTCCTTTCAATTGTTTTTGAGGTTAAGCCCCTTTATCTCTTATTTATAAGAGTTTGTCAACACTTTGCAATTGTACCAACTTATTAACTTAACATTGAAATCCCTATAAGCAAGCACCAATCCCTTAAGTTAATAAGTTAATTCCGTCCCCATTTTCCCCAAGCATTGTCATTCCCGCAAAAGTGGGAATTCATATGTTTATTGAATGAATTGGTCATTTTTTACGATTTTCCGACGTAGCGGTATAGGGGACGCCCATATCCCCTTCTGACCGACTGCCTCGAAGACTACTATCGCTCCGCCATCCATCACCTCCACCGTTCAGCGTAAGGAACCACCCCCACTCCCGGTGTTGGAACACCGGGAGTGGGGGTGGTAAGTGTTTGGTGACACAGGTGTTACATAAGTATTACATTGCTGTGACACAAGAATAGTAGGATTATGCTATATTCTACTAAATACATAATAAGAGCGCCTATACAAAAGGAGGAAGATAATGTTTAGGAAGGTTTTAAGCGTAATACTGGCGGTTCTATTCTTTGTAAATAACGTCTCTTTTGCGTTGAGTCCACATCCGGGAGGCGCGGATCCCGGGACACAGGGCCAGATGTACGCCATGGGGCGGAAGTTGCTGGCGGCTAAGCAGGGTGCGGGGACCGGCTGGGGTGACTGGCTGTGGTCATTCTATGTAAAGCACATTTCGCTCAGCAAATTCAAGGGTGGAGCGCCCGAAATAAAGGATCTTTTGTTTAGAGAGAGGAATGAGGAGAATAAACCTTCCGGCTCACCTGCCGGTTCACCATACCGAGAATTGCTTGCGCATAAGGATATCATACAGGCCCTCGATTTTTTCAGGAAGCATATGGCGCATATTCCCGATCATGTGGTAACAATAGAGAAAGGTTATTTTCCGGTTAATGAAGAGAGAGGTGAAATTCCCATAGCGCGATGGGAACTGCGGGGAAATCACTGGGTACTGGTTGTCCACACCAAGTTTGTCCAGATGTGGACTCATATAAGGGAGAACGACGTCTGGTTTGACCATGAATTCAAAGACGGAGAATTTAGGCAGAGTATCAGTCTTGCATGGTTACTCTTCTTCTGCCTCGCGCGCCATGAGATGAAGGACAGGGGTAAAAAGGGTGATAAGGAGAAAAGCTCAGGACATTTTACCGTAAATGAGATAGGCAATGAGGCATATCCATACAAGCTTGAAGGAGACAGTATATGGACCCATGACGTGGAGTCATGGGCTAACAGTATGGATACCCGTTTTAAACATCTAATAAAAGCGGCGGAGCTGTGGTTTACTACTTCCTATGCTTTTAGCGATACCACCAGATATAATAACGAGGTGCTCAAGAAAAGAATCAATTGGCTCATGCGTTCTGATGAAGGAAAAGCATTGGGATCCGAGGAACAGTTTCCCATAGGAGATGACAAAGCAGATAAGATTAAAGATGTGCCGCAGATTACCTGGTATGAAAATCTTGTCCTTGCCTTCAATTACCACTTTTTCAAGCAGAGGGCATGCAGGGAGAAAGTAGTATCTTCATCTGGGGAGCCCGTTCACTCTGAAGGTGTTTGGCTTAGTAGAGGGCGTATACGCGTGCCCAAGCTGACGGTTTCGCAGGAGCTCATTGACGATTACAACGCTAGAAAGAAGAGGATAGATAGGACGATTAACGCGATGGGCAAATCTGAAGAAATGGGTGAATATTTTAGAATGATGGCGGAGAAGTATCCCAGATGCTTCCGGCTTGCGGCCGAAGCAGTTAGGCTGTTCAAGCAGGAAAAAATAGATGAAGCGGTATCTACGACAAGCGGAGCGAAAGCTATCGCTATCGATTATTGCTCTGCCAATGACCCCGATCATCTTGGGCATAAACTGGCCATGCTTCTGGCAGTCTCAGAGATGTTTCAGGCGATGAATAGAGGCGGTGACGCCGAAGAAATGTCAAAACACGCCATGGATCTGGCAGTCGCTTTTTCTTCGGACGAAGCTGAAGCCAGAGGCAAAGTTCGGGCGGCTAGCGAAAACAATCCTGAACTTGCCGCACTTCGCAGGCAGATAGCTGAAATAGGAAGTGAGGAACCTGCCATACAGGAAAAGAAGATCGGGACATTCACGACCGTGCATGAGGCATGGAAGTTTGTAGCCAGTCTCACGAAAAGGGGACAGGTGACACATATGGCTGCTGTGCCGCGTGATATATATGACGAAAAGCCGGTAGATGAACAGTATTGCTTGAGAGAGGATGTTGTTAATGAAGATGTAATGGCTGTTCCTGTTGATAAGTTGGCTACGGGCGCTGAGCCGGAGTATTTGCAAAGATATGGTGAGTTTCTGGGAGAGGCTCCGGTCGAACTCTACTTGGATATGGGCACAGTGCTTGGAAATCCGGTGTGCGTGGCAAAATTCGTTCCCGCAAGCATGAAATTTGAAGACGTGGTTGCCAGGATAACTGCGATGTACGGACTGGATGATCCAGCGAGAGAGACCCTTCTGGACCAAGGATCTGCCATCGGAAGGATCCTTGTAGAAGACGAAAAGACAATGGCCGATTTTGAGGCAGACCCTATGCCGGTTATTGGTCGAGTTAGCGCGAATTTTTTACGATACGCTGTCGGCAGACAAGAGGTAGTGGATAGAATGCCGCCGAGGGTATCACGAGCGGTCAGGCAAGCGGACGCAAGAAAGAAAGACGAAATCTACGCAAGAAACATGGCACTGGAGCGTTTATCGGGAAAACTGCATGCAGGAAAGGCGCGTGCCGGCCGTCAAAATGATCGCGTTAGAGAAGACGCGCTAAGACAGATCAGGCACGATCAGCTGTGGGGTAGTAAGGAGAAGGAGCAAGGCCCGGATATAGCGCCTGAAAGACTCCATACTTACACTAATGTACCGGTTAAATTATTGCTGTATGGTAGTAATAGGGTGGTAATGGGGTATGTCACGCATATGTCGGATAATGAACGAGTCGCTCTAATGGATCCCGCTGCAACCAGTGATGAGGATCTTCATGTGGTTGAGCTTATTAGAGATATCAATCTCGCGGCATTTATCGGTGATCCCGTAACGGATGCCCTTCTAAAAGTCAGCCCCGAAGATGCATGGCTCTTTCCGGGAAAGAATGTCGTTCTAAACACAAAAACATTGGACAGATGGGTTGTTGGGACTATCGGGAAAGATACTAACAGTACGAGTATATCAATTGATTACCCTGATGATCGCACGGAATTATTGAAGGCCGATGAAGTAGCAGAGGTATGGATAGTCCCGGGCGATGAAGAGCCTGCATGGGGTTCAAGGATAAGCATTCCGGAAAAATTCTGGAAGAGTACCGCTATGGTGACGGCTGCACAGACTATTATGGAAAAGGTCTATACGCTGAGCGCTCTTATTGGCGGGGGGACACTTATTACCGAAATACCGGATTCGACACATGAGAGGTTAATCGAAGAATTAGAAACGAATTGGTATGAGGATAGAAATTTACGTGCGATTGAGGCAGAGGCGGGTAAGGACGCAAAGGCCTATATTAGACAGCTTGTGCTGGAGGCGAGACTGACGTTTGCGTTAATTTCCTGCCTATTGTATTCAGGCACAGAGGATGGCGTTACTGTTGATGATTTAACAGATGTTATTAAGGAAAAGGTATTTGAGACATTAAAGAAAGGTTCGATATCCAGAGAGGCGGTTGACAGGGCATTAGACCAGATCTCCCAGTGGATTGCGAGTGATCAGATACCCAAGTTACGCGGTACCGCAGACCTGTCATATACGTGGACAACAGCAGTAGGAAGGGCGCGGGAGGAGGTCTTCCCTGAAGAAGAGCCTATTATACAGGTGATCTCTCAGTATGTGGTAAACATAAGGAAATTCGAGGGGCCGGGATCTATGGGCAAACCCCTGGCGAATGAAGATGTAGAGAACATCCTTAAGTCAGTACAGCAGCTCCATTCGGACAAGATCGAGGTCCTGTGGTCGCAGTCACTCGGGCTGGAAGACGAGGTGAGTAAGGCGATAAAAAGGATAAATAAAGATCGCGGGGAAGGTACGATCAATATAAGGCAGTTTGATAGTCCGGACCGCCTCAGGGGGTTTCTACAGAGCGGAAAGAAAGGGGTAAAGAGGATCATAATAGCGACTCCTTCGGACGGAGCCGGAATAACGTTACTGGCCCAAACAAGCCCCGCGTTGTTGAAGGACGTGAGGCTGCTTGCATTCAATACGCCGGATGCGTACAGAAACGCCGATTCCAAGATCAAAGCAGTGCATCAGGCTAGGATAATGATGATCGCGTTACTGGCGAGGATGCTCGAGGTCAACAGGGAAGATGGGCCCAAGACCCTGGCTGTTGAGGCGCTATTAAAAGTGATGTTGAGGGATTTTGTAAGATTGGATGATGTAAACTTTGATAGGTTTATCGCGCAGTTGGGATATCACGATGATGGCGAGGATATAGGTGGGGTTATCTCAGGAAGAATCAGTTATTTCTTGAACAATATCGTCAATTTAACCGAGGAATTAGGCCGGACACTCCGCTTTATGAGGGAGTTCTGGACGTACGCATAGGACACAGATGATCACAGATAAGAGTAGGGCACATTTAAATGTGCCCTACATAAAATCCCCGACCCGGACAGGTCACAGCCTGGAGCAGGCGGCACTGTCCGGGTCGGGGATTTTCCTAATGCATCATAAATAAATGTTACCGAAATTAAATCCAAAAAGCTTCCCGTAAAGAGAAGGCAGTAATCTTAACCAAATTCTGCGCTACCTGCAGTTATCATCGCAAACACGCTATACGATTACTGCGTAACTTCAAACGATTCACCAAGCCTAAGCCCAAAAAACAAGGAGCACCATCAAAATATAATAAATCATCCGTCACAGAGCCATTAAATCGCATATGGCTTGCCGCAAATCTGCCATGTTCAAAGCGCCTTAAATGAATTCATGATGTCAATGGCCATATCAACATGATTGTCAAAATCTTCACTATCAGCTCCATAAAGAAGCACATATGCTCTTTCTGGCGTTACTATGCAACCCTCTAAATACGCTATAGTCACGCCTGACTGCTCTCTGGTAAAAAGCAATTGGTGCGCTTCTTGGTCACCTAATTGAATTCTGTTTGACTCTATAAGGGTACCATTCGGGTATTGTAGTATTTTACCAATAATCATAACAACAAACGCGTCGAGATCGCTTTTAGGTGCGCTATTTACCCCCGAGCTAATTGCAATGCTTGGTCTATATTTTACCTTTGATTTGCCGGTTGGTAACAGAATTGATACCATATTATCTGACAGTTCTGAAACTCGACAGCTTTTTGGGCAATCGATTGTAAACTTCTTATTCTCAAACGTATATGTTTTAATGCTTTCAGCGTAACATAATGAAATCATAGTTGTTGCAACTATGGCCATTGAGATCGTTTTTCTCATCAGCTTATCTCCATCCTAATATTTCGCACTTAATAGTATTCTATATAACCCCGGGTATTGTATTGAGTTATGACAATAGCATGACTTTGCTGGCAAGAAAATATTATACCATGCGGCTGTTTCTCGGGCAATATAATAGAAAAGGGGGGTCTATGTGTCGTCTTTTTTCACTTGATTCACCCAAATCTTCTCGCCCAGTGGTACTCGGTGATCTTAATAGAGATTGTTTCCGCCTTCGCCAAATACTTATCGTGTTTGGCTTCGGCGGACAAGTCGGCCGCTTTGCGGACTCGCAATGGCAGGTGTCCGGGTTTGGTACTCACGATCCAGGCCTTAGGCAGCCACACAGTGCGGTTATTATGGTTAATTAAGACGGCTTTCGGGGTTTCGGTGATAATGGTGACGGTTACCCAGATATATGTGGTTAGGTGGTATATGGAGCGGATCATTTTCCAGATGGGGATCATGTTTGGGTTCCTTTCTCTTTGATTCCTGGCGATTAGCAGAAATACGTTCCCGGATTGTCTAGGTAAACCTCTTTCATCCAATCCGGGAACTGTCTTGTGTCCAGGAGGCAATAAGGGAAATATAAGGGGAAATAAGGGAAAGAGAAGGGGAAAGAAGGGAATGAGAGGGGATGAAGAAGGGGATCCCACGCATGGAATCCCCTTAATAACACGATACCCGAAATGTCGAAATTGATGGCGTCCCCACGGGGATTTGAACCCCGGTCGTCAGATCGAAAATCTGATGTCCTAGGCCTGACTAGACGATGGGGACGTGTAAAAATCTACAATCAGTCTTCTTTTACTATAGAAGCGACAGAGGACACCTTATCTTTCGCGTTCAGCTTTATTACACGCACTCCCTGGGTAGACCTTCCGATTACGCGAATCTCTTTTACAGGTGTCCGTACTACCATGCCCTGCTGGGTAATAAGCATTATATCGTCTTTTTCCCTCACGCTTCTTACCCCGACAACAGGGCCGTTTTTATCGGTAATTTTGACGTTGATTATACCTTTTCCGCCTCTTGATTGCAAGCGATATTCTTCAAAATTTGTTCTCTTGCCAAAACCATTTTCCGTCATGGTAAGAAGCGCTCCGGTCTTTGAGACGATTTCCATACCTATAACCTCATCTTTTTTACCAAGGCGTATGCCTATGACGCCTTTGGCGCTTCTTCCCATATCACGTATACCGTCTTCCTTGAACCTTATGGCTACGCCTTCTTTAGTGGCTATAACCATCTCCTGCTGGCCGTCGGTCAAAGCGATGCCGATCAGCTCATCTTCTTTCGAAAGCGTGATCGCTATAATACCGCCTTTTCTGGGATTGCTGAACGCGTCCAACCGTGTCTTTTTGATAACGCCTTTTTTCGTGGCCATCACCAGGTATTTACCTTCGACAAATTCCTTGACGGGTGTAAAAGACGTGATCTTTTCGCCGCTTGAGAGGCTCAAGAGATTAATAATGGCCCGGCCTTTAGCCAACCTTCCGACCTGAGGGATCTCATGGACTTTCAACCAGTATACCCTCCCCTCTCCGGTAAAGAACAATATATACTCGTGAGTTGAGGCGACAAAGAGGTGCTCTATAAAATCCTCCTCTTTCGTTCCGCTGCCTGATATGCCCCTTCCGCCCCGTCTTTGCTTCTTGTAAGAGCTTATAGGCAGTCTCCTGATATATCCCTCATGGCTTATCGTAATTACCATATCTTCTTCCGCTATCAGGTCCTCTATGTCCAGCTCTTTATATTCGCCGACGATACTAGTCCTTCTTTCATCGCCGAATTTTTTCTTTATTTCCATGCATTCTTCTTTAATGATCGCCAACACTTTCTTCTCACTGGCCAATATGCCCCTTAACATCTCTATTTTCTTTATAAGCTCAAGGTATTCCTTTTCTATCTTTGTCCTTTCAAGATTGGTCAACCTCTGCAGCTGCATCTCGAGAATCGCCTGAGCCTGTCTATCGCTCAGTTTAAACCTCTGCATCAGCGCCTGTTTAGCTATCTGCGGATCTTTTGATTTCCTGATGATAGCGATCACCCTATCCAGAAATTTCAGGGCGATCTTTAATCCTTCCAAGATATGAGCGCGATCTTCGGCTTTTCGCAATTCATATTTCGTGCGTCTTATCACGATCTCTTTCCTATGCTTTACATATAAAGAAACTACCTCCTTTAAATTAAGGACTTTCGGGCGGTTATTGACCAACGCTAAAGTTATAACACCGAATGTTTCCTGCATCTGTGTATGCTTATACAATTGGTTCAGGACCACTTCGGCATTTTGCCCGCGTTTCAACTCAACTACTATCCTCATTCCGTCCTTATCAGATTCATCCCTTAGGTCTGATACCCCCTCGATCTTCCTGTCGTTTATAAGCCTCGCCATGGATTGTATCAGGTTATTCTTATTGACCTGATATGGGATCTCCGTGATGACAATGTTCTCTTTTCCGTTTTTCAGCTGCTCAACGTTCGCCTTCGCGTGAACCAACAGTTTTCCCCTCCCGGTCATGTACGCGTCCTTTATGCCTTCTTTACCACAGATAATCGCTCCCGTTGGAAAATCCGGACCCTTTATGTATTTCATAAGGTCCTTTATCTCGCAATCCGGATTATCGATATAGTGAGATATCCCGTCCACAACCTCCCCAAGATTATGCGGTGGGATATTCGTCGCCATTCCAACAGCGATACCACTCGAACCGTTTATCAAGAGATTAGGCAGTGTAGCCGGGAGTATCTTTGGCTCCTGTAAGGATTCATCAAAGTTCGGCATAAATTGAACGGTTTCTTTGTCTATGTCCGCCAAAAGCCAATCCGTGATGCGGCTCATTCTCGCTTCGGTATACCTCATGGCCGCGGCCGAATCCCCGTCAACGCTGCCGAAGTTCCCCTGCCCGTCAACCAGCGGATACCTCAAAGAAAAATCCTGCACCATCCTGACAAGCGAATCATATACAGCCATGTCACCGTGCGGATGGTATTTTCCTAAAGTTTCACCTACTATTCTCGCGCTTTTCTTGTACGCTTTATTATGTTCCAGGTGAAGTTCGCGCATGGCATACAGTATCCTCCTATGGACCGGTTTCAATCCATCCCTGATGTCCGGCAAAGCGCGCCCTACGATGACGCTCATCGCGTAATTGATATACGATGTCTTCATCTCATCTTCTATATGTACCGGAACGACTTTCTCATTTCTTGTATACATTAACTATTCCTCCTTTATTTCGTGCTTTGGGCCTTGGGCCTTGAGCTTCGTGTTTTGTGTCACCTGCCTCAAAGCTCAAGGCACACGACCCACGGCTCAAATATCCAGATTGCTGACCTCATGGGCATGCCTCTCAATAAACGACCTTCTTGAGGAAACCTGATCACCCATGAGAACAGTAAACATCTCATCCGCCTCTACAGCGTCCTCAACCGTAACCTGCTGTATGACCCTTTTATCCGGGTCCATCGTCGTTTCCCAAAGCTGCTCGGGGTTCATTTCCCCCAGGCCTTTATATCTCTGCACAGTCAGCCCTGTTTTTCCATGCTCTTTAATGTACTCTAAAAGATCCTTGAGGCTGAACAGGTCCTTTGTCTCTTTATCAACGGAAACCCTGTACAACGGTACTATTTTATCCTGTTTCTTCTTTGACGCCTTGGCCTTCTTTTTCTTTTTGCCCTTCTTACCCTGATCAGGAACATGGCCTATTTCGATAACCGGGGCATAATCCCTTATATCAACATTTAACGCGTCAACCTTCTGTATTATCTTGTCCAGCTCTCTTGCCTCGTAAAACTCCGTAACATCTATGGTCTTGGCTATCTCATCCTTAGACATCTTTTCCCCTGTCCCCTTTATAACCAACTCCTTACCCATCCTCTTCTCGGTCTGCTTTATTACCTTCGCTAATTCATCCTCATTATAGAGATAAATGGGCCCATCCTCCACTTTTACCCTATAAGCAGGCAATTTTTTGGTCTTAGGGTGCTTCATTGAGAGATATTTAGACAATTTTACTCCACGTTTCTCTACGGCCTTCGTAAGGCCCTCTATTTCGACTAACAGCCCTAAAAGGTTTTTAAGCTTCTTATCCGTAAATTTACGCTTATCCTTGAGTCGTTTAACTTCTATATCCTCTATCCCTAGTTCGATCAGCATATTATTAAAATCCTCTTCCGTATCTATATACTGCTCCCTTTTGCCTCTTTTTATCTTGTACAACGGCGGTTGAGCGATGAATATGTGGCCTTTATCAACCAAATCCTGCATCTGCCTGTAAAAGAAAGTCAATAAAAGCGTTCTTATATGCGATCCATCTATGTCCGCGTCACACATAAGAATGATCTTGCCATATCTTAGCTTCTCCAGGTTAAACTCATCACCTATCCCTGTGCCGATCGCTGTTATTACGGTCCTTATTTCCTCATTGTTAAGTATCTTGTCCAGCCGCGATTTTTCAACGTTTAATATTTTACCTTTCAGCGGCAATATGGCCTGGTACCTCCTGTCCCGCCCCTGTTTCGCGCTGCCCCCCGCTGAATCACCCTCAACAAGGTACAATTCTGTCATGCCCGGATCTTCCTCTGAACAATCCGCCAGCTTTCCCGGCAACGAACCTGACTCAAGCGCCCCTTTTCTCCTGGTAAGCTCTCTTGCCTTTCTCGCGGCGTCCCTTGCCCTCGCGGCTAACACCGCTTTTTCAACTATCTTTTTGGCGACAGACGGATTTTCCTCGAAGAACGTGCTAAGGGCCTCATTCGTTATTGCCTCCACAATCCCCTCAACCTCTGAATTCCCCAGCTTGGATTTTGTCTGGCCTTCAAACTGGGGGTTCGGGATCTTGATGCTAATTACGGCCGTTAATCCCTCTCTTGTATCGTCTCCTGAAAGCGACAACCCCTCTTTTATCAACTTCTTGGTCCTGCAATAATGGTTCAGTGTCCTTGTCAGGGCAGATTTAAAACCTGTAAGATGCGTACCTCCTTCGATCGTATTGATGTTATTCGCGAAACAGAAGATATTTTCCGCGTATCCATCGTTATAGTGCATGGCTACTTCCGCGATTATCCTATCCCTTTCCTTGGTAAAATATATGGTCTTTTTATGCAACGGATTCTTGTTCTTTATAAGGTGTTCCACGAATGAAACTATGCCGCCTTTATAATTGAAGGATGTCTCTTTATCTGTCCTTTCATCCCGAAGTATTATTGTTATGCCTTTATTTAAAAATGCCAGTTCACGAAGCCTGTTAGCGAGGACATCAAAGCTATACTTGAATTTATCACCGAATATCTCTTTGTCCGGCTTGAATGTAACGCGGGTCCCTGATTTCTTGCTTTTTCCGACTACCTTTAACTTGGACGCCGTTCTGCCTTTTTCGTATTCCTGAAAATAAACAGATCCTTCCCTTTTTACCTCTACCTCCAGCCATTCCGATAAGGCGTTTACAACGCTCACACCGACCCCGTGAAGACCTCCCGATACTTTATATACCCTGTGGTCGAACTTGCCGCCGGCGTGTAAAGTGGTCATTACGACCTCAAGGGCCGGTTTTTTCTGGGTCTTGTGGATGTCTACAGGTATACCTCTGCCATTGTCCGAAACCGACACGCTATTATCCCCATGTATTTCTACCTCTATGGTGTCGCAATAACCGCCCATCGCCTCGTCAATAGAGTTGTCCACGACTTCGTAGACCAAATGATGCATCCCTTTTATAGTAGTATCTCCTATATACATTGCGGGCCTGCGCCTTACCGCTTCAACCCCTTCCAAAACCTGTATATTGGTCGCGTCGTATCTTTTGTTTTTTTCCTTTGTTTTATCGACGCCCTCTTCTTTAGCCTTCGGTTTCCGGGTCTTTTTTTCCGGCTTCTCTTTCTTCTTTTTCATATTCCTCCTTTAATAAACTATATATCGCCTATTTTGAACCTTATTTCCTTAACAGTTGTTTTCTTTCCTTCCAATCTCTCGTTTATTTCCCTTATCAGGTCCCGCCTGCGCAATGTCAGATCATAGAGCCTCGTTGAATCGCTTACATTAACCACAAGCCTTCCTTTTCGAAAACTCGTCAACCGTGTATAGGCCTGTTCCTTCTCGCCCAGGATATCCTTCCATATCACCATCAACCTGCTTGACTGACTGCTCTTGTCCAGCTTGCCTATTATCCCTTTAAGGACAGCTTTTAATGGTTTTTTTAAATCTTCTTTAGACATCTTACGCGACTACCGTTATCAACACGTTCTATATGAGCTGCATAGGAAGAACTACATACGTGTATTCATTGCCCTTACGGATCACGCCGGGCCTGTCGCTATCCTCTAATTCCAACTCTATCGTCTCGTCTTCCAATACCTTAAGCGCGTCTATAAGGTATATCGGGTTAAACCCTATGGATACAGCCTTGCCGCCGTATTTTACATCTAACTCTTCTTTTACCTCGCCTATGAACGGCGCGTTTTTTGATACCACCATTTTATTCCTTGAAAAATCGAGCTTTATCGATAAAGAATCCTGGTTTGTAAAAAGGCTGGCCCTTTTCACCGAGGCAAGAAATTTACTTCTGTCGATCTTCACCTTTTCTTTCCTCTCTTCCGGTATTACTTTATCGTAATCCGGGAATTCGCCCTCTATCAACCGGGATATCACATGCGTATGTCCGAGATCAAAAAACACCTGATTTTCACTAAAGGTGACTTTAACGCCGCCATCATCTTCCAGCATCTTTATAAGCTCCTGTACTGTCTTGGTCGGGATAATAACCTTCTTATTAAGTTTCGTGTTCTCTCCCACGCTCTTAGTCGATAGCGCCAGCCTCCTGCCGTCCGTAGCCACTAATTGTATCTTACCTTTTTTAATTACAAACAAAACCCCGTTCAACACGTATCTTGTCTCATCCCTGCTCACGGCAAATCCTACCATGATCAGCATTTCCTTCAGTAACTTCTGGGACAACTCTATACTCTCACTATCTTCAAAAGTAGGTATCTGCGGAAATTCTTCCTTTGGCAACCCAATAATTTTAATATGCGCTTGTCCACAGTCTATCGATATCATATTGTTTTTCTTGAGGACTATTGTAACATCTTCTTCGGGCAATTCTTTAACAATATCATAGAGCTTTTTCGCCGGTATAGTAATAGACCCTGTCGCCTTCGATTTTACATCAACACGTGACGTTATGCCTATATCAAGATCTGTAGCGGTCAACCTGGCCCTGTTTTTATCCGTTTCTATTAACAGGTTTGAAAGGATAGGAAGCGTGTTCTTCTGTGAGATCGCGCTTTGAACTGTATTCAGGCATTTCAAAAAATCGTTTTTTTTCGCTTCAAATTGCATTTCATTCTCCTTTGTCTTTTTGTAAACATATTATCAACAATGCACATCCCTACTATTATATCTCTTTCTTAATAATTTATAGTACGTAACAGTAGGCCTGTTTATGTGTGGATATGTCTGTAAACTATTGTATATCAACTTGTTACACAATAAAGATATCCACAGGTTATCAACTTATCAACAGTTACCTTTTAATATTATAAATCAACTCATCTATTAAAGATCTGGTCTCCGTATTTAAACGCATCGCGTTTTCTATCTTATTACAAGCATGTAAAACAGTGGTATGGTCCCTACCACCGAAATACGCCCCAATTTCCGGCAAAGAGAGGTTGGTTAGATCCCTGCTTAAATACATAGCGATCTGCCTGGGATACGCAACCGTTTGAGTGCGTTTTTTTGCCTTCATGTCCGCAAGGCTTATGTTAAAATAATCGGCAACTCTTTTTTGTATCAGGTCCACATTGACGCTTCTGACGCCTTCTTTTAACATACCTTTTAGAACCTCCTGGGCAAGGTCAACAGAGACATTTTTTCCGAACAATTTAGCGTATGCCACGACCCTGATAAGACCGCCCTCAAGCTCACGGATATTTGATTTAATGTTTTCAGCTACAAAATAAAATACATCATCAGGGACATGAATGGTCTCAAGCTCACTTTTCTTTTTTAAAATAGCAATACGCGTTTCAAAATCAGGAGGCTGTATATCGGTTACCAGGCCCCACTCAAAACGTGATACCAAGCGTTCTTCAAGGGCCGGTATTTCTTTCGGAGAGCGGTCGCTTGACATAACGATCTGTTTATGCGCGTCGTAAAGGGCGTTAAATGTATGAAAAAACTCCTCCTGCGTGGACTCTTTACCGGCAATAAAATGTATGTCATCGATTAAAAGCAGGTCTACATTGCGGTATCTCTGGCGGAACTTGTTCATGGTTCTGGTCTGTATGGCGCTGATCAACTGATTGGTAAACTCCTCGCTGGAAATGTACAACGTGGTTGAGCGGGGTGATTTTTGGGTAAAGGCGTTTCCTATGGAATGCATCAAGTGTGTTTTTCCCAAGCCCACGCCGCCGTAGATAAAAAGTGGATTGTACGCTTTAGCGGGGGATTGGCTCACAGCCAGACATGCGGCGTGAGCGAATCGGTTGCTGGCGCCGATCACGAACGAATCAAAAGAATATTTTGGATTAAGCCCGCCGCTTTTGGATGTCGGTATGTTTTGGTGTTTTGAAAAAAGATTTCGGAAAAGGCTCTTTTCACCTTTCGGTTCCCTATCGATCTTAACAACATTATCCGAAGAGACGGGTTTTTCTTTGATAACCAGGTCGATATCTAAAAGCTTTCCGGAGACGTTTGAAAGGGTAGATTTTATTAACGGCAGATATCTTTCTGATACCCAGTCTTTGAAAAATGTGTTAGGAACCCCAAGGGTTACGACAGTATCAGTCATGGTTACCGGAATCATAGGGTAGAACCATGCATTGAATGTTTGCTCACTAACCTGAGCCTTGAGTTCATTTAGGGCCTTATCCCAGACGCTTTGTAAATCGCCCAATGTATTTGTCATTTAGAAAGTTATCCACAGGTTTTCATGTTCAAAGAAACAAACTGACAAGTTATCAACAGCTTATCCACAGCAATTGTGACCGCTGTAGGCAACATTTTACCAGAAAAAATATATATAGCAAGTGTTTTTTTTACATTAAGTCAAATTGTTTATTTTCTCTTACTTTATACTACATTAACACAAGCAAGTTCCTACATTAGCAAAAACACATGTTTTAGGCAGGAATAGGACTCTTGTTGGGCCAAGTTTTGGTAAGGTGTTAAACAATCAGGAAAAATTGAGTGGAATGAGTCATACTATAGGTATAAAAGCGGGGTTTGATTATTGTTTGTATCTTGTTTCTTGTGTCTTGATTATTGCGCAGGTGCCTCTTTCAGGACTTATGATAAGGTGTTTATTTACATAGATTGAGCTGGGGGAATGAAGATAATGTTATAGAGGCCACGGATATGATTGACGAATGTGAATCTACAGCAGCAGCTGACATAACGGTATATGACGCGTAAGCGATATTGACGTTTATGGACACACGTACAGATCTCTTATCCGCTGGAGAGATTAATCATTTGCCGCGCAGGGCGTTTCATAGTATAATGACAGGATGTGCGCTTTACTATAGTAACGGTATTGTTAAAGGGGAGCCCATTGAAAAAAGGAGCGTTTCTTTATCCTTTGCTTATTGTTCTGCAAGTAACCTTATATGAACCGGTCGGCGCTGATACGGATAGTCCCGCAGAATGGCCCGTTGAGGCAACAGCCAATTGGAACGCCGTCTTTGGCCGGGTAGCGGGCATTGATCTGGAGTCCGGGGATTCTATAGGCATGTTCGATGAAAATGGCAATTGTTTCGGCGCCGGGATATATGATGGTACATACTTTTTTCTGTCCGCGTATCAGGAGGAAACGGGGGATGAGGGCATACCCGGTGATTTCGAGATACCCGGTTTTAAGGAAGGTGATAGGGTGATCTTCAAGCTGTACAAGAAAAGCGAAGGAAAAGAATATGATTTAAATACAGCCTCAGGAAGCGGCTATATATATAGTTATCATGGCAATTTTCCGCCCGAGAGGATAGATCTTGTATATACAGGAGGCGAAGGGTATGAGCCGACTGAGCCTGATCCTTATGTTCCGCTTATTCCGGATAAAGATCCCGGTGATGTACTGTCTGATGATACGGAAAAACTGCCTGAAGGCGCCTATAGCCCGATAGAAGATGAGATCGAAGTGACGGCTGAAGAGGAAGGGTATAATAAGTCCCTGGATGAGCCTGATACTATAGAGAGAGGATCCGGTTCAGACGTACCCAGTGGCGGAAGACCCGATATGACACCTTATCCGGGTCCTAGAGATCCCGGCTCGAGGCAAGGACTATATGATGACAAACCTGATGTTAGACAGCCTTATACAGGTAATGCCAGTCCTTACGGTAGACCTGAAGGAAGCCGCCAAGGATCAGGCGCTTATCAAAAACTTTCTTTAAATAAGATCGAGAGAAAAGAGGGCGACATCCAGGAGAGACCGGCCACCAAAGAACCGGAGAGGAAAGGTTTCGGTTTAGATATATCCTGGTTATGGAAAATACTTGTTTTGGCCCTCATAGCCGGCCTTATAATATTTTTGGCAAAGAGATTTTGGTAAACGGGCATTTGTGAACAGGTCGCTCTTCGCGCGACCCGGTCACGATTCTTCAAGCAAATTATTCTTGACCATAAATAATCCTATGCTATAATCAGAACACTATGAAGAAGACTTTAAGGCCGATATCCAACTTAAAAAGAAAAAGAAAACATGGATTCCGTCGAAGAATGAGAACCCGTGGAGGCAGGGCTATTCTGAGAAGAAGACGGAGAAAAGGGCGAAAAGTCCTGAGCGCTTAATGTGTGATAAAAAATATTTCATTAAGGCCTCTAAAGATTATAAAAAAATATTCAAAGAGGGCAGAAGAGTAAAGGGCCCTCAATTTGTTTTATATAGTCTTGAAAGGCGAAATAGCGGTGAAAGCCCTGCTCTAGGCATAAGCGTTTCCAAGAGAGTAGTAAAACTAGCAACTGCAAGAAACCGGATAAAGCGTATAATAAGGGAGTATTGGAGAAAGAGGCCTACCGCGGATCTTTCTTACAGGAAATATGTGCTGGTTGTTAGCAGGGATCCATGTAAAGCCCCGAATAAGGTGATCAGTGAGCAGATTGATAATATTTTTAATAAAAATATATCGTAAACTATTGTCGCCATTGATGTTACAAAGATGCATATTTTATCCGTCTTGTTCTCAATATGGGATCGAGAGCATTAAAAAATACGGGGCTATTAGAGGATCGCTTAAAACTATGTTGAGAATATGCCGGTGCCATCCATTTTCAAGAGGGGGATTTGATCCTGTAGATTAATGGAAAAAAGAGTATTAATAGCAATTATCCTGTCCTTGATCGTAATTATTCTTTATCCGAGGATTTCACCTGCGCCTACACCGCAGCCCGGCCAAGATGATGTCAAGCACAATCGAAAAATGTTAGAAGAAAGTAAGCCTGCTTATCACCTTCCCGCGCCTGCAACTATAAGTCAAACAGGAAACCATCAACATTCTATGCCGAGCGCTAAAGAAACAGAAGCGACTTTGGAAAGTGGTGAGTTAATGCTGACATTTTCATCAAAAGGCGGATCAATTAAGAGAATTGAATCTTTGGAATATGAGACAGTTCTCGCGGATGATATGAAATTTGATGAAAGGTTGTTAGGCATAAGAATGCCAAACTCAACATATGATCTTTTATCCGCGCCATTTTCCTCTGAAAAAATTGAAAACACATTGATATATTCTTATGTAGAACCAAATGGCCTTTTTAAGGTTGCCAAAAAATACACTTTAGATATAGGAACCGATGAGGTTTACGTAGAGATAGAATTGGAAAACACCTCCGATATACCATATAATATAAAATATGATATAACGGGGCCAGCCAAGATTATACCTGTTTCAAAAGGCCGCGGAAGGAATTATCGTCAAATATCCTATAAGTTAGATGGGAAGATCTATAACAAATCGGGTATTGGCAATTCTCAAGAGAACCTTATGGGCGTTCTTTCTTGGGTTGCTTTTAAGAACAGGTATTTTGCGATAGCGGTAAGGCCGGGAAATGAGATCGACGGCGGGTTTATAAAGAAAAATGAAAAGAAAGAATTGATAACCGGATTAAGAGGCAAAGCGAGAATTATACGACCCGGTCAACTATTCTCAGATTCTTATAGAATATATATTGGGCCTATTGACAAAAAAAGAATTGCTAGATTTGATTCTGATCTTCAGGGGTTAGTATATTCCGGATTCCTTGGGATAGGGACTATGTTGATTGGGTTGTTGGGTTTTATTAACGGGATCGTGGGAAATTGGGGCGTATCTATAATTTTAGCTACGGTCGTAATAAATATAGCACTTCTACCTTTAACCATAAAAAGTTTCAGCTCCATGCAGAAAATGCAGCAGCTTCAGCCTCATATGGAAGAATTAAGAAGGGTTCATAAAGATAACCCGCAAAAGCTTAATAAGGAGGTAATGGAGCTATATAAAAAGTATAATGTAAACCCATTTGGTGGTTGCCTGCCTATGTTTATTCAAATACCTTTCTTTTTTGGTTTTTATCAGACCTTAATGAGGTCTATCGAGTTAAGAAATGCTGGATTTTTATGGATCAAGGACCTGTCTAGCCCAGATGCCTTATTTAAGTTTGGGGATTCCATACCATTACTTGGGGATACATTCAATTTGCTGCCGATAATTACTGTAATCTTGATGGTCTTGCAGCAGAGGATAACTACGATGAGGCAGGGATCGTCTGCAAATAGTGAAATGAGAAAACAGCAGCAGATGATGGGAATGGTAATATTAATCCCGTTGAGTATCTTTCTATGGGGCGCTCCAGCCGGATTAGTCCTGTATTGGCTGACTAACTCAATGTTAATGACCAGTGAACATTTTGTTCTGCTTAAGCGCTCAAGTGTTTCTGGAGGATAATATAATGGGTAAAAAAGGCGAGTCTGTGGAGGTTGAGGCTAAAACAACAAAAGAGGCAATTAAAATAGCCCTTGATAAGCTTAATGTAAAAAAAGATGAAGTTGATATTAAGATATTGCGTGAAGAGCACAAGGGTTTATTTGGTATGGAAGGCGCTGAATTAGCCAAGATCAAGGTCACAGTCAAGAAGTAATCCATTTTTTGTTATACAAATTTGTCTTGACAAATAAATTGTATCATGTAAAATTGTATTGGTAATTGATATTTTGATTACATATCTGGTTTCCACGTGGAAACGATGAATAACTAATAATCAGAGGCTATATTGGGTAAGGTAATAGCAATTTGTAATCAAAAAGGCGGTGTGGCTAAGACCACTACCGCGGTTAATCTTTCCTCTTATCTTGCTACCGAGGGTAGAAAGATCCTTCTAATAGATCTTGATCCACAATCAAATTCTACAAGTGGTATCGGAATTGATAAACAGAATGTCAAGACCAGCATATATAACATAATGAATGGTCAAATGGCCATTCAGGACATCATTATTGAGACTCAAGTTGATAATTTACATATTGTGCCATCTAGTTTGGAGCTAACCGGGGCCGAAGTTGAACTGGTAAATCTTATGAGTCGTGAATATAGGCTTGCCAGGGCTCTGGAGGTAATACGGAACGAGTATGAATTTATCGTCATTGATTGTCCCCCATCCTTGGGTCTTCTGACTATAAATGCCCTAACCGCCGCAAATTCAATAATAATCCCGATTCAGTGCGAATATTATGCCCTTGAAGGTTTGTCACAGCTTATGAACACAATTAATCTTATAAAAGATAATCTTAATAGAGAATTGGAAATTGAGGGTGTGCTCCTAACAATGGCAGATTTTAGAACTAAGCTGACAAAGGAAGTAATTGATGAGGTTAAGAGGCATTTTGGGAACAAGGTATACAGGACAGTTATTCCCAGGACAATTAAGCTAACAGAGGCGCCTGGATTTGGGAAACCAATTGTTTTATATGATAAGAATTCAATGGGGGCTAAATGTTATAGCAATTTGGCCCGGGAGGTATTAGGAAAATCCGCACAACCTATTGATAATAATATTGTTATGCAGGAGGAAATGGTCGAAGTGAATAAGGAGGAAAAAGAATATGGAGAAGAGGTTAGGTAGGGGATTAAGCGCGTTGATACCAATGGGAGGTAAGGCAAAGGAAAGAACTCCCGATACAGTAACGCACGTAGCTGCTGATCTAGTCCTGCCAAATAAGAATCAGCCAAGGAAAAGGTTTAATGATGAGAAATTGAAGGATTTAGTTGATTCAATTAGGGAAAAAGGGGTTATACAACCGGTTGTTGTTAGGCCATTAAAAAGTGGGTATGAAATAATCGCGGGTGAAAGACGATTTCGGGCTATGAGCGAATTAGGTTATTCCAACATACCGGTCATTATTAAGGAAGTCTCTGACGCGGACAGTCTGGAAATGTCGTTAATTGAAAACATACAAAGAGAGGAATTAAATCCTGTTGAGGAAGCGGCTGCTTACAAAAAACTTGCTGAACGGTTCAACTTCACCCAGGAAGAGATATCCAAAGCTGTTGGAAAGGATAAATCTACTATATCAAATTCATTAAGGCTGTTGACTCTTCCTGAGGCAGTCGTTAGCTATTTGGAGGCCAATGAAATTTCTACCGGCCATGCCAAGGCTATTCTCTCTCTCGGAACAGACGCTGAGCGAATAAGATATGCTAAGCTTATTGTTAAAAAGGGATTATCGGTAAGACAGATAGAGGAAATGATAAAGTCCCGTCCGGATGCTCTAAGGAGAAGGCCAAAAGATAGAGACGATAATTTGCGTGGCATTGAAGAAAAGCTTCAGCACGCGTTGGGAACAAAAGTTAAGATAACACAGGGAAAGAAGCGCGGAAAGATTGTCATACAGTATTATTCTCACGAAGACCTCGAGAGGGTCGTGAACATAGTGTCAAGGTAAGTCATGCATCGTAAAATTGGCGCGTTGACAAAATAAAATATTTTGTTATAATATCAATAATATGAAGAAAAAAAGATATAAAAGGCCTGTGTTAAACAGGGTATCCTTGGATCCAAACCAGGCGGTTATAGAGGCCTGTAAGCAGACCGGCAATCCGGCATGGATAAAATATTCCGCGAGTGGGGCATGTACGACATTTAATGGAGTCGGTTCTACTACGTTCACGTGTACCTATGGATATAGGGGATCCGGGGCTATTACGGGAACCAATTCCAGTCAACTTACAAGCCAATCCGCAGGAAGCTAACCTCTTCTTTTGTCCCCGTAGATTCTTGCAGACAGTTTAACCGAAACCAGGTATAATAATACATTTACAACGGTCGCGTACAAAAATTAATCCTTCGACAAGCTCAGGATTAATGCTGAGCGCGGATGAAGAATTAACGGCTCATAAGCATCCCAAAGCCATATATTATAAAAACGAATACTGTAAATCAGAACAATAACCTTGGTGGCAGATGTCAATAAGGCCAGAAATAATTCCGTTTTGCCGAAAGAACATACCATTCATTATCATATTGATCATCCTGAATTTCATTACAGCATACTTCGCGTTTGAAACATATAACAATTCCAGAAATTGTTTGATCGAATATAGTGCTTGGGAATCTAACAAGATGGCTCTGAGGAAAAATGTTCCCGGCGCTATCTCTTTCATGACCAGTCTGCAGCCATTGGTTTTTAATAGGCTCAATCTGGGGGCCTGGTATGGATTTCAAGAGATAGTGACGAGGGATAAATACCCCGCTACAAAGATCGAATTCAAATTCAGAATAGAAAATAATTCATACCTCAGTTTCTTATACAATATGGATACGCATAATGATTATTACAAAGCCATTCGATTGAGTCGCAACAGCAGGTATAAAAGCGCTTTTTTAACTGTAAGGAAGGGCGGCGCATTTGTTAAAAAAGAGATACTGGACACGGATGGATTAATTGGCAAAGGATGGAATTCCTGCAGAATCACCCTTTATGGTAAAGGCGCCGATATATTTCTTAATAATAAATTGTTATGTGCCCATAAGTCGGATATATTAGAATCACAAAAAATTGGATTCAGGGGAAGCCTGGGCAATGCCTTGGTAGATGATATTTTGATATATCATGGTAGAAAAGATGGTGTTGGCAGCAAGGAAAAGATTATATTTAATGAGAGTTTTGATAGGCGAAGGCATAATATAAATATAATGATGTTGATCTTCCTGTTGATAATTAGCTCAAATTGCGTGATATTATACTTACGAGTTAAGAGAAAAGAAAAGCAGAAGCGAATTGTAAATTTCATTTTAGCCTTAAATGGTTCGTTATTATGTATTACAATCATCATCAATATGTATGCTTTGCTGTATAATGTCAGATATCCTGCCCATTTAAGGCATGACCTGTTAAAGCAGGGTCGATATAAGAAAGACAGGATCAAGATCAAAGAGAGGCATCTTGGAAAATATTATAAGAAAAAGGACCCTTTTTTATACAGAATAATGTTCATCGGGAGCTCTCAGACAAATGGTGCAGGAGCCAGCTCTGAAGATAATACCCTTGTTAGAATAACCCAGGCGTATTTTTCTCGAAAAGTACCGCATTTGGGCAGGGTCGAATGCATAAATGCTGGCATTAATGCTATCAAGGCTCAGGATCTATTTAGTTTATATAGTAAGAAGTGGATAGAAATGGATCCGGACATGGTTGTGATCAATTTGTCGACTAATGATAGAAAGAATACGGCGAATTTTGAGCAGGCGCTGATAGATTTTGTTGAATTAAATAAAAAAATGGGGATCAAGACAATATTATGTCTTGAGGCAAATTCCTTTGAGTTTACTCCCGGTTCATTGGCCACACATGAAACAATGTCGAAAGTCGCGAAACAGTATGATATGCCACTTATTGATATGCACAATATGCTGAAAAGCGTTGATGATACCGGATTCCTGTGGTGGGACAGGTGCCATTTGACAGATTATGGTCAGGCTGTGGTAGCCAAATACCTATATAATGAGCTGCTGCCTTATGTCGAAAAGGGAGCAAAGGAAAATGTTAGTGTAAGATTTAGTGGGGTAGTAGGGGGCTTGGGAAGGAGTGAAAAATAATAGTAGCCCTTTTTCTTTTGGATACCTTTTCTTTTTGTGAATAGTGTGAATATGTGGATAAAGTAGTTGAATG
>Ga0272441_10005275_pt1 | contig 22650 bp, 25 predicted proteins | sample SSMProp6N_FD_193582 | JGI IMG/M metagenome (GOLD analysis project Ga0272441, IMG submission 193582) | Marine sediment archaeal communities from Little Sippewissett salt marsh, Falmouth, MA, United States - SSM-Prop-6N | ecosystem: Environmental > Aquatic > Marine > Wetlands > Sediment ... | reverse complement strand
TAGATAATGCAGAACGGTTTGATAGTAAAAGAGCGGTTTCAAAGTATGGAGCATTAACGCCCCGGATATATAAAAGCGGTGATGTGATCCATCATGGGCGGATAAACCGGAATGGCAGGCTGGAAGTGAGGCGTGTGCTGTTGCAATGTGCTCATACGATAACACGAATGAAAAGCTATGAAGCACGACCGTTGAGAGAGTTTTTTGAGCGGATTAAAAGACGGAGCGGGAAAAAGAAAGCATTGGTGGCGCTGGCCAGAAAACTGTTGACGGTAGCATACGGTGTTTTAAAGAGTCAAAGTGTTTATAATCCAGCATTGCTGGTTACAAAAGCAGCATAAAAAGGATAAACAGCAAGCAGTTGATGAAGGTCAAAGCATTGATGGTTTACGGAAACAGAGTGAGCCCGCATCCCCCTTGATTGGGAGAGATCGATTTGGAGATTGGGAGGCTTTGTTTGAACCGGAATGTTGAGCATAAAAGCTTGAATGGGAGGTTAACGTAATCATCATGCAAATAATAATGCCTTCAGTTTGTACTTGACTGAGGCTTTTTCATGGGAGGAAAAAATGAAAAAAGGTTGTCACACGGGAATGACGGTCTGTCTGTTGGCGGGAGCATTTCTTTTTTTCTGCGGTATGAACGGGTGCGGCGCGCTGAACACGGTTTCAAGCATTAACAGCAATATGGTCCCTGTTTCCGGAAACACATTTGAGATGGGCTGCTCTCCCGGGGATGCTCTTTGTTATTCTGATGAATCCCCCCGTCACAGTGTTACGCTCTCTCCCTTTGAGATCGGCCGATATGAGGTGACCCAGGGGCAGTGGAAAGCGGTAATGGGCGGCAATCCATCCTCTCATGATGACTGCGGGGACAACTGCCCGGTCGAGAACGTATCCTGGGAGGATGTGCAGACATTCCTTGACGCGCTGAACCTTCGAACCGGATCGAGTTACCGGCTGTGTACGGAAGCGGAGTGGGAATATGCCGCAAGAGCGGGAACGGAGACCCGGTGGTACTGTGGAGATAACGAAAGCTGTCTGGATGACATTGCCTGGTACTTTGACAATTCATTTGACGCTGGAGATACGAGCCAGCATCCGGTCGGCCAGAAAGCGCCCAATGCCTGGGACCTGTATGACATGATCGGAAATGTCTGGGAATGGGTAAATGATTGGCAGGGGGATTATTCTGCCAGCAGTGTCACCGACCCGACCGGTCCGGAAAGCGGTTCTGAGCGCGTGGTCCGCGGGGGCGCCTGGACTTTCCAGACTTCGCACTGCCGGTCATCCGCCCGCTATGACTATGCCCCGTCTTATGACGGAAGTTTCCTGGGGTTTCGCCTCTGCCGGTCTCCAGAATAAAGCGGTGAACAGTATTTGATAACGCTGTTTCCCTTTTTCATCCAAATCGGTGGGGCCGGTTGTGCTTCAGCGTTGTTTTTTTACCGGTCTCCCCGATCTCCTGATTTCTCAAGATCATCTTCCCGGCAAAGGACATGTTCGGCCATGCACTATGTTTATTTCAGCCGCCGCAGCTGCGGTGCCGCGATCCAGAGGACCAGGGCGCCGGCGAGGAAGATTGCACTGGAAAAAATCACGGTGACCGGCTCGCCGATAAACTCGGCCAGCATGCCGGCCAAAAGCCCGCCGATGGGCATGAGCCCGAAATGGGTCAGGCTGTAAATGCTCATGACCCGGCCCCGCACATGGTCCCCGACCTGGGTTTGCAGAATGGCGTTGGACAGGTTCATGCTCAGCTGGAGCACGATGCCGATCAGCACCATCATCAGAAGCGACAGGGGAATCGAACGGATCAGGGCGAAAACGGGCAAGAAAACGGTAAAGCTGAAAACACTGAAGGTCAAGAGCTTGCCCCGGAAGGTTACCCGTCCCAGCGAGGCTAAAAGCAGCGCGCTCAACACGGCGCCGGCGCCCCGGGCGGACTGGAGCAGTCCGTTGGTGGAAGCGTCCCCGCCCAGGATGTTGACGGCCCAGGCCGGAATCAGGGTGGCAAAGGAAAATCCGAAAAGGGTGGTAATGCCCACCAGGCAGATCAGCGGCCAGATATGCGCGTCGGAGAGCATGGCGCGAACACCCTCTTTGATCTCTTTCAGGGCGGAGGTGCGTTCGGCGGGCGGCAGAAAGGACTCCAGCTTCATCAGCGCCAGGGCCAGGATCACGGCCAAAAAGGAAAATCCGTTGACGGCAAAGCACCAGCCCGGACCGAAGGCCATGTAAATGACGCCGGCCGCGGCCGGTCCGATCACGGCGGACAGGTTGAACAGGGTGGAGTTCAGCGCGACCGCGTTGGTAATATCCTTTTTATCCACCAGCTCAAAAACAATGGCCTGGCGGGCCGGCGCGTCAAAGGCATTGGCAATGCCCAGCAGAAAAACCAGGATCACAATGTGCCAGGGTTGAACCAGGTGGCTGACGGTGAGTCCGGTCAGGACAAAGGCCAGCACCATCATAACGCTCTGGGCCATGAGCAGCAGCTTTCGCCGGGACATGCGGTCGGCCACCACTCCGCCGTAGAGCATGAAAACCCAGGAGGGCAGGCCGAAAGCGAAACTGACATACCCCAGAAACGCCGGTGACCGGGTCAGTTCAAAGACCAGGTAACTCTGGGCGGTAATCTGCATCCAGGTGCCCAGCAGCGATATCAGCTGGCCGCAGAACCAGAGACGGTAGTTGGGATAGCTCAGCGCGGTAAATGTCCGGGGCAAACGCATTTAATTTTTCCTGAGAGTGCCAGTCAATATTTCAGAATATAGGCAAACTGTTTTGAACGCAATCATAATTTACTCTAAAAAAAGCTTGATGCGCTGTCCCTGTTTCCGTATATACTGTTTTGCAATCGGCCGAGTGGGTTTTTTAGAAAAATCCGGCCTTTTTTATCCGTGATTTAAATTTTTCAAAAAGATATACCTGTGAAAACATTTTCACCAAACAAACTGATTATCAATGCCGCCATTACCGGTACGGTGTTGATGGAGAAGGATACCCCTTATGTTCCCCTGACCGTAAAGGCCATTGTCCAGGATGCAGTTCGCTGCTGCGCGTCCGGCGCTTCGGTGCTGCATGTTCATGCCCGGGATGAAAAGGGCGTGCCTACCTGTAACAAGGAGATCTACGGCAAAATCATTCGACAGATCCGGGAAAAATGCCCGGCGGTCATTATCTGTGCGTCCACCAGTGGCCGGATGTTCTCCGCTTTTGAGCAGCGGTCAGCCGTGCTTGCGCTGAAGGGCGCTGAAAAACCGGACATGGCCAGCCTGACCCTGGGATCGCTGAATTTTGCAAAGCAGGTGTCTGTGACCGCTCCGGAGATGATTGAAAAACTGGCGCTGAAGATGCGGGAGAACGGCATTGTGCCGGAACTGGAAGTCTTTGAGCCCGGCATGATCAATGCGGCAAAGGTGTTTATCAAACGGGGCGTTCTGGCCGCACCCTTTTATTTTAACATTTTGCTGGGATCGGTCTTTTCCGTTCAGGCCAAACAGGCGGATCTGAACTACATGGTGAGCAAGCTTCCCGAAGGGGTCCCATGGGGAGCGGCCGGAATCGGCAGAGCCCAGCTGCCAGTGAATTTTTCCGCCATGATGATGGGCGGGCATGTGCGGGTGGGTCTGGAAGACAATATTTACTATGACCGGGCCCGGAAAAAATTTGCCTCAAACGAAATGCTGATCAGGCGGATCGTCCGGCTGGCCGAAAAAGCCGGCCGGGACATTGCGTCCCCCGGAGAGGCCCGAGACATCATCGGACTTGGCACGGCACCGGGTTAGCGTAAGGGGAAAATGGAAAAATAGATCATACCGGCGTCGTATATCAGCCGGTGATTGTCAGAAATGCCCGGAGATGTCAACTGCCGGGGAAAGGGCATGTCCTTGAACGTTCGGGTAAAAACCTTTTCCACCGAGCGCATCTCGATCCTGAGGCCGAACTCTTCAAACAGGGCCGCCAGTTCCCGGCAGGCGCCGGTCTGTTCAGCCGTTTCCACAAATATCCGGTTGATGGATTTGCCGGAGGCATGATGGGGATAGTTTTTGCGCCAGTCCTTGAAATCCGCGGATTCGGCTGATGCGGCCGCGATCCGGCTGTTCCACTCTCCGGTGGGGTTCAGCCGCTGCAGCGGGCCGATGAACAGCGTCCGGAAGTTTTCTTTTTTCCAGTCTTTGAAGATGGCTTTCAATACTTTGCGGTGAAGCGGCAGCTGTCCGGTAAAAGAATCTTTACAGACCGCAGTGAGCGGCCGTCTGGTTCTCAGTTCAATCTCTTTGGTGTTTTTGTCTTCCAGCACACTGATTTCCCAGCAAACAGTGCAGCCGTCTTTTTTTAACGTGTAGGTTCCGATCCTTTCAATATGAATATTGTCACTTTTTCGAATGTGTTTCATGACTTTTGGCAGGCGGTCATCCTTATTTTTCGATGCTGCCAGCGTTTTTGTCAGGCTGAAGGCCCCCCGGATTTGCCCCTGCACATAGCCCGTGGCGATGTCTTCGGGATAATATTTTTCAAGGGCCTGTTTGACGTCCTCCCCCAGTATTTTTCCATGACAGCCCAGGCAGAGGCCTTCAACACCCTGGGCCTTCATGAACCGGAATTGGTTGCCGATGATTTCGGAATAGGCCATGCTGACCGGTGATGCGCCCAGTTTTTGTTGCTCATCAAACTGTGCAAGCACTTTTTTTTCAAACAGATCGGGAGCAGCACTTTGCCGGTTCCGGGGATTCAGACTCACGCGCTTGATGGTCCAGCCGGTTTCCCGGCTGAGGCGGTCGGCGATTTTCGGGGCTTCTTTTGCGCAGATGTTGATGGCATGCCCCAGCCCGCCGGACTGGACCGCTTTTTTCAGTTTCGGTTTCAGGATGTCGGCGAATTCCTGCACAATACGGGCCGCTTCACGGCTCAGGTCTTTTTCCCGGGCCGGCTCTTGCGAAGCAGCCGAAACCGTATTGAACGCTAAGAGAAAAAAAATAATATGACGGATAATAAATCTTTGGTGTTTCATTATATTTTCTGCATGCAGGCTGTTTAATATGGAACAGGATTTATTTAATAATTGTTCCTATCTCTATATCATAGACTATTTAAAAGGAAAAGCCAGTTAAAGTACGACTCCAAAATCGAAGCATTTATTGTCCGTGCCTCCGGCGGCAGTTCCTGTTCAGCCGGCCCTGTTTTTCAAGCCTTTGATTGCCACAAACGAGCCCTCTCCGAATCCCTGCAGAACAGTTTCCGGCGGTTCCCCGGGAACCAGGGTTTGCCGGACATCCGAGATTGCAAACCCTGACTTTTTAAGATGTTCCAGCACCTCTGCCGCGGAGAAAAAAACAGCCTCTCTGTAAAAACGGCTTTTCTCTTTTTTTTCGGCATACCGGTGGCCCAGGAGACTTTCCCGGTCGATAAAGGCCACAATAATGCAGCCGTTGTTTTTCAGTATTCGAAACGCTTCCCGAAAAGAGCGACGGATATCATCGACAAAACAGATCGTTGTTACCATCAGCACGAGATTAAACCGGTCATCGGGAAAGGGAAGCGCTTCCGCGACGCCGCGACAAACCGAGATGCCCAGCTTTTTTGTGCGGGCAAGCATATTGTGCGCCGGGTCGACCCCGGTTTTGATGTTCAGCGGACCGGCGAATTTTCCGCTGCCGATTCCGATCTCAATGGTTTCGGTCCCGGATACGGGCATCAGCCGGCGAACGGTTTCCAGCTCTGCTGCGTACCCTTCGGGATTTTCCGTGAACCAGTCATCGTATTCGGCGCTGTATTTATCAAAAGGTTCTGACTTCGGCATACCCCCTAACCCCTGTGACGGTACCGGCCGACAGACAATGACGATGTCGGCCGGTAGGGTTAAACCGGATTCCCGTTTCTAGGGATCTTCATCATCGTCAAATTCCATTTCCGGATAAATTTTTTTTGCGCAGTCCGGACAGATGCTGTGCGTGAATTCCGCCTCTGAATGAGTTTTGAGGTAGTGCTCAAGCTGGTTCCAGTAGCCCCTGTCATCCCTGATTTTCTTGCATACGGAACAGATCGGGATCAGGCCGCTCAAGAGTCGAACCTTTTCGAGCGCTGCACGCAGTTCATTTAAGAGCCGCCGGTTTTTTATTTCGGCTTCCTTTCTGACGGTGATATCGGTATGGGTGCCGACAACTCTTGCCGGACTGCCATCTTCTGTCCAGCTGAACACCTTGCCCCGGTCATGAATCCATTTGTAAGAGCCGTCCTTGCAGCGCAGCCGGTGTTCACTTTCGTAGTAAGGTGTCCTGCCATCCAGGTGCGCATTCAGGTCCGCATAAACGGCTTCCCGGTCGTCGGGATGCAGCCGGTTATCCCATTCCGATAATTTATTGGTGATTTCATCTTCCTCGAATCCCAGAATTTCTTTCCACCGGGTTGAAAAGTAGACTTCATTGGTGGTGGCATTCCAGTCCCAGAGCCCGTCCCGGTTTCCCTCCATGGCATAGACCCAGGTCAGTGCCTTGTCCCGGGAATCGGTGGTGGTCTCGGTCAGCCGGGCCAGCATTTTTTTTAAAGCTTTAACCTGGTGTTGAAGGCCGATAAGCTGTTTTTCAAGGTTTTCTTTCGAATCGTTCATGGGAGGTACCCGCCGGTAGCGTGACAAAGCATAAGAATCGATTACTGCGTTTGAATCCTGACTCACCCGCACAACATCTATTTCCCGGCGCCGGCTGTAAATCGGTTTCTAGTCATCTTGAAATTCTTCGGGATAAAGCTTTTTCGCGCAGTCCGGGCACAGGCTGTGGCTGAAATCGGCATTCGTGTGTTCCCTGATATAACCCTCGATTTGGGTCCAGTAACCTTTGTCGTTTCTGATTTTTTTGCAGCTGGCACAAATCGGCAAGAGTCCGCTCAGGGTTTTGACCTCAGCCAGGGCCACCTGCAGCTCATGGATCAGCTTTTCGCGTTCCTGTTCGAACTTTTTGCGGTCGGTGATGTCGCGAATAATACTGGTAAAAAACCGCTGGTCGTAAACCTGCCAGGTGGACAGGGACTGTTCCAGCGGAAACTCTTCACCGTTTTTGCGCAGACCCATGGCCTCAAATGTTCTACCGGTAAAATCTTCGGACAGCTGTTCGATAAATTGTTCAAAAAGTTTGCTGTTTTCACGGCGATACCGTTCCGGCAGCAGTATGAGCGCTGACTGTCCGCTGATCTCGCTGCTTTGATAACCGAACATGTCGGCCGCCCCTTTGTTCCAGTAAATGATGCGGTTTTGGGCATCGGCGTTTACAATGGCATCGGGGGAAGATTCGGCCGTGGCGCGAAAGCGTTTTTCGCTGATCCGGCGTTCTTTTTCAGCGCTGTGCAGTTTTGCGTAATGGTGCTGCAGCGACAGGTTTAAATCGCGAATCCGTCCGATAATTCCCCCGATGGCAATAATGCTGATATGTCCGGGAGCGGCCTGAAAGAGCATTTTAGCGATCCAGTCGGGAACATTCAGCAGCAAACACAATAAACTGCTGAAAGGCAACACCAGCACGCCTGCGGCAATGCCGGCCCGCATGCCGAACAGCCATCCGGCGGCTACTGCCGGAACAATGCCGGCAATGGCCGCGGCATAACCAATGGTGAAATTGAAAACAATAAACAGAACCATGTAAACAACAACGGAAAGACACAAAATCAGGATTTTGGGGGAAAGCCGTTTCACGTTTTTACCTTTCGGACGGTTGGCCGTTAATGGCGGTATATACTTATTTGTAACGGATTAAACAGTAAAATGCCACCCGTGTTTTATGAGGACAGGCCGGTTTCGGCGCTTGATCGGGAACCTGCCACGCAAACGCCGAACCTTTGTTCGTGGTCAAGTGGCATGGATTCAAATAAATCAAATTTAACTACCGAGATACCCCGTAGCTTGCCGCGGGGAGTATCATTTATCGTTCAAACAGCTGCATATAACAATAATCCCCGATATCGGTTGACCATAGGGGATGCAGGTCGATTTTTTGCCGGAGTTCCTCGGGGGAAAACCGGATATCCAGGGGCGGTCCGAAGGGGGTGTTCTCCTTTTTTATTTCCACGATGGCCAGTTTTCCGCCGGATTTCAGCAGGCGTTTTGCTTCCGCCCCAAATCCTTTCACCTGCAATTCTGAAAAGCCGTGAATAACGGTTGACAGGTAGATCAGGTCGATAGAGGCCGCGGCCAGTTTTGTTTTCCGGGTAATGTCCCCGACAAAGGCGTCGAGATTTGTTCCGGCCGTTTCCGTTTTTAAAATATCGATGGCGGTGTGATCCGGATCCAGGGCATAGACCTTTCCCTTCCTGCCGGTGTGCTTGGCGAAGGCCTTTGCCATGTAGCCGTTCCCGCAGCCGGCATCGAGAATGACCTGGCCCGGCAAGACGGACAGCGCGGTCAGGATTTGAGGCTCGTCCAGGAGGCTTTCGGATGATTTTCCCCGGTGGCGGTGTTCCCGGGCGTTTTTTCTGTCGCCTTTTGACATAGGGGGGCCTTTTTTGGATAATGGGGCCGAACAAAGATATGGTTTTGAGGACCCCGCTTATCTCAAGTAATTGTAACTGCTTTTTCAATGTCAATCAATTGTTTTAAGGGTCGTTCCTGTACATCGTCTGAAACTCTTCCTTGACATTAAAACGCCGGGCTGAATACAATACGGTTAACAGGAATTTCCGGGAACCGCCTGATTCCGGATTTTTCCGTTTTGTAAAATCGCGAACAGGAGAATCGGCCATGACGGTCCATGACCTCACCCCGGAAGAGCGCGACCGAATGATGGACAGGGCGCTGAACAACATGGGGATTAAGCGGCGGCATCTTTCCCGGGAGGCGCTTGAGGAAGAGATCATCGATTACCTGGGCAGAAAACAGCCCTGCAGCCTGGCCACCTGCGGTAATGACGGGGCGCCGAGAATTTCAGTGGTGGATTATGTCAACGACGGGCTCGCGATTTACATTCTCAGCGAGGGCGGGGAAAAATTCAAAAACATTCAGGAGAACAACCGGGTAGCCGTGGGGATCGGCACCGGTGCCCGGGCGCTGAAGACGCGGGGCATCAACATTCAGGGCATTGCCCGTGTTTTTGCCGACGGGGATCCGGAGTTTGCGTACGCGCTCAACCTGTTTCAGGAGATTTTACAGGAGATGTCTGCGGCTGTGGGCAAGGGACCGGAAACGCTGATGCCGCGAAGCATCATGCGTTTTATCCGGGTGACGCCGACCGTCATCGTTTATCACCATACCCGGAAAGGTATCAAACATGCCCGATGGGAAGCCGGCGGTTAACGGGCCGGGTTTTTCAGCCCGGTTTCAACCGGCGCACCGTTTATGAATATTTCGGGGAGAATTTCTGATGAAACGGACATTTAATATTTTACTGGCTGCAGCGTGTTTGATGGTCGGCGGATGCGTCTCCGGAGAGCACCAGCTGAAGCTGACCCCGGGCTATTATGCGGAACACAGCGTTGCCGTTGGCGCAAAACTGTTTCGGCCGGGGATCCTCTATACCACGGCAGCGGAAGATGATTATATCTATCACGGTCCGGCGCAGAGCTATCTCGGCCGCAAGGCGACCTTTCACGTTTCCCTCGGCAAAATAACCCGGGCGGTTGCCGTAAAAGTACTGTCCGCCAAATTTAAAAAAGGGGTTACAGCGGTCAATTCCCTGACCGGTGTTTCCCGGCAAAGTCTTATCCTGCACCCGAGGGTTATTGCCTACCAGCACATGATGCGCTGGGGATTCAGCGGGCTGAACGTCACGCCCCAGATCGACCTGATTTTGAAAATGGAGTTGCTGGCTCCGGATCACACCGTTTTATATGCCAAAAAGTACCGGTCCGGTGTCCGGACCGGAGAAGCCTTTCTTTCCGGTGAAAAAGCACCAGCGGCCGTCAATAAACTGACCCATGAAACGATATTCAACCTGGTGCAGCGGTTCGCCCTGGACCTGGAAAAGATTCTGGAAGAGATCCATTGAAAAACAGTGTCCGGCAGCAGATACAGCAGGCCCGCAGGCATCTTTCTTCCCGGAACGGGTTCTGCAAACGGACGGCGGAAAAATTTCGAAAGGACCGGGAGATGACCCGAAATACAGCCTCCTGGTTTATCTGGCTGCTGCTGCTGTGCGCCTGGCCCGGCCGGGGATACGGGGACAGCGGGGACGCGGTTCTCGGTACCTGGGAAACAGCAGACGGCCGGGGCCGAATCGAAATATTTGCTTGCAACCACAAGTATTGCGGCCGGATTGTGTCCTTAAGCGAGCCCCTGTGTCCGGCCGGTGACCGTGGCGGCCGGGCCGGAAAACCCAGGGTGGACCGCAATAATCCTGATCCCGCCCTGCGGCAAAGGCCGGTTGTCGGTCTGATGATCCTGAAGGATTTTATTTTTGCGGGGTGCCGCTGCTGGAAAAAGGGGACGATTTACGACCCTGAATCCGGGAACACCTACCGGGGGCAGCTGACCCTGGCATCCGTCAATCGATTGAAGGTCCGCGGCTACATCGGGATAACCCTTTTCGGCCGCACCACCACCTGGAGACGCGCTGATGAGTAAAGCAAAAATCGCAAGCTGCCTGTATCTGATGGTTATGCTGCCGGCCTTTTTCCCGGCCTTCGGCTTGTGCCGGGAGATGGTCCTGCCGATATCCGGGTATACCGGGCCTGAACTGCGGGTCGTGCGTGCCTGGGAAAAGGTCTGGGCCGGAAAAAGGATCGATGCCGAAACCATTGACCGGGTGTCCGAATTTCTGCCTGCGTCCTATGCCGGTATGTACCGGGATCCCGCCAAATGGGGCGCGCCGCCGGAAGGGTTTTATTTTTTTATCCGGCCCTACGAACCGGTTCGTGAAACCGAGGGCCTGTGGGCGGCCACGCGAAAATATGCTTCCGGCCTGAAGCTGGCGCCGGACGGCCGACTGCCCGGTCACCAGACCATTGCCGGGCGCCCCTTTCCCCGGCCGGTCAGCGGTACGGAAATCGCCTGGAACTATGAATTCAACACCCACGGTGATGGCTGCGCCTATCTTCGGACCGGGTATAACATCTCGCCGGGCAGCCGTTCAGAGCGGGTCGGTGATCAGGATGCCTGGGAACTGTTCTGGATCCACCGGGTGGACAAAGATCCCCGGCCGGCCCTGCCGGAAAACCCCAAGGGCATTTCCCGGTCAACCTTTTACCATATGCATTCCCCGCCGGAATTTAAAAATACCCGGATGTTCAATTTGCGCTACATCGATTCCGAAAAAAGCGACGATGCTTACATGTGGTTCAGTGCTTTTCGGCGCATCCAGCGGATTTCCACCAAGCAGCGCACGGATTCTATCGACGGCACCGACCTTATCTACGATGATGAGTACGGCTGGGACGGGCAGATTCTCAGGAACCGCTATGTCCTGAAAGGAAAACAGGAGCTGCTCTGTGCCCGTCACCAGGACATGGCCGTGACACGGAGAACGAAGGGTCAGGCCATCTTGAACCACCTGTCCCGGGAGCGAACCAATACTTATGTGGTGGAAGTCTTTAACCGGGACCCGAACTATATCTACAGTAAACGGGTGTGGTATATTGATCCGGAAACCTATCTCATCCTGTGGACCGAAATGTATGACGAATCGGGGCGTTTCTGGAAGTGCTTTGAAAACATTACCTGCAATATCGGCCCGCCCGGAAATCAAAAAAACTTTCTGGTCGGTGCCCATTACGCGGATTTTCAGCGGGTGCATGCCGGTATCTGGGTGAACCGGCGGGTGGATGTGGGGATTACCGTCAGTCCGAAACTGTTCACGGTGTATCATCTTCAAAAGGGTGCCTACTAGGCCCGGGAGGAATTGTTTGTGTGTTTCCTTATGCATGGACGCTGCTGGGTGTTGTCCCTGTTGGTTCTGAGCTGTCTGGTCCCTTCGATGGCCGGGGCCAAGGTCCGCCTGCTGGAAAACCGCCTGGAGCTGACCGGCTATGTCAAGGAGTATCTCCTGATCCGGAGCCATATTCCGTCACAGGAAAAACCGTTTCACCGGTCAAACGCCTCCCTGATTCAGAGCAGCGCGCTGGTCGAGGTTCTTTATCGCCTGGACCGGGCCGGCGGGCCGGACATTTGTTTTTTTACCGGCCTGCGCTACTGGTACCAGAAAGAAACCGCCTGGGACTCGGAGCTTAAAAAAGCCGTTCCCCGGAAAACCCGCGAGGATTTTGTTCACACCCGGAATGACGAATTTCTCACCGAAGCCTACCTGGACATTTCCGGAAACAACTGGCAGGTTCTGGCCGGCAAGCAGATTGTTGTTTGGGGTGAAACCGACATTGTCCGCACCGCGGACGTGGTGAATCCGCTGGACCTGCGCTACTCGCTGCCGGGAATCGATTTCTGGGAAGAGCTCAAACAGGGGCTCTGGATGATCCGCGGGCTGTGGCAGTCCGGCCTGCCGGGCAGCCTTTTGTTTGAGGCCATCTTCATTCCGGGAGATTTTCGGGCCACGCACCTGCCCGGCGAAGGCACCCACTGGGGACCGAACCCGGCGGACACCTCTCTGACGCCCGGGGACCTGCCGGGTTACAGCCACTGGCTTCTGGAGAAGATGCGCCGGGACGAACCGAAGTGGCGCTTGCGTAAAAATTACGAATGGGGCGTGCGTCTCCGCGGATATACCTGGGATATCGACTGGACCCTGCTCTATTTCAATACCCTGAGCGACACGGCCACCGCTGATCCGGCGCGCGTTAACCGGTTCACCATGAGCTATATCGGCGCTGCACTGCGTTCGCTTGTTTCCGCAAAGGACGTGTTCCTGGATTTTTCCGGACCGGACGTTTTTCGGTATAAACGTTACCAGGTCATCGGCGGCACCGCCCAGACCTGCATCGACCGGCTCCACGGGTCTGTCTGGCGGGTGGAATGGTTTTACGAAATCGGCCGTCACTACAACCTGGGTGAGGGCGGCCAGTGGGGCGGTCGGGTTTTCGACGAGGTCCGCAAGGATGCCTGGGGGGTGGGCATCAACTACTGTGACAAGTTCAGGATTCCCGGCCTGACCCACCGGCTGTTCACGGACAAGCAGCTGGAAGTGAGCCTGACCTTCTTTTATGAAAAAATATCCGGCTACAGCAGCGAGCTGATCCTGGACCCGAGCCGCGGCCACCGGATCGGCAGCAGCCATGCGGCCATGATTACCTGGAGCCTGGTCCAGCCGATAAGTCACCAGACCTGGACATTTATTTTTTCCGGACTCTACAATCCCAACGGCATGTATTTCCTTTTTCCGATGCTGTCGTTTGCGCCCGGTAATCACTGGCGCTGTGAAATCGGCGCTTATGCCTTCGGTTACCGGTCCAAACGCGCCAAACATCCTTATCATGACAAGGACAGCTTTCTTCTTCGTCTGCGCTATGAGTGGTGAGCAAACCGATGCTTCCGGACGGTGCGGCCCGGATCCCCGGCCGGGGTCTGGAAAATTCCTGATCTTATCGGGTTTGTTTTTCAAACCATGGACCGGTTGCTGAGTTGCTGCCGGACGGTTAAATGTTTTAAAAATGAAGCAATTTTAGCAAAAAAACATGGAACCGGGCATTTCTTAACTTGACGAAACAGCATTTTTATTCGATAATTTATAGTAGGTTGTTTAATGTAGTGCAAAGAACTAATAGGTGTGCGCCATGCCGTATCACAGACTGTTTCACATCCTGCTGTTTACGTTTACTTTTCTGCACCTGATTTGCTCTCCGACCACCCGGGCCGAGTATGACGGTCCCCTGAAGTACAATGCCAGTTCCATTCAGAACAAGCTCCTGGAAAAAAACACCAAGGACATCTTTTCTCCGGGCAAAATTCTGACTCTTTCTTTTGAGCGGGATGACTGTTCCGTTCACATCGCGGCCGTTCACGAACGGTTCAGCCATACCGCTGCGGAACATTTCGCGACCCTGTCCCGCATCACTACCATCCGGCTGATCTTATGATACCTTTCCGCCATGTCGATGGCCGTTGATCCATCCCGGACCTGACATTTTCATCGTGTGAAACCCCATGCCGAACCGACGTCTCCGGGCCGAACGGCATCGAAAGCGACGGCGGCACCCTTTTTATCAAAGCCGTTCAAGAACCGTAAAATTATTATGGGGAATCCCCATCACGGAGGAATTAAAAATGGAAGCTTTCAGCAAAAAATTGAAGCGCGTTTTTATCCTTCCTTTAATGATGATCCTGCTGCTCAGTCCCTGTTTCGTTTGCGCCGATATGGGTGAAAACGGAAATACACTTATCGTTTACTATTCCCGGACCGGGAAAAGTAAAATCGTCAGCGAGACATTGAAAGAAGGCATGAACGCCGACATTCTTGAAATAAAAGACAGTGTAGACCGTTCCGGATGTATCGGGTTCTGGGTCTCCGCCTATGACTCCTTTTTCGGCCGGTTTGCCGAGCTCAGCCCCGCAGACCCCGATTTTTCCGGTTACGAAAACATTATCATGGTCTCTCCCATCTGGAACTGGAACCTGTGTGTTCCCATCCGGGCGCTGATTGACCGGAGCGATCTGACCGGAAAAAAACTGGTGGTGATTACAACCGCCAATATCGATATCAAGAAGTATGAACCCTACGGAGAGGATGCGCCGTTTATCAAACGGTTCCTGCGGGACTATTTGCGAGAAAAAAGCAAAGCCATGCGGGAAGCCGCCCTGGCGGCCGGGGTTGAAATCCGCAGTCACTTTCATATCGCTACCCGGGATATTCCCGCACAAAAAATCAGGGAAGCTGCGGAAGCGCTTCTGCAAAAGATCAACGGTGCCCTGTCACTGCCGGAGTGTGCCACTTGAGCTGTCGGCAAAACCGGACAAAACAGTCTGTTCGGCCTGAAGGTCGATATTTAATCGGAGGTTAAAATGGTAAAAGTCAGCACCAAGAAGGAACTCAAGCATGCCCTGGTCAAACATGCCGGTGACATCCATGTGGTCAATGAGAAACTGTGCCTCGGGCTGATCACCCGGCCGTACCGGTTTCGCCGGGTCCGGTACCTGTGCCATTTTTACGGTTACCGGATGATTGCCAAACAGTGTCGCGGAACATTCGACGCCAGGTTTGTCCGCCGGAGCCTGGTTTAAGGCGTTTTGGCATTTGGTTCAGGGCTGAAAAATTTTGCCCTTAAACCGGCCCTGAATCGATTTGTCCGGTTTTCGAACCCTGAAAAGGCAGGCGCCGTTATACGGGGCCTGCCTTTCTCCGCAGCAGCGCTTTCGGCTGAATCCCAGAGCATTTTTATAAATATTGCAGCCAGATTGTTCAGGCAAAAAGTAAATTGCTCTATTTTTTCCATTCATATTTCCGGGTTGAAAAATCGGGGTATTTTTCCTTTAAAATAATATGGTACGGGGTGATTTTAATGAGCGTCAGCGCCGCGACCCCTTTTTCAATCAGTTTTTCCCCCTGCTTGACCGACAGTTTTTTCTCTTTGATATATGGCGCGGCCATGCTTTCGGCCACGGTGTCAAGCCCCCATTTGCGGACCTTGGCCCGGAACAGCCGGGGACGGTCCTTTAAGGTAAAAAGTTCGGCGGTAGCGAAAATCTGAAGGTATCTTTGAAACTTTGCGTGATCGGTGGGCTCATAGACAAAGCAGGACACTTTTTTATTTTTTTTGATGTTGGCTATTTTCCTTCCGGGCTCTCCGAAAATATAAATCGCCAGGCCTTCATTGAAAAACTCCACCGCTGTTGCGCGCGGGGTATCCCGATAGGCGGTTGCCAGGACCAGGGCTTTGCCGTGTTTGATGCCGCAGCTGTATTTTCCCGGTTGGGGGTCGACCTGGCCGGAAGTTTCATTGAGATATTCGATAATCTTTTTTTTGAGCGCTGTTTTTGAAGGCACGCGTTTCATGGTGTTTGCTCCTTTGAATAAACTATTTCCGGGTATTTCTAAAATATATATTCGGTCCGCCCCGCGGCATAAACTCCCGGAAAGCATTCAGGCGGGGAAGCGCCAGAAACAGAACGCCGGCCGCCGGCAGCACCGTCAGTACGCCGATGGGGGTGACAAACACCAGACCGGCCAGAATACCGGCGGCCACGATGGTCAAAGACCGGCACACGGCCCCGCAAGCGGAAAACATTACCAGCAGTCCCTGAAAGAACAGAAACGGTTTGCCCGGCGACCAGAGACAGGCTTCGGCGATTCGCAAATACTGCCGGCCGGTTCCTAAACTGTTCAAAAGCCCGAGGGGAAAGAGTATCAGACCGGCCACTCCCGAGAGGACAAAAAGACCCAGCACGATTCGCTCTCTTTTCCTGAATCCGAACGGCGGTACCATAAAATTTCCTTCAGTCGATTTAACTGACTATCCTTGCGTCAAAGTTGCAGCGGCAATTGAATATTTACCGGCTTTTCGCCTGCAGTTTTTTGATCTGTTTCAGCACCTCGCGGCTGTGAATGCTGATATCCACATCCCGGTAAATTTTCCGGATAATGCCCGTTTTATCGATGATAAAGGTCACCCGTTTGGCCTTGCCCAGCAGCAGCCGGGACTTGACCCCGTAGCGTTCCGTTACCGTTTTGTCCGGATCCGCCAGAAGGGTGAAGTTCAGGTTGTGCTTTTGGGCAAACTTTTTGTGCGAGGCCACATCATCCACGCTGACGCCAAGAATCTTTGCCCCGGCCTGCAAATATTCACTGTTGATATCTCTGAAAAAACAGGCCTGTTTCGTGCATCCCGGTGTGTTGTCCATGGGATAAAAATACAAAACGATAAAACTGTTTTTCCATTCGCTGGAAAGGGTTACCGGCGTACCGTCCTGTGACCTGAGGGTAAAGTCCGGGGCGCGGTCGCCTTCCTTGAGCGGCGTACCGGCCAGGGCCGGGCGTGAGCAAAGGCTCACCAGCATACAGAACAAAACCGTCAGAATTGAGGAAGTAACAGGATGTTTTGTTTTCATAAAACCGTCTCCTTTAAAGTTTAAGGGTGTTTTGCCTTGTGATTCATGGTCTGCCGGGAAGCGTCCCCGGTTGTTTTGGTGCCGATTTCAGCGATTCGGCGCTCGCGGTTCAGCAAAAACAGCGGCAGGGCAAAGGCAATGGCGATGGTGAAGGTCAGCACAACATATACCCACCAGTAAGCCATGGACAGGCGGCGGGCTTCAATAAAAGACCAGACCAGGAAAACGACCACCACGACCAGGATGTCGTTTGTGATGGCGGCGGACGCGGGATTGACATAGTTGTCGGCCATAAAGGTCACCAGGGAAAAACCGCCATGGTCGACCATGAACTGAATAATGTAATACATGGTCAAAACCGCACCGGCCGCGGCACAAATGCCGTAGAAGACCTGCAGTTTTTGGGAGGAAGAAAGCATTGGGTTCTCCTTTCCGAGGGTTACCGTTTATGTTCACCGGCGCCGCAGCGGTTCTACCACAGCGCCGGATCGCGCAAGGACGTGACACAAGCTGTTGCGGCCGGTAATGTCCCGCTACTGTATTCGTTCAGAACGATGCCCTGCCAGCCGAAAGGATATTCCAGCGGGTAGGGCGGCCGGTAATGTTCGGCCGTATCCGTTTTAAAACCAAACCTGCCGTAATATTCGGGGTTCCCGTAAACCAGGACGATATTTACCTTCATGTCCGACAGTTGCTGCAGACCATGCGCAATCAGTTTGGATCCGATGCGGCGTTTCTGATAATCGGGTTTGACGCCAAGCGGCGCCAGGATATAGCCCCGGCAGTTTTCATTATTTTCAATGGTCACGGGACTGAAAGCGGTGTGGCCGACGATAATGCCTTCGGATTCGGCCACCAGGGAAACGGTTCGGGGACTTGTTTTTTCAAAAAGCAGATCAACGGCCAGTTTCGCCACCATCTCCCTCTCGTCAGCGGCAAAGGCGGACCAGTGAATATGGTAAATATCGTTGCGATCAAGAGGGGTGGCCGGGCGGATATCCATGATGTTTTGCCTAAAATAATGGCGTGCGCGCGGTTTTAATTTATGAAGCGTCCGGCAGCGGACAGCCGCCGGTGGATAATCAAACAACATGGACCGGGAAGATATACCTTCTTATTTACGTGATAATAAGTCACCCGTAAACCCCTTTTTTAAAAAAGTCCGGTGGGGGCCTGAAACCAGCCGGATGCCCGGGCCTTTACTCTGATTTTCGAACGAATACAAACTGGTTATTCCCCAGGCTGCCGTTCGCCGTTTCGATGTTGCGCAGCCGAAATCCTCTGGCCTGAAGAAAGCGGAACACGGCCTCAACCGTGGCCACTTCAAACGGCAGGCCGCCCAGCCAGTCAACCCAGTCGTGCGTGATCGACATCCCCCGGTTTTTTTTGTATGCGGCGAACTTGTTTTCTTTGATAAACACCGATGATACAAGCGCTCTTGAAAAGAAATAGGGAATGAAAATACCGGAAATGATCGCCTTTCCCGGCAATCCTGAGCAGTAAAGCGTTTTCACCTTGCGCCAGAAACGAGATAAATTGCCCTGGTCATTGTAGAGGGCAATAAAGAGAAGACCGTTTTCCTTTACCCGGGAAGCGGCATTTGCAATCGCCGACCACATGTCCCCGGTGTGATGTAAAACCCCCCAGGAATAAACGATGTCAAAGGTGCCCAGGGCCTCGAGGAATTCCCTGTCCAGAACAGACCCCTCCGTAATGACCCAGTCGCGATCGTCGGGGAAATACCGGGAGCGAAGTGTCTGTGTGCAGGCCACCGAGGCCGGATCATAGTCAAAGGAATGAACAGCGGCCCCCAGGTTCCTGGCCGCGAGGGAAAACAGTCCGCTGCCCGAACCGATATCCAGAACGGTCTTGCCGGCCAGCTGCGTAACCTGCAGCATGTCCTTTATCGAATTCTCGGCGATGCGGATTCTTTCATCGGTCAGGGTTGCCAGAAAGCTTCGCCAGTTCTTGCCGAATCGGTACCGTTTTCCCAGGTGAATTTCTGTTTCAAACTTGCTCATGGATCAAAAGGCGGTTTGCGTTTGATTTTTCTTTTTTGGATTAGAACCACGGTTAAAGGCGTCTTTGCAGCTCTTTTTCGGGCATTAGAGCATTTTTATAAATATTGTAGCCCATTGTCCAGGCAAAAAGGCGAATGCGATTCAAGCTGAAAACGCAAAGGACCTTAAATATCAAATGTCAAAGCACAAATGCATAAATAAATGACAAAGGCCAAAGAACAAGTAAATTGCTGGAAGAAACTGTTACCATCGATTAACCTGGCCCGACCCCGTTCCGGAAGGGTCCTGTTTATATCATGGCCCTGCTCATCCTGCGCGTCAGCGCCACCCCGAAGACCTTTTCGACCATGTGGCGTTCCGGCTCACGCTCGCGCAGCCAGCGCTCAAGCCAGGCCCTGCGTTCCTGCATCGCCCGGGCTTCGGTCTCGCCGACCCGCTCCTGCCCGGCGTGGATTTTGAGCCACACGTCGACATAGGCGTTGATCAGCGCGTCCACTGCATCCCTGCCGCCGGCTTTGCAGGCAGACATGAAAAAGTAAGGCGACGTGTTCAGCCGCATCCAGGAGTGGTCGGAAACGCGCCAGGCAAAATGGGGCGCCTGTTTTGCCGCAAGGTAGGTCTCCTTCAGGAGGTCATAGTAAGTGTCCACGTACTCCTGCCGCGGCACAAGGTCCATGGGCGGATACAGATCAACGTCAAACTGTATGGTGTCGCCGGCCACCATGTAGTTGATTCCCAGGCGAGGTATTTCATATTCAGGCCGCGGTTTGAGCGTAACGCTGCAGTAGTCCATGCCGGGCGCCATGCTGATTTCGGCCAGGGTGAATTTTTCGATTTTGTCACCGCGATACACCCGAATCGAGCCCTTGGTGGTATTGTCGAGGGCCTTGAGCTCTGCAAGATCGGCGAAGCCAGCGTCCTGCTCCAGGGTAATCGTTTGGGTGAGTTTTTCATATACCTGCCCGGTAATTCGTTGCGGCATGATGTTTCCTTTCATTTTTGCAACTAACGCTGCGCTTCAGCGGCGCGCGGCTTTTTGCCGTCGCTCACCATGTCGTTGTTCGGCATCTGTCGGTAATTCTTTGAACATTCGCACACACTCAAGCTTTAATCCATTCGGCAAACGGTGAAAGGTCAAACCATGATCTAAATAGCCATGTTTCTGATAAAAGCCTTTTGCATTTAGTGTGGAATGAATGGTAATTTTAAAATATTTTTTTTATCGGTATCGAATGTTTTTCTTATTTTCATAGCTTATCACTGGCGAACGCTGCTGCTCACGGGCGGCGAGTCTGAGCGCCTTCCGGTGAAGCTGCCGGTTACGGGGTTATTATTCATAATGCGTCCACATACGGATTATTTTAACAGCTTTTTTTTTCTTAATTATCTGATAGACCAAACGATGCTGAATATTTATGCGCCGGGAATATGCTCCGGTCAGATCTCCAATAAGCTTTTCATATGGCGGGGGGGACTGAAGGGGATTGTCCTGTAAAACCTCTAAGAGATGTTCAACTTTGTCACGAAGTCCGGCAGACGAGATTTTTTTTGCATCTTTTTGGGCCTGTTTGGTAAAGAAAAGCTGCCAGCTCACCACTCGAGCCTTTTTTTGCATTTTGTCAGGGGCGTTTTTATGCCTTCACGGATAGATTCTCTCATACCGGGCATTGAAAGCAAATAGAGTGTTTCCTGGATTGAGTTCCAGTCTTCTTCTGAAAGCAGCACGGCATTTGACCGCTTGCCGGTAATCGTAATCGGTTTATGGGAATCTGTCGCTTCGTCAATTAATTTATAGAGTTTTGCCCGTGCTTCGGTAACAGTTAACGTAGCCATGATAATCTCCGTATAAATGGATCTTACATATACAAGTACGCTATAACGTACGTATTGTCAAGTATGAATATATTTCACATAACGCTGCGCTTCAGCGGCGCGCGGCTTTACGCGCATCGGTGCTCAACCGATTCGTCAGGTTAATCGTTTTTATAATATTTATTGCATCAGTCAAACGTAGATCCCTTATGTCTTTCTCAACGGAAGCTACTCGAATTCGATCGTTGCCGGCGGCTTGATGCTGATATCGTATGCCACCCGCGCTGCACCGGTATGCGCGGCGATTTTCCTGCCTATTTCCAGAAGCGCCGCCTGATCTATCCGGACCGGTTGCGCCAGCTTCGCGGCCGCGCTTTCGACCGCGCGCATGCCGACCACAGACCCGGTTTTCGGCGCATCGTTTGCGCAAAGCTCAAGAAGAATGCGCGGAAGCGCCAGCTTGTGCCAGGCCTCGACACAGAGCACGTTCAGTTTGTCATAGTCGATATCGCCGTCGACCTTTATCCACGAGACAGGTTTGTAGATGGGAATCTCCGGGCGGGTGCCCGCTTCGGGAACGACCGTCGTCCGGCTGTCCATCTTGAAACACGCCGCGTTTGTCCCGAGAATGCCGCGCGCCAGGTCTTCCAGGGCCGGGTCGGGCGCCATGTCCGGGCTGAGCGCCGTTCCGAAGTACTGAAAGGGCGTCCGGATGCCGGTAGTTTCGTCGTAAAGATAGGGCTTACCGTGCTTCCGGGAGTAGAACGTCTCAATTTCCTGCTCGATGATGTCGGAGGCGAGCTGGCCGGTACGGAGCTTCTCCTCCGTAAATTCGCCGACGGTCCTGATAATTTGCGCGGGGCCGGGACAGGGAATCCGGTGCGTAAACGACGGGGGGAGGTCGAGGTACTCGCCGACCTTCCTGACCTGGGGCTTTGCGAGCGATGCCAGCGCCTCGATTTTCCCGACCGAGTAGTTCCAGCCGACATTGTGCTGGCTCTTGAAGCCGCCTTCGGTCTCGGCAATGTCCGGTGCGATCGTGCCGTCCGCGATCCAGGCGGCCCCCAGCTCGTCGATATGCCGGTCAGATACTTTCCTGTAATTGGCAATGAACGTCTTGCGTTTCTGTTCGCCATCGGAAAGCCCCACCAGCGGCGGGATAATCTCATCCTTCACTTCCAGGACCGTGAAATTCAGTTGGTTGAAGATCTCACGCGTAACTTCCCCCTCGGGCCTGCCGTTTATGAGGCGACGACAGCCGTCCTCGATGAAGAACGTATGGAGGTCTTTGCCGACGATACGGTCAAGGAGAAACGCGGCGACAGTACTGTCGACGCCACCGGACGCGGAGAGCGCGATCTTCTCGCCCGGTTTCACCAGGCTTTTCACCCAGGGAACCGCCTTCTCAACAAAGTCCGCGGGATTGAAATCCGCCGGATTTTCGGGAGTTGCGTAGTTAAATCTGTGCGTTTTGATCTTGTCGGTTTGCGTTGACATGCTGCCTCCTGTTTGTAGGGGTGGATTCCGGACCACCGAAGTTATATGGCCATTCCTGGCCTGGACAAGTTTTCTGTGCTCGACAACGCCGGCGCTGAGGCGTCCCGGCTGGCCGGGGTCTGTTCCGGCGACCGGTTATCTCTTTCTGTTTTTTAAATAACTGCTCAGATCTCTATAGTAATTCTCATGAGGTCCGATCATGATTAATTCCAGCGTTTCGGCTCTAAACCTGTATGATAGGAGATATTGAATTGATGCTATTTTAAATTTATGAACAAAAACCGAGTTATAATCAAAAGTTGTGTATGAGCGGATAGGTGGTGTATCCTCTCTGGGTTAAAAAGCGACCAAACTTTAAAAACCCAAGAGAGGAAGGATACACCATGAAAAACAATAGCGTACTTGAGTT
>Ga0272441_10005274_pt1 | contig 22654 bp, 19 predicted proteins | sample SSMProp6N_FD_193582 | JGI IMG/M metagenome (GOLD analysis project Ga0272441, IMG submission 193582) | Marine sediment archaeal communities from Little Sippewissett salt marsh, Falmouth, MA, United States - SSM-Prop-6N | ecosystem: Environmental > Aquatic > Marine > Wetlands > Sediment ... | reverse complement strand
CACCGGGTAGGGCGGCCGCCCACTTGGCGGCGATGTGCCATACCCGGACGATCATCGGTGTGCCGGCAATGTCGCGCAGCGGCTTGCCGGGAAGGCGTGTTGCCGCCATGCGGGCCGGGATCACCACCAGCGGGCGTATGGACGGCAGCGGGCGTAAGGGGGGCTGTTGTATGTCTGTGACCAAAGGTTCAGGCTCCGGCGGGCCCCATCAAACGGGCAGGATGCGACGCTTCGCCGCGCCTTTACGGGCATCCCGCGCATCGCGGCGGGTGCGTGGCCCGCGCAATTGCCCGGTTTATACGGCTTGCCCGGCAAAACCGGAAGCGGCTAGTGTGCATCCGCACCGCGATGGACCGTCTATGCTGCGCCCGCCGCAACTTTGATCTGCCCAACCCCGATCTGCCCAACATAAAAAACCACCGGATACCGAGCCTTATGGACAGCTTTGAATTCAATAAAATTGCCGGCGCCGTTTTGGCGTCTCTTTTGGTTATTCTGGGGGTCGGCATGTTTTTGGGCCCCGCGCTCTACGCGCCCACGGAGCCTGCCCAACAGGCCTATGTGGTTGAAGGGCTGGAGGCCGACACCGGCGATGGCGCCGTGGCGGAGGCACCAGTGGAACAACCGATCGAGGCGTTGATCGCCGCGGCGACGGTGGAGCGCGGCGAGCGCGTGGCCCGGCGCTGCGTGGCCTGCCACAGCTTCGATGAGGGCGGTGCCAACGGCATTGGCCCCAATCTGTGGAACATCATGGGCGACAAGATGGCGCATCTGGACAATTTCAATTACTCCTCCGCCTTGGCCGGCTTCGGCGGCGAATGGAATTGGGAGACCATGAATGCGTTTCTTCTCAAGCCGTCCGAATATATTCCCGGCACCATCATGTCATTTGCCGGCCTCAACAAAGCCGAAGACCGCGCCGCGGTGATGGCATATTTGGCGGCGCAGGCGCCAACCCCCTATCCCAAGCCGGCGCTGCCGGATCTGGCGGCCGATAGCCCGGCCCCCGTAACGCCAGATACCACCACAACGCCAGATGCCCCCCCGTCCATGCTGCCGCCGCAAGCCGGCCCGCAATAGCGCCGGGTCCGCACCGCTGGGCCCGCATCTGGCCAAACCGTGATCGGCCCCCGTGCGCCGATCCCCACCTTTGCGTCGACACCCCCTTTGCCTCAACCCCTGTGCGCGGCTTGGCTCTCGCGTCGTGGGCGTAGTTTGGTCACAATAGGTTGGTCGACTAGTCCCATCGGGGTCATGACGTCAGGATTCCAGCCCATGTATCTTTCGCGCCGCGCCTTGGTCTTTTGCGCTGCCGTCGTCGTTGCCACCGTCATCGGGTCCGGGCGCCTGCCGCCCTTCGCGGCCGCGCAGGACGCAGCGACAACCACCCACGCGCTCTCGCTCATCGGTGCGCCCAAATACCCACCGGGCTTTGCCCATTTTGACTACGTCAATCCGCAGGCGCCTAAAGGCGGCCGCTTGCGCCAAGCGGTGAGCGGCTCTTTTGATAGCCTTAACCCGTTCGTAGTGAAGGGCGTGCCGGGCACGATTACGCCGATTTACGATACGCTGATGGCCACCTCGTTTGACGAGGCCGGCGCCGAATACGGCCTAATCGCCCAATCGGTGACCTATCCGCCGGATTATGGCTGGGTGGAATTCGAACTGCACCCTGAGGCGCGCTGGCACGACGGCGAACCGATAACCTCTGACGACGTGATTTTCAGTTTCACGGCGCTGACCACCAACCACCCGCATTTTGCCGGCTATTACGCCAACGTCACCAAGGCGGAGGCGCTAAGCGACCGCCGCGTGCGGTTTGAATTCGACCAGACCGGCAACCGCGAATTGCCGCAGATCATGGGCCAGCTATTCGTGCTGCCGGCCCATTATTGGGACGGCGCGCCAGGCCGCGACATTTCCGCCTCGACGCTGGTGCCGCCGCTTGGCTCCGGCCCGTATCGGCTGGTAGATGTGGATGCCGGTCGGCGCTTGGTGTTTGAGCGCGTCGAGGACTATTGGGCGCGCGACCTGCCGGTGAATGTGGGCAAGCACAATTTCGACCGCTTGGTGTTTGAATATTTCCTCGACGAAACGGCGATGGTGGAAGCGTTCAAAGGCGACCAATACGACTTTCGCGTCGAGAATAGCGCCAAACGCTGGGCCAGCGATTATGACTTTGCGGCGGTGCGCGACGGGCGCGTGGTGCTGCAGCAATTCACCACCCAAAACGCCGCCCCGATGCAGGCCTTCATCTTCAACCTGCGGCGCGCCAAATTCGCCGACCGGCGGGTGCGCCAGGCGTTCAACCTGGCGTTTGATTTTGAGTGGATGAACAAGAACATCTTTTTCGGCCAATACGTGCGCACGGATTCGTTCTTTGAAGGCTCGGAGCTAGAGGCGGTCGGCCTGCCCGGCCCGAAGGAGCTTGCAATACTCGAACCGCTGCGCGGCCAGGTGCCGCCCGAAGTGTTCACCGCGGAGTTTACCAACCCGGTCAATGGCAGCCCGTCGGCGCTGCGCAGCAATTTGCGCGCCGCCCGCACGCTGCTACAAGACGCCGGATGGGACGTCGAGGACGGCATCCTCACCAACACCGCTACCGGCGCCCAAATGACGGTCGAGATACTGCTCGTCTCGCCGTCGTTTGAGCGCGTGGTGCTGCCGTTCAGAAAGAACCTGGAGCGGCTGGGCATTCAAGTCACCGTGCGGGTCGTCGATGCCTCGCAATATCAAGCGCGGGTCGATACGTTCGATTTCGACATCATCGTCAATTCGTTTGGCCAGTCTTTGTCGCCGGGCAACGAGCAGCGCGATTTCTGGGGCTCGGCCGCTGCCGACCGCGAAGGCAGCCGCAACCGCATTGGCATCAAGGATCCGGCGGTGGATGCGCTCATCGACCAGATCATTTTCGCGCCCGACCGCGAAACCCTGGTGGCCGCCGCCCGCGCCCTCGACCGGGTGTTGCTGTGGAACCATTACGTGGTGCCGCAATGGTGGAGCGCCCTGCGCACCGCCCGCTGGGATAGGTTCGGCTTACCGCAAACCCTGCCCGCGTATGCGCAAGCCGGCGGGTTTCCCGATATTTGGTGGTACGAGGACGGCGCAGCGGCGCGTGCCGCCGCCAGTACCGCCGCCAGTGCTGATACCGGCGGGGAGGCCGGTGCCAGCAGGGAGACCGGTGAATGAGGGTGCTAAGCGCCGGCGCGCTGGCATGTGTAGTAAGCGTGATGATCGCGCTGGTGCCGGCACAGGCGCAAGACCTAGCACCCAATGGCGGTGTGTGGCGACACGGCATCTCGGTCTTCGGCGACCTCAAATACCCTTCTGATTTCGGCCATTTTGATTACGCCAATCCGCACGCGCCTAAGGGCGGGGACTTGATCTTGGCGCCCTCCGAAGCCTATCTTAACCAAGGCTTTACCACCTACGACACGTTGAACGTTTTCGTGCTCAAGGGCACCGGCGCGCACGGCATGCGGCTGACCTTCGACAGCCTGATGACCCGCGCTTGGGATGAGCCGGATGCCATGTATGGCTTGGCAGCGGAAGCCGCGGCGATTGCGCCGGACCGCATGTCGGCGGTGTTTCGCTTGCGCGAGGGGGTGAGGTTTCACGACGGCACGCCGGTGACGGCGGATGACGTGGTGTTTACCTTCGATCTGCTCAAGGCGTATGGCCACCCTCATCTCACCACCGCGCTGCGCGACGTTAAAGCCGCCGACGCGCTGGATGCCCGCACCATACGCTATAGCTTTACCGGCCCACTTGTGCGCGATTTGCCGTTTACCGTGGCGGCGTTGCCGATTTTGTCGCAAGCCTATTATACCCAGCACGATTTTAGCGCCTCGACCTTGGACGCGCCGCTGGGCAGCGGGCCGTACACCGTTGCCCAGGTCAACCAGGGCCGCAGCATCACGCTTCATCTGGATCCGGATTATTGGGGCCGTGACCTGCCGGTCAACCGTGGACGGTTTAATTTTAGCGTCATACGGTTTGAGTATTTCCGCGAGCGTACGGCCGGGTTCGAGGCGTTCAAATCCGGCGAGTACGACTTTCATGAAGAGTTCACGTCGCGGTTTTGGGCCACCAAATATACTTTTCCGGCAATCGAAGATGGCCGCGTCATCAAGCTGACCTTGCCCGACAACCGCCCTTCGGGGACGCAAGGCTGGTTCATCAACACGCGCCGGGCGCATCTATCAGACCCGCGTGTGCGCGAAGCCTTGATCCACGCCTTCGATTTTGAGTGGACCAATCGGTTTCATTTTCACGGGCTGTACAAACGCACGCACAGCTATTTTGAGAATTCGGCCATGCGCGCCGACGGCGCGCCCAGCGCGGCGGAGGTGGCATTGCTCGCGCCCTACCGCGATCAGCTTCCCGAAAGTGTGTTTGCGCAAGCGTATGTGCCGCCGGTCTCAAACGGCTCGGGCCAAGACCGCCGCCAGTTGAAAATCGCCCGCGACCTGCTGGCGCAAGCCGGGTGGCAAGTGCGCGATGGGGCGCTCAAAAACGCCGCCGGCGAGACGCTGACAATCGAATTTTTGACCGACGCGCCGACCTTCGAGCGCATTATCCAACCCTTGATCAAGAATCTGAGCCTGTTAGGCATCGATGCCAGCATGCGGCTGGTCGACCCGGCGCAATATCAAGAGCGCATGAAGGAATTCGATTTCGATATCACCACCCAGCGCTTTTCCATGCGCGAGACGCCGGGGGTGGAGCTGCGCGCCTATATGGGCTCGGCGGCGGCGGAAGAGCCGGGCAGCCGTAACTTAGCGGGCATTTCCAGCCCGGTGGTGGATGCGCTCATCGACGCGGTGATCAGCGCCCGCAGCCGCGAAGAGCTAGTGACAGCGGCGCGGGCGCTCGACCGGGTGCTGCGCGCCCAGCATTACTGGATCCCGCAATGGTATAAAGGCGAGCATAATCTGGCGGTGTGGAACAAGTTCGGCCGGCCCGACATTAAACCGCGCTACCATCGCGGCGTGCTTGAATTGTGGTGGGTGGAGCCGCAAAAAGAAGCAGCGCTTACCCAATAATGCCGTACTCAATAGTGATTAGGTTTTGCATACTGCGCGCGCTAAAGCACATTGTGCCGCCCGCGTAACGCCGCGCCGCCTGCGCTCCTTGAAACCGACCCCGGACACCCCGACCGCCGATGGCCGCCTATATCATCAGACGTCTGCTGCTCATGATACCGACCATTTTGGGTATCCTGCTTGTGGCGTTCGCCATCGTGCAATTTGCGCCCGGCGGGCCGATCGAACGGATCATCGCCCAGCTTGCCGGCAATGAGGTTTCCGCCACCGCGCGCATCGGCGGCGCGCCCGGCGGCGATTTGGGCGCCGGCGCCCAGGCTACCGCCGGCGATGCCGCCGTAACCGCCAAATACCGCGGCGCCCAAGGGCTCGACCCGGAATTCATCGCCGATCTTGAGCGCCAATTCGGCTTTGACAAGCCGGTCTATCAGCGCTTCGCCGACATGGTCTGGAACTATATCCGGTTCGATTTCGGCGAGAGCTATTTCCGCGACGTCAAAGTCGTTGACCTGATCGCGGAAAAATTGCCGGTGTCGATTTCGTTGGGCTTGTGGACCATGTTCATCGCTTACGGCGTGTCCATTCCCTTAGGAGTGGCCAAGGCGGTGCGCAGCGGTACGTCGTTTGACGTGTGGACGTCGGCGGTCATCGTCGTCGGCTATGCCATTCCGGGGTTTTTGTTCGCGGTGCTGTTGATCGTGCTGTTTGCCGGCGGCAGCTATTTTGACATATTCCCCTTGCGCGGGCTGACCTCAGACAATTTCGACGAATTATCTGTAGGCGGAAAGATAGTGGATTATCTGTGGCACATCGTATTGCCGGTTGCCTCGCTGGTGATTTCAGCCTTCGCCACCACCACGCTGCTAACCAAGAACTCGTTTCTAGACGAAATAAAAAAGCAATACGTGGTAACGGCCCGCGCCAAAGGGTTAGGCGAACGGCAAGTGCTCTATGGCCACGTGTTCCGCAATGCCATGCTGATCGTGATTGCCGGGTTTCCCGGCGCCTTCGTCGGTGCGTTCTTCACCGGTTCGCTGTTGATCGAGACGGTGTTCTCGCTCGACGGGCTGGGACTTTTGGGCTTTGAATCGATCGTCAACCGCGATTACGCGGTGGTGTTTGCAACGCTCTATATCTTCGGCCTCATCGGCCTGCTCGTCACGTTGATCTCGGACATCACCTACACCTTGGTGGATCCGCGCATCGACTTTGAGGCGAGGTAGCGCAGATGAGCGACACGGTGGCGCGCGCCGGCATCAATTGGGACGCAACCTGGCTTGGCCGTTTGAACAAGGCGCGCACGTCGCCGATCAACCAGCGGCGCTGGCGCAACTTCAAGGCCAACCGCCGCGGCTATTGGGCGATGTGGGTGTTCTTGAGCCTGTTCATTGTCAGTCTGTTTGCCGAATTCATCGCCAACGACAAACCGCTATTGGTGACGTTTGACGGCGGGATTTATACGCCGGTGTTTGTCGCCTATCCGGAAATCGAGTTCGGCGGCGATTTCGCTACCGAAGCGGATTACCGCGACCCGTTCGTGCAAGAGCTCATCACCGAGAAGGGCGGCACCATCATTTGGCCGCTGATCCGCTATAGCTACGATACCATCAACCTTGATCTGCCGGTGCCGGCGCCGGCGCCGCCGAGCGCTGAAAATTGGCTGGGTACGGATGACCAAGGCCGCGACGTGGTGGCGCGGGTCATTTATGGCTTTCGCATATCGGTGCTTTTCGGCCTCATCTTGACCTTCTTCTCGTCGATTGTCGGCGTCACGGCGGGCGCCGTCCAAGGGTTTTTTGGCGGTTGGACCGACCTGTTGTTTCAGCGCTTCATCGAAATTTGGACGTCGATCCCGGCGCTGTATCTGATCATCATCGTCGCGGCCGTGATCGAGCCGACGTTTTGGATATTGCTTGGCACGTTGCTGCTGTTTTCGTGGGTGGCGCTGGTCGGCGTGGTGCGGGCGGAATTTTTGCGCGGCCGCAATCTTGAATACGTAGCAGCCGCCCGCGCGCTAGGCCTGCGCAACGGCACGATTATGTTCAAGCACGTGCTGCCCAACGCCATGGTGGCGACGCTGACGTTTTTGCCGTTCATCCTCAACGCCTCGATCACGACGCTGACGGCGCTGGATTTTCTCGGCTTCGGCCTGCCGCCGGGGTCACCGTCGTTGGGGGAATTGCTGGCGCAAGGCAAAAACAACCTGCAAGCGCCGTGGCTTGGCTTCACCGGCTTTTTTGTCATCGCCTTCATGTTGAGCCTGCTGGTCTTTGTCGGCGAAGCGGTGCGCGATGCGTTTGACCCGCGAAAGACCTTAGAATGAGCGATAAGACGCACAAGCTCGTTGAGGTCACCGATCTGTCGGTCGTCTTTACCCAGGATGGCCAGCGGACGCAGGCCGTCGACCATGCGTCGTTTGATATTGCCGAAGGCGAAACCTTAGCGCTGGTCGGCGAAAGCGGGTCGGGCAAATCCGTTACCGCGTTGTCGTTGATGCAGCTTTTGCCCTACCCGCCCGCCTCGCACCCGTCAGGCACCATCCTCTACCGCGGCCAATCGGTCATTGGCGCCGATGCGCGTGCGCTGATGGGCATCCGCGGCAATGAAATCTCGATGATTTTTCAAGAGCCGATGACCTCACTCAACCCGCTGCACACCATCGAACGGCAGGTGGGCGAGGTGTTGGAGGTGCACCGCGGCATGCGCGCCACCGCGGCGCGCGCGCGGGTGTTGGAGTTGCTCACCAAAGTGGGCCTGCAGAACGCCGAAAAGCGCTTAGGCGCCTATCCGCATGAATTGTCCGGCGGCCAGCGCCAGCGGGTGATGATCGCCATGGCGTTGGCCAACGAACCGCGGCTGCTGATCGCCGATGAACCGACAACGGCCTTAGACGTTACGGTGCAGGCGCAGATCCTCAAGCTGCTCAAGAGCTTGAGCCGCGAAATGGGGATGGCGATGCTGCTGATCACCCATGATTTGGGCATCGTCCGCAAAATGGCCGATAGGGTGTGCGTCATGCAGGACGGGCAGATCGTCGAGACGGATACGACAGCGCGCCTGTTTGCCAGTCCGGCGCACCCCTATACCCAGCACCTGATCAGCAGCGAGCCAGGCGGCAAACCGCTGGCGGCGCGCGCGGACGCGCCGGAAATCATCTCGGCTGACAATCTGAAAGTCTGGTTTCCCATCAAGAAGGGGGTGCTCAAACGCACCGTCGATCACGTGAAGGCGGTAGACGGTGTGTCGTTGCGCGTGCGGCGCGGCCATACGGTCGGCGTCGTCGGCGAAAGCGGCTCCGGCAAGACCACGCTCGGGCTTGGCCTGTTGCGCCTGATCGACAGCGACGGGCCGATCGTGTTCATGGGCCAGCATATCGAAAACGACAGCTGGTCGCGCCTGCGCGCCCGGCGGGCGGATATGCAGATCGTGTTTCAAGACCCGTACGGCTCTTTAAGCCCGCGCCTATCGGTGGCGCAAATCGTCGAAGAAGGGCTGCTGGTGCACGGCGCCGAGCTGAGCTATGACGCCCGCCGCGCCCGCGTCGCCGCGGCGCTGCAAGAGGTGGGTATCGACCCGGCAACGATGGACCGCTACCCGCACGAATTTTCTGGCGGCCAGCGCCAGCGCATCGCCATCGCCCGCGCCATGGTGTTGAAGCCCGGTTTCGTGGTGCTGGACGAGCCGACAAGCGCTTTGGATATGTCGGTGCAAGCGCAGATCGTCGATTTGCTGCGCGACCTGCAACGCCATCATGATCTGGCGTATTTGTTTATTAGCCACGACCTCAAAGTGGTGCGCGCGTTGGCCGATGACGTGATCGTCATGCGCAACGGCAAGGTGGTGGAGCAAGGGGCGGCGGATCAGATTTTCGATGCGCCGCAGACCGCCTATACCAAGGCGTTGATGGCCGCTGCGTTTGAATTGGAAACGGCGCCCGAAGGCGTGGTTGCATCTTAGGCCGCAAGGGCCGGCAGCCGGCGGATCGATGTGACCGGCCCATCGCTTTGGGCAATGCGGGCGATGGTCGGTTCAACCGGTTCGAGCACGGTTTTCATGTGGGTGGCGGTGGCGTGCAGCAGCGTTGTGGCATCGCGCATGATGCCCACATGCCCCTTCCAGAATATCAAGTCGCCGCGCTGCAAGGGCTGCTTTTCGGCCACGGGCGCGCCGAGAGCCACCTCTTGCATATCCGTATCGCGCGGGCAGCGCATACCGGCGGCTTCCAACGCGCATTGCACCAAGCCCGAACAGTCCAGCCCCAAGCTCGAGCGGCCGCCCCACAGATACGGCGTTTCCAATAGCGCTTCGGCAACCCGCACGTAATCGCTCGCCGCCTCCTCGCGTGCCCGTATATGCGCGGTCACTACATGGCCGCCGCCGGCCAAGGCGCTGAAGGGGCCTTCTTGGCCGGTGAGGGTAAGCGGAGAGTTGAGCGACAGCCAGGTAAGCGCCGGTGATTTTATGTCCGCATCCTGATAGACGAATGTGCGCGTGGCGGCGATACGGTGGGTCGGCGCGGTTTCCCCTGCCATGAGGTCGGCGCTGAGCACGTAGCCGACATAGCTATCGCGCACCGCTTGCACCCAAGACCATCCGTTGCGGTCTTCAAGCACGCGCACCGCTTCGCCGAACAGCAGTTCTGAATCGCGCGCAGCGTCGCTGTGCGGAGCCCGCCGCAGCGCCGTTACCGGCGCGCGCACGCTGGCCGGCGTGCCATCGACGAAATGTTCAGCTTCGACCTGCCCTTTGAGCGTGGAGGCTGCAAGATCAGTGCGGAACGCATTAAGCCGCGGATCGAGCGCTGTATGCAGATGTGTGGGGGTTGCCATTAGATGTCCCGGGCGCGGGTGACGATGAGGTCGGCGAATTCCGATAGATAGACCGAGCCCTTGACGGTGCGCTGCACCAATACGTTGCGCCTGTCGGCGTCGTCGCGCTTGCGCTTGATTAGGTCAAGCCGGCCCATGGCGTCGAGGGCGCGGGTGATTGCCGGTTTGGAAATATGCAGCCCCGCCGCCAGCCCGCGCACGGTATGCGGCGGCGGCGCCAGATATACCGTTAGCAAAATGGCCATCTGGCGGGCAGACAAGTCCGGTCCGTCGTCGCGCACCGTATTGGCGACCACGCTGTGCCATAGCGTCAAAGCCTCCACGGGCTTTAGCTTCATTGCCCTAAGCGTCCCCCCGCCTGTCGCCCTGGCCTGTCCCCCGGCCTGTCCCAAGATCTCCCCCAACACGACCGATGGCCTAGATGCTGCCGGACAATGGTAGCGGTGAGGTTAAGCTAAGTGCAACCGTGGAGGGCAGGCGCTAGCACCGCTAAGGAGGCGGCGCTGCGGCGGTGTGGCTTAGCTGCCATAACGGTGGCACAGCACGTGATACAGCGCCCGCGCTGCGTGCAGGTCGCCGCCCACGGGCCGACCCGGCCGCGGTTTGGCGTTCCACGCGTAGATATCGAAATGCACGTAAGATGGCGTTTGGGTAACGAAGCGGTTGAGAAACAGCGCTGCTGTGATCGACCCGGCAAAGGGGCCGTCGGAAATATGGTTGAGATCGGCCACTTTGCTGTCCAGCCAGGCGTCATAAGGGGCCCATAGCGGCATCCGCCACACCGGGTCGGCCACCGCCTCCGCGGCGTGCGCGATCTCGCGCGCCACCGCGTCGTCCTTGGTATAGAACGGCGCTACGTCCGGGCCTAAGGCAACGCGGGCGGCGCCGGTGAGGGTGGCAAAATCGACCAGCAGGTCAGGCGTCTCGCTGTCGGCGTCGGCCAAGGCGTCCGCCAAGATCAGCCGGCCTTCCGCATCCGTATTGCCGATTTCGACGCTTAGCCCTTTGCGGCTGGCCAATACGTCACCGGGGCGGAAGGCGTTGCCGCCGATCGCGTTGTCAACCGCGGCCACCAGCAGCCGCAAGCGCACGTCCAGCCCACGCGCCATGATCATCTGCGCCAGCGCCATGGCGGCGGCCGCGCCGCCCATGTCCTTTTTCATCAGCGCCATGTAATTGCCGGGCTTGAGGTTGAGCCCGCCGGTATCAAAACAAACGCCTTTGCCGACCACTGTGATTTTTGCCGCATCGGCGCGCCCCCAGGTCATATCGAGCAAGCGCGGCGCCCGGTCGCTGGCGCGGCCTACGGCGTGGATCATCGGATAATTGGCGCCCAGCAATTGGTCGCCGGTGGTCACGCTAAGGCGCGCGTCAAATTGGTTGCACAAGCTCCGCGCGGCATCTTCAAGCTCCGCCGGCCCCATGTCGCTTGCCGGGGTATTGATAAGATCGCGCGCCAAAAACACGGCCCGGGCGATGCGCGCAACGTCTTCTGCATCTGTATCCGCGGGTATGCGCAGCCGCACCGGGTCAGATTTACTTGCAGACGTGTAGCGGTCAAACGCATAGGTCCCCAGCGCAAAGCCCAAAAGCGCGCGGTCGGCGTTTTCGGGCACCGGGTCGAGCACGTAATCGCCCGGCTGTAGCGCGCGGGCGAGGGCGCCATAGACGAACGGATCGCCCTCGTCTCCCAAGCCGAACAGGATGCGGGCAACCGTGCCATCGGCGCCGGGCAGCGGCACCGTCTTGCCGGCTTTAGCGGTAAAGCCCTGGGCCGTTACCCATGCAGCGTCCGCCGGCGATGCGGTCTGGCGCCAATCGTCAAGCGCCGCCGCGGCAATAGGCGTGACGGGGGTGGCGGGGGTATCGGCGTGGCTTTCTTGAAACACGTGACGCATGAGACACTCGGCATCTTCCGTTAGCGGGGTGTTGGGCAATGTTGGGGGGAGCCTTCGGGGGTGTGGCGGGCAGAGGAACTATATGGCACGCTCCTGAGCGTGATGGGAATATGGGCATCTGCCCAATACACCCAAGCGCGGCCCCGGCCTGAGGCTCTACCATGCAAACACCTCCGCTAACGCTGGTGATCGGCGACAAAAACACCTCGTCTTGGAGTTTGCGCCCGTGGCTGGCGATGACGCATATCGGCCTGCCGTTCACCGAAGCGCATGTGCGCTTGCGGCAAGGCGTGGAAACGCGGGCGCAGTGTTTGGCGCATTCGCCATCGGGCAAAGTGCCGGTGCTCAAATGGGGCACGGAAACCATTTGGGATTCGCTGGCCATTCTCGAAACCTTGGCCGACCGGCTGCCGCAGGCGCATCTATGGCCCGAAGACCCCGAAGCGCGCGGGCACGGCCGGGCGATCGCCGCTGAGATGCATGCAGGCTTTACCGCGCTGAGGCGGGATATGCCCATGGATTGCATCCACCACCGGCCGGGCGACGGCATGAACGATGCGGTGGCGGGCGATATCAGCCGCATTATTGCCATTTGGGCGGAGGCCCGCGGCCGCTTCGGCGAAGCAGGCGGCGGCCCCTATTTGCTGGGTGCGTTCTCCATCGCCGACGCCATGTTCGCGCCGGTGGTCTCACGCTTTGAGACCTACGCGCCCGACCTGGTGGCCTTAGGTGACCGCGATCGCCTGGCGCGCAGCTATATGGAGACGGTCAACGCCATGCCGGCGATGCAGGCCTGGATCCGCGATGCCCGGCACCAGATGGGCCGGTAGTCTTTGCCGTACTTACCTGGGCGTTTGGTACCGAGGCGTGACCGGCTGGCCGCGAAATGATTAATCATTATTAACTATTTCTTGACGACTGGCGGCCATCTTAGATACCCAACGATTGCGTCCGTTCCGCAACGAGCGCGGTATGCACAGGTGGCCTTAGGTCCGGTGACACGACATCCTTCCAGCTATGGGGCCGTCTCAGGCCGCCCGGCCTGCGGGCCGCGTATCCTCGCCGTGTGCGCGTTGGCGGTGGTGTTGGCCGGGTGCACAACCTCGCAGACCAGTTCGCCGTTCGATGGCCCCGAGCTTGAAACGCGGCTTAGCGAAGCGGAAGTCAAATCCGAAATCGATGGCAATATCGTGGCCAAGGCCGCCTATTGGGGCGGGCTTTACGAACAGAACCCCAGCGATGCGGAGGCGGCGGCGGAATATGCCTCAGCGCTGCGCGCCGTCGGCTCGATACCGGCCGCCGTCGAGGTATTGCGCCGCGCCGATGCGCTCAACCCCGATGACCCGCGCATTCTGGCTGAATACGGCAAGACGCTAACCGCCGCCGGCGGCGCCGGTGAGGCGCTGGTGGTGTTTGACCGCGCTTTGGCGATCGACCCAGACAATTGGCGCACTTTGACGGCGCAAGGGGTTGCCTTCGACCAGCTTGGCCAGCACGAGGCGGCACGCGCCTCTTACCGCGCGGCCATTGCCGCGGCGCCCGGCGAGCCGTCGCCGTGGAACAATCTTGGGCTGTCTTATGCCCTCACAAATGATCTGGAAGACGCCGAATTGGCCATGCGCCAGGCGCTGTCAACGCCGAAGGCAACGGCGCAGATGCGGCAAAACCTGGCCTTGATCCTGGGTTTGCGCGGCGATTATAGCGAGGCCGACCGGCTGGCTCGCGCCGGCACGCCGGCAGCAGCCATTGATGGTAGCGCTGAAGACCTGCGCGCCATTGTCACCCAACCGGCGTTGTGGACGGGGGATGCCAACGCCGACAACAATCCCCTCATTATTGAGTAGGCTGCGCCCTGGCAGCATTGGTTAGGCCGCGCCGTGGCAGCCGCTTAGGTAATGAACTGAATGACGGCCGGCCCTAAGATGACCACGAACAAGACCGGCAAGAAGAACGCGATCATCGGCACGGTCAGCTTCGGCGGCAGCGCCGCCGCCTTCTTTTCAGCCGCGGCCATGCGGATGTTGCGGTTTTCGTCAGCCATGGCGCGCAACGCATTGCCCAGCCGCGTGCCGTAGCGTTCTGCCTGGATGAGGCTGGCGACCACGGCTTTAACGCCGGGCAGCCCGGTGCGCTTACCCAAATTATCATAGGCCTCGCGGCGGTGTTGAAGATAAGACAATTCAGCCGTGGTCAACGCCAGCTCTTCTGCCAATTCAACCGATTGCGCACCAATTTCGGACGCCACCTTGTTGAATGCGGCTTCAACCGACATTCCCGATTCAACGCAGATCAGCAACAGGTCCAACGCATCCGGGAAGGCGCGGCTGATGGATTCCTGGCGGCGGGCAATCAGGTTCTGCACAAACAGGTTTGGCAGGTAAAACCCAGCTAAGCCGGCCAGAAACGCCATGCCAAATTTTATCAACGGCGGTTGCGAGGGGTTGACGACAACGAAAATGTAGAACGCGGCAACGAGGAACACGATCGGCGGCATGACCACGCGGAAAAACAGAAACGTGTACAGCGGCGCCTGCCCGCGGAAGCCCGCCATCTTCATTTTGAGTTGGGTGTCTTCTTGTTCCAGCAGTTTGCGCAGGTTCAGCTTGTCCACCAGGGTCTTGACGATACCCTCGGCTTCGGTGCGCAGGGCGCCGCGGCGGGCGGCGCCGCGGGCTTCTAAGTCGGCGCGCATTTTGGCGCGCAGCGCGCTGCGCTCGGTTGCCACGTATTTCATCCGTGCCGGGAGCGCATCCTGCGAAAGATACGGCATGCCGAGCGTGATGATGGTGGCAAAAGCGGCGCCGCCGGCAAGCAGCGTTACCATGATCTGCGGATTGGTCACAAAATCAACAAAGGCCGCCATAGTGTCACACGATATCCTGGCTAACGCCTAGAGAGGCTAGTGGTCGAAATTTATCATCTTCTTCATGACGAGCACGCCGATGAGCATCCAGATGGCGCTGCCGATCAGCATCGCCTGGCCGATGCGCTCTTCAAACAGCAGGCCGATATAGTCTGGCGTCGATACGTAAACGGCGAGCATCACCAAGGGGGGGAGTGCGCCGATAATGGCGGCAGAGGATTTCGCTTCTTGGCTCATGGCGGCGATTTTGCCCTGAAGGACCTTGCGCTCGCGCAGAACCTTCGACAAGTTGCCAAGCGCTTCCGACAGGTTACCGCCGGTCTTTTGCTGGATGCTGATGACGATCTGAAAAAACCGCAACTCCGTCGTCGGAATGCGCTCCGACATTTTCTCAAGCCCTTCCTGGAAGGTGATGCCCAGACGCTGGCCTTCCACCAGCTCCCTGAATTCGCCGCGCACCGGTTCTTGCGCCTCCGAGGCGATAATCAGCATGCAATCGTGCAATGGCAGGCCGGCCTTAAGACCGCGCACGATGACGTCCACCGCGTTGGCAAATTCCTCCGTAAACTTCTTGAGCCGGCGCTTCTTCATGAACATCAGCAGCCAGCGCGGTGCGCCGAAACCGGCTGCGAAACCGGCGAGCAGACCGACAAGCGTCGTCTGGCCGGAGAGCATTAACAGGCCAGCTACCACCAGGCCAAAGGTGGCGCTGAGAAGATGAAAGTTGCGCACGCTCATATCCAAGCCGGCTTGGTCCAGGCGCAGCCGGATGGGAATCCTTTTGTTGCGCGCGGCCTGCGCTTTCGCCTGGTCGATCTCTTTCAGCGTATCCTGCACCTGTTTGCGGCGCTGGGCGCTTGGGTCGGGTGCTTGCGCGTCCGCGCGCGCTTTTTTGTCGCCGGCGCGGGCTGCGACCTGTACGCGCTTGGTGTGCTGTTGCCGGTTTTCGAGCCGTGGCACGAAGGCGGCGTAACCGAGACCGCCAATGCACAGCACCGCGATGAATACGGCGGCGACGAAGACAAGCTGAGCATCAAGCATTGGAGTGCCTCCTACGCGTCTGCGGCTTCAAGCGCTTGTGCCAGGTCGCTGTCACGCTCGTAATACCGGGCGCGGTCCCAGAACGCGGGCCGGGCGATGCCGGTTGTTCTATGCCGCCCTTGGATGGCGCCGTTGGGATCTTCGCCTTCAATGTCGTAGACGAAAATATCCTGGGTGGTGATGACCTCGCCTTCCATGCCGAGGACTTCGGTAATATGCGTGATCCGGCGCGACCCGTCGCGCAGGCGCGCGGCTTGGATGATGACGTCGATGGAGCCGGAAATCATCTCGCGGATGGTGTGGGAGGGCAGTTGGAAGCCGCCCATCGTGATCATGCTTTCAAGCCGCGACATGGCTTCGCGCGGGCTGTTGGCATGCAGCGTGCCCATCGAGCCGTCGTGGCCGGTATTCATGGCTTGCAGCAAGTCAAACGCCTCCGGTCCGCGCACCTCGCCGACGATAATCCGTTCCGGGCGCATGCGCAGGCAGTTGCGCACCAGATCCCGCATCGTTATCTCGCCGGATCCTTCAAGGTTGGGCGGGCGCGTTTCCAGCCGCACCACATGGGGTTGCTGGAGCTGCAGTTCAGCGGCGTCTTCGCAGGTGATGACGCGCTCATCTTCCTCGATGAACGCGGTCATGGTGTTAAGAAGCGTCGTCTTGCCCGAGCCGGTGCCGCCTGAAATCAAGACGTTGCACCGGCAATGGCCGATAATGCCTAGGACTTTCGCGCCTTCGGGCGAAATAGAGCCGAATTTGACCAGGTCATCCATCCGCAATTTGTCCTTCTTGAACTTGCGGATGGTGAGCGTGGGACCATCGATGGCCAAAGGCGGAGCGATGACGTTGACGCGGCTGCCGTCGGGCAGGCGCGCGTCGCATATGGGGCTGGATTCATCCACCCGGCGGCCAACTTGGCTGACGATGCGCTGGCAGATGTTCATCAATTGGGAGTTATCGCGAAATTTGACGCCGGTGGCCTGCGTCTTGCCTTGCACTTCGATAAAGACGTTCTCGGCGCCATTGACCATGATGTCGGAAATGTCGTCGCGCGCCAGCAACGGCTCAAGCGGGCCATAGCCCAGCACGTCGTTGCAGATATCCTGCAGCAGTTCCTCCTGCTCGGATATCGACATCACCACATTCTTGATCGACACGATCTCGTTGACGATGTCGCGGATTTCTTCGCGCGCGCTGGCGGCGTCGAGCTGGCCGAGGAGCGTCAGGTCAATAGTATCGATAAGCGCGTTAAAGACGGTGGTCTTGGTGCGGTAATAATCCGCCGAATGCGTTTTTGCGCCGGCTTTGGCGGGCGGCGGGGCAAGGTCTGGCCGGGTCTGTGGTTTCTTGTCAGCCGGTTTGCCGGCAACGGGCGCAGGGGCTTGTTTGCGTGCCTTAGGCGGCTCCGCTGGCTGCACGCCAGGCGGTGCCGGCGGTTGCGCCGGTGGGCGCGTTGGCCCTTGCTCGCGGCGGCCGAACATCTGCTGCTATCCTTTCCGGCGCAGCAGGCGGGATAGGAGGGACCCGCCCGTTTTGCCGGTGTCGGAGGTTTGCCGGCCAGATACATCAGACGCGAGGCGCAATAGAGCCTGTGCCGTCGCGCCGCCGGGCTCGATTTGCGCAATCATCTGGCCGTTATTGGCCGCTTTGCCAAACAGCGCTGCATCAAACGGAATGACTAGGCTTGGATTCTGGTCAAGTGCTGCCGCCATATCCTTCACCGGTATTTCCGGCCGCTTGGCAACGCCCACCTGGTTGATCACCAGATGCGGCGGCGCATCGATTGGCCGGCTGGCTGCGAGGTTGTCGATAAGGTTTTTGGTGTTGCGTAAGCTGGCCAGGTCCGGTGTGGTGGTGATGACGATTTCATCCGCATCGACAAGCATTTTGTGTGTCCACGGCGCCCATACGTGCGGCAGATCAAGAATGACACACGGCACCGACTGGCGGACGGCGCTCAGCACCGCGTCAAACGCTTCGGTATCGATGGCGTAATCACGGTCGAGCATCGCCGGCGCCGCGAACAGGCTTAAATGATCCGTACACCGGACAATCAACCGTTCGAGTAGCACGTCGTCCAGGCGTTCAGGGGCGTAAAGCGCATCAGCCACGCCTCGCGGCGGGTCTTGATTAAAATCCAGCCCGCCGGTGCCGAACGGCAGGTCAAGATCGACGATGGTGACGTCTTCATTCAAATTCTGCGCAATACACCAGCCGACATTATGTGACACGGTGCTCGACCCGGTGCCGCCGCGGGCACCGACAAAGGCGATGCTGCGGCCCAATGGCGGCGCGTCTGGGTCGGTATAGATCGTCGATATGCTTTCGACTACTTGCAGCGGGTTGAGCGGCGCCACCAGATAATCGCTGACGCCTTTATGGATAAGCTGGCGGTAGAGGGCGATGTCATTTGCATGGCCGATGACGACAAGGCGCGTCCCCGGGTCACAGACGTTTGCTAGGCGGTCCAGCGCATCCAAAAGCTCTTGGCCGCCGGCAAGGCTTTCGACGATGATTAAGCTTGGCGTCGGCGTGTCCATATAATGCGCAATCGCCGCTGCGATGCCGCCGACGTGGCTGTTGAGATGCGCTTTCGCTAGATGCCGGGCCTTGGCTGCGCTGTGCAGCGCTGCGTCCACGTCCGCGGTCTCACAGAACGCGTCAATGGTAATGCGTGGCACCGGCCGGATGATCGTGCCGTCGCTGGGCGCCACATAGGGGGCGGACGCGGATGCGGGTGCAGCCGGGCGGGTCTCGCCGGGCAGAGGTGGCATCGGAGGGTCTATGTGATGGGCTTGGCTCATAGGCTGAACTCTGTGGGCTAATTGCCTATCGCTTGGCTGACATTGGCTTCATCCCGGTCGTCGCGATCGGTGGCGGTGATTTCGCCGGCGCGGTATTTCTCCAGCACAACGTCGCGCCGCTGCGCATCGGCAGGGTCTTGGGTGCGCGGTTTTACGAGGTCGGCGGGGTTCGACACCATCACCGCCAAATTGTTGCGGCTGGCGCAGCCAAAATTGGGGGAGGCAGTGTTGCGGGGGTTGAAGGCGTAGTTCTTAGACCAATTGCCGCACGGCGACGGCGTGGCCACGTATTGGGTGAACGACAAAATCAACGGTGCATCCGCCGCCGCGCTGGAGGCGCGATATTGGCTCAAGCGGATCTGGTTGGCTGTCAGCGCCCGGTTTTGCAACCATGTTTCCGCCTCCGCTGCCGCGCGCGTGGCAGCGCTTTGATTGCCGCCGCCGCTCGGCACCGAAAGCACCAGCGGCCCGTCGCCGCGGGCTTTGTACTGGGCGGCGAACGCATCCAGCCGGGTCAGGTCCTCCGCGCTCAACGCGGTGGCGTCGGCGGTTACCGGGATCATCAGCGTCGCCGCTTGGGTATCGACGGTGATCGGGTGGCGGGCCGCCGTACCGACCGCCTGAATCTCGTTGTTTTGGCCAAAATTTGAGCACGCGCCGATAAGAATGGCGCTTAAGGCGGCGGCGGCGCGTAGCGGCAATGTCAGACGCATAACGGCATTACTCCATGATGAAGCTTGCAGGACTTTGAAGCTGCCGCTTCAAGTCGGATTTGCTCGATTTCGGTGTGCCGTTGAGACGGCCCATAAGGATCGTTTCCAGGTCGCTGGCCGGCGTGAAATCGTCCGTTGGCAGCACGAAATCGCTTTCGTGTTTGGGATCGACCAAATAGGGCGTGACGATCACCACCAGTTCGGTCTCTGAGTTCTGGAAGTCGCGCGACCGGAACAAGGCGCCGAGCACCGGAATGTCCTTGATGCCGGGCACCCCATCGATGGATTGCGCCGTCGTCTCCTGCAGCAAGCCGGCCAAGGCTAGAGAGCCGCCTGAGGGCAGTTCAATGGCGGTTTCAGCCCGGCGCACCCGCAACGAGGGAATTGTCACGCCGGGCACGCTGATGACGTTGTCGTCGCCGTCGGAGACAAAACCGGCCGACAGGGTGAAGGAGCCTTCCGTCGACAGCTCGCTTACCTCGGTGGAAATCTTCAGGCTAATGCGGCCCTCCGACAGCACCACCGGGGTGAAGGCCAGCCCGACGCCGAAAGGTTTGAACTCAACGCGGATATTGCCGTTGGTGTCGCGGTCGGACGGTACCGGGAATTCCCCCCCGACGAGAAAATTGGCGCTTTCCCCGGAAATCGCGGTCAGGTTGGGTTCGGCCAATGTTCGCAACAGGCCGGCGCGTTCCAGCGCCTGGATGGCGGTATCGACATAGCCATCGTCAAAACCGATGCCGGTAGATTGCGGAAAGACCGGTTGGCCCGGCACAACCGGGCGCTGGCCGGTTGGTGCGGTCGTCAGCCCCGCTCCCAGCGTGCCGTTGAGCGAAAAGGCATTGCTCGTTGCCAGCCGCAAGGCCAGGTCGCCGATTTCCGCCACCGACGAAATATCGATGCCCAATTGCTTGATCAGGCTGCGTTGCATTTCGGCGATCGTCACCTTCAGCAGCACCTGTTCGCGCGCTTCGATCGACAGCATGTTGAGCACTTGCTCTTCATTGCCGACGAAACGCGACGCAATATCGTAGGCTTTGTTGGAGGCGGCGGCGTTGGTGACCGAACCGGTCAGCAGGATATTGTCATTGACCGCTTCAATGCTGATGCGCGCGTCGGGCAGATGGCGGCCAAGAACCGTCAGCAGGGAATCCAGATCGCGTTCGACGCGGATTTCCAGATTGAGAACCTGACGGCCATCGCGGTCGAAGAAGAAGGCGTTGGTTTCTCCCACCGCCGTGCCTAGCAGGTAGGTACGCCGGGCGCTGCGTACGATGGCATTGGCGATTTCGGGGTTGGAAATCATCACGTCCGCTGCATCGATCGGCAGTTCGATGACCGCGGCCTTGTTGAGGCCCAGCGACATGATTTGGCTCATGGCGCTTTCGCCGCCTGGGTCGATCCGCACCACCGGCGAGCCTTGTTCGCCGGCCAGAAGCTGGGCGGCGCTGGTCGGCGCGGCGGCAGGGCCTGCGATGCACACAAGCGCTGCAAACGCAGCAGCGCCGGTGCGGCGGTGCCAGCGGCGTGCATGCCGCCCATAGGCATCGGTGCGATCGATCCGCGTGTCAAACATGCTCATTGGGTGCTCCGCGGCTGTTCCAGCGTGCTGGCTCCATAACGCGTGACGGTCACCATATCTCCTGCCGCACCAGTGCCTGTGCTCAGCACGCCGGTGTCGCGCGGGCCGTCATTAGACATGTCCGCAAGGCTACGCAAAGTCAGCCAGATATCGCCGAGCGTATGCGCGTAGGCCAGGGTTTCGGCCTGGGCCGGCGTCAGCTCCAGGGTCGCGGTCTTACCAACGGCGTGTTGGCTGCCTTCTTCGTCGGTTGAGTCATTGAATGTTTGGTCAATGGCCAGCACGCGGACATTGGTCAAAACCGTTTCGCTGCGCAGGTCGCTGCCGAACTGGGCGCCGGTGGGGCTGTCATAGGTGAGGATGACATCCACCCTGTCGCCGGGCAGGATAAATCCGCCGGCCCCGGTCTCCGGTGAGATTTCCGCGGACACGGCGCGCATGCCCTTGGCCAGCCGCGCCGCCATGAAGCCGGCGGTATCCGCATCCACGACCTTGCGGGCGGTCACCGGTTCGCCGCGGCGGACGGCAACGCGCACCAGCGCGCCGTGTTTTCTCTGCTGCGCATCAGGCGTACGCGCCTTAGTGACATAGTCTGGCGGCAGACCTTCCGACGGCCATTCCTGCCAGCGCAAATCGCCAGGCGACACCGTGGCGCCGATATTAAGATCGCGCGCCGCCACCAAGACCTCATCGGTGGCGATTTGCGGTGCGGGCGCTTCTACCTCTTGCACCTGCGGGCGGATAGAGGATGCGGCAATCCACGCCGCCGCCAGCGCGGCAAGCACAGCAATCGCCAGAACGGCAAGTCGGATACCAGACATCACCCAGACCTTCGACGGTATATACAGGGGCGTTTACGCCCCTGCCAGACCTTTGACACTCAACATAGGGGCGTTTACGCCCCTATGTGTGCGGGGCGCGCCCTATCCCATCGGTATCAAACCGGTAAAGTGTCAATTCTTGGTTAACCTTTTTTGCCAATCTCCTAAATGCGCCGCAGGGATGCGTTTACGCCGCGCCGGCCAACCAGCCGCTTTGCGCAAACGCCACAAGGCCACCGGCGGCCAGCGCCAGGCCATAGGGTGCGCCCGCGTCCGGGTCATGCAGGCGCAGGAGCCAGGCCTGCGCTGCCAACGGCGCCGGCAGCGGCAGCCGGCGAAAGACTAGCAGTGCCAGCGTCAGCATCCCGCCCAGCAAGGCGGCGACAATGCCGAAGGTGAGCATATGCTCAGGGCCGAGCCATAGGCTGATGGCGGCAAACAGCTTAGCGTCGCCGCCGCCGACCCACCCGGCGGCAAACACGGCCATGCCAAGCAAAAGCGCGCCGGCCCCGATAGCGATATGCAGGCCAAAGCTACTCAGCGGCAGCGCCGTGCCGGCGGCGGCCAGCGGAAAGGCCAGCGCCAGCATCCCGGTCAGCCAATTGGGAATGCGCATGGTGGCCGCATCGCTGAGGGCGGCGCCCAGCAGCAAAACAGGATAGACGGCTACGATCAGCCATTGCGGCAGCGTGTAGCCGGGCAAAGCGGCAAGATCGACGAACAAGGGGCACTCCGGTTGCGGCACCGAGCATTAGGCGTGGCAAACCGTAAACAGGGTGTAAACACATGTGCCGGGCCTGGACCAAATGTGGCGCTATGCACACTGTGCCTACGCAAAAGGCCGCCCGGCATGAACCGGGCGGCCTCTCTGGAACGGAATATGCGAAACCGCCTTAGTGCATAGGGTTTCGCGGATTATCCCGATTTCTCCAGCTTTAGTTCGTCAACTCAGTGTTAACGCCGGTGAATATGTTGAAGAGGGTTCCACCAAGCGTTTCGACCGCCACAATAATCGCCACAGCGATGCCGGCGGCGATCAGGCCATATTCGATGGCGGT
>Ga0272441_10005273_pt1 | contig 22656 bp, 16 predicted proteins | sample SSMProp6N_FD_193582 | JGI IMG/M metagenome (GOLD analysis project Ga0272441, IMG submission 193582) | Marine sediment archaeal communities from Little Sippewissett salt marsh, Falmouth, MA, United States - SSM-Prop-6N | ecosystem: Environmental > Aquatic > Marine > Wetlands > Sediment ... | reverse complement strand
TCATGAGGATCACTATCTTTCTCATTCCCGTCACCTCCAATTTCTTACGGTTGGCACCGCACACTCCAGTGCGGGTTCCGCTGTCATTCTACCCTATTCTCTACCCAAGTATAAGGTTTTTTAGGGCTTCCGGGGAGGGCTTTCCCGCCCTTCGGGGCGAGCGCCCTGAGGGTTCACTATAGCCGGACAGAAGGATCGATCTGTCCAGTGGAACGAACAGATCGGCTCCGTCGGCCCTCCACCCCCATTGAATCACGCGTGTTTCCTCACTGCTCTCCTTGTTTGAATCCGTAGAGCTGTGGAATGCCGGCTCAGGACCCACTTGCAGCAGCAGGTCCGCTTTGCCCCCCGACGCGCCGCTTCCCCCCAGGGCTCGCAGCAGGTAGGCGGCGTTGCGGCTGTTCCAGAACAGGGTAAGCCCAACTTCCGGCCTCCCCTTAGCCCGGCCTTTATTACCGGCGCCAGCCGCCTCTAAGGCGGGCTGCAAAGCCCGGAACACAGCCTTCTCCTTTTTCTTTCCGGAGAGCTTCTGGATCATCTCCGGATTGAGCAGCACCTCCACCCGTTCCGCACCTGCTTTCAGGGCCTTCACCAAAACCTCCTCCAAGCTTGCGGGATCGGGAAAGCAGCGCTCGAAGAATCGCCGGTACACCGGTTTCAACTCCCCGACGTGCCAGAGGATACAGTTCCCCTCCCTGGCCATGGCCAGACATTCACTGAAGGCAACGTTGTTGGCCTCTTCCAGGCCGTGTAGCAGAATCAGCAACCGCGGTTTTTCCGCAGGCTCTTCGAACAGGTTGCGCACCTGTTTGCCGACGTTCCGGTCCAACAATTCGACCCAACCCGGGTCCAGGCTCTTCAACCCGGTCGCTTCCACGGCAATCCCTCTGTCCCGGGCAAAGCTCAAAGCCCGATCCAGAACTTCCCCCGCAAGATAGGGGGACAGACGCATCCGGGGCTTTCGGGACTCGCTCAGCGCCGTTTCCAACAGCCGCGCCGCCTTGCTCCAATCCACCCCCTTTCCCTTTCCGTCGAGGGGGCTCGTGGGTTGACTGTCATTCAGGAAGGCATGCTCGAACCTGCCCTTGAGGCACAGTCTTCCGCCTTCCGGCCTGTTTCCGTTCTTCCCGTTTTCGAAACGAGGCAGTACCCGGGTCAAGAGGCTGCCGTGATAGCGGAACTCCACGGGGCATCCCACCGAACAGAGGGCGCAGTAGCCCTCCTCTACCCGTTCGGCCAGGGGTACGGTCTTTCCACCGGGGATTTTCTCCGTCAGAGCCCCAACCGGACAGGCGGACACGCACTGGCCGCAGGAGATACACAGTTGATCTTCTCCAAAGGGCATGCTGAAGGTAGGGGTCACCACCGACTTGAATCCCCGGTTCACGTAGCCCAGAACACCCAAACCCTGGACCTCCAGACAGATACGGATACAACGGCCGCAGAGGATGCATTTCGCCGGGTCCCGTGCGATGAAGGGGTGACTCTGATCGATGGGGTGACGTTGGATCTCCCCCATGTAGTGAACCGGATCGGCCCCATAGGTTTGGGCGTAGCTCTTCAGCTTGCACTCCTCCACGTCCTGACAGCCGCATTCCATGCAGCGGGCCGCTTCCTTGAAAGCCTGCTTCTCGGTGAAGCCCTTCTCGATCTCGTTGAAATTTCTCTTTCGCTTGGCTGGAGTTTCCACCCTCATCTTCTGCCGGGCCACCCGGGGCTCATCGGCGAAATCCTCTTCGGTAAGCTCCCCGAAATCCTCCTTCTTGCTCAAAAACTCTTGGGTAATGCGATACTCACTGCCCCGGAAATAGGCCAGTACGGCCCGGGCGGCGTGTTTGCCTCCGGCGATCGCCCGGATGGCGATATCCGGTCCTGTCACCAGATCCCCGGCCGCGAACACTCCGGTCACGGGGGTGCGCCCGGTTTGATCGTCGCAGATCAGATATCCTTTTTCATCGATCAGCCCATCGATCGGTTCGAGAAAACGGGTGTCCGCGTACTGCCCGATCGCGGTGATGATGGTATCAGTTTCCACCTCGAAATCGCTGCCTTCGATGGGAATCGGCCGGCGCCGGCCCGAGGAGTCCGGCTCGCCCAGCTCCATCTTGATCAGCTTCAAGGCTTTCAGGCCCTTGCCCCTGTCCTGTACCATTATGGGCGCCACCAGATAGAAAAACTGAACGCCCTCTTCCAGGGCTTCCTCGACTTCCAGGTCGGAGGCGGGCATCTCCACGTCGGTGCGCCTGTAGAACAGATTGACCTCCCGGGCTCCTAGCCGCACGGCGGTACGGGCCGAATCGATGGCCGTGTTGCCGCCGCCGATTACAGCCACCCGCTGCCCGAGATCGGGTCTGGCTCCCTGAGCCACCTCCCTGAGGAATTCGATGCCGGCGATCACCCCGGGACGGTCCTCCCCCTGAACCCGCAGGCCCCGGCTCTTCCAGGCACCGTGGGCCAGGATCACCGCATCGTGAGAGCTCCTCAGCTGTTCGAACTCGACATCCTTCCCGATGCGCACCCCGGTTTTCAGCTCCACGCCCAGACGCAGGATCGTGTTAATCTCACGGTCCAGGGTATCCTGGGGAAGGCGATAGTCGGGGATCCCGTAACGGAACATCCCTCCTGCCTTGTCCTCCGCCTCAAAGACCGTGACCTCCACTCCCTGCTGAACCAGGTAGTAGGCGGCTGAAAGTCCGGCCGGCCCCGCACCCACTATGGCCACCCGCTTGCCGTTCTTGGGCGCCAGGGCAGGATCATAGCTGTCCGGAGACTTGAGGTCCAGATCGGCCACAAAGCGTTTGAGCCAATCGATGGCCACCGGTTCGTCCACCAGATTGCGGCGACAGGCCTCCTCGCAGGGACGGGGGCAGACCCGGCCGATGGCAACGGGAAAGGGATTGTCCCGCTTGATCAGCTCCAAAGCCTCACGATAGCGTTTGTTGGCGATCAGCCCGACATACCCCTGCACATCGATGTTCGAAGGACAGGCAAGGCTGCAGGGAGGACGACAGTCCCCGTAGTGATTGGACAGCAGCAGCTCCAGGGCCATGCGCCGGGTGGAGTGAATGTCCGCGTCATCCGTGGTGATGCGCATACCCTGGCGCACCTTTGTCGAGCAGGCGGGAACGAAGCCCTTTGCCCCGGGCACCCGAACGACGCAGATCCAACAGGAGGCGTACGGATCCAGCCTGGGATCATGACACAGCGTGGGAATCTCAATACCCTGCTGCTGCGCCACCTCCAGGATCGTCCTTTCGGGGGAAACGAGAAGCTTCTTGCCATTCAGTTCGATCTCGACCAGCCGTTGTTCCATCATGCCTCCACCTCCGCTGTCTCAGTCCCGGCAGCAACCTCTGAGGCAACCACTCCCGTGGTTATCTCGATGGCGTTGAAACGACAGGCCTCGAAGCACAATCCGCACTTGATGCAGAGCGCTTCATCGATTCTGTGCGCTTCTTTCCGCTGCCCCGTGGCAGCCTGGGTCGGGCAAACCTTGGCGCAGAGCGTACAGCCGGTGCAGGCCTCCTCATTCACCCGGAACCGGATCAGCTCCCGGCAGTGCAAGGCCGGACAGCGCTTGTTCTGGATGTGCTCGACATACTCCTGGCGAAAATACTTCAGCGTCGTTAGCACCGGATTGGGCGCGGTCTGACCCAAGCCGCAGAGGGAGGACTGTTTGACCTTGAGTGCCAGCTCCTCCAACTCCTCCAGGTCTGACATCCTCCCCTGGCCCTGGGTGATGCGTTCCAGGATCTCGAGCATGCGTTTGGTGCCCATCCGGCAGAAGGTGCACTTACCGCAGGACTCGCTCTGGGTGAAGCTGAGGAAGTAACGGGCCACGTCGACCATACAGGTGGTCTCATCCATAACCACCATGCCGCCGGAACCCATGATTGCGCCGGTGGCAGTCACAGAATCGTAGTCCACCTGCACGTCCAGAAGACTCTCCGGGATACAACCGCCGGAGGGACCGCCCAGCTGCACGGCCTTGAACTTCTTGTCGTCCTGGATGCCACCACCAATTTCATAGATCACTTCCCGAAGGGTGATGCCCATGGGGACCTCGATCATGCCGCCGTGCTTGATCTTTCCGGCCAGGGCAAACACCTTGGTGCCCTTGCTCTTTTCGGTTCCGATCGCAGCGTAGGCCGAGGCGCCCATGCGCAGGATGGGGGCGACGTTTCCCAGGGTCTCCACGTTATTGATGTTGGTCGGCGCCCCCCACAGTCCTCTTTCGGCGGGAAAAGGGGGCCGGATGCTGGGCATTCCCCGCTTTCCCTCTATCGATGCCATCAGCGCGGTTTCTTCGCCGCAGACGAAGGCGCCGGCGCCTTCCTTGACGTGGATCTCGAAGGAAAACCCGCTGCCCATGATGTGGGATCCCAGGAGGTTCCTCTCCTGGGCCTGGGATATGGCCAGCTCCAGGCGCTTGATGGCCAGGGGATACTCGGCCCGCACGTAGATATATCCTTCATCCGCCCCAATGGCATAAGCCCCGATGGCCAACCCCTCCAGGACCGCATGGGGATCGCCCTCCAGCAGGGAACGGTCCATGAACGCGCCCGGATCCCCCTCATCGGCGTTGCAGACCATGTATTTCTTGGCTCCGGCATTGGCCCGGGCCAGAGACCACTTGAGGCCGGTGGGAAAACCCGCACCGCCCCGGCCGCGAAGGCCCGCAGCCTTGATCTCTCCTATGACCTCATCCGGGCTCATCTGCTTGATCGCCTTGCCGAGTGCTTTATATCCGTCGGCGGCCAGGTAGTCGTCGATGGATTCGGGGTTGATCACCCCGGAGTTGGCCAGCACGATCTTTTTCTGCTTGGCCAGGTAGGGATAATCCTCCGGGATCAGATACTCTTCGATCGGTTTGCCCCCGACCAGGTGCTCTTCGATCACCTTCAGGGTTTTCTCCGAATCGAGCTCCCCGTATAGAAACCGGAGGCCATCCTCCGTGCGAACCTCGATCTGCGGCTCCCTATGACAGGCACCGATGCAGCCGGTGGCCGAGACACTGATCGGCAGCTTCCGCCGGGAAAGCTCCTGCTGCAGCGTGCTATAGACCTCCCTGGCCCCGGCGGCGATGCCGCAGGAGCCCAATCCGACAAAAACTTCCGTCATCGTGTCCCCACTTTTCGTACGACCTTTTTCAGCTTATCCCCGGTCAGCCGCCCGTGAACCTCCTGGTCCAGCATGACCACCGGCGCCAGAGAGCAGCAGCCCAAACAGGCTACCCGCTCTACGGAGAACTCCCCATCCTCGGTGGTCTGCCCCGGGTCGATGCCCAGCTCGGTCTTGAGAGCCAGATCCAGCTGGTCCGCCCCGTTCACGTGACAGGCGGTACCGTGACAGACCTTGAGGGTATGCTTGCCGGAAGGCTGAAAGCGAAACTGGGCGTAGAAGGTGGCCACCCCGTAGATCTCGGCGGGGGATTTCCCCGTCACCTCGGCGATGGCCTCCATGTCCTCCCTTTCCAGGAAGCCCCTGAGTTCCTGGGTTTTCTGCAGCAGAGGGATCACATTACCCTTCTGATTCTTCCAATGTTGGAGCAACTCATTAAAGCCCTTGTCCACGGTGCACACTCCTGGCAACTGATTGATTTATAGTTGTTTTTCTGTCTTGTTGTTCATTCTATGTGTGATAAGTTCCGTCGCACACCCGGGTGATCGCCTGACTAAGAATTACGAATATATAGTGAACAGATTCACCCAATATTATCACGCGGAAAGCGAGTTCGACAAGCTAAGGCCACATCCAATATTTCCCGCCAACTCGTGGGATTGGTGTTTTTTCGACACGAAATGCCTTCTCTTCACCCCGTCTCTATCTGAAAGGAATCTAGGCGATGCGAATGGATCGGTGATCCTCCGCGTTGCTCGATACCTTTCAGAGAGAAAACCACAGAGTCACCCTGGTCCACCATAGCGACGCGTACGGCTGTCATCGCTCTGCTGCCGCCCTCATCGAAAGCGGTATGGGAGAGGAGCTTACTGAGGTGCTTGAGGAACGGATGCCCGCGCCGCCTGGAAGGGACTGAGATACGGCTGTTTCCCGGACCCTAGCCTTTCGTCGCTGCTCGTACTACTTCGGTATTCCCACCCATCTGGGGGTTCTTTTCATGTACTCGCGGTAGGCATCGCCAAATTTCTTGGCGGTCGCACTCTCTTCGGCTATTGCCAGGAAATACGATATCACCATCAGAATTGCCGAAAGCAACAGGAAAAGCCATGAAGAGGCGGCAATACCAACGCCGACAAACGGCAGTAACGTGCCAATAGCAATCGGATGCCTCGAATAACGATACACCCCGGTAGTAAATGGCTCACCGGGATTTGTTGCTGCAATACTGACTAGAGCCGCGGTGGAGATAGCGAATCCCAATAGATAAACAGCGAGTCCCGTGCAAAACCATGCAGTCGCCGGTTTCAGTGGCAGGAAAATGGAGTACACGATCATGGTGAAAAATACTATCAACATTCCTTTGTTGATCTTTTTGACCTCTTTAGCGGGAGCTATTCTTTTGCCTATATCCTTGGGCAGCAGACCCGTGAGCATTATAAAAAGTAACAGGAGAGTGGTAGGAATCCAGGCATTCCACACGCCTATTTCAAACACCGGTATTAGTGTCATCACGATTCCTCTTTTTCCAGGTCAGGATTTCAATCTAGTCCTTGATTCGTAGTTTGTCAATTGACACGGTAAGGCGGGATCCCCCGCCTTACCGTGTCCTACCTCGGGTTCTGCAAATGTGGTACGCTGCTCTATGGTCTTCCCGGGCAGTCCACCATAATTCGATTTTTCGAGGATCCAACATGCGACGCACACTCAAGAGTTTCTACAGACTGAATTTGGGGACTACCAAGTGCTATCTGTTGAAGTGCCCGGAAGGGTACCTGTTGATCGATACAGCCTATGCCAATACCTACGATCGGTTCCGGAAAGCTATCGATGCGCTCGGAGTCGATCTGAACCAGATCCGCTACCTCCTGTTGACCCATCATCACGACGATCATGCGGGTTTCGCGGCTCGATTGGTCCAGGAAACAGGATGCGCAACGATTTTCCATCGAAAGGCCCTCGCTCCACTGAGCCGGGGAACGAGCGCAGAAACCATGAAACCGGTGAACCGGTGCATAAGGATTGTTTTTTCCCTCTTCAGGATGATTCATCGGGAGTTCAATTATCCTCCCTTAACTGGTACGGAGGAAAGTATCCTCCTCTCAGGCGACGACCCCGACACTCTGAATCACATCGGGATCGAAGGAGAGATCCTCCACACTCCCGGTCATTCCGCGGATTCGATCTCGGTTATTCTATCCGACGGCAATGCCTTCGTGGGCGATGCGGCTATGAATTTCTTGAATTTCTGCAGAATCAAATACAGACCCATTTTCATAGAAGATATCGATTCGGTTTTTGCCAGTTGGAAAAAACTTCTACGACACGGGGCAAAATGGATCTACCCGGCTCACGGAAGGCCCTTCTCCGCCGATAGACTTGCGGGATACAGAGCCGGAGATAATTCGAACAATTCCTAGGACCGATTCATGAACAGACAAACAGAAGAAAATTACTGGAGCCGTTTTGCCGCATCCTATGACAGAGACGGAGAGTATGTAGTAGGGAAACAGATCATTCAGCTGATTGAAGAAGCGCTGCTCGCTGAACGATCGCTGGGAGATGCCCTGGAATGCGGATGCGGTACGGGGTACTTCACAAAGGCGATCGCTCGCAATGCGAAACACCTTGTGGCTGCCGATCTGTCAACTGAGCTGCTCGAGGTGGCTCGAATCCAACTGCGCGGGTTCAAGAACGTCAGTATCCAAAAAGCTGATTGTACCAATTCCTCTTTTCCTGCCGGTAGTTTCGACAGCGTGTTTCTGACGAACTTGCTACATGTGATCGACAATCCTCTGCGGTGCCTTCATGAGAATCATCGAGTGCTGCGAGACAGGGGATCTTTGATCGTTGTAGATTTTACCGGATACGGCTTGAGGTTTGCCAAGAAGCTAAAGATAGGCTTCAGATATCTGAAGACATGGGGGCGTCCTCCCCGGGGAGGGCGGAACAGCATGTCCCCTGAGCAGCTCGTGTCCCTGGTCGAAGAAGCCGGATTCAAAGTCGAGCAGGTACGACTGCTGGCAGCCGGAGCAAATGCCCTGTATCTAAAGGGAACAAAGCAGCTTCAAGCGGTCACTTGAATATTCTTTTGACCAGGTTCCACATAGGTGCCTCCTCCATGTAGCGCTCGTAGGTCAGTCCGAACCTGCTCTTGTTGTAGGCGTCCTCCTTTATTGAGGCGAACAGGAAACACGAAAACGCGGCGGTTCACGGTACCGCTGAAACCAACTCCTGGGTCTGCAGTATCAGGGCAATGCTCCAAATCGCTGTCCCCGGCGAAGCACCCGAAAATGCCGAAATCGAACATGGTGAGACAGAGCCCGATGCCGAGGCCTGCAAACACTTCGAAGAATCGCTGACTGGGGATCGAGCCCAGAATCCGGTGAAAAGCAAAACCGATCCAGATGCAAACCAGAATCAGGTATTTCCACGTCGCCTCTTCCCCCATAGCCGAGGATTTGCTCTGAGGGCATCGCGCGGCGGTTGGTCTATGGGGGCTGGTCGCCTGCAGGTAGGCTTCAGAGAAGTAGGGAATACCCAGATAAATCACCGTTCGGATATTGAGTTTATCACAGTTTTGCCAATTGATCTGAAACTGGTGAAGACCTCGGAGTTGAGCCAAACATTATCGAATGAGACCAAATTCAATTTAAGTGGTCGGATAGCCTCGCCAGAATGGTATAGCACAGAAGAAAATCAGAAAATTGATCTGCAAATCTGCTTGCAATATTCTATAATTAAAGTGAAAAAGAAAGTCCGCCGTAAGAGCACCGTTTGAGTTTTCGTTCTCAATAGTATCTGCATCTTTCCCCAACAGGGCTTCAACTAGGGGGTGAGTATGCTGAAAAAAGTCTTCCTGCTGTTTGTTTTCCTCTCCATAGGCAGCATCGTCTTTGCGGACTTAAATCCTTCACCACCATTCTCAGTACGGGTACTATCTGGAGCATCTTTTCCTCTCTCTGGTGACGCAGAGTTCTTCTCGACTGGAGCTGGAGGCAGTGGCACAATAAGCTACCGTTTCCCCGGTTTTACACTCATGAATGTAGGGGGCTCCTTTGGATACAGTATCTTTCCGGTTGGTGTGGATACAACCATGTCGGTCATATGGGGAGGACTCGGATGCGGGATAGTACTTGATATAACAGACAGATTCATTGCGTTTATTGATTTCTTAGGCGGGTACTACTATTCACTTCTGAATGACGGAACCGGGCCCCAAAGCGGATATCCTTTATTCTATCCGGGCGCAGGATTGCGGCTCAGAATCACCCCCGTATTGAGTCTCGAGATAGGGGGGGCATACAGAAATTATATTGGACTTCTACAAACTGCCGAAGCTTCATTAGGCTTACGATTTCATTTCAGGCAATCAACAGGCGAGGGTGGAGCTCTAGGAACCGTAGAAGTTCTTCCCCTCTCGGACGCCGCAAAGGCGGAACAGCTTCAGATTACCGAAACAGCTTTCCAGGACATCTTCCCGGTATTTTTTAAATATTACGATGAGAATCCAATCGGTACCGCGATGCTCTCGAACAATACGGATGAAGAGATCGTCGATATCGGCGTGAGTCTGTTCATCCGCCAATATATGGATAATCCAAAATCCTGTAGCGCCCCAGTAGTTCTTAAAGCAGGCGAACAGGGTGCGATAGAACTGAAAGCCCTGTTTACAGAAAAGGTTCTCCAGATTACCGAGAGCACCAAGGTCTCCGCGGAGATCACATTGGATTACACCGTTGGGGGAAGGAAGTACAGAGAAAAATACGTGGAGACCGTGAGAATCTATGACAGGAACGCCACAACCTGGGATGACGACAGAAAAGTGGCTGCCTTTGTTACGGCAAAAGATCCCGCCGTACTGACCCTTTCGAAAAACGTCGTGAGTTTATCCTCGGAGAAAGGCAAAGGAGCGGTAAATCCAAACTTGAGAACTGCGATGGCGATGCACAACGCGCTTCGATCCTACGGAATGGGCTATGTGATCGATCCGAGAACACCATACAAAGAACTGTCGGAATCCGCCAAAGCTGTCGACTTTCTCCAATTTCCCAGGCAGAGCCTTCAATACAGAGCCGGTGACTGCGACGACCTGTCGATTCTGAACTGCTCTCTGCTCGAATCCGTGGGCATCGAAACGGCATTTATTACTGTACCGGGACATATTTTCATCGCCTTCTCTCTGGGAATCACTCCGGATGAAGCGAAGAAAATATTTTTAAGAGTTGAAGATCTCATCTTCCATGAAGATTCTGCGTGGGTTCCGGTCGAGATCACCCAGGTACAAAATGAGTTCCTCGAAGCCTGGTCAACAGGAGCCCGCGAATGGAGGGAGGCAAATACTCGAGAGGTAGCACACTTCTACCGGACCCATACGGCATGGGAAATATACGAGCCGGTGGGCCTCCCCGGCGGGGAAACGACCATCATTTTGCCGGACTCCGATACTGTTGCGGAGTCCTACATGAATGAACTCACGCGCTTTGTGGAGCGGGAGATTTATCCGGCGACGGCGGAGATCGAGGCTAGGATATCCCAACAGGGCGAAGATCCAAAGTTGATCAACAAACTTGGTCTGCTCTACGCCCGCTATGGCCTGTTGGAAAAAGCGAAAATGGAGTTCGAACGGATCCTTTCTTTAAATCCTGATTATCTCCCTGCTCTAGTTAATATGGGCAACCTCGAATATATTGCGGGGGAGTTGAAGGAAGCTCTGGCATTCTTCAGCAGAGCCTCGATGATAGAACCGGACAACCCGACGGTGCTGCTTGGAATCGCACGTACAAATCACGACCTGGAGAACTATGGAATAGTCGGGGAATCGTTCAACAGGCTGAAAGAGGTGAAGCCAGACCTCGCACGAAGGTTCGCCTATCTGGACCTGCGCGGCGGTGAGGCGGAGAAAGCCGCTGCCATAGGGAATATCAAGGAGGAGATGGTATGGGAAGAATGAAAACGGCACTATCCGCCGCTGCGATTTATACTTTCTGCCTCATTGTTTTCGCCTGTAATCCGGTGGAGCTTCGCAACTATCTTGAAAAAATGACGGGATTCGAAGGCGTCATCTATGTCAACGATCAATCCGGGAATGACGGAAACCGTGGAATGCGGAGCGAGCCCCTCAAGACCATCCAGGCTGGCATCGATAAGGCCCATTCCTATATGAAAGACGGGTTAGCCGACAGTGTCGATGTGTATGTTTCAGAGGGGAATTATGAGATAACCAACGGTACGGAAAACATTGGAGACTACATCAGCATTGTCGAGGGGGTATCCCTCTACGGAGGTTACTCCAGCGATTTCTCTACGAGGGACCCAACGCTGTTTGTATCACAAATCACCGATACGAGCTCCGGAGTCGAGGACACTGCCGCGATCAGAGCCTATGACGGGCTTACTGAAAAAACGGTGGTCGACGGATTTACGATCCAGGCTGGCTCAGGCATAGGTTTCCCCGGGTCAAACGCCCTCGATATCGAGCGGGCATCTCCCACCATCACGAACAACATCATCCTCGGTGGACATGGTGCTGCAGGAATCTTGGCGATCACCATCGATATTTATGACAACTCTTCTCCCAATATTGAAAACAATACGATTGTAGGCGGAAATTCCATTGGTTCTAATATCGGTATTGTTATTGCGGACAGTTCGCATCCGATCGTGCGAAATAACACGATCACTGGCGGATCCGCCGGCAACTGCACGGCGATTGTATGCTGGAATACTCAGGCGCAGATAGAACACAACGATATCGATGGAGGAGAAGGGACCAAAACGCTGGGAATCCACATTATGCAGGATTGCTTTGTCAACATTCGACATAATGAGATCTATGGTGGATCCGCAACCTCCTCAGCCGGTGGTATTCTAGTGGAATCGGACATGATCGCTATAGATGGGAATAGCATTTCCGGAGGTAGTGCTTCTGCAAACGAAACAACAGGAATTTTCTGCAGGCAAACTAGTTGGGTTGGGATCCAGAACAATACGATCTTCGGGGGGACCGCATCAGGGAGCGGAAATGCCAATGCTTTGTATCTTGACAAATCCTATGCTGGAATCTGCAACAATACTATCGCAGGCGGACAGAGCGATTGGGGCGCCGCTATCTACCTAACAAATGAATCGCATCCGTCGATTAACAACAATATAATCTTTTGCCTTGCTACAAATAGTCGTTACTGTATCTATGAGTCAAGCTCCAATACATGGTATGCCGGTTCGATACGGAACAACGACTTTGCGGAGATCTCCGGCAGCACTGTGATGTACAGGCCGTACACGGAGGTGGAACTGGATACACTCATTTCGATAGAAGCACTTGCCCACGCAAGCGGGAATTGGGATGAAGATCCACAACTCGCCGATCTCGACGGTGACGATGATATCATCACCACGATCGGCGACAATGACTGGCACTTGGCAGCTGGTTCTCCGAAAGAGATTCGGCAGGGCGGACTAGATGGCGCTCTGCTCGACTGGGGATTCTATGCGGACAAAGAAGGCGACTGGCGTACGAATCTCACTGAGGGGCCGAACGATGGGCCTTCCAATGACGATGCCGGCGGCTGGTCTATGGGTGCGTACGAGCGGGACTAAACCCTGCAATCATCCGTTCCACAGTGAGCCGATCTTTCCAGAAACCCCGCTTCAGCACCCGGATCTTGCCGGAACGGCGGAGCGTGTCCAGGGCTTCCTCGATCTCCTCCTGCTGCCACTCCGCCAGCATCCCGAACGCCCGGTAGGCGGCTAGATCTCTACGCACAACCTCGTAGCTCTTGGCGCCGCGCAGCAGCTGTACAACCTGGAGTTGGGTGAAGCGCCGGCGATTTCCGGATACGAAATCGAGGATCTGTGCCTCTCCCTCGGCCCGGTGCAGCACCCGGCGGTCGCAGACATCACAGCCGGCGCAGGAGGTGAGCTCCCGGCCCAGGAAACCGAGCAGCTGCTTGCGGCGGCAGCGGCTCGTATCCAGGGCGTAGCCCAGCATCTGGTTGTACCGCTCGGCGGCCAGGGACGGAGCGAGCATATTCCCGGGCAAGCCTGCCGCACCGTCGGCGGGATCCGCCGGGGCACCGAGGACCTCGGCAAATCCCAGATCCTCAGCCGAGTACAGGAGGGTGGCTTCTACCGGGCTGCCGTCCCGGCCCGCCCGGCCGGTTTCCTGGAGGTAGGCCTCCGGGGAGTAGGGGATGTCCAGATGAATCACCGTACGGATGTCGGATTTGTCCACGCCCATGCCATAGGCTGAAGTGGCTGTTAGCACCCCCTCCTTGCTGGCCTTGTACCAGTCTTCGATCCGCCGTCGCTCCTCCCGGTTCAGTCCGGCATGATAGAAACGGGTATCCAGGGCGGGCAACCTACGCCTCACGGTTCGAGCGGCCTGCTCTGCACCGGAACGGGTCCGGCTGAAGACCAAAACAGGCCGGGGCGCCGCCATCAGCAGCCCGATGAGGGTGCGGATTTTGCTGAGCGTGGGAATTACCACATAGTGGATATTCGGCCTGTCCGGATCCGCAGAGAGGATCGCCGCTTCCCGGTCCGGAAACAACACGTCCCGGATCCTCTCGATAATGCGAGGGCTGGCCGTGGCTGTAAAGGCGGTCAGGCAGCGGAACTTCATACTCCCGAGGATCTCTCTTAGTTTGAGGTAAGCCGGGCGAAAACTCTCTCCCCATTCGGAAACGCAGTGGGCCTCATCTACGACCAAGTGAGCGATCGTGAGGTCCTGGAACCAGCGAAATCCGCGGGCCTCCTCATGGGTGATCCTCTCCAGGGTCTCAGGCGTGGTGAACAGCAGATCGAGCCTTCCCGCGCCCAGCTCCCGGGCCAGGGTGCGGCGGGTCTCGGGGCTCTGTCCTCCCCGAAGGGCATCCGCCCGCAATCCCGCCTCGCGGCAGCGCGCCAGCTGGTCGGCAAGCAGGGACAGAAGGGGAACCACCACCACGGTCAGCCCATGACAGATGCGGGCGGGCAGCTGAAAGCATAACGACTTGCCCGCACCCGTGGGTAGCACGACGATCTGGTTCTTCTCCTCCAGAATGTTCGAAATGACGAAGCGCTGAATCGGATACAGATAGGGGATTGTGAAGTGTTGCCGAGCTGCCTCGGCGATGGGATCGATTGAGGCCTTACTCTTTCTTGAAGCTGGTTCGGAAGAAGTAATCATCCATGATCTCGACCAGCTCGGGGGTGAACCCCAGCTCCAGGCTGATCTTCTTGCCCCCCGAACCGAGCGTATCGACCGCAGTTACCTTCCCATTGATCATGAATTGATGGGTCTGGAAGTACAGCTTGGAGCTCAGGACCTGACCGCTGGCCGGTGGCGGCAGCCGGCCGGGAATCTCGAGAGCGACTTTGTTGACGCCCAGAGAGATCAATTTGGTCTGCACTTTCTGACTGCCGATCTGACTTTCCACGAAGTCGTTGAAACGCATGGTCCGTGCGATATCGCTGTTCATTTCGACTTCCCGATCCTTGTAGGTAACGAACTGCCCCTGGAGGGATTCGTAGGCCAGCAGATAGTCTCCGATAATTTCCACCAGGTCGTTCGGACAGTTCTTGTACACCACTTCAAACAGGCTCACGTTATCCCGTCCCTTTACCGGTCCGAGGCGTGTGAGCGTTCCCCGCACAAACAGGTTGATCGGGTTCTTGTTCGTCGGTTTCAAGAAGGACATGTTGACGGAGGTCAGTTTGTTCTGGAACTGCTGGAAGAAACTGATCTCATCCCGGCTGAGGATAACCAACAGCACGACCCGGTCCATGGACAGTTGATAGGGTGCGCAGATCAGCATGTAGTCTTCCAGCTTGAGAAGCGTCTGGGACTGCTGAAGTCCCATCTTCTTCACCGCATATGGATTGAATCGGATTGTCTGTTCGGAGTACTTCTCTTTGTATTCCTGTAGTCGAGTCGCCATACTGGTTTTATTGTATTTACCTGGACAAAGAAGTCAAGCGTCGCTATTCTCGTAGCCATGGCCGATACCTCAGGTGTTCTTGACGAAGGAAAGCTACCCCGGGAACGACTGGAAAAACTCCTCGATTTGACCTGCTCGAGCAGCCCTGAGATAATCGTGGGAGCGGAGGCGGGGGAGGACGCGGCGGTGGTCAGAGGTTCCAAACAGCTGATCCTTACCGCCGATCCGGTTACCTTTACCGAGGAGAATATCGGATTCTACACGGTGGCGATAAACTCCAACGATATCGTTGCCATGGGCGGCAAACCGATGTACCTGATCACAACGATCCTCCTGCCCCTCGGAACCGAGGAACAGCGCCTGCAGACCATATCCCGGGAGCTCGAGGAAGCTTCCAGAAAAGCCGGGATCCTCTGGGTGGGAGGCCACACCGAGGTCACCTCCGCGGTCAACCGCATCATTATCTCCGCTCAGGCTATCGGTTTTCTGCGCGGCAAGCCCACCCGAACCTCCGATGCTCATCCTGGAGAGCTGTTGGTGATGAGCAAATGGACAGCCCTGGAGGCGAGCACTCTGATCGCCCGGGAGAAACCGGATATCAGCCGAAAACTTCTCGGCGAGCAGGGCTATCAAGAGGTACTGAACTGGCTGCACGAGCCGGGCATATCGATCTTAAGGGAGGGGGAAATCCTAAGGGGACTGGGGTTGGCGGCGGCTCACGATCCGACCGAGGGAGGCATCGCCACGGGAATTCATGAGATTGCCGATTGTTCGCAAGTAGGCATCCGGCTGTACCGTGAGCGTATTCCCATCCGTCCCGAGACCGAGCTGCTCTGCAATCACTTCGGTCTGGACCCAATGGGAACGCTGAGCTCCGGAGTTTTTCTGTTCACAGCAAAGCCCGCCCGGGCGGAAAAAGCCTGCCGGTTGCTGAAGAGCGGGGCGATACCCGCTGCGGTGATCGGCGAGATCACGGATCAGCCGGGCAGCGTAGAGCTGGTCGAGGGTGAACAGCGCCGGGCCCTGCCCCTGTTCACCCGAGATGAGATCATCAAGTTGTCCTGATTCCTGTGCGGCCTCAAAGCCGGCCTGCGGCACGGGTGTGCACGTTGCCGCAGATCCTATCTTCCGACCGTGTAGATCTGCTCCATAACAGCCCGTGCCAGAGCCACGGCCTGTCGCCGGGGGCTTACCTGTCCCAGGGTGATGGCTTGCGAAAACAGCAGGGGACCCTGCTCACCCTTGCGCAGACCTACCAGCACGCGATTGTCCTCCTGCCGCTGAAGTTCCAGATGATAGAGAAATCCCGCCTGCTCATCAGCGGTAATCGCAATCTCCGATCCCGACCGTTTCAGATGCTTCAGACAGCGCCGCAGGATCCGGTCGCCTATGAGGCTCCGGTCGACGACTAAGGGCAGGGCAAACCCGTACTGCAGCAGGCCCCCGGGGTTCAGCTCGTACAAGCGGTTGACAGCCAGCCGGCGGGAGGAGCTTTTCACCTTCAGCAGAGGGATCAGATATCGCAGGGAGTCGAAGATCCCCTCCCGCTCCCAAAAGGGATCAAAACCCCGGATCGAACGATCCAGCAAATCCGGGTCGCCTCGGATCTTACCCTCCTCCTGCTGGTAGTAGTACCGCGCATGGGGGGCAACCTGAACCTCCAGATCTCGAGCCAGCCCCAAGTACTTCAATGCCACCGGGCGGTAGCGCTCGTTCGCGCTGTAGAACTCCCAGAAGGCATCCAGTTGATTTCCCTCCGACAGATAGGAGCGGCCCACCTGCAGGGAGTAGGAGCGCAGCTTCTGGCGGTGGTAGTAGGCCTTGAGCCGATACCCCACAGAGCGGGCAGCCCATCTGAGCGTCTGCAGGATACCGCTGCGCGGCCGGACCGCACCGCTTGCGACCAGCCCGGCATACACATCGGAGAGGATTTCATGCACGTCCTGCAGATGCCGCTCGAGGTCTGTTCCGTAGTAGTACATCCAGCTTCGATCCCGTGCTTCCAGCACCTCTTCGGCGTAACGCCGGGCCAGCTCGAGCATCCCGAACTTCTGATACAGCATCGCCAGGTTGACCTTGCTCAAGGGAGTGCTGTCCTTGACCATAGCGGTCTGATACTCCGACAAAGCGCTTTTGAAATCGAGACGGGACTGGAACAGTTCTCCCCGGGCCAGATGACCCGGGGCGCGATCCACCATCTGGATCGATTCTTCGGTGTAACGGAGTGCGGAGTTGTAGTTGTAGAAACTGTGCTCCAGCAGTGAGAGATTGTAGTAAGCCACCGAGGCGAAGTACAGATCTTCCCCCTTTAGTGCATCATCAATCGCCTTCAGGTAAAAGCGCTTCGAGTTGTTATAGTCGTACAGCCCCGAATAGAGGGTTCCCAAGGTCATGTAGATGCCGCGATCCGGGCCGAAGTTTTCAAGCGCCTCCAACAGCAGCTGTTCCCCCTTCTCCAGCTGGTGGGTCTTGAAGTACATCCATCCCAGATCATCGATAGGCGTAATGTTCTCAGGATACAGCTCGAGGATCCGCTCCAGGGTAGCGATCGACTCCTGCTCCCGGTTGAGCTTTCCGTAGCATCGGGAGATCTGCACCAGAATCAGGTACTCCTCCCCCTGCAGCTGCTCCGCGCCCCGGTACTCCTGCAGAGCCAGGTTGTACAGCTGCTCATCGTAGTACAGATCCGCCAGCAACAAACGCAACTCGGCATTCCGGGGAAAACGCTGTTTTCCCTCTTCGATGATCCGTACCGCGCTCTCGTAGTTCTCCGCTTCGATGGCCGCCTGGGCTCGCCCGTAGTACCAATCGGCGTTCTGCTGTGCCTGAGATGCAGCCGGCGAACAGACCAGGAGCAGGAGACAGAGCAACAGCATCACAGCTTCCTGCTCACCCTAATGACCGGATTGAGAAAACCCAGGAGGCGGCGCAGCGGGGTAAAGCAGTGCTTCAGAGAGAGGAGGAAATCCCTTCGTCTTTGCAACGCCCGATCGAAGTCCTCGGGCTCGAACAGTTCATCAAAAACACACTGAAGATAGGCCTCGGCCCAGGGAGAGAGACGGAGCGGATAACTGTTCTCGATTCGCTGCGCATATTCCAGCAGAGATTCTTCCCCGGATTTCTTCAGTCCCAACCCTTCCAACCGGAGCCGGGTGGCGGCAAACAACCGCTTGATCTTGGTCCGTGGATTTGCCGTCAACCCCGCCCCCAGAAGGGCAAGGCATTTCACCAGCGCGATGAAAAACAGGTAGAGGGCGGGAAGCAGGATGTACCACAGCCGCGCGATGATCTTCAGCCCCCGGATCAGCTCTCCTCCCAGCAGACGCACCCTGTCCTCTACTTCGATCGTCTCGGGCTTCTGCTCCTCCAGGGTGTGTTGATTTTTCAGAATCTCCTCGAGCAGCCGGGCAAAGGCCTCGAAATCGAAACCGAACTGAATCGTGTCCTCCTCTCCGGGAGCGATGACCTGAGAGGATGGGTCGAATTCGATCCAGCCGTACTCGCCGAAGTAAACCTCCACCCAGGCATGAGCCTGATAGGCCCGGACTTCGTAGAAGTTCAGGATCTCCGTATCCGGATTGACGTAGAAGCCCACCGCCACCCGAGCCGGTATGCCGAGGCTGCGGCACAGCAGGGCCATGGCAAAGGCGAAGTAGGAGCAGTAGCCCTTCTTGCTCGTGTAGAGGAAGTGGGAAAGCTGATCCCCGTCGGCGGCCATTCCCGGCATCAGGGAGTAGTAGTAGTTGTTCTTCAGATAATCGTGCACCAGAAGCACCTGGTCGAGACGACGGGAATCCCCGGCCGGCTCTGCAATCTGTTCGGCCAGCTGCCGGATGCGTTCATCCCCGCCGTACTCTGTGTAGAGTTTCAGCTCCCGGTCGTTCAGGGAATGATCGGATCTCGACTCCCCACTGCCGGAAGGCGGACCAACAGAGGCCAAATCCTCCAACCCGGCATCGCTGACCCGGGAGATCACGCGGTAGATGCGCAGGAACGAGGAGGCGTCCCAGTTGGTCAGAGGGGCCACCCGGATCGGATAGTTCATGCCGATCAGGGAGGTGGGATCGAAGTTGACGAAGAAGTATTCCTGCATCACCTCATGCCGACCCAGGTAACCCGGATCGGGGAACTGCTCCGGTGAGTCCGGCACGGTGACAGGCGGGTCCTTCCGTACAGGCTTTTCGCCGGCAGCTGAGCGGCCTCCCGGGGCAGTGCGGTAGAAACCCCGTTTGCGCTCGTATCCGGAGAGGATATAGCGGCGCAGGAGGATCCTCTGCGCGGGTCCCTGCTTTCGCAGCAGCAACACCAGATCGTCGGACATCTCTATCTGGCTTTCAAGCTTGATGTACTGGGAGAAATCGAAACGGAAAAGCGTAGGCTTCATCAATCCACCGCCCAGCCGGACCGCGCCCTGGTTGTAGCGCCCCAATACCAAGAGAAGGACAATCAGGAGAAGGGGGATGAGCACCCAGAGAAAAGAGACGGCTGAGCGTAGGGTTCTCCCCCACTTCTCCGATCGATGGGGGATGCGGCTGAGTACCATCAGAAGAATCGCGAAAAACAGAAACGCAAAGATGCCGTAGGACAGTAGAGACGGATGCCGGTAGAGGGTGATGCGGTAATTGCCCTGAGACCAGAATACCGCCAGCAGGAGCAGAGCATCGAAACCTGCCTCCCAGCGAACGAACTCGCGATAGCGAAAGGCAAGCAGGTTGAACAGCCAGACCACGGTCCAGGGAAGCAGCCCCGGGAAATAACTCTTGTCAAAGGTGAAAAAAAGAAAGTCCGTATGCGGGCCGGGGGACAGGGCTGCCTGGAGTCGAAATACAAGAAAGAACAGAAGGCGAAGAGAGAACAGGACAATGAGGAACAACAGGCAGGCCGCCCAAAAGCGCAGGCCCAGCCTGTCCATCGACAGCGCAACCAGCACAGCCAGCACGAAACCGGCGCTCAAGAACACCAGATCCAGATCGCCGCGGAAGTACAGATAAGCATGGAAGAACAGGAAGTACAGGAGAAGATTCCGTATGAGGAAGATCCCCAACTGCAACTGTCTAGACCTTTTCAACGCACAACCTTCCACCTGCTGTTTAGGCTCCACTGCGCTGCATCCCGATCCAGCGCAGTTTGATAGTTTTGGATCTCTTCTCTTGCCAGCTGCACAACCGTTGCCCCCTGCTCGCCGGCCGGGCGCAGCACCAGCTTTCGCATCCAGCTGCGCTGGGGCTGCTCGACGGGCACGGGCAGGTCCGGGAAAAACAGCCTCACCTCTGCGGCCCGCTTCTGCAAATCGGAGAACATTCGGGCAAGGTTTTTCGAACCGGGGGAGGAGAACAGAATAATCCTCTGTGGAAGCCGCCGCGGCAGCTCGAGGGCGTATCGGTCGTTCCACCGTACCCCGGCCAATTCAGCCAGCAGCTGCATTTTCTTTTCCAGCGCCAGCTGTCTCGGCTGGGGCGAATCGCAGGTGGCGAAGAATACCTGATAGCCCCGGGCCAGCACATCCAGTATCGTGGCGGCGCAAACCTCGACCAAAACGTCCAGGTAGTCCGCTTTGATGCGCTGCGCCACCGCCGTGGTGGGTGCGGAGTCCAGAATCACGAGAAAGCGGGATTCCGGAGGAGGGGTCTCTTCACCGATGCGCAGAAACAGTTGTGAGGTGTGGGCGTAGACCTTCCAGTGAATCTTACGGATATCATCACCGGGAAAGTACTTCCGTACCTCCAGCAGCTCCTGGCTTCGCCTCTGTCGCCTCCCCCGGTTTTCCTCCCGCCCTCCCTCAAAGCTCCGGGGTTTTTTGGCCGCTTCGGGCTGCACAGCCGGGTACACCCGCAGCTGCTCGGCCAGGGAAAGCTCGATCGGGAAGCGGGTGAACCCGAGCAGATCGCTGACCACGATGCATGCCTCCCGGCTCTGGTAACAACCTCGATAGGCGGGGGTAAACTCGAATAGATGACGATTGCGCCCCCCTCTCAGGTCGGTTGAAAGGCGCAGCGGCTCCCGGCCCTGCCAGTGCAGGAGAATCTCGAAACGGATCTTGATGCCCGGAGCCCTGTGACGGGGTATTTCGGCTGTCAGCTCCGCGGTAGCCGGGCTTCGGGGGAACACCCCGGATGCTGACAGGGTGAAATCCACCGGATCCGGGGCTCTTTCGAAGAAACGCCGCAGAACAGCCTGCATGATGCGATTGGCCAGTAGACTGTATAACCCAAGAAGAGTGAAGGCGCTTCCCCAAAGGATCGCGGCCAGCTCCATGCGCAAAGCTCCGATGACCAGGATCATCGCGGACAGCAGAAAGAAGAGGGCTCCCCGGCGGGTAAAGGCAAACACCTTTTTAAGGAGCCGCTTAATAGAGGATCCTTGACAACTCATGCAGAGTAATTTCCCGTATCAGTGAAGGGGCATCAATGCGGATGTCTTTCATTCGAATACGGTGGGAGAGCACCAGTGGAGCCAGCTCCAGGAAATCCTGATCGATGCAGTAGCCCCTGCCTCGTACCAGGGCGAAGGCCCGGGCTGCTCTGACCAGCATCAGGCTGGCCCTGGGCGAACAGCCCAGCTCGATTCCCCGATGACGCCGGGTGGAAACAGAAACCCCGACCGCGGTTTGCAGGAGCCGCTGGTCGCAGAAGATCCCCTCCACGGTCTTTCTGGCCTGCAGGATCTCCGACTTGGAGCAGATCGGTTTGACCTTGGGCATGATGGTAGCCGCGGGATCCTCCTCTACGATGGCAATCTCATCCTCCTCTCCCGGATAGCCGATCGAGATCCGCATGAGAAAACGATCCAGCTGTGCCAGAGGCAATGAGTAGGTGCCGTCGGTTTCCACGGGATTCTGAGTGGCGATCACGAAGAACAGCGGATCCATGGCATGGGTCTTGTTTCCTACGGTGACCTGATTCTCAGCCATGACCTCCAGCAGGGCGGACTGAACCTTGGGGGTCGTACGGTTGATCTCATCGGCCAGGACGATGCTGGCGAACACGGGACCCGCCTTGAACACGAAACGCCGGTGCTCGGGATCGAAGATGTCGACCCCGGTGATGTCGTAGGGCAGCAGGTCCGGGGTAAACTGGATGCGCCGGAAGGTGATCGGCTTGACCGTCTTGTCCCTGGAAATCAGGCGGGCGGCGGTCTTGGCCAGGGTGGTCTTGCCCAGACCGGGAACATCCTCGATAAGCACGTGCCCGCCGGCCAGCAGTCCCGTGACCAGATACTCCAGGGTCCGGCGTTTTCCCCGAATTACCCGCTCCAGCCCATCGATGAGTCGGGTGGTGAGGGTATGATGCTTCTCAACCTCTCTCTGTAGTTTTGCAGATTTTCCTGATGCCATAGCCGTCGAAAGGTAAGCTTATCAGCTTCCGAGCGGATTGACTACGATTGCCCTTCCAGCTCAGGGAAAGTGCTCAGCAGATGCGTGCGGAGCTCCATAGTCAAAGCCTCCAGGCGTTCGAGATTGTAGGGGAAGGTGTAGGCGACGAATCTGCGGAGGATGTACTGGTAACGATCACGAACGATCCTATCGGGAATTAGACCGGAGACACCCAGCCTCTCTTTGAGAACGGGCAGCAGGAACTTGCGGATCAACAGGCTGAAGCGATTCAACTCCGTAGCC
>Ga0272441_10005272_pt1 | contig 22657 bp, 20 predicted proteins | sample SSMProp6N_FD_193582 | JGI IMG/M metagenome (GOLD analysis project Ga0272441, IMG submission 193582) | Marine sediment archaeal communities from Little Sippewissett salt marsh, Falmouth, MA, United States - SSM-Prop-6N | ecosystem: Environmental > Aquatic > Marine > Wetlands > Sediment ... | reverse complement strand
TTTGTGCCAGGAGACTACTCCGCTATTGGCCACGTGATAAACTTTTTTAAAATAACCGGCAGGGCCTTTACCATTCATCAAGATATCGACTAAAACTCTAAGGGCCCTTGCCAGTTCTCGCGAAGATGTGGGGGTGCCTCGCTGATCGGCGACTACCCGCAAATCCTGCCTATTTTTTGCCTTATTTATTATCGCGTCTACAAAATTCTTGCCGTTCGATCCATACAACCAACTGGTACGCACTATTATATACTTATCGACTACCGATACCTTCTTCTCACCGTCAAGTTTACTCATCCCGTAAACATTGATCGGATCCGGCCTATCAGCGGGCCTATAAAGCCCGCTTTTCTTCCCGTTAAAAACAAAATCCGTGCTGAGATAAACCAGCGGCACATCCTGGTCAAGGGCCTGTAAGGCAACATGCTCCGTCCCGTCAGCATTGATAGTGAACGCCTTATCCCTGTCATTCTCACATCCGTCAACATCCGTCCATGCCGCTAGATGTATAACAAGATCAGGCTTTGTCTGCAGCATGGTTCTTATAACGCGTCTTCTGTCGGTGATATCACAATTTATAAAATCTACAAGCCTCTTTTTATCCGGCCCGCTGTCGGCCATATCCATGCCGATTACACGATATCCGGCATTCAGTTCTTCTGTCAGGTCATGACCCAGCATGCCGGAAGAACCTATTACCAGAATCGTTCTTTTTTCCTGATAAGACTTTTCCACCATTTTATATTATTTTTATACCAATCTACCGTATTTTTTAGCTTCTCTTCAAAACTGCCCGGACGCGGGCTATATCCAAGTTTATGCAACTTGTAAGAGTCAAGGGCATACCTCTTATCATGGCCCGGCCTGTCTTTAACATACTTAATAAAAGAACGGGGCTTACCCAGTATCCGCAGGATCATTTTTGTCAATTCTATGTTCTTTAATTCATTGCCCCCTCCAATATTATAAACCTGGCCCGGCTCACCATTATTTACGATATAAGTGATCGCGTCACAATTATCCTGAACATATATCCAGTCCCTGACATTCAGTCCATCCGCATACAGAGGCAGTTTTTTGTTTCTTATGGCATTAGTGATAAACAACGGGATGATCTTTTCCGGATATTGAAACGGCCCAAAATTGTTGGAGCTCCTCGTAATGATCGCAGGCAAATTATATGTCACGAAGTAACTTCTAACTAACAGATCGGCCGCGGTCTTGCTGGCCGCGTAGGGCGAGTTGGGTTTCAGCGGGGCATCCTCATCGGCATATCCTTTTTTTAAACTGCCGTAAACCTCATCCGTGCTGATCTGTACGAACCTTTTTATCCTGAATTTGCGCGCCGCATCGAGCAATACCTGTGTGCCGAATATATTTGTTTTGATGAAAGCCGATGGATCCTTGATCGACCGGTCCACATGGCTTTCAGCGGCAAAATTGATTATACAATCGCAGGAAGATGCCAATCTGTTCACCAGCCTCTTATCGCATATATCCCCTTTTACGAATTTATATCTCCGGTCAGCTGTGATATCCCGAAGATTATTCAAATTACCGGAATAGGTTAGTTTATCAAGATTTACAAGCCCGGTCTTCTTATTGCCTCTTAACAGGCCCCTGATAAAATTCGATCCAATGAATCCGGCGCCGCCCGTTATGAGTATCTTTTTATATTTCACTTACTACTTATCCCTTTTCGGTGCTTTTTTACCGCCAGTTCATTGGCCCTTAACAGTGAATCAAACGTCCCCGAATCAGTCCACCATCCTTTGAGGATACTGTAGGATAATTCTCCGCGCCTGATATATTCATTGTTTACATCGGTTATCTCCATCTCTCCCCTGTCAGATGGTTTAAGCGTCTTTATGATCTCGAAAACCGTATGATCATACATGTAGATACCCGTAACAACAAAATCTGATTTGGGTTTGGATGGCTTTTCGGCTATCCCCGCTATTTTATCTTTTTTGAATTCAACAACACCGAATCTTTCAGGATCGGGCACTTTCTTTACCATTATACGCGCGCCCCTGGCCTGCCTCTTGAACTCTTTAACGGCATATCCTATGCCCTTTTCCAGTATATTATCGCCCAGGACAACAACCACCCTGTCTTTATCCACAAAATGCTCTGTTAAGCCGAGGGCCTCCGCGATACCACCCTCGCCTTCCTGGTAGGTGTAATTCAAATGCTTCAATCCAAACTGATGCCCGTTGCCCAACAACCTTAAGAATTCACCGGCGTGATGTCCTCCCGTAACAATAAGGATATCCTTGATCCCGGCATCCACCAGGGTCTGGATCGGATAATAGATCATAGGCTTATTGTAGATAGGAAGCAGATGTTTGTTCGTGATTTTAGTCAGAGGGTTTAAACGCGTTCCTAGTCCTCCTGCCAGAACAACTCCTTTTAAGTTCATGTGAACCTCCCGTATCTACTATTTTTTCCAATCGAAATCAATATCATTATCATATGGGTCCAGACGGTACTCATCCGGCTCTTTGTGGTTGTATGGCTCCGTAGGTGTATTGATAACAACCGATTCTTCATCACTTAACCCCTTGAAGCCATGATAAACACCCCTTGGAATAGACACAAGAATCGGTTCATCAAGGCTCATTACAAACTCCCCGGTCTTCTTATATGTCGGGGAATCCTTCCTGGCATCATATAATCCCAGCAGTATTTTTCCTTTTACACAGGCAAAATTATCGGTCTGCAATTTATGGAAATGCCAGGCCTTGACAACATCTTTAAAAACCGTGGTCATATATACTTGACCGAACTTCTCATAAGCCTCATCATCCGAACGGAATATTTCCATAAGCCTTCCGCGGTCATCGGGTATAACCTTTAACTTTTTAACTTTAACTCCCTGTATCATCATCGATTTTCCTTTCTTTGTCTATAGTTTTCTGCCTATACCTGTATAACGAAATCCCAGGGTTTTCATCTTTTCAGGGTCGTATAGGTTCCGTCCGTCTATGATTATCGGCTGAGCCAATGATTTCTTGATCTTCGAAAAATCCAGCTCTTTAAACTCATTCCATTCGGTCAAGACCAATAAACAATGGCTGCCTTTGGCCACATCATAAGCGTTCTTACAGAATTTTACGTTATTAAGAGCATCCCTGGCCTTATCCATGGCCTTTGGGTCATACACCCTTATCTTACACCCATCCTCTTGAAGTTTTTTAATGATATCGATGGACGGGGCGCTTCTTATATCATCGGTATTTGGCTTAAAGGACAAACCCAGGATACCCACTGTTTTACCCTGCAGGTTCCAAAGCATTTCCTCGGTTTTCCTGACAGCGATATTCCTTTGAAACTCATTTATTTTTCTTACCTCTTTCAATAAGCCGAAGTTATACCCCAATTTACGGCAGATATGGATGAAGGCGTCCACATCCTTGGGGAAACAACTGCCGCCATAACCTATGCCCGCGTTCAAAAAATTCATGCTGATACGTCTATCCAATCCGATCCCCCGGGCAACCTCAGTGACATCGGTGCCTACTTTTTCGCATATAATGCTTATGGCGTTGATAAACGATATCTTCGTGGCTAAAAGGCTGTTGGCCGCGTGCTTGATGATTTCAGCGCCTTTGATATCCGTCAAAACAATAGGGGCGTTTAGCGGCTCATAAAGTTGTATCAACAAATCCCTCGCCTTCTTTGAACCCGCCCCGATAACAACCCTGTCAGGTTTCATGAAATCCTGAATAGCGGACCCTTCCCTCAAAAATTCGGGGTTTGAGGCCACATCAAACTTAACTTTATTGCCGCGTATATATTTGATGATCTCCTTTACCCTTTCGCCTGTCTCAACAGGGACTGTGCTCTTTTCGACTATTAAACGATAGGAAGTGATATGTTTGGCGATATCCCTTGACACATTTTCAATGCCGATAAGGTCCGCCTCACCATTTTCCTTAGAGGGGGTGCCCACGCAAATAAATATCACTTCGCTTTTTGTGACAGCCTCTTTAACGCTCCCGGTGAACTTTAATCTACCCTTGGATATGTTTCGCTCGATCATCTCCTCAAGGCCCGGTTCATATATAGGGCTTACGCCCTTTTTAAGCATCTTAACTTTATCCGGATCATTATCAGCGCATATAACGATATTACCCAGATCAGCGAAGCAGGTGCCGGTTACTAACCCTACATATCCTGAACCAATAATAGATATTTTCATGGCCCACCTTTCCTTAAACCTTCAATATGACAGGATCCCTATCACCGTTATAATTATATCATAACGAGATAGGATAAAATTATATCATAAGGACAAAGACGTATCAACAAAAATAGGATGTTCCCCCGCAATGGACAGGCTAATTATTAATGACAAATGTCAAATGAATTCCAAATGACCAATGACAAAATACATATATGTCATTTGATAACAGCCATTCATTTGTTATTTGGTACTTGTGATCTGCAATTAAACGGTATTTTACGGCAAGATTTAACGCCAGGAGGAAGAACCCGGGGTAGGCCTGCGGTAAGTCCGCTTGAAACCAATTGGAACCTCCGGGAAAGCCTTTATGCGGAATATTACCCAAAGCGCTATATCCGATTCTTTTATGTTACAGGTAAAATCGGCCACCCAGCAGTGCAGGTCTTTTGTGACCGTATATTCCTGCTCTTCCCAAATACTCGCATGAGAATCAAAGCGCTCATAGACCCTTATCGACCAATCATCATTGATCTTATATTTAGTCTCAAACGTGAATTGACTGGCTGAATTATTATCCGTATTCTCGTAACTATGCCCCAGGCCGACACTGAATTTATCTTCAAATTCGCAAACGAGGTCAGTGTTGGCGCTTTTTATCGAATTGTCGATATTGTAGTCAACGATATCAAATATTATATTCGTCTTAGCGAACAGCCAATCATATGGTTTTATCTCAAGGTCGCAGGTGATCTCCGAAAAATCGCCCTCACCCTGAAATCCGAAGTCTTTGAACTTATTGAACCTGAACGGATAACCGGTCCTAATTACCAGTCTTGCCACATCAACACTCTCCCATTTGTCCCCCCGTCTTCTTTTTGTCTGCAGTTTGTTCTCCAACCCTAAGTCAAACTGGTTCTCATAATCGAGCGAGTCAATACCGTCAAAGTGGAAAAGATTGTCAGGCGACACTGTAGGTTGATGCCTGTGACGAAAACCGATCGTAGGCGTTATAATATGCCTGAAGCCGTTTATATCAAGGATTGGTATATTATTGCCGAACACCCGGAAAAATTTCGCGCTGAAGTCCACACCGTATTCATAAATCTCCCTGAGCACATTACGCCTTTTGTACCTGTTCTCTGAATAGAACGTCTGCCTGGTCGCGATATAAGGTGTGGCAAACAAAAAATTAAACAACTTGGCGGCATAGGAAAGCTTATTGTATGTGTCTAATCTGACAGCCTCCTCATCAGCCTTATTATCGCTAACGGCGTAACGTTTCACGAAGTTGGCAAATGACATATCGCTGTTATAATAAAACGATGTGTCCCATAACCTCTGGCTGTGAATGCGCATCTTTGTCTCAGGCAGCCTCTCGGTAACCGTAAAAAAATCGTTTAATCTCTTCTCGCCTAAAACCTCCAGGCTGTAATTCTGATGCCTGGATATGATCGAAAAATAATTTTCCGGAGACCAGCCGTCATCAAGTTCCCTGAAAAAGAAGTCTTTCACCACATCCTTATCGCTCAATTTGTTGATCTCTATCGTACCCTTTGTGTTCTCGGAAAAATCAATATCATGTTTATATTGGAACCTCCACCTGTCATCCACATGACCTTCACGGTCAAGGGCAAGGTCATTATTCTCTTGTGCGTAGTAGAACCTGGCGGAGCCTTCTCCCAACTCCTTAAGTGAATAGTTATAGTCAATTCCCGTACCTACGCCCCTTTTGTGCCTGTAGTCTAATCTTATATAGCCTTTCAATTGCTCACTAAGATAGTATCTGTACGCGCCCAGCGCATAGTAACCCCATTCATCCGTATACCCCGGAATAACTGTAATCTTTGTTTTTGTGTCTTTTATAGGCTGGATATAGTATGGAATATACATAACGGGCAGGTCACCCAGATAAAATACCACATGTTTGGCGATAACCTTATCATCCAGATAAACCTTAACCTCTTTGGCCTCTATTCTGTAGTGCGGCTTATCCAGATCACATGTAGTAACGTACCCCTTGTTCAGCACAACCTCATCTTCGGATATCTTTTGAACATTATCGGCGCGTCCGTATAGGGGATACGCCTCAACCCTGCCATCGACAATTTTTCCGGTTTTATTCGCGAAATTATACTCAATACTGGACCCTGTCAATATATTTTTACCCTGAACAATTTTAACGTTGCCTTTGCAGATGCCCAGCTTCGTGTCAGTATGAACAAGTATCTCTTCACAGGTCAGGACAACATCACCATAAGTAACCTTAACATTTCCCGTACCCCTAACGCGCTGTTTATCCTGCAAATACTCTACCTTGTCCCCGTTAACCACTACCGGGGCGGATTTCTTGAAATCCTTCATGCCATTCTTCGGGAAAAGACTGGGTATCTCATTACAGAAAGAAAGATAGGTCAATGAAAAACAAAGCAGCGCTACAAGAATTAGAATTTTGTATGTTCTACACATATTCTCTGAACGATTATGATATCACTTCATCATCCGCACACGCCTTATAATAATATCAAAACAAAATTATCACTAAGTATATCATATATCCGCGGTCATAACAAGGGCGAATCTATCCGATCCGCTCGAATGCCGTCACCATATTACGGCCTTTTTGTTTAGACCTGTACAACGCAGTGTCGGCCTGATTGACAAGCTCATCAACGCTTTTCGAATCGTTTGGATAAACACTGATCCCTATACTCACTGTTATTGCCAAAGTCTCATCATACGCAACGATAATCCTCTTCTCTATCGCCATACGTATCCTTTCCGCGACGTAAGATCCGGCCCCGGAATCCGTATCGGGTAAAAGGACGGTAAACTCCTCTCCGCCATACCTGGCAACAAGATCAATCTCCCTGATATTTTCCTTGATCACACGGGCGATATCCTTAAGCACAACATCACCAACCATATGGCCATATGTATCATTGCACTTTTTAAAGTGGTCTAAATCAAGCATCAGGATAACGAAATTCAGGCCTAACCTCTCTGACCTCTTCAATTCCTCGTTCACCCTGTCCATGAAATACGCTCTCCTATATATCTCTGTCAATCCATCCGTGAAAGATATCCTTTCAACATGCTCATATAGATTTGCTTTTCTGAGCGCCATCGCCACAGGTGAGATCAGCATGTAAAGGTCTTCGCAGTCCTTAACCTCCAATCCCTCTATCAATAACAAAGCCATTATGCGGTGTTCCACACCTAGAGGCAACAAAAAGAACTGACGGCCCTTAATACGGACCTGCATATCGCTAAAGAGATCTCTCTGTGACAAAGCATTAGGCCTCTTGGGGCTTTTCTTGATGACCAGAAGCGCCTCGCGCGTCCATGCCTGGGCCAGACCATCTTCGAGCGATCCGATATCCTTCTTTCCTTTCTCAAAGAAGAAATTATTCTTCATGCGTGACTTCCCATAGGTATGGTCAAACACAATAACATGGCACCTTGAAAATATAATATTTTCATCGAGATATTTGAAAAACACAAGGACCACATCGTCTATCTTTAATTTTCCGGACAGTGTTTTTATGAATTCATACACCCTCGATATGGACGAGGATCTCTCATCAAGCTTTTTCTTTTTCATGTTCAGCGTGGAATTCTCCCGGCGCAGTTTATGGTAAGTGTCCAGCCCCTCCCCCAGGTCCGATTCTATTTTAACACTGCGTTTTATATGCACATCCCTCTCAAAACGCATAAAAAAGAACAGCCCCCATGATATTATAAGGCCAAAAGCTATCATGCCAACATCCATGCCTGATATCAGGCAACGCGCGATCAAGAACAATGTGACCGCGACCGCGGGCGCGACTATAAACTGACGTTTTATTTTATACGCGCCGACAGCGCTTACGCAAAAAACGATATATAGCAGGATCAAACTATCCATACCCTGTTTTTTCCCTTCTCCTTGGCCTTGTACATCCTCTTATCCGCTATCCTGATAAGATCCTCTTGCAGGTTAGAGTCTTGGGGGCACGATGATATCCCTATGGATACGGATATGTACGAGTCCTTCCTTCTCAGCATTATTGGCGTAGAGGAAATCACCTTTCTCAATTTTTCAGCGAAATTACATGCCTTATTTATATCCTTACCTAACAGCATACAAGCAAATTCCTCACCGCCATACCTCGCCGCGATATCCCCTCCGGCCAAATTACTCATCAATATTGACGATATGTGCTTTAACACTATATCACCCGCGAGGTGGCCGTATCTATCATTGAAATCCTTGAAATTATCTATATCCATGATCATTACCGCAAACGGCGTCTTTGCCTTTATTGACCTTTTGATCTCTTTTGACAGCCTTTCTTTAAAAAATTTCTGTACGTATAGATTTGTCAACCCGTCGGTTATGGCAAGTTCATTGAGGCGTTTGTATAGGATAGCATTTTCTAACGCTATCGAGGCTGTTTGTGAAACGATATCAAGCAGCCTTAAGTCATATTGACTGAAATGCCCCATCTCCCTTGAATCCATCCGCAAGACGCCTATTACTTTATCGCCGCTTATTAATGGGGCCGCTATCAATGAACTGAACAATTCATCTTTTCCTTCACTCTCCATCGAGAACCTAAAATCCTTCTTTATGTCATCCACTAATAGCGGCTGCCTTTTCAGAAATACCCATCTGTCATATAGATCGCCTTTTTTCTGTTTAACATAAGGCATTTTATCCTCCCGCTTTGAATGGGTCAGGTAAAGCTCCTGTCTTTTTTCATTGACCCGATAAAGAAGGGCCCTGTCGGATTTTCCGAATATACTATACGCGTTCTCTATTATTGTCCTTGCCACATCTGCTTCTGATAATGAAGAACTGTATTTTTCTGTTATCTCGCTCAAGTTCTCGTATCTTTTAAAGCGCGCCGTAACGTTCGCTATCTCATTCTTATTTCTATCAAGCTCATCCCTTAACAGATTGATATCCTGATCTATTCTTTCACGTTTCACCTTGTAGCCCTGCTTCAGTCCGAAGTAGTTGGCGAACAATTTATGCCCCAACACCACAGAAACAGCCGCGCACAACAGAAAAAACATACCTGCGTCCCTGTATGCGCCCGGAAGGAAAAAGAAGATAAATACCGAACAGACCGTGAAAGTCACCAGACCCACTACCCTGCCCAATTCCGCCCAGACGATTATTACGGCAATAAACATACAGGCAGCAATAAATGAACTTAGTGCCTGATCCGAGGTTCGTAAGGAGGCTAAAGAAGAGAAGAAAACGATATATAAAAAAAAGATGGCTATAAACACCAGAAGGATCGTGCCCAGAATCACCCTTTTTGTCGCGGGATGCATCGCCCCACCCGTTTTAGTTATTGATCAGACAATCGCCTTTTCTGTGTCTTTATCAAAAAAATGGGCCTTATTCATATCGAATACGAGGTCCATGTCCTGATTGACCTGGGATTTATCATGCGTATCGACCCTTGCCACTATAGAATGCTTGCCGCTTGTGAGGTACAGATATACCATCGATCCCATCGGCTCAACAACTTCACAGGATAAGGTCACAACATTTTCCGGAGGGGCTTCGGATACAAAAAGCTTATCATGTATGTCCTCGCTCCTTATCCCTAATATAACCCCTTTATTCAAATAAGGAGACAGTTTCGGGGCCATTTCCTCAACCAGCTTAACACGTATCCTTTCTTCCTCAAAATATATCTTTCCACCCTGCCGCGCTATTCTGCCGTTAATAAAATTCATGGGTGGATTACCGATGAAGCCGGCGACAAACTTATTGACCGGCTTATCATAAACTGCCACCGGATCACCGATCTGTTGAATATCACCTTCATTCATTACGGCTATCCTCTGGCCTAAGGTCATTGCCTCGGTCTGATCATGGGTAACGTATATCATTGTAGTTTGCAGCCTTATATGCAGCCTCTTGATCTCTGTGCGCATCTGTACGCGCAGTTTGGCGTCAAGATTACTGAGCGGCTCATCAAAGAGGAATACCATTGGTTTTCGGACAATGGTCCTGCCCACCGCGACCCTCTGTTTCTGTCCCCCTGAAAGTTCCCCTGGTCTTCTCTTTAACAACTTTTCCAGGCCCAGGATGTTCGCCGCCTCTTTTACTCTGGACTCGATTTCTGAAACCGGGTATTTTCTAAGCCTCAAACCAAAGGCCATGTTATCATAAACAGTCATGTGAGGATATAACGAGTAATTCTGAAATACCATCGCTATATTTCTATCTTTGGGCGGGAAATTATTAACCTGCCTGTCCCCAATTACGATATCACCCGTAGTAGGTTCTTCCAAACCGGCTATGATCCTGAGTGTAGTTGATTTGCCGCATCCTGAAGGCCCAACAAGTACGATAAATTCCTTATCTTCCACATTGAGGCTTATATCCCTTATCGCCGTGACATTTCCGGCAAACACCTTGGAAATATTCTTTAAGATAACCTTCGCCATATTAAGTGGATATTATAATGATAATGTGCATATGTCAACATTAATATAACTGATATGATAATAAGGGAAGAAAGCCAGCCACAAATGCGGCAGGGGTTTAAACCCCTGATACTCCTATATATAGGCGGCAAGGATTATCTATGCTGGGACTTCTTTAAGTGGCTCACAAGGCACGAAACGGTTTCCCTAAGGGCTTTTCTGTTGACTATAAGATCTATCAATCCATGTTCAAGAAGGAATTCTGATTTTTGAAATCCGGGAGGTAACTTCTGCCTTATTGTCTGCTCTATCACTCTCGGACCGGTAAACCCGATCAGCGCCTTAGGTTCGGCGATTATTATATCGCCTAAAGACGCGAAGCTTTCCAGGACACCTGCCATAGTGGGATTTGTCAGGATTGACAGGAAAAGTCCGCCTTTTTCATTGTGTTTTGCCAATGCGGCACTCGTCTTAGCCATCTGCATCAGACTGAACATACCCTCATACATCCTGGCGCCTCCCCCGGAACCGGAAATTATAACCAGCGGCAGATCCTTGTCAGCGGAATACTCTATCAATCTGGTCAGCTTCTCTCCCACAACAGAGCCCATTGAGCCCATAATAAATCTGGAATCAGTCACACCTATCGCGGTATTGACGCCGTCAATTTTCCCGATCCCCGTAACAGCCGCCTCTTTAAGTCCGGTCTTGCCCTGATCAGATTTAACTTTATCTTTGTATGTCTTGGGACCTTTAAAATTCAAGGGATCCTCACTCTCCATATCCCTGGACATTTCAACGAACGTACCTTCATCTATGACCTGGGCTATCCGTTCCCGGGCGCCCAGGGTGAAATGATAATTGCATTTGGGGCAGACACGCAGGTTTTCCTCGAGTGTTTTTCTGTATAACAGTTCGCCGCACTCTTCGCATTTGACCCATAACCCGCCGGGTATATCCTTCTTCTTTGACACTGTTACCTTTGTGTATTTCGGATCTTTCTTAAACAATGCCACGCCCGGTCCTTTTCTTTAACGCTTCGCGCTTATGCGCAATAATTCCCTGGCCCTATCCACGGCAGAACTCGCGTCCTCCGCGTAACCATGTGCCCCGATATTTTGGGCGAATTCTTTCGTAACCGGGGCCCCGCCTACCATGACCCTGACCGAATCGATAAGATTCTCTTTAGTCAACAGGTTTATTACCTCGCCCATAAAAGGCATAGAAGTAGTTAAAAGAGATGACATAGCTAAAATATCAGCGTTTTCCTGTTTTACCAGATCGATAAACTTACCTGAAGGGACATCTATACCGCAATCAACAACATCAAATCCCGCCCCCCTGAACATCATACTTACGATGTTCTTTCCTATATCATGCAAGTCGCCTTTTACCGTACCGACAACGATTTTTCCAAATGGTTTGACCCCGCTTTCGGCCAAATGCGGTTTAACAAGGTCAAGGCCTGAATGCATTGCCTTTGCCGCTATCATGACCTCAGGGATGAATACCTCGTTTCTTTTGAATCTTCCTCCGATTATATCCATACCTGCTATAAGTCCGTTATCCAGGATATCTTTGGGATCATTCCCCCGGCCAAGGTATCCCTCGACCAATTCTTTTACCTTCAGGATATCCCCGGCCATCAGCCTTGTTTTCAGCTCATCGTATATCACAGGCCCACGCTTTCTTTTAGCGGTTAGCGTACAGGCACTGTCTCACGACTTCATTTCGTTTCGACATGCTAATATCCTTTATACGCTATCCGTCCTACTGACTCAAAACCGATGCATTACAAGACCGGTCAATACTTTCGGATAAAAATAGGTCGACTTCTGCGGCATGGTGTCTCCCTTTAAAGCCACTCTCTTAACCTCATCAGGTTTTGTAGGATTCAACAAAAAAGCTATCCCATATGACCGCGAGTCTACCAACCGGACCGCATCCTCCGGATCTCTTACATATTTTACATTATCTTCCGAATCTTTCAATGATAATAATTTCCTTATAATAAAACTATGGAGGATCGCCACATCTAATTTCTTCCATTCCGGCGACTTATCCTCATCGATCAGGGCAGCCGCGTCAACATCTTTTTTCAGGGATAACTTGATATAAGAATTGCCCCCGAAATAAACGCCGAATTCCGCGGGCCTGCCATTTTCCCGCATCGAACTGAAAAGTTCCGCGAGATCCCTGCAATCATTGATATCAAAATATTCAGCCAGCCTGCCTTTAACTGCCGCCAAATCCATGTTGGACATGTCTCTAATAAGCCTATGTGTCGAGAAGATCGTAACGTTCTCCGGCTCCGACAGGTTCGTTAAGAAAACCATAACATAATCCATATTTGGCTTAAAATCTTTCGTGCCGCGCGTCATATCCCTATATGCGCGGGCGACCTCATATCTGTGATGGCCATCGGCTATCACGATACGTTTATCTCTCATCGCGCTTTTAATTGAGTCGATTTTTTTCTTATCAGAAAGCCTCCAGAGCTTATGGGCTATGCCGTCAAACTGTATAGAAATAATGGGATCGGAAGCCTCAGCCGCCTTTTTCAATATTTTTGAGATAGCCTTCTTATCATCATTATAGAGCGCGAATATCGGGCTCAAGTTCGCCCGGACTTCAGTTATAAGATTCAACCGGTCAACTTTAGGCCTGGCTAATGTTTTCTCATGAGGCATGACTATCTTGGCTGCCGGATCCTCTATCTTCATCAGGGAAAAGAACCCGGTGCGTGTCATGCTCTTGCTGCCGTTCGTATAGATCTGCTCATGTATGTATAAGGACTCTTCTTTATCCCGCACGAGGGTATCTTCTTTAATCCACCGGTCAAGCTCCCTTTTTGCCCTTTTATATTTGTTATTGTTTTCATTATCGTCTTTACATCCCTTGCCTAATATAAGACGGACAATGTTCTTTTGGTGCGCCTTATACAGTTTATCCTGCATATCAGGCGATATCACGTCATACGGAGGTGCCACGACTTTCGCGGGATCCTTGATAACTGAAGGATTATACAATAGCCCCTGGAAAGGTTTTATGTCTGCCACGATGTTTTCGTCCTTTTGTAGAAATTATTTGTCCGCCTTATTGCCGGGGCAGGATTCGCATACAGGCTTAGCCCCTGCCTGAGAACAACCCTGGTCCTTGCCCTTATTTTTGTAGTCTGTTTGATAAAATCCGGACCCCTTAAAAATAATACCGCCGCCCATACCGATCAATCGCCTGGTCTTTCCCTCGCATCGCGGGCAGGTTTTGACAGGTTCGGCGGTTATGCCCTGGAATTTTTCAAAGGTGTATTTACATTTTTCGCATTCATATTCATACGTCGGCATTTCACCCTCCTATATTTTACACTATGCTCTTACCACAAACTTTCGGTTTATAATTTTGAGTTTTTCGAACAACTATCAGCGGATAACAATGTTAAGTGAACATCCCCTTGATCTTATCGACAAAATTTCTCGCTTGTGGGTCTATCCTCTCACCGCAGGCATCCGCGAATTCACTCAGTTTTCTCTTCTGCTCCGAATTAAGGTTGGTAGGTGTTCGCACCACGACCCTGCACAACTGATCTCCCCTGCCCGCGCCCCGCAAATGATAAACGCCCTTTTGCCTTAAACGAAACACCTTATTGCTCTGGGTGCCTTCCGGCACTTTCATCTTAACCGGGCCCTCCAATGTCGGCACATCTATCTCCCCGCCGAACACCGCGGTGATAAAAGAAATGGGTGCCTCACAGTATATATCGTCATTATGCCTTTGAAAATATTTATCTTCTTTAACATAGATTGTTACATACAGATCGCCCCGGGGCCCATTTTTCTCACCCGGTTCCCCTTCGCCTGTTATCCTCAACCTCGTTCCGTTATCTATGCCTCTGGGGACCTTTACCTTGATCTTTCTGCGCGCGTGAGTAAATCCTGTGCCGCTGCAGTCATCACATGGGGTCTTGATAATAGAGCCCCGTCCCATGCATTGATCACAGGTCCTGGAAATGCTAAAAAAGCCGCTAACCGAATTGACCGTTCCCCTTCCGCCACAGGCATCGCATTTTGTTTCTTTTGTGCCGGGTTTCGCGCCTCTGCCGGAACAGGTATCACAGACCTCTTTCCGATTCAGAGACAGTGTTTTCTCCACCCCAAAAGCCGCGTCTTTCAGGCTTATTTCTATCTCAGCCCTCAGGTGTGAACCGCGCCTTGGCCCGCCCCTCCTTGCGCGACCTGACCCAAAACCGAACATATCCGAATCAAACCCGAAACTTCCGAACAGCCCATCGAAAATATCCGATATATCCTCAAAATGAGTAAAATCCTGCCATTGAAAACCGCCCGGGCCAAAGGCGCCCTTCAGTCCGTCATGTCCGAACTGATCATAAGTCGATTTTTTCTTTGGGTCACTAAGCACCTCATAGGCCTCAGATATCTCCTTGAACTTCTCTTCGGCCTCTTTATCGCCCTGGTGCTTGTCAGGGTGATGCTTCATGGCAAGCTTTCGATACGCCCTTTTGATCTCATCGGCGCTGGCGCCCTTGCTTATCCCCAAAACCTCGTAATAATCTCTTTTCATGCTGACCGGTCTTTCATCCCTCTACATCGCTCGGGTTTTTTGCTCTATAATTTAAATTACTTGTCATCCTCGACTTTGTAATCGGCGTCAACGACATCCTCTGACTTACCCCTTTGTCCCTGCTGGCCCGCGCCAGGGTTAGGCCCGGCCTGGCCCTGCTGCCCCTGTGCCTGTGCCTGTCCCTGTGCCTGCGATTGGGCCTGTTGTTTCTTCTGAGCGTCTTTGTATACCTCTTCGGCAAGCTTATGTGATGCCTTCTGAAGCTCATCCATCGTTTTCTTTATCTGGTCCATATCATCGCTTTTCAGGGCCTCTTTTAATTCAGCCGATCTCTTTTCTATCTCCTCTTTTTCCTTGCCGGATATTTTATCGCCGTAATCTTTAAGGCTTTTTTCAACAGAATACACGAGCGTATCCGCCGTATTTTTGAGCTCTATCTTTTCCTTTTCTTTCTTATCCTGCTCAGCGAATTTCTCAGCGTCCTTGACCATCTTATCTATTTCCTCTTTAGATAATTTTCTGGGCGCGGTGATCTTTATCGATTGCTCCTTGCCTGTGCCAAGATCTTTGGCCCCTACATGCACAATGCCGTTAGCGTCAATGTCGAATGTCACCTCGATCTGCGGCGTTCCCCTTGGCGCGGGCGGTATCCCCACCAGATCAAACCTGCCCAATTCCGTATTATCATTCGCCATTTGCCTTTCACCTTGGAGGACCCTGATAGTCACTGCCGTCTGATTATCGGCGGCAGTGGAAAATATCTGGCTTTTTCTTGTTGGTATCGTTGTGTTTCTTTCGATCAACCTGGTAGATACCGCTCCAAGTGTCTCTATTCCCAGCGAAAGCGGCGTAACGTCCAAGAGCAGGACGTCTTTCGCGTCGCCTTTTATGATCGCTCCCTGGATGGCCGCGCCCATGGCAACGCATTCCATCGGATCGATACCCCGTTCGATTTTCTTTCCGGCAAAGTCTTCAACGAACTTCTGAACCATAGGCATTCTTGTAGGGCCGCCAACCATTATGATCTTATCAATATCCCGGGCCTGTAGATTCGCGTCGCGAATCGCCTGCGCCATAGGTTCCTTACATCTGTCCACAATGGATCCTACCAGGTCCTCTAGCTTAGCCCTGTTTATGGATAAAGTCAGGTGTTTCGGCCCTGACTGGTCAGCCGTAATATAAGGCAAATTAATATCCGTAGTCACGGAACTGGAAAGCTCCACTTTTGCCTTCTCGGCCGCTTCCCTTAACCTCTGCATGGCCATCTTATCATTCTTCAGGTCTATTCCGCTTTCCTTCTTGAATTCCCCGGTTATGTAATCTATTAACGCGTTGTCCATATCCGTTCCACCCAGATGGGTATCACCGCTTGTTGCAAGCACCTTAAATCCTCCTTCAGCCCACATTTCCATGATCGTGACATCAAGCGTACCGCCGCCAAAATCAAACACCATTATTTTCAGCTCTTTGCCGACTTTGTCCAAACCGTAAGCCAGACAGGCCGCGGTCGGCTCATTAATTATCCTCAGTACTTTCAGGCCGGCAATCTCACCCGCGTCCTTGGTGGCTGTCCTTTGATTGTCATCAAAATAGGCCGGGCATGTTATCACGACCTCTTCGACTTTGTCGCCCAGATAATCTTCAGCGTCCCTTTTTATCTTCTGCAGAATGAAAGCGGATATCTGCTGGGGCGTATACTCCTTTCCAAATACCTTAAATCTAAAGTCAGTACCCATCTTCCTTTTCGCGGCCGCTATTGTACCTTCAGGGTTAATTGCTGCCTGGCGCCTCGCGGGCTCACCCACCAGTTTTTGTTTATCCTTAGTAAATGCCACGTAAGACGGAAATGCCTTGCCGCTGGCGATGCCGGCGCCCTCAGCGCTGGGTATGATGACCGGCCTGTTCTTTTCCATGAATGAGCACGCCGAATTTGACGTACCAAGATCTATACCTATAACTTTTGCCATTTCGTACCTCCTGTTTTCGAAATCAAAAAGTTATGAGGTAATCCGAAAAACTTTTTGATTTCACGTCCGCGGCACCCCGGAAATATTTCGAGGGATTACTATCCCGAGAAATATTTCCGGTATTACGGTCCCCGGACGTTTATTCTTTATTTGTACCGTCGTCCTTCACAACAACCTTTACCATAGCAGGGCGTATTACCCTGCCGTTTAACAAATACCCTCTTCTAAATTCTTCCACTATCACTCCATCATCATGCTCGTCGGAATGCACCTTCATAACGGCCTCATGTTTTATCGGGTCAAATTTCTCGCCCAGCGAATTCATCACTGAAAGCCCATTGGTTTCAAGCACCTTATGAAATTTATCCTGGAGCATCTTCAGCCCTTCAAGGAACGCCTTACCATTCGCGCTTTTCTCTATAGATTCTATCGCCTTATCAAAACTGTCCAGGATCGGGAATAATTCGCTGATTATACTCTCATTGGCAAACCTTATAAAATCCGTCTTTTCCTTTTCTATCCGTTTTCTCGCGTTATAGAACTCGGCAAGAGCCCTTATATACTTCTCATAATACTCATCCCGTTCTTTCCTGACCTTCTCGATATCGCCTGTAACGGCAGGGCCCTCTTTTTTCAAAACATCATCCTTTTCCTTACCATTGTCCACAGGCCTTTTATCTTTCATAGACACCCTCCAACATCCTGGAAATAGAATCGGCGCAATACCTGACTACAGGGATCACTCTTCTGTATTTCATCCTGATCGGTCCCACGATACCGAGACCTCCGACCACCCTGCCTCTTATATTATAGGAGGCGGTAATAAGGCTGCAGACTTCAAATCCCGGAAGGTTATTCTCCCGTCCTATATGTATCTTCAGCGAGCCGGTCGATAAATAAGAATTGATAAGCGACAGGAACCTTTCCTTTTCATCCAGTATGCCTAAGATCTTTTTGATCTTCTTAAGATTGTAAAATTCAGGCTGTTCCAAAATGTGATAAGTCCCATCCATATATATGTGATCTGTAGGGTATACAGCGAATGTGGTATACCCTGTGAGTTTCGACACTGAATAAGAAATTCTCATGATAATATCGTTATACCTTTGACGCCTCGATAATAACTCTCTTGATATCTTCTTAATCTCAGTTGTGTTGCTGTCAAACTGCTCAAGGAGCGAATTGACATAAAGACGATACGCCCTTTCAGTCGGCACCCTTCCTGCCGATGTATGCGGCTGTTCCAGATAACCCTCGTCATACAGGTCTGACATAGTATTTCTGATAGTAGCGCTTGATAATCCCATTAATTCAGCGATATAGGTGGAACCGATAGGCATAGCCCTGTCTATATGCGTCCTCAAGATTATATCCAGCACCTTTCTCTTTCTTATCTCTCGATCCATGACAAGTTCCTTAATTAACGGCTTACCGATCATCATCTATTTCGATTACGAGCGGCCGGATTTAAACCCCCACTGCCCGTAATCGTTCTTTGTCAATCGCAAGCCGATTTTGCCCTGATAAAATTAGCACTCTGTAACCTTGAGTGCTAAGCGATAATTTTAACACATGAGGCGCTTTTGTCAAGCGGAATTTATCCGCTTTAAGAAATATTATTTATCGGCGTGCTTCTCGATCACGCGCAGAAGATGAGAGGGTATCCTCGCCTCAAAATATACCATAGCCCCCATGTATTCCTTATGTATGATATGCCCGTGTTCGTGTATCATTTTAACGACTTTCATATTGTGCTGGGGGACTTTAACGCGTATAGTCCTCATAACACTATCTAAATGCCCCATTATTCTGTCGAGCAGTTTATCCAGTCCATCTTTATTCTTTGCTGAAACCGAAACAGCCCCGTCAAAGGTCTTCTCCAATCTGACGAGTTCGGCCTCTTCATTCACTAAATCTTTTTTATTCAGCACATTAATAACAGGTTTGCCCGCCGCTCCCAGCTGGTCAAGGACTTCGTACACCGCGTCCCTCTGCTCCCGGCTCTTGGGATGGCTCGCGTCTATAACATGTATAAGAAGATCCGCGTGGACGACCTCCTCCAAGGTGGCCTTGAATGATTCGATCAGATGATGAGGCAGCCTGTCAAGGAATCCTACCGTATCGGAAATTATAATATTCTGATTGTTGGCGAGTTTGCATTTTCTGATTGTCGGGTCAAGCGTTTGAAATAACCTGTTGCCTGTAGTAACGTTAGCCCCGGTAAGGGCGTTCAAGAGCGTGGATTTCCCGGCATTGGTATACCCTATTAACGCCAAATTCATAAGAGAAAACAGCGACCTTTGTTTTCGCCCGGTGTTCCTATGCGTGGTAATGTCAGCCATGTCTTTTTTTAATTTAACTATACGATTCGCTATCCTTCTCCTGTCTATCTCCAGTTTCTGTTCACCGGGCCCCCTGGTGCCTATCCCCCCACCCAGCCTCGAAAGCGCAATGCCCTTGCCGGTAAGACGGGGTAATAAGTACATAAGCTGCGCCAACTCCACCTGTATTTTGCCCTCATTTGATCTGGCGCGCCTGGCGAATATATCCAGGATCAACTGTGTCCTATCAACAGTCTTTGTTTTAATGATCTCTTCTATATTCTTCTGTTGTGTGCCCGTAAGATCATTGTTGAATATGACCACATCGATGTTATCGTCAGCGCAGACCGACGCGATTTCCTCTATTTTACCCTTACCTATGTATGAAGCCGGTGATATTGATTTAATGTTAACTATCTTAAGAGCGGCCACGACAACCCCGCCTGTATCGGCAAGCGCCCTTAATTCCTCTTGTTTCTCATCCGGCCGCCACTTGTCTGACCTATCCTTCCAGGATAGATTGACAGTGATCAATAATGCCCTTTCCCTCATTGAACCACCGTATTTGTTTATCCTGCCTGAACCACGTTAACTGTCTCTTGGCGTATCTCCTGGTATTTTTTTTTAAGAGTTCCTTTGCCTCTTCGATCCCATATGCGCCTTCCAGATATCCCCTAACCTCCCTGATGCCGAGGGCGCTTCCGGCCGTAAGGCTGAGATCCCTTTTTAAAAGGCCTTTGACCTCTTTTACAAGCCCCCTCCTGAACATAGCGTCTACCCTAATGTTTATCCGTTCATACAACTCTGCCCTTGGCAAAGCGATCGCGCATTTAATGAACTCGTATTTATCCTTCAGCCCCTTTGTGCGTTCCATGCTTTGGGTCTTTGTTGCCTTGGTCAAATGCAATATTTCCAAAGCGCGTATTATCCTCCTGGTATCATTCGGATGTATCTTCTTCGCGCTCTCGGCATCAACGGACCTTAACCTTCCGTGCAAGTAACCCGGGCCGTGAAGACCCCTCAACCTCTCGAGTTCCCGGCGGAACGCAATATCTTTTTTCGGCGACGGGAACAAACCATCGACAAGGGCCTTGGCGTACAATCCCGTACCGCCTGCCAAAATGGGGGCCTTTTCTCTTTTTATAATATCCCTTATTAATTGCCCGGCTGTCCTGACAAACTTGGCGGTATCAAACTCATCCTCCGGCGGCACACAGGATATATTATGGTGCCGCGCTCTATTAAGATCTTTTTGGGCCGGGATCTGTGAGACAATAGGCATACCCTCATATACCTGCATAGAATCACATGATATGATCTCACCGTTTATCGCGCGCGCGAGATCAATCGATACAGCGGTTTTCCCAGAGGCAGTCGGCCCTACTATTAATATGACTTTTGGTTTCATGTATGGTTAGACCGGGTATAGGACGGCAAATTGTGTTTTTATGTCTTCTCTTCGATTATCTCGCAAGTGTAACCTTTCCCGTTGAGGTCAACGGAAAGCCTTTTGGCGTTGCCAAGATACCGGAATTTTCCCGCCCTTACCCTATAAAACGTATTTCTCGCGCGCCTGACCTTGACGATAATAGCGTCAAACCCCTTCCTGATCAAAGACGACTTCAGTTGTTTCGCGTTACCATAATTGGCAAAGGCCCCTACCTGCACAATATAGTACACGCTGCCATAGTCTACATATTCCTTTTTCTCCGGTCTATAATCGACAGCCTCTTTTTCGTGCTGCCCTTTTATTTTTTTTGACGCCGCATCACGGAGTTTCTTTACCTTCCTTCTGGCCCTGCTTCTTTTATACTTTCTTAAGAACAGGTCGCATTCATACCTCGCTGTCTCATACTCACCCCGCAATATTGCCTCTTCAATTTCCTGCAGGGATATCTTCTCATTTTGGTTTAAGGCACCGGCATCGGCAATGACCAGAAACGCGGCTAATACTAATATAAAGAACCTGTGATTCATGCCCCTGCCTTTTCCTTATAGAATTCCTTTTGCGTATTGAGCAAGATATTATTCCTCTCTTTTTTTACCCGAATAGGCACATCATCCTTCAGTTCGGACGACCTAGCCGGCGGACGGGGTGAATACTTAAAGATGTAGGCGCCGTCAAACCTTATATCTTTCATGAGCTCGAGCGTATCTCGGAAATCCTTTTCGGTTTCTGACGGGTACCCTACAATAATATCTGTGGTGATCCTGCCTCCCGGCACCAGTTCCCTATACTTTTTTATCAGTCCCCTGTAGCCCTTGGCTGTATATCCCCGGTTCATCAACAACAATATTCTATCCGAACCTGACTGAAGTGGCAAGTGTAAATGTTTATCAACCTTAACAAGATCACGCATGGCCTTAAATAACCTGATCGATGCATCCTTTGGATGGCTTGTCAAGAAACTGATCTTGTCAATCGATCCGATATTATTTATTAGATCGAGCAACTTAACAAAATCACAATCTCTATCATTATACGAATTCACATTCTGTCCGAGCAGGGTCACATGTCTGATCCCCCGTTTCGCCAGGTCTTTTACTTCCTTAATAATATCTTTTGAGGAGCGGGATACCTCCTTACCTCTTACATAAGGTACGATGCAATAACTGCAGAAATTATCGCATCCATACATAATGTTTACGAAAGCATGTATCTTTGACCCCCTGTGCCCGGGATTGACATATTCAACACTTCTGGCGGTTCTTTCATTACGGACATTTACTATGTGTTTCTGGCCATTCCTTACCCGCGCTATAATATCAGGAACGCTGTAAAGATCAGCAGGCCCGCAAATGAAATCAAGTTTGGGAATGCTTTTGAATATCTCTTCTTTTTTATGTTGGGCCACACAACCAATGAGACCGGTAATCCTTCTGCCTCTGTTCCCCTTTTTACGGGCTAACGCGGCCAGGATGCTTATGGCGCGATGCTCGGCATGTTCCCTGACACTGCATGTGTTAAAAATGATCACATCCGCGTTCTCCGGTTCATCGGTAAACGCATACCCCGCCTCTTCAAGGAGCCCGCGCAGTATTTCAGAATCCCTCACGTTCATCTGACATCCAAACGTTCTCAAAAAAACTCTCATTCGATAACCTCCGGGTTTTTTGAGAACGTTTGGATGCCACGTCTGCGCCGCCCCGGATTAAATCTTTTGGGGTGAAAC
>Ga0272441_10005271_pt1 | contig 22657 bp, 17 predicted proteins | sample SSMProp6N_FD_193582 | JGI IMG/M metagenome (GOLD analysis project Ga0272441, IMG submission 193582) | Marine sediment archaeal communities from Little Sippewissett salt marsh, Falmouth, MA, United States - SSM-Prop-6N | ecosystem: Environmental > Aquatic > Marine > Wetlands > Sediment ... | reverse complement strand
TGAACGTTCGATGTTGGACGTTAATCTTTTATTCAATCAACCTTCAACCCTGAACCCGTGAACATAGAACCTTACTCAGAAGGAGAAAAGAAAATGAAACCCAGAAGATGGTTCACTCTGGCCATGGCCGGCCTGATGGCATTGGCGCTGGCCGCGCCCGTTCAGGCCAAGCAGCACAAGAGCTTTTTCGAGATGGCCGGCGCCGAAGCCAAATACACCCCGGGTGATTTCCGGCCGGCGCCGGAGACCATGCACACCCGTTTCGGAACCCTGGAGTTTCCCGGCGGCTACCCGACCGAAGCCACCGCACGCAAGGTCTACGACGAGCTCGACCTGCAGCGCGCCACCCAGCTTTACCTCGATATGTACCCGGCGCTGTCGGCGCACGGCCTGATGAAGGGATGGGTTCGAGATCTCGGCATGCGTGACAGCTCACACATCAGCGTGACCGCAAACCGCCTGGACTCGAGCGCCTTGGTCCTGACCGGGAATACCGAGAGTCTCTACGCCTTCGTCGTGTTCGATCTGAAGAAGGACGGCCCGACGGTCTTCGAGGTGCCCCCAGATGTCATGGGGCCGCTGGACGATCACAACTTCCTCTTCGTGGCCGACATCGGCCCGACCGGCAAAGACCGTGGCCAGGGTGGCAAGTACCTGCTGCTGCCGCCGGATTATGACGGCGACGTGCCCGACGGCTACTTTGTCGTCCGATCGCCGACCTACGCGAACTTCTCCTTCATCCGCGCCAACGCCGCCAAGGTCGGTTATGGTGATAAGGCCCTCGAGTTCTACCGCAAGCACGCCAAGGTCTATCCGCTGAAGACCGGACCACGCCCACCTGTTGTCAAGAACGTCACCGGTATTCCGTGGAATTCGCTCCCGCCCGAGGATGCCTCGGCTTTCGGGTGGATGCACGAAATCATCAGCTACGAGCCGGCCGAGGCCTTCGGCAAGGAGCTGCTGGGACGGCTGGCTTCACTGGGAATTGTGCAGGGCCAGCCGTTCAACCCGGATGCACGCATGCAGAAGATCTTCGAGCAGGCGGCACAAGAGGGTGTGGCCATGTCGCGTGTGATTGCGTTCGAGAGTCGACAGCCCGATGCAAGGGTCTACAAGGACCTGAGATGGGAGAGCCCGTTCATCGGCAACAGCTCGACCTTCGACCCGCAGGGTTACTTCAATCTCGAGGCACGCACGACCTTCCACTTTACCGCCGACGGCATCACGCCCGCCATGGCGATGCAGATGCCCGAAGGCAAGGGGTCGCGCTACCAGACGACCTACAAAGACGCCGCCGGCGACTATCTGGATGGCAGCAAGACCTATAAGTTGACGATGCCGCCGAACGTGCCGGTCGCGCTTTTCTGGTCTGTCACGCTGTATGACCCCTGGACGCGCTGCGAGCTACAAAGCCGCCCGTACCCGAGCATCTCGAGCCAGCGGACGCCGGCGCCCACCACCAACGCCGATGGCTCCATCGACATCTACTTTGCTGCCGAGAAACCAAAGAGTATCCCCGAGCAGAACTGGATCCCGACCCTACCGGACCGCGGTTTCTTCGCCTACATCCGCTACTACGGGCCGCTTAAACCGTTTAATGAGAAGACGTGGGTACCGAATGATGTGGAGTTGGTAAAGTAAAATGAGATTCAAATTTTGGAGAAGAAGAAATCCTTTGTTAACCATGAACCTGGAACCTTTATCCGGAGGAGCAGAAAATGAGGAATAAACCAATATTCATAACGGCCCTGGCAGTAGTGTTGACGGCTGGTTTGGCGGTATTCAGCTGGGCCGGACCGCCCAAATTGAAAATGACCACCCCGATTCCCGATTCGATCGCAACGCCTGACAGGGTGGAAACTTCCATCGGGACCTTCGAGTTCTTCGATGGCGTGCCCACCCAAAAGAGCACGGAAATGGCCTATGACTTCCTGGACAAGGTCAATGCCTACAAGGCGCTGCTCAGTACGATTCCCACTGTTTCCATCAATGAGCTGCGCCGGGGCCAGGCCTCCGTTGGCGCGAAGACCAGCAACCAGATCTGCATCTACGACACGTTAATGGACTCCAAGTCGCTGGTTCTGACCGGCAACACCTCCACCATGTATGCGTTGGGCTTCCTCGATCTGGAAAAGGATGGCCCCACGGTCATCGAATTACCGCCCGGTATGCTGGGCGTGCTCAACGACATGGGGTTCCTCCACATGACGGACCTCGGCGCGGCCGGGCCCGACAAGGGCAAGGGCGGCAAGTACCTGGTGCTGCCTCCAGGTTATGAAGGCGATGTCTCCGACGGTTATTTCGTCGTACGGTCCAAGACCTACAATGTCTGGAACTTCATGCGCGGCTACCTTGACAAGGGTGTGAAAGCGGCGTCGGTCAACATCCGGAACAATCTGAAGGTCTATCCGCTAAATCGCACAGCAAACCCGCCGGCAATGGAATTCATCAATGTCTCTGGCAAAGAAATGAACACCATTTTGCCAACGGACTACAGCTTTTTTGAACGCATCAACGAGGTGGTCCAAAAGGAACCCGAGGGATTCCTCGACTTGGAAGTCCTTGGCCTACTGCGGTCCATCGGCATCGTGAAGGGCAAGCCCTTCAATCCGGATGCCCGTATGAAGAAAATTCTCACCGATGCGGCGGCCATAGCTGAAGCCACGGCACGATCCATCACCTACTACCCGCGCGTGGCCGGCCAGTACGCCTGGGGTGACAAAGGAGGGACCTGGGTCGTGCCTTTTGCCGATCACGATTCCTCCTGGATTGAGAACAGCGCCCGCAAGATCGAAAACCAGATCTACTACCACTACAACTGCATCGTGGTAACCCCGGCCATGGCCGCGGCCCCGGGGCCGGGCAAGGGATCGGAGTACGTCTTCGCCTCGCTGGATTCGAAGAAAAGAATCCTGGAAGGTTCAAAAAGCTACAAGATGACGTTGCCACCGAATGTTCCGGTTGCGGACTTCTGGGCGATCACCCTGTATGACACGCAGACCCGCTCGCAATTGCAGACCGACCAGCAGTTTCCGACCCTGGACACCTATACCAAGGGACTGCAGAAGAATGAGGACGGTTCGTATGAAATTTACTTCGGGCCGAAGGCGCCCAAAGGCAAGGAAAGTAACTGGCTGCAGACCGTTCCGCAAAAAAGCTTTTTCGTTTGCCTGCGTATGTATGGACCGACCGAACCCTGGATCGATGGCAAATGGCGGCCAAGTGATGTGGAGTTGGTGAAGTAGCATTTCAGGTAATTAACCAACAACAGAAAAGGGCCTACGCTATTTAGGCGCAAAAACTAAGCCATGAAAAATAACGATTCAAGACAGCGCGATCGGATGTTCTTCAAACTATTTCTCAAATCTTCTCCCGACCAGGTGACCGACGCGGAAATGGCTTATTTCCGAGACCATCCGGAACTGATTGACGAGATTACCGCCCCGGTCAATGTCCATAAGCTGTTTCTCTGGGTCGGCGCCCTTCTCGGAACCCTGTTTGTCGCCGCGTCCAAAGCAATCAAGTTTGCCCAGCATACCTTTCTTTCCGAAGGCCTGCTCGAATTTACGGTTGATATTATTTTCGAGGTCGGGGTCGCGCTGATCGGTGCCGCTGTCACCGCATACATCCTGGGCATCCTTCTCAACCAGCAGCAGGATAACGCAGCCAACTGGCGGGCCGAGATCCGGCGCAAGATTGAGAACATGCAATCACACTAAAATGGAACAGCGGAATGAAAGCTACAACCGTCAGTAGCTCAAGGAAAGACGCTCTGAAAATTAGGGCAAAACTACGCAGGTGGGGCCCCCCATCAAGCCGGGCACACCGGATTCGTACGTGATAGAAAAGAAATAGGTGCATGGCTTGAAGGGCATGCTTTTTTTAGCAGGAACAAAGAACCCAGAAAGAACCATCAGTAGTTATTCTTCAACCATTAACCCATAGTATAAGGAGGAAATCATGAGCAAGTATATCGTAGTCGTTTTCGATGATGAGCAATCTGTCTACAAGGGAGCGCTGGCCCTTCAGGAGCTCGACAATGATGCCAACATTACCCTGTATGAAGGGGCGGTCGTGGCCAAAGACACAGAAGGTAAGGTCCGCGTGATCGACACGCAAGAAGAGGGACCGATCGGTGCCCTGGCCGGCATGCTACTAGGCAGCCTGATCGGCGTGATTGGCGGTCCGGTCGGCATGGCCGTGGGTGCGGCCTCCGGTTCCATGGCCGGTTTGATGGGCGATGCGGTCCGCACTGGTGTCAATGACGACTTCCTGGTGGATGTGATGGAAACCCTCACACCGGGCAAGTTTGCCCTGGTCGCGGAAATCGCCGAGAGTTGGACCATCCCCTTAGATTCCCGAATGGAAGCCCTCGGCGGAACGGTATTCCGAACCTGGCGGATCGACGTGGAGGATAAACAGATCGAACGCGACATTCAGGCCAACCGGCGCGAACACCAGGAACTGAAAGAAGAGTGGAATCAGGCGGTAGGCGATGCCAAGGAGAAGTTGAAAGCCAAGATCCAGGCCACGGAGGCCAAACTTCAGGCTTTGGATGAACGCATCGAGAAGAAAGCGGAAACGATGATGAAGGAATCCGATGCCAAGGTTGAGAAGCTGAACCAGCAGATTGCCAAAGCCGAAGGAGAATTTAAAAACAAACTCGAAAAGGCCCGTGACGAGGTCAAGGCGGATTTCTCGCGGCGCAGTGAAAAGCTCAAACAGGCTGGTCGCCTGGCCGCCGAAGCGTTGAAATAAGATCACACTGCCAGATCCATGATGCGATTGCTAAGGAGGATATCGTGAGTAACCTGATAAGTATCCGTTTCGAAGACGTGCATACGGCGTTCGCCATTCGGGCCGAACTCGTCAAAATTAAAACAAAACAACTCATCACAACAACCATAGGCGTGCTTATGGCGATCTGCCTGGTCGCCCCCGCCTGGGCGCAGCAAAAACTCCCTACTCAGCAGAGTGAAAAGGAGTTCCAAAGCCTGATGCCGATCACCGGCACGGTCAAGACCATGGCCGGCGACTTCAAGCTCGACCACAGTTTCCCTGCACCGGGCGAGGCGGAGAAGATCTACGACGTGATGGACCACCAGCGGGCCAGCCAGCTCTACCTCTGGGGTCTGCCGATCGTGGGCATGACGCGCTGGCACCTGGGCTACGTCGCGAACTACCCGGACTACGACTACAACAAGATCGTCGCGGTCAAGACCTTCAATGAGCGACGCGGCGTGCTGACCGCCAACGAGACCACCGATTACTTCTGGGGTTTCGGCAACACCCGAAAAAGCGCGGTGATCCTGGAGATTCCGCCCGGGCTGGCCGTGGGCATGATCTGCGATATGTGGGAGCAGAGTCCGGGCGACTACGGCGTCTTCGGTCCCAACGACGGCAAAGGCGACCTTGTGGCGGTCGTGGGGCCCAATACCCCCGCGGACATGGTGCCGGAGCGCAACGACGACTTGCGGATCATGGAGATTGGCACCGACCAGTGCTACTGGCTCTTTCGATTGATCGGCACAACAGACGAAGTCAACGCGTTTACCAGAAAACTGAAGATCTACAACTACGGGGACGAACCGAAACCGGTTGGCATCGTTGCGGGAAGGGACAAGTTCACAGCCGAGTACCAGCCGCGCGGCCTGGCCTACTGGGAGATGCTCCACACGGCCATCAACATGGAGGTGGTCCAAGATCGCGACCGCTTTTTCATGTACTGGCTGCGCCAGCTCGGCATCGAGAAGGACAAGCCGTTCAATCCGACTGAGCGCCAGAAGAAGATCCTCATCGACGGCGCCGAGGCCGGAGAGCTGATGGCCAAAGCCCTGGTATACAACGAGCGCATGGATGGCGTCCTGCGCCAGAACAACTGGCGCATGATCCTCGGTGGCACCTGGGGCGACGGGAACAAGTACACCAACCGGATGAAGTACTGGGATGCTATCGACCCCCGTTCCCGCTACACCTATGAGGCCATCACCACCTCTCCGGCCATGACCATGCCCAAGCCGGGCAAGGCCCAGCTCTACATCGGCAAGTTCGAGGACGAAGACGGCCAACGCCTGAAGGGCGGAAACAACTATGTGATCCGCATCGAGAAGGATGTGCCCGCGAACCTGTTCTGGTCGATCGTCATCTACGACGCGGACACCCGCTGCATCATTGATAACCGCAGCGGCGCCGCCGGGGGCAAGGCCACCGTGGGCAGCAAGACCAAGGGCGTTCGAAAGAACGCCGATGGTTCCTACTACGCGCTGCTGGGACCGGATGCACCGCCCAAAGGCTGGGAGGCCAACCACGTGCAGACCCTGCCCGGCCGCGGCTGGTTCCCCTACATGCGGATGTACGGGGCTGAAGAATCGGCCTTCAACGATCAGTATAAATTCCCGACCGTCAACAAGGTCAAGAACTTCTCGGAATACATCAAATAGACCTTTCGGGGGCGGGCGCCATGCGCCCGCCCCCGATATTTCGCTGACGAACGCCGGTTCGTAAGCCCATAGGCACAGCGACACAGACCGGGAGGTAAAACATCATGAAAATGAAATCACTCACAATCCTCGCGTTGTTCGTTCTGGTCGCTGCCCTGACGGCGACTACCGCCGCGGCGCAGGACAAACCCAACGTGGTCATCATGCTCGTCGACAACATGGGCTACGGAGACCTCGGCGCCTACGGCAGCGGCGGCGCGATGCGGGGTATGCCGACGCCGCGGATCGATCAACTGGCCAGCGAAGGCCTGATGCTGACCCAGTTCTTTGTGGAACCTGGCTGTACACCAACACGAGCTGCACTGATGACCGGTCGCTACTCTTCTCGTTCCGGACTGAACAGTATTATCGTTGCAGGTACACCGCTCACCCTTCAGGGCGACGAGGTAACGATCGCCGAGCTCTTCAAGTCGCAAGGCTATGCCACGGGCATCGTTGGTAAGTGGCACATCGGTGGCGAAAAGCAGAGCCTGCCGATCAACCAGGGTTTCGACGAGTACCACGTCGGCATCCTCGAAACCACGGACGGCACCCTGTATCCCAGATCGATGCGTCGCAGTGGTATGCCGGAATCGGCTATCCAGGCCAAGCAGCCCTGGATATGGGAATCGGTTCCGGGAAGCGACGAGCTGAAGAAGGTTCGGCCCTACGATCTGGACTACAGAGTCAAGATTGAGTCTGACATCGCACAGAACTCGGTGGATTACATCAAGCGCCAGGCCGCATCCGACAAACCGTTTTTCCTATATGTCGGTTGGTCACAGGTTCACTATCCGGCATGGCCTCATCCCGATTTCGCGGGAAAATCAGGGGCCGGTCCCTTTGGCGATTCCGTAATGGAGCTGGACCATCGCACCGGTCAGGTGCTCGACGCCATCAAAGACGCCGGCATTGAAGACAACACCATTGTTATCTGGCTCTCCGACAACGGGCCAGCTCAAACACAGGCTCCGGATGCCGATTTCATGGGCAGCTCGCCCGGCCCGTTCCGCGGCGAAGTGGGCGATGCTCTGGAGGGTTCCCTTCGCGTTCCCGGCATGATCAAGTGGCCCGGTCACATCCCGGCGCGCAAGAGCAATGGGATGGTGTCCATCCACGACTTTCTTCCGACGCTGGCCAACATCATCGGAGCAGAGGTGCCCAACGATCGGCCCATCGACGGTTTCGATCAGAGTGATTTCTTCCTGGGCAAGAGCGACAAGTCGGCCCGCGAAAGCCTCATCACCTTCATCGAGGGTGAGATTGCGGCGGTACGCTTCAGAGAGTGGCGGATCTATCCACAGCAGTTCATTTCTTCATCCGGTGGTACCACGACACTCATGGGCCTCGGCGCCCATCGCGTCGGCGGATCCGGTTTCCCGGCTATCTTCAATATCGAGCGCGACCCACGCGAGCAATGGAACGTGATGGCCGTCGAGGGTTGGGTCCTCGGAGAGTACCTGCGGTTGACGGGTGAATACCAGGCGACGCTGAAGAAATATCCGAATCCTCCGGGATTCAGCATGACCAAGTTCAAGTAGTAGGTGCCGGTTCATGGTCTACGGTTCAAAGGTTTAGAAGTTGGAAGGTTCAAGAAAAAAATCCCCCCCTTTTTCACTCCATTTCGGGGGTTTCACCTTTAGGCAACCGCATCTACTATACATGATAAATGAATCTGCGCCATCAGATGTTTTCCTTCAACCCTGAACCTCAACTTACGAAAGGATAAAAAGAATGAAAACAAAACGGAAGCTAACTGCATTCACCCTGGCGCTGTTGATGCTGACCGGTCTTTCGACCACCGTGTCGGCTCAGGAGCTGGACCGAACCGTTCTCCCGATCAACCCGCCGTATCGCGAGCCAATCACGGTGTTCGACGCCCGGGACGCCGAGAAGCCCCCGAGGTTCGAGGTCACGCCTCCGGAGGGAGCCCCGAATGTCGTCATCGTGCTGATCGATGACATCGGCTTCGGCGCCGTCACCAGCTTCGGCGGCGGCATCCACACGCCGACCTTCGATCGGCTGGCCGACGAAGGGCTGCGCTTCAACCATTTCCACACCACGGCACTCTGCTCGCCGACGCGCGCGTCGCTGCTGTCCGGGCGGAACCACCACCAGGTCAACGTCGGCAGCGTGATGGAGATCGCCACCGGCTTCCCCGGCAACCAGGGCGAACGCTCCACCCGAGGCCAGTACTTCGCCGAGACCCTGCGCCTCAACGGCTACAGCACGGCGGCGTTCGGCAAGTGGCACGAGACCCCGACCTGGGAGACCTCCGTGTCCGGCCCCTACGATCGCTGGCCGACGAACTCGGGCTTCGACAAGTTCTACGGCTTCATCGGTGGCGAGACCAACCAGTGGGACCCGGTCATCTTCGACGGCGTGACCAAGGTCCAGAAGAAGGACGACCCCGACTATCACTTCACCACGGACATGACCAATGAGGCCATCGCGTGGATGAAGTTCCAGCAGGCGATGACGCCGGACAAGCCGTTCTTCGTCTACTTCGCGCCTGGTGCGGTGCACGCCCCGCACCACGCCCCTAAGGAGTTCATCGAGAAGTACAAGGGCAAGTTCGACGGCGGCTGGTTGAAGTACCGCGAGGAGACCTTCGCCCGCCAGAAAAAGATGGGCATCATCCCCAAGAACACCAAGCTGGCGCCCATGCCCGACGACATCGAGGACTGGGAGAAGCTCAGCGACAACGAGAAGGCGCTCTACGCCCTGCAGATGGAAGCCTTTGCCGGCTTCATGGAGCACACGGACGTCGAGATCGGCCGGCTGGTGGGCGCCATCGACGATATCGGCGTTTTGGACAACACCCTGTTCATCTACATCATGGGTGACAACGGTTCGAGCGGTGAAGGCGGCCTGACCGGCACCTACAACGAGCTGGTGCACCTCAACGGCATCTTCGACGCCGAGACCACCGAGAGCATGTTGGAGCGCGCGGATGATTGGGGCGGCCCCAACTCCTTCCCGCACTTCTCCTCGGCCTGGGCGGTCGCCACCGACGCGCCGTTCACCTGGACCAAGCAGATGGCCGGGGACTACGGCGGCACCCGCAACCCGATGGTCATGCACTGGCCGGCGGGCATCAAGGCCAAGGGTGAGATCCGCACGCAGTGGCATCACGTCAATGACGTGGCCGCCACCGTGCTCGAGGCGGCCAAGCTCCCGCAGCCCATAATGGTGAACGGCGTCCCGCAGATGCCGTTGGCCGGCAAGAGCATGCTCTACGCAGCGCGTGACGCCAACGCCATCAACCGTCGGCACACCCAGTACTTCGAGATCTTTTCCAACCGCGCGATCTATCACGATGGCTGGTACGCTCGTGTGGTGCACCGCGTCCCGTGGGAGAACCTGCCAATCAACAAGCTTCAGGAAGACGTTTGGGAGCTCTACCATGCGAAGGAGGACTTCAGCCTCACGACTGACTTGGCGAGCAAGTATCCGCGACGGCTCGCCGCGATGAAGGATCTGTTCGAGCGGGAAGCCATCGCCAACAGCGTCTATCCCTTGGACGACCGCGCGTACGAGCGCTTCAACGCCGCCATCGCCGGACGGCCTGACCTGATGGGCGACCGGACCAGCCTGACCCTCGCCCAGGGCATGACCGGCATCCTGGAGAACACCTTCATCAACGAGAAGAACACCTCCAAGACGGTCACTGCCAAGGTCCAACTCCAGGGCAACGACCGGGGCGTCATCCTCTGTCAGGGAGGCAAGTTCGGCGGCTGGGCTCTGTACATGGATCAGGGCAAGCCGGCCTACACCTACAACTGGTTCGGCCTGCATAGCTACACAGTGGCCGCCACAGAGGCCATCAGTGGCAACGAGGCGGAGATCAAGTTACAGTTCGACTACGACGAGGCCGGCGAAGGCCGCGGCAAGGGCGGCAAGGCGACCCTTTACGTGAACGGCAAGCAGGTCGCCGCGGGCCACATCGAGAAGACCCAGCCCGCGCTCTACTCCGCGGACGAGACTGCGGATGTCGGCATCGACGAGGCGACGCCGGTCGCCAACAAGGTCTTCAAGGACGCCGAGGACTCCAAGTTCACCGGAGTCGTGACCGAGGTTACGATTAGCATCCCCGCCAGGAAGTAAGTGTGAGCGGAAAGTAACACCTGGCCGATCCCCCGCCGGGCCACACCGGCCGTCGGGGGATCGGCAAGAGAACACTGACCCACCTTTGTCGGTAAAGACGATGCTACACAGGTAGCTGACAAAGTGTTCAAAGATATTGAGGACTCGGAATTCACAAGACACGTAAACCACGTCACCATCAGCATAGCTGAAAAATAGCAATTGAACAAAAATCACAATACTGGATCCAAACCATCCCGAGCAAGAGCTGGTTCATCATGCTGCGGCTCTATATCCCGCTCGAGCCCTGGCTCGACCCGACCTGGCGGCCGAGTGAGATCGAGCGGGTCGAATAGAAATAGAGAGAGGGGTGGGGATTCGCCACTGCGTAGAAACGAGTGAGTCGAGAATTGAATACGGAGAATATGAAATGAAAGCACACGTATGGTTAGTGATCGTACTGGCCGGACTCTTCGTTGCGGGTGTGACCATCTCGGCTGCACAGCAAAAAGGTCAAACAGGCGAAACGAGAAATCTGTTCAAGACCGCGGGTGCCAAGCAGACCAACAAGGACTTCAAGCCGGCGCCCTCCAAGATCGAGACGAACTTCGGCACGCTGGAATTCACCGGCGGCGGGTTTCCGACCGATGCAACGGTGCAGAAGATTTATGACGAGATGGACCTGCAGCGCGCCACGCAGGCCTATATGGACTTTTACCCGGCGCTGTCCGTGTATGCGATCGTCAAATCCCAGATCCGGGATTTCAAGTTCGAGAGCTCATCGGATATTGCGGTGGCGGCCGGTCCGGGCTGGAAACCCAGTGAGCCGTTCCTGACGGGGAACAACAGCACGGTATACGCCATCGCCTCCCTCGACCTGAAAGTCGACGGGCCTACGGTGGTTGACATCCCTCCGGGCATGTATGGCACCGCCAATGACGCCCTCTTCAAGTTCCTGGTGGACTTCGGGTTCGTCGGTCCCGACAAGGGCAAGGGCGGCAAGTACGTCTTCATTCCTCCGGGATATGAGGGCAAGGATCCCGAAGGGTACTTCGCGATCCATTCTCCTAGCTATCGGATATGGGTCATGATGCGTGGCTTCGGCGAGGTCGGTCTGGGTGAGCAGGCGGTTGCCTGGTTCAAGCAGCATTTGAAGGTATATCCGCTGGCCACCGGGGTGCGGCAGGGCAAGTTTGCCAACACCACCGGCATGGGGATCAACCCGCTACCGCCGGAAGATGGTTCAGCTTTTGAAATGCTCAACGAGATCATTCAATACGAACCATCCGAGCTGTTCGACAAGGAGCAGCTGGGCCGTCTGGCCTCGCTGGGCATCGAGAAAGGCAAGCTCTTCAGCCCGGATAAGCGCATGACGCGCATTCTCGATCATGGGGCTAAACAGGGGGTCGCCATGTCCCGTGCCATCGTCTACGCCTGCAGGGATTCAGAGATCCTCTACTGGCCCGACCGGCAGTGGGAAAAGATGTTCGTGCGCAACACGGAATTTTTGCGAAACGGCTACAACGACATTGATGCCCGGACCCTGTGGCATTACCAGGCCATCGTGGTCTCACCGAATCTAATCTCTACCACCCCGGGGGCGGGAACCGCTTATCTGACCAGCTTCAGGGATAAGAGCGGCGCATATCTGGACGGTGCCAGGAACTATCGCCTGCACGTGCCGGCCAACCCCCCGGTCAAACGCTTCTGGGCTGTTACGGCCTACGATCCGGCTACCCGCGGCTTGCTGGATGCCGGCGGAAATACGAACAAATCGGTCGGTAGTCTCGATAATCCACAAGCGAATGCCGATGGCTCGGTGGATGTTTTCTTCGGTCCGAAGGCACCAAAAGGCAAGGAAAAGAACTGGGTGCCCACAAATCCAGACAAAGGCTTCTTCGTGGTGTTCAGATTCTACGGCCCGCTGGAGGGCTATATCGAGAAGACCTGGGTGCTCAATGACTTTGAGTTGGTGGAATAATAATGGGTTTAATTGCTGATAGGGACATATATCTATAATAACAACACGGACGACCGAGTACTGAGCCTGGAACACCAAACGGAGAAAGGACGCCACCAGAGACACCGATGAAAACGCGTCTGGGCCATATTTATCTTTTCTACCGTCGCGTCTTGGAAGAGTCGATCGCCAAGTTCTTCAGAGAGGATGTGCTGACCCAATCGGCGGCCCTGTCTTTTTATATGATTTTTTCGTTGCCGTCCATTTTGCTCATCATTCTCTGGACCGCAGCGCGCTTTTACAGGGAGGTTGCCGTACGGGAGGCACTCTTTACCGAGATCGGTGATCTGGTAGGACATGAGGGGGCGCAACAACTGATGGCCACTGCCGAGGGCCTCGATATTCAGGAACCCACCTGGTGGGCTACCGCTGTAGGGGTCGGGGTGCTCATCTTTACGGCCACCACTGTTTTGGTCACTATGCAAAATGTACTGAATCGCATCTTTGAAGTTAAACCCGCTGAGGCGGAGGGGCTTGAACTCTGGGAAATATTGCGTGACCGGCTTATTTCTTTCACTATGCTCGCTACAATGACCTTTATCCTGCTTGTTTCACTGGTGGTGGATACACTGATCACGGCGTTGGGAAAATTTGTGACCGAATGGATCGGAAGTGTCGCGACCTATGTCGTGGCTTTTGATTCCATTCTTTTGGACTTGGCGGGTACGACTGTATTGTTCGCGATGTTTTTTAGATATCTACCGGATGTCAAATTGACATGGAGAGATACCTGGCTCGGCGCAGTCGTGACGACGGTGTTGTTCACTGCGGGAAAGTACTTGATTGGATTCTTCATTGGAAATAGCTCGGCCGCCAACCTTTACGAAGCTGCCGGCAGCCTCCTGGTGCTGATGCTCTGGGTATATTACGCTTCGGCCATTTTTCTCTTTGGGGCCACTTTCACGTTCGTTCGGGCCAAACTGTTACACGTTCAGACAACTGGGATGGAAGTCGCTTAAATTATGACTACTAACAAGAGCCCATTCACGGTGAATTAGGCGTCGAAGGGGGTTAATCGCATTATGAGAATTCTTTTCTCTGGACAATGACCTACAAGGTTTGTATTGAAGCGGGATAGATGTAAGCCGCAGTTGGAATGCTGCGGAAAATTTAACCATAGGTGCACCCACCGGAAGAAGTCCGATGAGGGATGGGCACCAACAAAGAAAGGAGACCAACCATGACAGTTAAAAAAGATGAATTTTTAGCGCAACTGAAAAAACAGTATGACGAGTTAAACTACCGCTGGAGTCGCGAGCGCGACAAGTTCGAGGCCGACCTTCAGCATGAAAGCGCCGATGTCAGAAAAGAATATGAAGCCAAGCGCGAGGAGTACCGCAAGTATCGAAAAGAGTTGCAAGAAAAGATCGTCGATCTTGATGTTGCCAGTGATAACGCCTGGGAGGATTTGAAAAACGGGGCGGAAAATTCATGGAAAGCGCTGAGTCAGGCATTCGACAAGGCCGCTTCGCATTTTAAGAAGTAGATATCAGGATAAAGATGGTTCAGTGATCTAAAGTTCTGGGTTCAGAGGTTCGAGGAATAACCAAATCGATTTTGATCCATCGACCTTGAGCCCAGAACACTGAACCAGGAAACGATCCTTTTCCTGAAACCCTTGAACCTTGTTTCCATCCGTCATTTTGAGGAGCGCAACAATGAATACGACAATCAACCCCAAAGAGAGATTTCGAAAAGGATTCGTGCTGGTGATGACGCTCGCCTATGTGATCGTGTTTCTGGCGATCATCGACGGCTTTATCGAGGCGCTGCTTCTGGCCGCGGTGTTCAGCGGTATCGTTTACCCGGTTTACTGCTGGCTTCAACGGAAGTTAGGGGGGCGCAATACCATGGCCTCACTGATGACCCTGGTGATCTCGTTGGTTGCGATCCTCGTGCCCTTGATGTTCCTGCTCGGCCTCGTCGCCGAACAGGCCATCGAAGTGGTTGACGCGGTCAAGCCAATGATCGAGCAAAGCCTTGACGATCCGGCCTTAAATGAAGGTGAACTGCCGAGTTGGATCCCGTTTGCAGACAAACTCCAGCCTTACCGCGACGACATCACAGCCAAGCTTGCCGAGCTGGCCGGCAAGACCGGCGTATACCTGGCGGCGAGCCTGGCCAGGCTCTCGCAGGGCACGTTCGCTTTCTTTTTGAACCTGTTCGTTATGCTTTACGCAATGTTTTTTTTTCTAATCCACGGTCCGTCGTTGATCCGACAGATCTTGGCCTATGTGCCGTTGTCGCACGATGACAATGAGAAAATGATCGAGGTCGGCCTGTCGGTCAGCCGCGCGACGGTAAAAGGTACGTTGATCATCGGCATAATCCAGGGAGCGGTCGGCGGATTGGGCTTCGCCGTGGCTGGAATCGAAGCTGCCGTGTTCTGGGGTGCGGTCATGGCCGTGTTATCGATTCTCCCCGGTATCGGGGCCACATTGGTCTGGGCCCCTGCCGTAGTTTACTTGCTGATGTCCGGTAAGACGCTCACCGGTCTCGGTTTACTGGTGTGGTCAGCCGGGGTCGTGGGGACCATTGACAACTTCCTCAGACCCATACTCGTTGGTCGGGATACACAAATGCCGGACCTGCTGATCCTGCTCAGCACGCTCGGCGGTCTGGCGCTTTTTGGTGCATCCGGCCTGGTTCTCGGACCGATCGCCGCCGCGCTTTTTATGACTGTTTTAGCCATCTACAGTCGCGTGTTTGCCGATTGGCTGAACCCGGACGACCAGCAGGTTGAAGCACCTCCCTCTAATTAACGAGCAGGGATAAATCAACAGACGATGATAAAAGGAGTAGGATCCGATGACCCATTCAAAGCGTGATGTTGAAGAGCTTAAGCGCATGCAAAGCGATGCAGCCAAACTGAGGGCCGAGAGCAAACGACGCCCCTCGGCCGAAGAACCTGGCGCTGAGCCCCTATCAGGATCAGAGGAAAATCAAAACACCACTGAGACGCAGGCGGAACAGGAATCGGCCGGTGAAGCGAAAGTGCTCGAATCGGAAACGGACGTTCAGCATTTCGCCGACCAGTTGGCAAGTGCCGTGAAACAGCTTGAGGATACGACACGGGAGTCTCCGGCGCTGGCCTTGCTAGCCGCATTCACCACCGGCGTTGTCGTTGGCCATCTGTTTTCGCGAAGATAAGGAGGTGTGATGGAACATCTAATACGAAGCCTCAGGGTTCTCTGGCGCTCGGAGCGTATCCTGGCGGAATACCAGCTCAAGCAGGGAACACAGCGGATCCAGTTAAACGCGCTGGCAGGGCTCGTGGCCGTATTCGGCCTGGTCATGCTCAGCATTGCCGCCTTCTTTGCACTGGCCCCTTATTGGGGCCACGCGCTGGCGGCGTTGACGGTCTCTGGCGCCGATTTTCTGCTGGCCGTGGTGTTGATCGTTTATGCCCGGTCGCTGCGACCCACCCCGGAGGTCGAGATGGTCCAGAATGTGCGCAACATGGCCCTTAGCGATGTTGAAGAGGAAATCGCCCTGGTCGATGCGGAGTTGGTTTCCTTGAAGGACGGCATTTACAAGTTCATGAGCCACCCGGTTGAATCGCTGATTCCCGGCGCGATCGGCCCGCTGCTGAACGCGGTCGTCAAGGGTATCGGATCGGCGAAAAAATAGAAACAACCTCAATATTGTTTTGGGGCCCGAATCCTCTGGGTGAGGCGGCTTATCGTCGCATGGATGATCGGTGGAATGACTTTAAAAAGAAAGACGTTGGTTTTCGATAGGGAGGTTCTGAGGGATTCCATCGCCAAGTTTTTTGGTGAGGATATGCCGGCGCATGCGGCGGCGCTCTCTTATTACATGGTTTTTTCTCTGCCGTCCATGCTGTTCATTGTTTTCTGGACCACGGCAAAATTCTACAAGGAGGATGCCGTTCGCGACGCGATCTCCTCGCAGATCGGCAGTCTGGTGGGTGAGGAAGGGGCTCGGCAGATAATGGCCACTCTCGGAAAGTTAAACTTCCAGGAACGCTCTTCTTAGGGTTCACGCAAAAATAAGTTCACAATTTTGGGTGTTGAGGCGCCCGCCTGACAAGGCGCGAAAACGCAGGAATATCTGGATATTCCGAGTTTTCGCAACGCGGCCAGACGGGATGCATCGGCGTCCAAAATGTGAAGTTATTTTTGAGTGAGCCCTTAGGTCACTGCCGTGGGATTAGGGATGTTACTCTTTTTTGCCACCACCGTATTCGATGCCATGCGAACGGCATTGAACCGACTCAGACAGGTGAAAACGGCCGGCTCTTTCGGCATCGATATCTGAAAGTTGGAGCGTATTCGGTTCATCGCCTTCGCCATGCTGGCCAGTATCTCCTTTATCTTGCTGGTGTCGCTGGTGATGAACGCCATCATTACCGAGATCGGCGGAATCGAGGCGGATCTGAACGATCTCGATGGGCAACTGGAACGACTAAAGCGCACGAAAGGGTTTAAATACAAAAAGCTTGTAGAGATCCGGCAGGCCGTCGATAATCAAAATGATACATACGAGGCATTCAACACGCCCTTAAATAGTTCCATTCGCCAGCTGGGTGGGTGGCGCAACCAATGGCTGGCGGAGAAAAAACAGTGGAATGCATGGCAGTCTTCCCTACAAGAAGAGGAAGAATTCGATGAACTTGAACGAACGTTCAGAAAGGCCAATGACACCATCGGTTCGGCAATAGACCTTGTTCTTTCGAGGCTAGAAGCGATGCTGATGGTGCAAGAAAGAGCCGGCAGTCTCCAAGAGAGGCTCAGCGCGCTTTCCGTTGAATTGGACGCTCTGATTCAGGCTGAAAAGCGCAGCACCCTGCTCGACGAATCTCCGCCATTGCTGTCGATGCGATTCTTTTCTCAATTCACAAGCGGCGAGTTAAGGTCCGCGGTGATAAATGGCCTGAAAGAGATCTCATGGCTGGACAGACGAACCTTTGCCCAACAGGGGTGGATCGTTCTCTTCGAGGGGTTTATTTCTCTTTTACTGATCATCACCATCTATCGAAACCGGGTGGTATTAAACGAATCTGATCGCTGGCGGTTTCTGGCTGCCCGGCCTTTCTCCGCCGGCTTGTTTTTAGGCTACATGTCGATGTCACTCATTTGGGAATATCAGGCGATACCCGGTTTGTGGAAACTGGTCGATACGATGATTGCCGGAATTTCATTTGCCCGTTTAACGGGGGGCCTGATCGAGGCGCCCTGGAAAAGGCATTTCATCAATGGACTCATTACAATATTGATCATCACTCGACTGATGGAAGTGCTCGGTCTTCCACTTCCCATTTTCCGGCTATACACATTTCTAGCTTCCGCGGTGGGTCTTTTTTTCTGCTTGCGCATGTCGAAAGAAAGCACGCTTTCGGCAAAATCAGTTATTTATAACTGGTCGCTACGTATGGGCGCACTTTTTTTTACGGTCATCATCATCGCCGAGCTTTGGGGGCTAAGGCCCTTGGCGTCTCAGTTGTTCGTGTCTCTGGTCCATTCTGTTGCCATTATTCTCGTCTTTACCCTGTTCATGTACATGATTCGCGGGGGACTGGAATGGCTGTTCAAAAGCTCGCCGCATAAGCGGTCGGCCCTACTGCAGAGCGACGACACCGATGCGATTATCAACCGGTTGTCGCACTTCATTGACATGGTTATCTGCGGTTTGGTTTTATTGCCCGCGATTCTCATGTTCTGGGGCATTTATGATAGTCTTGAAGGCGCGACGAGAGGCTTATTGGCCCTGGGGTTCACCCTGGGATCTCAACGGATTACTGTCGGCTTGCTGATTGGCGTTGGCGGCATTGTTTATGGCTCGTTTCTTATATCGTGGATTATTCAAAAACTGCTCGTCGATGAAGTGCTCTTCAAGCGTCGGGTAGAAATGGGGATAAGACATTCAATCGCACGGCTGGCTCACTATGCCGTCATGCTCTTCGGCTTTTTGCTTGCCCTGTCGACTCTTGGCTTCGAAATCTCCAAAATCACCATCATGCTCAGTGCCCTGGGTGTCGGTATCGGTTTTGGTTTGCAAAGCATTGTGAACAATTTCGCCAGCGGACTGATTCTGCTATTTGAACAGCCTGTCCGGGTGGGCGATACGATCGAAATCAACGGTCAATGGGCTGAAATCAAAAGGATCGGTATTCGAGCGACGACGGTACAAACTTTCGACCGGGCCGACTTGATCATCCCCAATGGCGATTTGATCTCCAATCAGGTAACCAACTGGACCCTTCGAAATCGCATGGCGCGGCTCATTATTCCGGTCGGTGTCGCCTATGGTTCAAACATTTCCCTGGTGATGGAAACCCTCATGAAATGCGCCAAGTCCAATCCGAATGTGGCCAATCACCCGCCGCCGAAGGTACTGATGCTGAGCTTTGGCGAGAGCACTCTCGATTTTGAACTACGCGTCATTGTGAGAGATTTCGATATCAGAATCGATGTCAAAAGTGAACTTCACCAAGAGATCGACCGGCGTTTTCAAGAAGCAAATATCACCATTGCCTTCCCCCAAAGGGATTTGCATCTGCATGGTATTGAAGAGGCTGTCAATTTGAAATCTTTGGAAAGGAATAACCGTGAAAGGCTCAGCTAGAAGCAGCATCTTTATCACAGTCAGTTTGCTTTTGTTCGTGTGTTCAGCTGTCAATGTTTCTGCTGCAGAATCCACCACGGATGAGGAATGGAAATTCGGTGCCGAGCTCTACTTCTGGGGCGCTTCGATTGGTGGAAAATCGGCCTCCGACAGCGACATCGACGTCGATGTCGGCGATATTCTCGACAGCGTGGAACTCGCTTTCATGGGAACGGCCGTGATGAGCAAGGGCAAGTGGTCGCTGGCGGCGGATGTGATCTATCTGAACGCAGAGGATGGTGACACCATCGCTCCCGGACTGAACGCCAACGTGGAACTGACCAATTGGGTCATAACGCCGTTGGTTGGCTACAACATCGTTGACACGGGAAGGAGCCGCCTCGATATCCTGGGGGGGGCGCGCTATCTCTACATCAAGGCTGATTTAAAATTGGATGCTTTGGGTCTGCGGGCCGATGATTCCGGATCGAACTGGGACGCTGTTATTGGTGCCAGGGGTGCCGTGGACCTGACGGAAAAGTGGTACCTGTTCGGCTATCTGGATATCGGCACCGGGGATTCGGATGTGACCTGGCAGGGCCTCGGGGGTGTGGGCTATCGGTTCAAGTGGTTCGACCTGGTGGCAGCGTATCGCTACCTGCGCTGGAACTTCAGCGATAACAAGGCTCTGGACAATTTATACCTCTACGGCCCTGCTGCCGGCATCAGGTTCCGGTTCTGAGGGTGAAGCTGTATAAATCGCCTTGAAGTATATGGTCTGAAGAGGCGACTAAGGATTTTTTTCCGTGCAGAAGTCGGTTATGATTTTGAGTTATGTTCCCGGTGGTCACTATCGCCGGAGTTCAATGTCGCCTTGGTTAACGGCGGTGACACCAAGCTGATTTGTGGCTTAACGATTGTATAATCGTTTTAAAATGATATCCTTCAGATGAGGCGAAACACATTTGTGACTGTAAGTGGAATTTAAACCAGACTGTCGATTCGATGACTATGTATGGTCCAAAAAAAGAGGCCTTGTGTATAAATTTTTACGGCAAAAGGCACCATTTTAGGAGCAATTGTGAATGGTGTCGAGAAAGTGCTACAGCTGGGGCCATTATTGTCGCTTTGCGCGGCAAATTGCAGCAGCGGAAATGTTTGGAGTGAGAAGATCTTCATATGGAAAGTCTGCAACAAACCACCGGTAGAAAGCGAATATCATCCAGCAGGATGGGTATGATGGACGGCCATTGGATTATTGGTGTCGTCATTCCAGAAACGCCAACTTTTCCGCGCGGGCGACTTTCTGACCAATATTCCAATGGATGTCCCGCAAGTATCTCTTATTGAATCAACCGATGAGTCGTCAAAAGAATCACCCATTCAAGGATCAGCCATGCAGGAATCATCTGATTAACAGTATACAAGATATCCGCCAAATAAATCGATTAATGAACACTTTTACATATCTTGCTGAATTTTAAATGACAACCATTCACAAGTCAGGTGATAACCTTGATATGAGTTGACTTCCAAATTGAGCTAAAAACTTTTTATACGGGTAAAAAGGGGCGCACATCATGAAAACGTTATTACATAAATTCGCCTTAATTTCATTCGGTATGATGCCTCTGCTGTGGGGATGCAGTGCGGGGCCGCGTCAGATGATGCCCACGCCCAACGTTTACCTAAACAAAGCGCATGATCCATATCATGATCTCCACCCCGATCTAAAAAGCACTGAAGTCCGGCTTTTCTTCATCACCGACCGGGCACCTGAAAAAGACGAGGAAGGCAAGCTACAGTATGGCTATGAGCGTTCCGCCTCGCTGGCGTTCGGCGATGTCGTGGTGGATCTCGGTGCTAACCTTACATGGGAGGACCTGCTTGAGGCGAGCAGGACGCAGAAGCGGCTTAAACCTGTGGAACTCAAACTTGGGCAGATCACCGAACATATACGGGGACCGAAAACACCGTTTCCGTATAAATTGGTTGATGGTCAAATCGTAGAAGATCCCTCATGGGTAGAGCAAGGCAGGCAGGCGGCTGAGGCATTCCAAAAGGAATTGGTTCAACAGCTGGCGAAGACATCCCGCAAGGAGATATTCATTTATATCCACGGCTACCGTAACACCTTTAAAGATGCCGCATTTGCAATGGCGGAGCTCTGGCACTTTCTCGGGCGCATCGGGGTGCCGATCATCTATACCTGGCCATCTGGCTATCCGGGGTTGTTCGGCTATACGTACGATCGAGAATCGAGTGAATTTACCGTGTATCACCTTCGCGAGGTTCTGAAATTCATGGCCACGTTTCCTGAAATAGACAAGATCCATGTGATTGCCCACAGTCGAGGGACCGACGTTGCCACTGCTACACTAAGAGAGCTCACCATCGAAATGCGTGCAAAAGGTCTTGATCCACAGCAAGAACTCAAAATTCATAATTTTATAATTGCCGCGCCGGACATCGATTTGCAAGTTGCAGTGCAACGAATTAGTGGAGATAAAATCCCTCTCAGTGCCAAACGTTTTACCATCTACACATCACCCGATGATAAAGCCATTGGTTTCGCCAGAAAACTGTTTCAGAGTCCGCGAGGACGTGTCGGTACTTACGGGCCGGATGCCATAGACGAGCATTTGAGAGCCGGATTAGAATTCGGCAAAGATAAATATTCAGTTATAAATTTTTCGGGGGCGTCTGATGGTTTTAAATACCGTGGGGATAAGTACGGTCACAGCTATTTTCGCAATGCTCCGACCGTGAGCTCCGATCTGGTAATAATGCTACGCGATGATCGTGATCCGGGCACCCCTGAACGGCCTTTGGAGCATCTCGACCTCAATTTTTGGAAAATACCACCGAATTATCCAAGCAAGATGCAGAAAGACTAGGAATTCATTCAACACTGACTGCCTGTTCAATTTGCTGTTATTACATTGAAAGAGAACTCTTAGTTAAGGGAAAAACCATTTTGGGAGCTGATACGAATCGATAGTGTCAGTATAGAATAACTTCGCTTGCGAATTATCTTCCTCTGGGATTGGTAAACCAATAAACTGATCTCCTGAGACAAGATTTTTTGCTCAAACCAATCTTTCTATCCATGTCCGCTACCATATAGAATAAATTATCCCGATAATTTGTTCAGTATCCATTCTTAGTGCACATTACATATTGCGTTATTCATAATTTTTCAATTTTGCGATTCCGGCTATTAATATGAAACTTCAAAGCCAAGATTAATAAAGGATTTCAACTTCCAATACAATTCGTTGAAGATCATGAAATTCGGGGATGTGTGATAGCCTGCTATGCTATTCCACTTCAGAATTATCTAAAACCTGCATTATCCCGAAAGAATTTGTTTCAATCCGTCTATTAATGAAACTTTCGCTACCATTCTCCCCTATCCGCGGCTAATCATCAATATTCTCCGACCGCAAAATCCCCTATTCCTCGCAAGTTATTAATAATCATATATTACTGAAGGTCGGCAATTTTG
>Ga0272441_10005270_pt1 | contig 22659 bp, 28 predicted proteins | sample SSMProp6N_FD_193582 | JGI IMG/M metagenome (GOLD analysis project Ga0272441, IMG submission 193582) | Marine sediment archaeal communities from Little Sippewissett salt marsh, Falmouth, MA, United States - SSM-Prop-6N | ecosystem: Environmental > Aquatic > Marine > Wetlands > Sediment ... | reverse complement strand
AGCTCAGTCTTTGGTACCCAGCCCTCGAGAGGGTCTTGCCGTCTTCTGTTACTCAACGCTATTCTCCTCTATGCGTGTTTTGACCTCATCGAAGTGGCTTGGAAGTGCCTCAGGTCTTAGTCCACGACGGAGGTAGACTGAGAACCTTCTCTCGTACTCGATGGGGTCTTCTATGTTTTCAGCGTAGTCCGCTATCACTTTGCCGTTCATGGCTTCTTGTGATGGCACAACATCGCTGTCGACTGGTATTTCAAGTCCAGCATCGTTAGCCCCTTGAACAACAGCGAACACTTTGTTACCTGTTGTGACTCGTTTGAGCCCCATGTCAAGGTTGGCTATCTTAATGCCTGCTCCAAGGGCTTTCTTTCCCGCAATATAACCTATTAGATATGCTGCCGGGATGTTTTTACCGCTCGCCTTCCAGCCATATTTTGATTTTAATTCTTTGCTGGATACGTTGGCTAATACATAATCGCCCTCGATCTCTGATTTTGTTACTTGAACTGTTATCTCTTTATTACTTACACGTACCACAAAGCGGGGATACTCGGAAGTTGCGAGAATTCTTCTCGCTGCGTAATCTGTCTTCTTTTCTCTACGCCTACGGTAGGGTACGCGGTAGTTTGCTCCTTTAGCCAAAGGTGCGCCTCCTTAGATTATTATCATTTATATATCGATCTAGTTCAGCTACGCTTCTGAACTCGCCGCCTTTTGCTTTCCGATAAAGGCTACGATATGTGCTAACAGTGATTACTCTCCTCTCTCTGAGGCTCGCGAGATGCTTTCTCTGCGCCCTAATCCTGTTAATCCAACGAGTCTTTCTACTGACAACAGAGTATTTCTTACCCTTCTTACTACCAGCTCCAACCCGCCTCCCTTTCTTTTTCTTCTCGGCTAGAATCCTTGCCCTTCCTCTGCTCTGGCTGTTCTCAGGAAGCACCTTGATAGCCTCGGCGTTTATGAGGCCTCTAATTTCCTCTCTGGTGATGGCCATGCTTACCTCGTCGGCTCGCTCTGGATCTATCCATACTCTGTGTACGCCGCAATCAAGGACAGCTGCTGCAAGTTTACGTTGACTTGAAAGATTCATTCTTCATCTTCCTCCTCATCGTCGTACTCTTCTTCTTCCTCGTCTTCAAGGTCCTCAAAGTCATCCTCGGTGTCTTGAACCCCGGGATTAAGTAAATGGATGTTTAACTCCTCAGCTTTTTCTAATATGGCTTCCTTTTTCCTGCCACCTACAGAGCCACCTATGCGGGCGACCTGTGTTTCAGGATCTATTTTATCTAGATCTGCAGTATTCCAGATCATTACTTCTTCGTATCCTGAAGAGTGCAGTCCTCGAACCGCGGAAGGTCCCCTGTATCCGACTTTTACGGATTTTGGCCAACCTTTTTCCTCGGTCCGCATCTTGTTATCGATGCCTCTTGGTTTTCTCCACTGGTCCTTGATTCTATGGAATCGCCATGATTCAAATCGTTTGAAGTGGGGTCGTTTCTTACTGATTCGTTTTCTTACTCTAAGTAGTCTTTTCTTTTCTGCTTCGTTCATCTTCCTCACTCCTTCCGATAGACATAGATACCGTCCAAGAACTTGCGTAGGTCTTTGTTTCGTATCCGTGTCGATTCCTGAATATTTGCGGCAGTCTGAGCTACTTCCTCGATGTCATTTCCTGTGACAACGATGTCATCGCCCTCTACCTTTACCTGAACATCGCCCTTGATCTTTGCGACCCTTGGGCTTCGCTCTCCAACAAAGTTGTTGATAACAACCCTGTTTCCCTGAACATTAATGGTCATTGGGAAGTGGATGAATACTATCTTGAGTCTGTAAGTGAATCCCTGTGTTACACCCTTAATCATGTTCCTGACATGACTCGCAATGGTGTTGACTAGGGATGCTTGCTTTTTCTTTGGGTTTTCCGCCCAAATCCTCAAGGTATTCTCCTGATAACCCATGTTCAACTTTGTGTGTCCAAAGTCCCGGGTTATCGTCCCATTGGTTCCTGTGACTGCAACCTTATGCCCATCTAGGGTCAGGTTTACTGCTTCAGGTACCTCAACCGTGTTCTCTTTTATTTCAACAGTCACTTTTTTTCACCTAATATACGTAAGCTAGCAGTACGCCGCCCACGTGTTCTTCCTTTGCTTGGACATGGTCCATTACGCCCTTATTGGTTGAAAGAATAATCAATCCAAGGTTCCTGCTTGGTAGGAATCTTTTCTCCCATTTCTCCATCTCAGAGACCTGGGTCTTGAAGCGTGGCGTTACCGCCTCGCATTCATTGATCCTACCGAATAGCTGGACCCTGAACTTGCCCTGCCTACCATCATCGATGAACTCTATCTCTCCAATGTATCCTTTGGACTGGATAAGACGAAGTACACGACCTACTAGGCCTGACGCGGGTGTGATTATACACTCGTTTTTCCTTCTCCCTTCATGGGACATTATTGTGTTTAACGCGTTTACTAATGGGTCCATTCATATCACCTGTATTTTTTGAATCCCATATTCTCCGCTACCTCTCGGAAACACTGCCTACAGAGGTTGATGCCGTAGCGCCTGATGAGGCCGTCTCGTGTGCCACATCTTACGCATCCTCGGCTTCCCTTACCGTAGTCTCTTTCCTTAGGCTTTATTTGGTTGCTCATTTACTCAAGCCCCATTGCTACTTCATATGTCTTGGAAACAAACTCCCTTGCCTCCTCTGGGGTGACACGGTGGCTTGTTCCAACTTTTGAATTTGCTCTTTTTCTCCGACTAACCCTGTAGCCGGGTCTCTCTACTGTTACTGCGACATCCATTCCAATGATCCCCATCTGTGGATCATACCTTGTACCTGGGATGTCAATATGCTCCCTGATACCGAAGGCAAAGTTACCATCCTTATCGAAGCTCCTCGGGTTTAGACGATGCCTTATTGCAGTGAAGGCTTTTCTGAGGAACTCATCAGCCGTCTCGCCACGAAGAGTAACTGCACAAGCCATTGGTTCTCCTTGTCTTATCCCCCAAGGCCTGATTGACCGCTTAGCTGCTCTCTGGTTAGGCGTCTGACCAGTAACTTTCTCTAGTATCTGCATAGCATTACTGAGAGGTTGACCGCTCTGCCCAACACCAATATTGACAACGACCTTACCGATCTTTATCTCTTTCATCGGGTTTTCCGGCATCAAGCTTCCTCCTCATCGTCTTCAAGTTTGATCATGGACTCGTTTGCGCCTACAACAAAGATATACTGGGATAGTGTTCTGATATCGTCTCCCTCAGGCGTCCTGATAGTGGCTGTCTTTTTCCAACCCGGCTCAGGGCCGAGACCTATTAGGGTTCCTTTTGCGCCTTGGCTTCTTCCACCAGTAATTATTACTTGTTGCATCTCTTTGAACTCAATATGGTCCTGAATTTCTTTCTCTGGTATCTTGATCTTTAGGACATCATTGACCTTGTACTGGTCTTGCTCCGTGTTGATCACAACATTTGAGCCGTCGTGGAGATTGAGCTGAGTCTTACCTCCTCTCTGGCTAGTCTTCCCAGTAATCCGGTATAGTTTGAACGCCGCTTCCTCTGAAGGTATCGATTGGAATTTTAGTTTTCCACCATGATCTGGCAATACTCTGAAGTATTCACCTGTATCGGGGATGTAAATTACATCCATTAATCCAATTGGAAAAGCAGTCTCGATTCTTGGTTTTCCATCTACAAGTAGTTTTCTATTTGTCAATATTGTTTTTGCTTCGCTCGCTGTTTTTGCATATTTGAACTGATCTCTAAGTACTATTGTAGTTGAAATACTATCTTCAATGTTATGGGGTCCTGGCTTGGTCCGTTTTGTCCATACGCCTGCTTTTCTGTGGATCGGCCAATGGGGTGGACTCTGATGTCGTTTTAGGTGCCTTGTTGGTCCTTTCTTTCCCATGTTTATTCCTCCGCGCTGAAGCTCTTACGCTCCAGTACTCTTCTTCTCCATTGATCATTTAGATTGAGTCGTGTAATCATGACGTTCTCTGCCTTCACTGGTATCTGCACTGTTGAGCCATCCATACGGGTCCTCGTAACGCCCTCTATATAGATCCGAATCTTTTTTGTATCAACTCTCAAGACACGTCCCTCAGATAACTTTCTGTCACCTTTGGTGATACTAACTGTATCATCAACTACAACTGGCATGCTTCGGGTACCATGCTCTGCCCTGAGGCTCGGTGATAGTGGTGCGGATACGAATTTTCTTCTCTTTTGATTAGAAGCATTGTATCTTTGTTTCCGTGAAGTGGATGGTTTAGTTACTCTTGGGTTCATCTATACTACCATCCTCGCTAAGTTACCGATTCTCATCCAACGCTCAACCGCTTCCTTTGCCACTGGGCCCTTGATGTCTGAGCCTCTTAGTGTTCCCTCTGGGGTCAGTATTACGGCTGCATTGTCCTCGAATTGAATTCTTGAGCCATCCTGTCTTTGGTATGGCCGTCTCTGTCTCACAATTACGGCGTTGAAAAGCTGTCTTCTCATCTCAGGGGTTCCTTCCCTGCATGATACCATGACTAGGTCTCCTATTCCCACACTGGGTAACCTGCGTCTCCTGCCCTTGTATCCAATCATCTGGATTATCTTGAGACGCCTCGCTCCAGTATTATCGGCACAATTAACCATACTTCCTATGGTCAATCCGCCGCTAATCTTTCGCCTTGGTAGAATCCTACGCTTAATTCTCTTCGACAACGCTAAGCCTCCTTAAGAATTTCTACAACGACAAAGGATTTCGTCTTACTGAGTGGTCTACACTCTGCGATCCTAACGATGTCACCTACTTTAATCGGTAGACATGGTGTACTATGAGCTGTAATTCTGCTTCTCATTCTCGCGTATCTTTCATATTTCTTATCGTACCTGGTGTAGCTCAACTGTACTACACACGACTTCTGCATACGAGTGCTAACAACAGTACCCTCTAGGGTCCTTCCCCTCACGGCCAGTGAGCCATGGAATGGGCAGTCCTCTTCCTCGCATTCGAGTTCAGGTCTCTTTAGAGTCATCAATTTTGTGTGTCCCTTACCATTTTCTTTTGATCTTTTTCTTGACCCGGTCTTCGGGTCTTCCTATGAGGGCTTTGCCCTCGACTTTGACGGCTATACCGTCGAGGAGGAACTTGAAGACAGCGTCTTGTTTGGCTATCTTGTGTGTTCCCATGCCTCTGATGACGAGAGTCTTCATGGTCTCGTCGATCACTTTTCCCCTGATTCCGACGTTCACCGAGTTGCTGTCACTCAGCACCTCGGTTTCCAGTCCTATGATTTCGTGTTGAAGGATGTTCACTGGCTCAGGAGGAACCAGCTCAGTTACTCCTCCTCGTTGATGACCGTCAAGATCCTAGCGATGGTCTTTTTCAGGACTTTTGTTCGTCCTGGGTTCTCAATGGCACCGCCTGCCTTGATCATTGTCTGTAATTTTGTCAGTTCAGTTCTGAGTTCTTGGAGTCGCTCTTCCCTATTCTCGTTTGACATTTCACGGATTTCATCCATGCGCAGGATAGGCATTATTTCTCTTCCTCCTCAGGCTCTGGCTTTTTCTCGGCTTCTACCTTTTCCTCTACCTCGGGCAAAGGCTCGGGTTCAGGCTCTGCTTCGACCACTTTTGGCTCAGCTTCTTCCTCTGTCTCAGTTGGGACTAAATCAGATTCAGGGGTTTCTACTGGTTCTTCAGTCTCAGGTTCTGGCTTCTCGACTGGGGTCTCCTCAACAGCTTCAGGTGTCTCAAGTACCTCTTCTGCTTCGGCTTTTACCTCTGTCTCAGGCTCAGGTGTCTCTACTTCCACTTTTGGTTCTTCTACAACTACCGGTTCTTCGATAACCTCTTCGGTAGGCTCTGGCGTCTCGGGTTCAGTTAATGAGACTGATTCCTCGACGGTTTCAACCACTTCAGGTGTCTCTACTTCCACTTTTGGTTCTTCTACAACTACCGTTTCCTCGACAACCTCTTCTGTAGTCTCTGGCGTCTCGGGTTCAGCTAATGAAGCTGGCTCCTCGACAGCCTCAACTACTTCGGGTTCGATTGGTAATTGGTACTCGATTTCCGGTAGGTTAGATAGGTCTACCTTGTCAGGGAATTTTGCATCGGGTGCAACAATGTGTACTGTTACTCCGAGTACTCCTCTCTTCATCTTGACGTGTATCGTCGCTTTTTTTACGTGTTTGAGGGCTGGATCTCCTGACTTTGGTACGTATCCTTCTACTACTTTTTCGAATCGTGATCTCGCGCTTCTGAGTGGACCCTTGAGGATGATTTCACATCCAAGTGCTCCGCTCTCCATGATGCGGTTCAGGCTCCAGAAGACTGATCTCCTGAAGTGAACACCACGTTCGAGGGCATTCGCTACTCTTGATGCCATGATCAGTGGGTTAAGCTCTGGTACCTCGACCTCGATTACAGTGATCTGCGGGTTAGGCAGTCCTAGCTGTTCCTCGAGTTTTGCTGAGGCTTCCTTGATGGCTCTTCCTCTTTTACCGATTACTCGGCCTGGTCTCATGGCAAATAGGTTTATCTGGGCGCCGAGTGGTGTCTTTGTTAGTTGGATTCCACCATATCCTGCTTGCTCGTATTCCTTTGCAAGGAGCTCGTCTACTTTTACGCGCTCGATGCTGTCTTTGATGATTCGTTTGACAACTGACATTAGTATTCCTCGACTGCGACCTCAATATGGGTCAAGTGTTTGTAGTATGGTGACGCCCTTCCAAAAGCCCTAGGAATAAACTTCCTGATGACTCTGCCTCTGTGGGCAGCCATGTGAACTATTCTTAGTCTATCTGCGTATAAGCCCTTGAACTCGGCGTTAGCCTCCACCGAGTTTAGTATCTTGATTATTTCTCCGGCTGCTTTCTCAGGGAATCGTCCTGCGTCGTGTCCATTCAGTTGTTTTCTGTGTGGGACTTTTCCGCGGTAACGATAATATGGTACTGCTCGTTTCTTGTCGATGACGTCTTCTAGGAATGTCTTTGCTTCTTCTAGTTTCATTCCCTTGATGTGGTTACAGATTTCTCTAGCTGTCTTTGGCTTTATTCTGAGATCCCTGCCGCTAGCTATTGCGGTCTTATCTGGGTCCAGCCCTTGTACTGAATATTTCCATTGTGGCATATACGCACCGTTCGCCTACCTTGAATCGCGTCTTACTATAAAAACGTTGTTCAAAGTATGTATTTTATTGACTTTCTTATTACAATGTCATTACAATCGCGTCACAATAATTCCTGACAACTAGTTTATCGGTTACTATATGCAGAACGGATTAATCTAATTCAAGTTAGAGAATATAATGATTAAAAAATAATGAATAAAATGTAGAAACCAGCTACTTGAGCGGGATATACATGCTGCTACGTGATGCGCCTATACCTGGACGACCATGACGAACGGGGGTTATGCTAATAGCGTACTCGCCGAGATAGTGACCGAGCATCTTCTCGTTGATATTTATCTCCCTGAACTCCTTGCCAGTATAGCAGTGAATCGTCTTGCCAATCATCTCTGGCATGATAACTAGATCTCTTGCATGTGTCCTTACTGGCCGGTTGTCATTCTTTCGGAGTTTTTCAAGTACTATTCGCTGTTCTTCACTGAGTCCTCGTCTTAGGCTTCTCCTCATTCTTGAGGGTAGTATCCTGATGAACTCATCCATTGACATGTATTTGAGTTCTTCAACAGTCTTTCCACGATAGTTAAAGTCTTTTGGCATAATGTTTCACCTATTTGAAACAGGGGTTTTAAACCCTTAGTTTCTCCTCCTCTGTCTTTTACCACTGTTGCGTGCTGCGATCAAACCGACTTTCGCACCTGGAGGTGCGTGTCTGCTGACTGTTGTTGATTTACCGGGTCTCCTGTGACGGCCTCCTCCGTGGGGGTGCATGGCCGCAGGCATCTTTACACCGTGTGCTGTAGGATACTTGTGTCCCTTTGCTTTCTTCTTGTGGTGTTTTTCACCGGCTTTCATGAATGGTCTTTCTCTTCGACCTCCACCGCTGATGATTCCCAGTGTTGCACGTGAGTCATTGCTGATTCGTACTGTTCTTTTGCTAGGTAGTCTTACTGTAGTCTTATCGTCTGTGTGTGCGATTACTGTAGCGAATGCTCCGCTTGATTTAGCGATTTTTCCACCGTCTCCTGGTCGGAGCTCGATGTTACATACCATGGTTCCCTCAGGGATCTTGCCCAAGGGTAGTACGTTTCCTAGTGTTAGCGGTGCGTCTTCACCGACGTAGATTTCCTGTTTTATCGCTGTTCCTTCGATGGCTGATGTATAGAAACCGTTGCCTTGTCCGAAATCAATGTATGCTAATGGGGCGCCCCTTCCTGGCTCATGGGTCATATCTCTGATGTAGCCTTGTAGTGCTTCATCGGTTTTTGTTGGGTATTTTGTGGGGGCTATCTTGTTCATCTTGGCTGCTTTGAACTGGTGTCCGCCGCGTCCTCTTCGTTGTACTCTTACTTTCTTACCCATCTCATCTCACCTATAGTATTCCTAGACGGATAGCGACGTCTGATGCATCGTATTCGTCTGATAGCTTGACGAAGGCTTTCTTATCGCCTTTGGTTGTGATTAGCGTGTTGACTGTTGTGGCGTCTACTTCGTAGAGTTCCTTGACTGCTGCTTTGATATCGTCCTTGTTTGCCCTGCGGTCTACTATGAATACGAGTTTGTTCTCGTTTTCTATCATGTTGACGCTGCGCTCTGTCATCATGGGGTATTTGATTACTTTTTGTGCTTCCATGATTACTCCATCCATACCTCGTCTATTTGTTCGAAGGCTGACTGGGTCCATATGACCAGTCTTCCTGGATGTGCGCCGGGTGCGAGTAGCTCTGCGTTCAATCCGTAGATGTCTGAGACTTCTACGCCTGGCAGGTTTCTCGCTGCAAATCCGATTCCTTTATCCTCTCCCACGACGATGAGGGGTCCTTTTCCTTTCTTGTACTTGCGGCCTCTCATTTTTCCTCTTCCTGCCCTTATTTTTTTCTTGTCTGCGCGTTCTACGTCGCTCCAGAGTTCAAGGCTATTGAGGAATTCTTTTACGTCTCGGGTTTTCTCGAGTGATTCTAATTCATCGCTGACTACGATTGGCAGTTGTTCCACTTTCTGGACTTTGTGACCTCTTTTTTCTACGAGTTCCTTTACAGCTGTTGCTGCGATTCCCGACCTTATAGCGAGTCTTTTCTCTTTCTTGTTGATTCGCTTAACGATGCCTTTCTCAGATAGCGGAGGGAAGGCTGCGTGGCCGCCAACAATGCTTACGCCGAAGGCTGCTCTGCTGCTTCCTTTGAGCCTGGGAACTCGGGCTATGCCGTGGCCTGTTCCGCGGGACTCTGCTGTCGTCCTCTTTCCAGCCATGGGGTCCCTGCCTTGGGGCTGGAACCTTGTGCTTTGGAGGGCGATTACCGCTCGTTTGATTACATCGTGCCTGACAGGGGTGCTGAATACCTTGGGTACTTCTACTTCGCCTGTGTTTTCGTTCTGGAGGTTTACTACCGGTACTTTCACTGGTTAGCTCCTCCTTTTTTCCATTCTGTGTGTAGATATGTTACCTGTGGCGCCTCCTCGGGGTAGTCTGGGTCTCTTACGCTCTTGCGTAGTTTTATCAGACGTTTAGCAGAGCCAGCTACGCTTCCCTTCAATAGGAGATATTCTCCGTTGACGAAACCATAGTTCTTGAACCCGCTCTTGGGATTTATGCGTTCATTATCGCTTCCCATGAGCATGATTCGTTTATTGAACTCGGTTCTGTTGTGGAAGCCCATCTGGCCAGCCCTTGGTACTTGGGGCATAACTCCCCTAGGTACCCATGGACCGATTGAGGCTACAGCTCTTCTTGATTTTCTTGCTTTACGGGCTAGTATCCTGATTCCCCATCGCTTGACTGGTCCTTGGAATCCTTTACCCTTGGTGACTGCAATACAGTCAATTCCCTCACCGGGATTGAATACATCGTTTATGGTCACTGTTTTTCCGAGAAGTTCCTTAACATATTCTAGCTGTTCCTCAATGGTTCCTCCTGTTACGGGGATCTCCATGAGATCTGGTGCTTTTTGTGGGATGCTTGCTAGTTTTGGCTGTGTGGCGGCTATGATTCTTAGCTCTGCCACCTTGTCAATGTTTGCGTCTATCTCGGAGAATTTTTCATCTGGTCTTGGATCAGTTGCGTAGGTGATTCTCCTGTGCAGGTCTCTTGGCTGATTCTGCATCCAGGCCTCAGTCATGGCTTGTAGACCGTCCTGAGTCTTTTTGTATGCCCTGACTGCAGCTATCAGCATAGGGGGAGTGTCGATTACGGTTGCGGCTGATTTAACCTCTTGACCGTATTCTGGATCTCGTCTCCTGTCCTCGATATAGAACAGGTGGGTCATGCCTGCCTTGTAACCAGCGAAGCCTGCTAGTCCGGGTTCTCCGTCTAGTTTTTGCCAGTAGCCCACTCTGCCTTTTGGGTTCCGCGCTCTTTTGCGTGGACTGTAGCTTCGTGAGCCTCGCTTTGGTGATCTTACTCTTGGCATTTATTTGACACTCCTTATTTAGAGCTACAAGGAATCAACAGGACTCACTTTTAAAGGTATAGTCAATGGTGATGTGTTTTCTTTTGTTATTTTATTTGGGGTATTTTTGGTTTTCTTTGAGGAATTGAGTTATTCATCGGTTTTTGTGTATATGATTTACGGTTACTGATCCGCTTTTTTGCACTGTTTAAGATATGATCTGGGTTGTTCTGGGGCTTCTTTTTGTAAAAGAGGATTGGTTTCTTCTCTGGGTTTAGACCCCCCCTCCCCCTGTTAGCCGCTATTCTTGGTTTTCCATCTTTTCGGGGTATGGGCAGATATTTCGTAGGATACATTCATCGTGTTTGGGGTTTCTCGCTGTACATATCTTACGTCCAAAATTGATGAGAGCCACATGTAGCTCCTTGAACCTATCTGGTGTGGCAGCGTCTTGCCATGCGGATCTGATGTCTTCGTAGCCAGCTTTTTCTTCTACTAGTTCTAATCGTTTGGCTATTCGTTCGATGTGTCGATCTACGGGTACAACGTGGCTGTTGACTGAGAATAGTAATGATACATCGGCTGTCTTTGGTCCTACTCCGGGTATTTCCATGAGTCTGTCTCGTGCCTCGTTGAATGGGAGCTGGAAAACCTGCTCTATGTCTCCACTGTATTTGTCGATTATTATCTTGGATATTGCTTTGAGGGTGCGGGTTTTCTGGTTGTACATGCCTGATGGTCTAATGGCTTCAACTATATCAGCGACTGGAGCCTCATGGATGTTGTATGGGTTGATCCCTATTTGTTCGGCCAGTCGATTGTAAGCTGTTGCTGTGTTCGGGCTCGATGTATTCTGACTTAGGACCGTCCTGACCAAGCTATTAAATGGGGGTATATAACGCTCGGTAATCAACTCGGGATACTCAGCTAACACCCGGTTTACAGCTGTCTCTGCTCGGCTGAATGATGACAGTTCAACCAAATCTGGTGGATTCTCTCGTAGATATTTGACTCGATCTGCTACGAGTTCGAGGAACCCTTGTGTGTTCATCTTCTTATCCGCGGAGATACATATCCATGGGATGCCATAAACGTCTAGGCTAAGCTGCTCCGCTATGTCTTTCTCGGCGTCAGGCATCAAATCCAGTTTATTGAATGCGATGATCATTCTGCTTCGGGGTACACCGATCTCTTTGAGTAGTCTTATCCCTTCGATTATCTTGAGCTGCAGGGTCAGTAAGGGGTCAGTTATATCGAGTAGGAGAACTACTACGTCGCTGCTCCTGATATCCAAGAGGTTGAGTTTGAAGCTCTGGATTAGACGCGGGTCCAAGTCCAGCATAAACCCGATGGTGTCAATGAAGAGTACTGTGGTCTCGTAGTCGATGAATCTGCGTTGATACTTGCTGCTGAGGGTTGTGAATGGGCGGTCGCTTACTGGTTTTGTGTCACCTGTAATCATGTTGAATAGACTGGTTTTACCTGCATTGTAGAATCCAGCGATACATACAATGGGATACTTTAACTCGTTTTTTCTTTTCCAGATACGCTGACTCTTCTCTTCCATGAGCTTTTCTATTTCCTCATTGATCCTAGACTGCCCTCGGCTTAATTCTCTGAGTTGTCCATGAAATGCGTATTCTCCACCTGCCCTGAAGAATGGGCGGTCGTGGCGATAGTTTACAGATGCTTGTAGTTTGAGGAATGGTGCCTGTTTTTCGAGGCGAGCAGACTGTATCTGGAGCTTGCTAAGGGTGTCTGAAGCCATCTGGTCAAATATCTCAAGGGTCAACTCGTAGCGGTCGATCACCTCGGTATCAGTAGCCCGCATCAAGTTTAGTTTTTGACTACTTCGTAAGATGTTATAGAATATGAAGAGGTTGGCATCTAGTCTCCGCTTTTTTCGTCTAAGCTCATGTACCTTACCGCTGCCAATATGGTATTTTGCGAAGGGTCTGTACCTGCTTTGGACAACCTCGCCGACAACCTCTATTCCTAGTGATTCAACGAGTGCTCTGAGTTCATCCAGCTTTACCCTGAATACAGAGTGGTCGTGGACATTGGTCTTGAGCATGCATATTACTGCCCGGGCTTTATTGCCGTCTATGAGTAGTGGTTGTCGCTCCATAAGTAGGAGACAGAATACGTTGAGTGTTAAAAAGGAATTGATTAGGCTAATCAGTGATTATCTGGGGTGTTATGGTATCAATCTTGAGATATACTGGGTCTGCGTATAGCGTTTTATTTTGTTTAAGGCGTTTCCATAGATTTATCGTGTTTTTGTTTATTATCTTAATTCCACATTTAGGACATGATAGCCCAGATGATGTTTCCACCAATGGGTTGCGGCAACCGTCGCAAAACATACGTGCTTGTATAGTCATTTAATTCACACTTCCCTCGCTGTTAAATTATTGACTATCTTAACTCTGTGGATTTTAGTATAAATTTATTGTATATATAATATATCCTATCGGGGATACAGTGAATCAATTATTTGATCATTATTTTTAAAGTGCTGCAGGAAAACCAATATGCTTGTTACATGAGACAATGCACGTATTTTGTATCTATTTTCAGATTTGGGTGGGACCCTGCATTATGATGCCTTTGATTTTTTCATAACTTCCATTCCAGTCACTAACTAATTCCAGCCACCAATTAACCCCCGCATCCCTAAACTCATGAATACTCCTTTTCTTATCATCGTTTTTAGTACAGTCAAAACTTATTTCCACGACATCATAAGGATAACCTAAACCATGATTTTCCATATACTCAATCATGTTACGAAAATCATCAGGCGTTAATGGATTCCTATAATCTACACTTAGAGGAATCACCCCATTCAATTTGGCTGCTCTACGGAAAGGTCCTTTCTTTGGCCAAGTACCTGCGCCCCATAGTTTAATACGGGGGTTCTGGACAGGTCTTGGAAGAAATCTTACTTTATCAATTTTGTAGTATTTGCCCTCGTAGCTGAAATCCGCTCCACTCCACAAGCCATTTAGAATCTCAAGGTGTTCGTCAGCCATCTTTACCATTATTCTAGGGTTGGTTTCTTCATTCATCAAAGAATTTTCGCTGGAGCCTCCTAGTCCTATTCCAAGAATTAGCCGTCCTTCTGAGAGTATGTCTAGGGTCGCTGTTTCTCGTGCTAGTTTCCATGGTCTTCTTCTTGGTAACGGGGTTACCGTGGTACCAATATGGATTTTTTCAGTGTTCTCAGCTATACTGGTTAAAGCAATGAAGGGATCAACGGTATCTGGGAAACCTTCTTCTGCAGACATGATATGATCCCATAGAAAAAAACCATCCCATCCAGCTTTTTCAGCTTCTACTGCTAACTCGGTAACAAGTTTAGGGTTTCCAAACGTATCCCCAAAATTTGGTGCATATACTCCAAATTTCATATTTTAATCCCATATGAGTATTAGCATTGATACGTTTAGATTTTATCAAGATATTATACTATGAAATACTGATCGTAATAGTAACCATTTAACGCACTATTTTCTCGACCATAACCCAAGGGCTCGGCGAGCAGAAACAATCTGCCCCAAGTGATAACTCGTATGCTGTATAACCCCAAGAACCTCAGCACCAACACAAGTACCTAATTCATCACTGATCTTAACCTCTGAGTCAAGATCCCAGCTCTCAGCAATAAACTCCAAACGAGACATACCCTTTGAAAACCTGTCCACAAGATCATCCCAATTGGATTCTCCAGCTTCCCAATCCATATCTTTCTCAAAGACCTCAACCACGCCACTCATCAGACCAATAGAGTATTCGAGCCAGAAAACTATGTGAAACAACAACTCGTGCAGGGATCGTCCATCAGGGAAAGGGTGTTTTATTGCATCGTCCTTGGATATCTCTTCTACCGCAACCATGGGATCAACATGTATGTGTGTCCCTTGGATGCGATCTAAAACTGCATCTCGGACCCAGTCACTCATATTACTCAAAGTATTGTCTCGGCTGGATGATTATAAGGGTAGATTAGAGGTTCTGACCCTTGATCTCATCCAGTACCTTTTTGTTCATGCCTTCTGCCCTTAGAAACTCAAGTATCAAATACGTCTTGGATTTCCAGTATTCTTCCCGAGAGACCACTGATTTCGCCAAATCTATCTTCAAATCATTGTACCGTTTGAAGGACTCAGGGTTCTCAGATAGATGCTTCTTCAACAACAAGTGATTCCTCAGAGCATCAGAGCCACTGGGACACACATACAAGTGATGAGGATAAATAGGCGTCCCATCAAGATTGAATGCCTCACGACCAGTGATACCAAGATCACCAACATGAACATAGCCCAGTTTCCCCAACCGAGCAATGATCTCAGGAAGAACCTCAGCGCTTTGGACTACTATATCTATATCAATTATCGGTTTGGCGCTCATCCCAGTTATGGATGTGCTGCCAACATGAATCATATCCCGCGCAACATCAGAGACATGTGGCCAGATCTGGGCTCTCAACTCATCAAACCATATTGTCCACTCTGGGTTATACGGAACAACCTCGACTATTGACATCCAAACTATAACCACCTATCCTGTTAAAAAATCCAGCTACTCAACCATATCCCGGATATTATCCAGTGACTCGATGGCATAAACGCCTATCCTCGCCAAAAGACGAGCTACCCAGCGTCTTAACCCCGTCTCCACTTTGGAGCCTGTCCGTTCAAGTATACTAGAGAACCTTTGATTCAGATTGAGCCCCTCCTCATCAAAGTCAGTCAATATAAGAATAGACGCATGCTTTGATGCAATTTCCTCGGCTAGATCATGGTCGCTCACACCTGTATGGCTCAATATCTCTATCTCCGCCACACAACCAAGAGCCCTCAAAGAAGAGACGTCCCTGATTCCCTCAACAACTATAACATCAACATAATTATGAGCCTCAGAGAGAAACCTGCTTAATTCTTCTAATGCGTCTTTTCTTCGCTGAGAAAAACTCATCGCAATACCTCAGATCACCAATATCAGTGCTAGATCATTTACATTGGTCCCAGTTGGACCCGTGATAATCGCCTCACCCATCTCACTGAAAAAAGTATACGAATCATTTTCCTCCAGATACCTAGCTGGGTCCAACCCTTTCCCTTCTGCTCGTCTCACAGTAATCCCATCAACAAATGCACCAGCAGCCTCGGTCGGACCATCAATACCATCAGTGCCAAGAGTAGCTATCAAACAAGAATCACAGCGCAAACTCAAGGCAGCCCCCAAGGCTAGCTCCTGATTTCTACCGCCTATTCCGGTTCCTTTTACTGTTACTGTGGTTTCTCCTCCAAGAATAATGGCAGCAGGTTTTCTCACTGGATGATCAATATTGACTACTTCTTTCGCCATATCAGAGAAATCCACGCCCACCTGTCTAGCCTCACCCTCTATACTAGTCGAAAAAACTATTGAGTTATAACCCAAGTCTTCTGCTTTCTCCTTAGCGGCTTCTGCTGCAATGGGGTTATTCGCGACCAAGATATTATTGACTCGATCAAAAACCGGGTCACCAATCTTTGGCGTATCAGGCAACTCACCCTTGACCCCAGCCATAACACGTTGCTTTACCTGCTCAGACAAATCAACAAATAAACCATACTTCTCCAATACCCCCAAGGCGTCTGAATACGTTGAATCATCAGGGGAAGTAGGACCAGAAGCAATAGTATCCAAAGGATCACCAATAACATCAGAAAGAATCAGACTGAGTACCCTCGCCGGACTACAATGTCTAGCAAGCTGCCCTCCCTTGAAGGCAGAAAGATGCTTGCGTACAGCATTCAACTCGTTGATACTTGCCCCCGCTCGTAGCAGTTTACCAGTAACATCTTGAAGATCATCCAAGTCCAGACCTTCCGCAGGTAGGGGCATCAAGGCTGAGCCGCCCCCTGATATCAAGATGATAATAAGATCATCTGCGGTCAACCCCTCTGTCAACTCAAGCATCTGTTTAACCCCCTCAACGCCACTCCTAGAAGGAACCGGATGAGAGACCCCATTTAAATAAATATGAACAAGGGAAACAGCATCCTCGGTCCCCTCAAGAACATTCACAGCCCCCGATCCAATGCGCCCACCAAGCAGAGACTCAATGGCTCTCGCCATCAACCCCCCCGCCTTACCCCCACCGATAACAAGAATCCGTTCAACCTTCGAGGTATCAATAGAGCCCCCCTCAAAATAGAGGACATCTCTGTCCAGTCTTAACGCATTATGGATAGCCTGCTCAGGATTAACAGCCTTCAACGCAGCCTCGAAAATATCACAAGCATCAGACCTAAGCCTACGAGATAAATCATCTGAACCATTACCCACAAGCTGAACCCTATTCTTAATCACCATAAGCCCTCGGCTACCTAGGAGAAGAGATATGAAAACATGGGATAAAAGAATGTAGGGATTATTCCCTGACTATGTACTCGCTGGCGCGTGGCGGAGATGGATTCATGCCTTTTCTGACACGAATCTTCGTCACGATATCCAGTAGCATGCTATCAGGAACCGGCGAATAGTGATCAAAGGTCATCTGCCAGAAGGCTGTACCGCTTGTAGCTGCACGCATCTCCTGACTGATTCCAAGAGTCTCCGCAATTGGGACCATTCCCTTGATGTTGACAATTGGTCCTTCCTGATCAACCTCCCTGATGCTTCCGCGCTTGCTGCTAAGTAGCCCTGTGACGTTTCCCATCTCGTTGGCTGGGACACGTACCTGTATTAGGCTTATTGGCTCTAGGAGTGTCGGGTTACCGCTTAGGATACCCGCGAAGAGTGCGCCTCTTACAGCAGGCATCATCTGTGCTGGTCCACGGTGAACTGGGTCCTCGTGTAGCTTGATATCAACCATGTCGACCATCAAACCCCTTACAGTCTCACCTGCTATTGGTCCATCGTTTAATGCCCACTGGAAACCGCCGCTGATATGCTGCTTGACCTCACGTAGACCCTGAATACCTGTAGTAGTGTCAATCATGATGTTAGCGTTCTCGTTGATAGCGAATAGGCTACGAGCCTCACGGGTCGTCCATCCAACCTTCTCCTTGAGAACTTCCTCGATCTTTGAGCTGCTAACGATCTCACTGATCTCACCTGTACGGATGAGGTCAACGATCTTGGGGTCAAGTGGACTGAACTTGAAGAACACCCGATTGTGCTTGTTGGGGCTCTTACCCATGAATGGTCCAACCTCTTCCCTTATGGTCTCACGGTAGACTACAGTTGGCTCGCTCTGGATGATATCCAAGTTGTATTGGCTCTTGAGGTCCTTGACGGCGATCTCTAGGTGAAGCTCACCCATACCAGCCAACAGATACTCACCAGTCTCCTGATTGATTGTAGTTACTAGGTTAGGGTCCTGAATGCTCATCTTCTGCATAGCATCAATGAGTTTAGGTAGATCAGTTGGCTTCTTTGGCTCGACCGCCACGGTTAGAACTGGGTCAGAAACATACTTGATAGACTCAAATGGTGTCGCTTTACCAAGTAGCTCATCACCGATGATGGTCTCGCCTGCACGTCCATCGCTCAAACCCATCAAGGCAACGATGTTTCCTGCTGGAATCTCGTCAACGATCTCACGATAAGCACCCATATAGATGCTAACCTGCTGGGCTTTGGCTGTCTTCTCGGCGCCAACAAGGTTCAGAGTATCTCCCTTGCGGATGGTTCCGCTGAAAACCCTTCCTGTGCTGATTACGCCTGCCTGTGGATCGATAATCACGTTGCTGATACAGATAACAAGTGGACCCTTTGGGTCAACAGCCATCATGTACTTACCCATCTCGCTCTCAAGATCACCCTTCCAGATGTGTGGAATGCGGCGTGGCTGGTGCTCATCGGGGTTAGGGATCATGTGTACCGCCATACCCAGAATAGCCTCGCTCAGTGGTAGCATTTCCTGTAGCGTTTCCAATTCATCGTTCTTGTACATCTCAAGAATCTTGGGCAATGTGAGCCCTTTCTTGGCTAGCATAGGTAATGTGAATCCCCAACGGTCCAGCGCTGAACCGAAGGCTACTTCACCTGCACCCGCATTGATTGTCCACTCGTTCTTGATCTCATCAGAACCATAGGTCTGTACAATCTCGTTGAACTTGCGTATGATCCTCAACAGCTTCTCCTGAATGGCGTTGGGATCCATCTTAAGCTCCTTGATGAGCCTATCGAACTTGTTGATATAACACACTGGCTTGACGAACTCGTCCAGAGCAACCCTGAGCCTAACCTCAGTCATTATCTGGAACTCCTCTACAGCGTCAACCAGCAATACACAGCCATCTAGCGCCCTCATAGCCCTAGTGACCTTACCGCTAAAGTCTACGTGACCAGGTGTATCGATTAAGTTGATAACATACTGGTTACCAGCCTCTTCATAGAGTAAGCTGATGTTAGCCGTCTTGATAGTGATACCCCTCTTCTGCTCCTCTTCGAGGAAGTCGAGGGCTCTAGCCTCTCCAGCCCTTCCCGGGGCCATCAGGCCAGCCATAGCAAGGAGGCTGTCGCTCATGGTAGTCTTGCCGTGATCGATGTGGGCAATGATACCGATATTTCGGACCTTCTCCTTGTTATGCATTAGTTTGAGTATTTCTCCTGTTTGCTTGAATCGTGGCATAAAGATCTGATTCCTTTATTCTAATTTGACTATAGACACAAGTAGGAGTCTTTTAAACCCTTTCAATTATGCGTATTAAGTGGAATAAAATTAGTGCCCGTATTTAGTATCCTGAGAAGAATAATTACAAAGAGTTGAGATAAATACAGTAAGTGTGGACGTTAACCACACCAATCCATGATCGCCCGAGCGGTAACCTTGATACCCCGAATATAATCATCAAGGTCAACCCATTCCTCGAACCCACCAGTAGTAGACAAATCCCCAGCCAAAGGACCATAACCCACGTTATAGATCCCACTAATCAATATAGGAGTCCTCACATCACTCTTGGAATAGAGGGGATTACTGAAAGGACGCTCACCTGTAACATCCTCAATTGCATCACTAATGGTCTTGACGATAGGATGATCCATTGGAACCTCGACACCCTGTGTTCCTTGAATCCATTCTAGTTTCAAAGGATGATCTTTGAGCCAAGGATCAGCATCAGAAACCTGCTTCACATAATCTTCAACAACAGCCACTAGCTCATCAATTTCCTCATGAGGCGGGAAGGTAAGCCCTACACCAATAGTGCAAGTGGGTGGCATGTCTGTCAAGTTGTCGGGCTTTCCAGCGTTTATATAAGTGATTAGAAGATTAGTGCCCCGTCCTATTGCCTTGTTTAATGGCGGGTACTTGACTTTTCTAACTCGTTCATCATTAAGACGTTTTAATGAGTCAATTACATACATTGCCTTCTCGATGGGGTTAACTCCAAGATGATTGAAGGTAACCTGAACAAACTCAGTCTTAGGAGGCTTCATACCCTCAACAACTATCCTGAACTTTAGTAAGCCAGAGGTCATGGTTTTTATCTCTTTCAACCCAAGCTCTGATTCCGCTGGATGAACATATAACGCTGCATCAGCCATATAACCTTTCCTCAATAAGGCGGCTATCCCCCATGCGTTCCTCTTCGCTGAGGCGTTCATCAAATAGATATCGCCGCGAGACTTGAACCCAGCCTCAATCAACACCTCTACTGCCTCAGTCATCATGCAGATGCCTGTAAGATCATCAGCAACTGCCCATCCATACATTCGTCCATCCTTGATTAATCCCTCGTGGAGTGGTAGGCTCCATCCATCTGGTTTTATCGGGTCAGCGTCAGGGTGAGTTATGAGCATCAAGCTCTTGCCTCCACCGGTTCCATTGATCTTGCCTATTATGTGGATACGCTTGGTCATATCAATGGCTTCTTCTACAGCGAACTCCTTGTTGAGCTGCACCGTGGTTGGTAGAAGCTCTAGATAATCTACCTTGCACCCTACTTCCTCGAATAGCTCTGCGACCTTGTCTTGGAGTGGTTTTTCTCCTTCAGGGTATTTCTGTACAAGTTCCTTTAGTCTTTGAATGGATTTTTCTCGATTAGCGTCTATCTTCTGGTAAACCAGATCTGGATTCATACCAAAAACAATGATAGCTAACTATTGTACCTTTGCAAAAGAAAAGAAAAAAAGGAGCTAATCTTCCTTTGATTCAGGCTCTAGGACAGAGCAAATATTGTTTTCGCTCCAGAGCACATTATCAATGCTTATGGTTGCGATGGCCGAGCTATACTCCGCTATGATCCTTAACTCCCAAGCAATCTCGTTAACATATGCAGCGAGCACAGGGTCATGATTCTCCTGGAACTCTTTAAGGAGTGATTCCTCTTCACGACCTACTGCCTCATAGAGGTCTACGGCGTCGCTTGCCAGCTTTATATCGCTCTCAAACATGCTTTTCATGGCTTGATCAAACATTGTAAAGACCACTAAACCGATCTGGCTTAGTCTCTCGAAGAGTTCTTCTTCCGTATCGTTACGTATCTTTTCAATTGCAATGATGTTACTTGAGATAGCGTTTAATCTGTCGGCTATCATTTCAAGATACCATGCGATTAGGTTGTTCTCAACAACCTCCATTGGTTCAACTATTCCTATTGCTTCTGAAATTACTCTTGATTGTTGAGCTGAAGCTAATAGCCTCGTAAGCAACCAGAAAATTGTGTCTGCCTCATGTTCCCTAGCAATAGCGTCTTTCGCAAGCTCCATATCTCTATCGATTAAAGCATCCATACTCTCCTTGAACATAATGCTGGTAATCACGTATAGACGTCTGATGACTGTCTCGAGTGGGAAGTTCTTTGGGTCAACGCTGCATTGAAGAAGTAAATGTCGGTCGCTCTCCTCAATTATCCCGATACCAAGAAGCCTTTGAGTTACTTCTCTAATGGCTTCAATTTGTTCCCTCATGAGCCTTCGCTCGGACTCAACTTTTATCAGGTTCCTACCAAGAACATAGTTACCAACTATAACTCTTGCAAGAACCTTGGTGTTATCGCAGTTATCTACATTTACAACATAGATGCTCTGGTCTTCTGTTCTTGTGGGTTCAGGAGTTATTCTGAGGGCTCCATCGTTCTCTTCCGAGATGAAGACAACATCACCCTTCTTAATTCCAGTTTTCTTAGCCCAACCCATGGGGAGGGAGACAGAAAGCGTAGAGTATCCTACTTTTTGGACTTTTCTAGGCTCCAACATTTTCACCGATTTGATTAATTTTGACACATAAAATGCAATAAAATAATTCTAGACCGTTTTGGTTATTATTGACTGTATTTATGGTCATTACTCGTCCTTAATCCTATATGCTCGAATATAAACATACTCTTTCATAAATACTGATAGACAAACTAAATTATCATCTTATAGAAATAAGAATCTGAGAATATTTTAACTAAAAACAGGACCCGTACCAAGAAGACTTGGAAAACCTGGAAGATAAAACTTGGAATATACTGCAATAATCAGCAACCCAAGGGAGACAAACAGAACAATATAATCCAAGTTAATCATCTTTAACTCATATAGATTCGTACGATCGTCTGTAGCACCAAAAGCACGAGACTCCATTGCCTCAGCCAACTCAAGGCTGCGCCGTATACTATTGATAATCAAGGGCAAAAGAATTGGAATATAATTCTTTATGCGTGTCAAGAAATTACCCTTATCCAGTTCAAGTCCCCTTGATCGTTGAGCATCCATAATAGTCTGCGCCTCATCCGCTAGAACAGGGACGAATCTGATAGCTGTGATGAATGCAAAGTTAAACTCATAAGGGATTCGGGCTTTTTCGAGTGCAAGGCTTAGCTTGTCAGGGGATGTTGTTATAAAGAACAGGCTAAAGCTGGTTACTAGTACGATGAATCGCATTGTTAAAGCGATGCTGTACTCTACAAGGTCCCAAGTGATGTCTCCGCTTCTGAAATAGTAGAAGCTTATCATGTTGGTGACAAAGATGAATATGGCGATGAATCCTGCTCCTTTTATGCTCTTGAACCACTCGTCGAATACCTCTGCGATGAAAACCAAGGGTATCTGTACGATGAAAACTACAAACAAGGGTATGATTTCAAGAAACAAGACTGAGACACTGAAAAAAACCAAAGTCATTAGAAATTTCACTCTTGGATCCAGATTATGAATCAC
>Ga0272441_10005269_pt1 | contig 22670 bp, 14 predicted proteins | sample SSMProp6N_FD_193582 | JGI IMG/M metagenome (GOLD analysis project Ga0272441, IMG submission 193582) | Marine sediment archaeal communities from Little Sippewissett salt marsh, Falmouth, MA, United States - SSM-Prop-6N | ecosystem: Environmental > Aquatic > Marine > Wetlands > Sediment ... | reverse complement strand
TCGCCAGCGCCGGCACCAACATCGTGGTGCTCTTCCCCCTGGCGATGATGGGCAGCCTGGTGGGCCTGTTCATCAAGCCCCTGGCCCTCACGATGCTCATCATGACCGCCGTGTCGCTCTTCATCTCGTTCACGTTCACGCCGCTGCTGTGCTCGGTGCTGCTCAAGCCCCGGCGCGAGGGCTCGCGCTCGCCCCTGGCGCTGATGGAGCGGGGGTGGAACTGGGGGTTCGACCACGTCGTGGGCGCCTACGGCGTGGTCCTGCGGCTGGTCGAGCGCCACCGCCCGGCGGCCATCGCAGTGCTGCTGGCCGTGGGCGTGTTGCTCGCCCACGCGCTGTCGAAGGGCGGCCAGCTCGGCTCGAACATGATGGACGACCCCGATCAGGGGCAGATCTACGTGAAGCTCGAGTTCCCCACACGCTACGAGCTGGCCGAGACCGTGCGGCGCGTCCACGAGGCCGAGGAGCGCCTCCGCGGCCTGCCCGAGCTGCGCCACACCCTGTCGATGATCGGCAAGGTCGAGGGCGTGGTCGGGCAGTCCAACGAGGGTGTGTACCTCGCCCAGCTCCTCCTGCGCCTCTCCGAGCGCGACGAGCGGACGCTCACGATCCACGACCTCATGGCCGACGTGCGCACCCGCCTTCAAGGCTATGCCGACGCCATCGTCACCGTCACCATGCCCACGATCATCGGCGGGCAGGCCTCCGACCTCGAGCTCGTGGTCGCTGGCGACGAGCTGCGGACCCTCGACCGCCTGGCCACCACCATCCAGCACACCGCCAGCGGGATCGACGGGATCCTGGAGCCCGACACAACGGTTCGCGCGGGCAAGCCCGAGCTGCGCGTGCGGCCGCAGCGCGCCGTGCTCGGCGACCTCGGGGCCGCGGCCACCGGCGTGGGCCTCACCCTGCGGGCCAACCTCGAGGGCATCGAGGCTGGCACCTTCAAGCGGGGCGCACGCAACTACGATATCGTGGTGAAGCTGGCCGAGGAAGCGGGCAAGAACCAGGTGGCGGGCTTCCTGTTCCCAGGCGGGGCCGGCCGCTCCGTGCCCCTGACCACCCTCGGCCACGTCGACGAGGACCTCGCTCCCATCCAGATCACGCGCAAGGACAAGCGGCGGGTGAACAAGCTCTTCGCCAACCTCGGCGACATTCCGCTGGGCACCGCCGTGGCCGAGTTGTCTGGCGCTCTCGACGAAGGCGAGGCCCTGCCGCCCGGCTACGGCTACCACTTTGCCGGCGACTACGAGCGCATGGCCGAGGCCCAGGAGGCCCTGGGCGAAGCCGGCATCACCGCCATCGTGCTGGTGGTCCTCTCCCTCGCTGCGATCATGGAATCCTTCAAGCAGCCCGTCCTCATCCTCGTGACCCTGCCGCTCTCGCTCATCGGCATCATCTGGGCGCTGGCCTGGACTCACACGAACGTGAGCATCTTCGTCATCATGGGCGGCGTGATGCTCATCGGCATCGTCGTCAACAACGCCATCCTGATCATGGACCAGTTCAACGTCCATGTGGCCGAGGGCATTCCGCGCCACAGGGCCATGGCCACGGCAGCGTGCGAGCGGTTCCGGCCCATCCTCATGATCACCATCGCCGCCGTGCTCGGCATGCTGCCGTTGGCCCTCGGGCGGGGCATCGGGGCGGAGATCCGCAATGGCGTGGGCATCGCCTCGGTGGGCGGCATCCTGTCCTCGGGCGTCCTCACCCTCATCGTGGTGCCCGTGCTCTACAACCTCTTCACGCGGCGCGGTGCGCGCGCCGCTGCCGAAGCCACACAAGTGAGGGGGCAGGTCAGCTCCGCACCGGTTGGGTCATGAGGTGCTCGTAGACGCGCGCGGCGGCTTCGAGTTGGGCGAGGTCGATGAACTCGTCGGCGGAGTGGGCCTGGGCGCCGTCGCCCGGCCCGAGGACCACGGCGGGGATCCCAGCATTGTGCAGATGGGGCGCCTCGGTGCCGTAGGCCACGCCCACGGTGCGGGCCTCGCCGGCCACGGCCGCCACGGCGTCGCGCGCCATGCCCACCACCGAGGCGTCGGGCGCGATCTCGAAGGCCGGGGCGGTCAGGAAGCGCTCCAGCGTGGCCCCAGGGTGGCGCTCGACGAGGGCGCGCACCTCGCGCTCCGCGTCGTCGGGCGAATCGCCGGGCAGGAACCTGCGGTCCACCTCGATCGCACAGCCGTCGGGCACGGTGTTCACGCTGTGGCCGCCGTGAATCGTGCCCACGCTCAGGGTGGGCGGCCCCACCAGGGGATGGGCGGGCCGTGCTGCGATGTCGCCCGCCAGCCGCTCCAGCTCGCCCACCAGCGGCGCCATGCGGTAGATCGCGTTCACCCCCTGCTCCGGGTGCGAGCTGTGGGCGCTCGTGCCGCTCGTGGCCACCGACCAGCGGACCACGCCCCGGTGCGCGATGATGATCGCCAGCCCCGTGGGCTCGCCCACGAACGCCGCACGCGCGCGCACCCCGTCGGCCACCAGCTTCTGGATGCCCCGGAAGCCGCTCTCCTCGTCGGCCGTCGCCGCGAACACGATGGGGCCGGGATTCGTCCCCCCCGCCGCCACCCGGCGCAGCGCCGCCATCATGGCGGCCATCGAGCCCTTGTTGTCGCACGCCCCGCGCCCGTGGAGCCGCCCGCCCTTCACCCGCGCCTCGAACGGCGCGATGGTCATCCCCTCCACGGGCACCGTGTCCAGGTGGGCAACGAAGAGAAGCGGAGCTACATCCGCCTCACCGCCGAGCGTCGCCACCACGTTGGGGCGGCCCGCCAGCACCTCGGACAGCTCCACGCGCAGGCCTGCGGCCTCCAGGCACGCGGCCACGTGGCGGGCCAGGCGCTCCTCGCCGAACCCGGCCTCGAGGGTCCCGGTCCTGTAGGGATTCATGCTCGGGATGGCGACCAGCTCGCGCAGCAGGCCCGCGGCCTTGGCGTCCACATCAGTACCCCCCGTAGAGGAAGCGCAGGAAGATGGGGCCGAAGATGATGATGAACGTGGCGGGGAAGAAGAAGCAGATGAGGGGGAAGAGCAGCTTCACGGGGGCCTCCATCGCCGCCTTCTCGGCGGCCTGCGCGCGACGCACGCGGAACGTGTCCGCCTGCACGCGCAGGATCGGCCCGAGGCTCGCGCCCAGCTCGTCCGCCTGGATCAGGGCGCTGGTCACCGAGAACATCTCCTCCATCTGCACCCGCTCGGTGAGGTCGCGAAGGGATTCGGCGCGGGGCACGCCCATCTGGACCTGGCGGAGGGTCTCGTTGAGCTCCTCGGAGAGCGCGGTGTCGGGGCGGCGGCGGACGATGCGGGCGAGGGCCGACGTGAAGTCGAGCCCCGCCTCCACCGAGAGGGTGAGCAGGTCGAGGGCGTAGGGCAGGTCGCGGCGGATGGCGCGCTTGCGGGCACGCTCGCGGTCGCGCAGCCACAGCCAGGGCATCACGTAGCCGAGGATGAGGAAGGGCAGGAGCATCACCGACGGGCCGCCGGGCGACTGGTAGAGCAGCAGCGTGTAGTAGAGCACGCCGAGCAGGAGCGAGACGATGCCGAGGATGATCCACAGGCCGATCAGCTCGGGCAGGAAGGCGATCACGGCCACGAACGGCACGACGAGAATCGTGGGGATGCCCGTCCAGTAGCGCAGCAGCATGCCGTAGCACAGGAGCCCCACGAGCATGCCGGCCACGCGGGAGATGGTCCAGAGCCCCATGAACTCGTTGGGGGCGAGGCCGTGGGGGCGGCCCGCGCCCATCAGCATGTCCTCGGCCTTGCGGCGGAGCGCCACGAAGAAGGAGGCGTGGCCCGAGGCGATGGCCTCCGCCTCGATCCGATCGATGCGCGGCCCCAGCCAGCGCCCAGCCGCACCGGCCAGCGGCAGGAGGAGCTGGAGGAGAACGCTGCCGATCGCCGCACGCCGCTCCTCGCCCAGGGCCGTCTCCTCGGCCACGTGCCGATACGTGGCGTAGATCCACCAGACGAACAAGGACACGCTGCCAAACGCACACAAGCAGATGAACAGGCGCCGGATATCGTCGGGCTCCATGGCCGTTTCCTTCTAGACCTCGATGCTGACGATCTTGCGGACCACGAGGACGCCGATGACCTCGAGAACGCCGATGACGAGGAAAAGTCCCCAGCCCGCCCACGTCTTCACCATGGGCTCGAACAGATCGGGGTTCAGCCAGTTGATCGCGAAGCCGAGCGCGATGGGCACCAGCCCCAGGATGGCGGCCTGCATGCGTCCCTGCGACGTGAGCGCACGCACCTTGCCCTCGATCTGGTGCCGCTCGCGGATCGTGCGCGAAATGTTGTCCATCACCTCGGCCAGGCTTCCGCCCACTTCGGCGGACACCAGGATGGCCGTGACCACGAGGTCGAGGTCCTCGCTGGGCATGCGCGCGAGCATGTGCTCGAGCGCCTCCTCGAGCGGCACCCCCACCCGTGTCTCCTGGTTCACGAGCCGGAACTCCTGGGCAATCGGGTTCTCCATCTCGCGCTGGATCAGCTCGAACGCCTGGGGCAGGCTGAAGCCCGAGCGCAGCGCGTTGCTGATGTTCATCAGCCCGTCGACGAGCTGCACGCCGAAGCGCCGGTCGCGCCGGCGCTTGAGGTACGACGCCAGCAGCCGCGGCGCGGTGAACGCCAGAACCCCCATCGCGAGAGCCAGCAGCGGGCTGCTGAACAGCAGCATCACGATGCCCGCCACCAGCACGGAGACGAGAATGGCCACGAGCAGAAGCTGGCGCGCCGGGATGTTCAGGTAGATCTGATCGAGCGAGACCTCCGTGCCCTTGAGCACCTCGTTCTCGTACCGGCCCCAGGCAGACTGCGCGATATCCGCCACCACCGCCACCAGCAGCGCCGCGGAGCCGAAGGCCGCGATCTCGAGAATAATAATGGGGGCGGACACAGGCTCTCCCCTACTCCTTGCGCTCTTCGGGCTGGCGGCCCGTCGCGCCCACGTCGTAGGGCTGCACGTCGGCCGGTGCGTCGGCGATCTTCTTGAACACCACGTCGTCCCAATACACCACGCCGGCAGGCCAGTAGCAGTAGAGGCCGATGCGGCACTTCTTGGGCGTGTAGGTGCGCTTGGCCCGGGTCAGATACACGCGGGGGTGGCAGTCGCGCTGGTGCACGCCCCACTGGCCTCTCTGGCCTTTCGGGTTCATCGGGCTCCGCCCCACCTCGCGCCATTGCCCCTTCGGCTCGCTCGGGGTGTGGAGCCAGGCATAGTACTTCACGAACACCTTGCACGTGGGGGCCATGGACTTCACGCGCACCTGCACGCGGTACGTGGCACCCGGCTCGATATCGAAGAACTCCGAGTAGTAGGCCACGCCCTCCATGCCCGCCACGCCCTTGCTCATGCGGGCGACGATGCACTTGCCCGCCCCATCGGGGTTCTTCTCCCAGTGGGCCTGGCCCATCTGCCAGTCGACGCCGAAGGGTTCCCAGCCGTTGGGATGGGCCGTGCCCTTCTCGAAGTCGCCCCGGACCATGTGGGGGCCTTCGCGCCAGCGCTTCTCGGCGTCGGGCGGGAGCGGCTTGTAGCGGGGGTCCTTGCGGCCGGTGAGCTCGCCGAGCTGCTTGAAGACGCCCACCTGGATGGCATACTTGCTGGGCACGACCACGGAGCCCTCGTAGCGGAGTTTCTGGGGGCCGAGCTTCGCCTCGGCCACCCGCGTGGCGATGCGGAGCTGCTCCCCCCCGGCCGGCTCCACCTTGCCCCACATCACCAGGTCGGCCTTCAGCTTGTCCACCGCGAAGGCCAGGGCGTCCTTGGCGGCCATGTCGTAGCGGGCCTTGAAGCCCTCGTAGTTCTCGAAGTTCTCGCGGTCCACGTCCTCGATCGTCTGGTAGAGCTGGTAGCGGGTGATCTTGGCACGGAAGTTGGCCGCCACGAACTTGCCGGTCTTCCCGCCGTCGAACCCGCTCTCGAAATCGAGGACCACGAGCACGGGTGCATCGGCCATGTCCCCGCCCTGCGTCTCGCCGGCGGCGGCCGCTCCGAGTGCCAGGAGCACCACGAGCGCGATGCGTAAAGCCTGCACAGGCAAATACCTCGGTGGTTCCGTCCCCACAGTCGAATGCTATCACAGGGCGCCCGGCATGTCAAGATGGCCGCCGCGCCGTCTGCTGAGGTGTCCGACGCTTGCTTTTCGCAGCGATTTTCGTTACCTTCACCTGCGCGCACAAAGCAACCGGCAAACTATCACCAGGAGGACAGGACGTGACCTGGCACCGAAGAATGCGTCATCGCGTGATGTGTGGCATCGGCCTCCTGCTCGCTCTGGCCAGCGTGGGGGTTGCGGGACAGAAGTACCGCTCGCCCTTCGCGGTGGTGCTCTCGCCCGACGGAGCGACGGCCTACGTGACCGACCGCACGGCCGACTGTGTGGTGGTCCTCGATGCGGCGGCGGCCAAGAAGAAGGCGGAGTGGGCGCTGCCCGGCGGCCCCGCCGGCCTGGCGCTCTCGCCCGACGGCAAGACCCTCTACGTGGCCCTCCAGGCCACGAGCGAGGTGGCGGCCATCGCGACCGACAGCGGGAAGGTCACTAAGCGCATCCCCGTGGGCACACGCCCCACGGGCCTCGCCCTCGCACCCAAGCGCAACCGCCTCTTCGTGTGCAACACCGGCGAGGACACCGTCTCCGCCATCGACCTGCCGGCCATGGCCGAGAAGTTCCGCGTGAAGATGGTGCGCGAGCCCATCTTCGCCGCGGTCACGCCCGACGAGAAGCGCGTCGTGGTGACCAACGCCCTGGCCTTCGGGCCCGCCACCGAAAGCTCCACCGCCGCCACAGTGAACATCTTCGATGCCGAGAAAGCCGAAACGGGCAACGCCATCAAGCTCCCCGGCGGCTCGACCAACGGCCGCACCGTGTGCATCTCGCCCGATGGCAAGTGGGCCTACCTCGTCCACGGCGTCTCACGATTCCAGGTGCCCACCACCCAGCTCGAACGCGGCTGGATGAACACCTCGGCACTCTCGGTGATCGACCTGACGAACAACGAGCTCTACGCCACCGTGCTCCTCGACAGCATCGACCTGGGCGCCGCCGACCCCTACGGCGCCGCCCTCTCGGCCGACGGCAAGACCCTCTGGGTGAGCCTGAGCGGCGTGCACGAGGTGGCCCGCATCGACGTCGCACGCCTCGTGGAAATGCTCGGCGGGACGATCGAGGACAAGTATGCCAAGTCCCTCGGCTCCGCCAACACCAATCCCTGGGCCAACGTCAAGAAGGACCCCAAGTACCGCTTCCAGCTCGTCAACGATTTGATGGCGATGTACTTCGCCGAGCTCATCGAGCGCATCCCCTCGGACGGCAAGCGCGTCCTCTACAAGTTCGATGAAGACCGCTCGGCCGGCATGGGCCCGCGGGGCATCGCCCTGTCCGCCGACGGCAAGCAGCTCTTCGTGGCCAACTACTACGGCGGCACCGTCACCGTGCTCACCACCGAGAACGGGCGCCTCGCCCACACCATCCCCGTGGGGCCGCAGCCCGCGGCCGACGCCGTGCGCAAGGGCGAGATCGCCTTTCACAACGCCGTCCTGTGCTTCCAGCACTGGCAGAGCTGCTCGACCTGCCACCCCAACGTCCGCATGGACGGCGTCCGCTGGGACCTGCTCAACGACGGCATGGGCAACCACAAGAGAACCCGCTCCCTCGTCTACTCCCACCGCACCAGCCCCGTGATGTCCATGGGCGTGCGAGCCAAGGCCGAGGTCGCCGTGCGAGCAGGATTCCGCTTCATCCTCTTCGCCGTCGTCCCCGAAGAAACCTCCGCAAACGTCGATGCCTTCATCAAATCGCTCGAAGCCGACCCCAACCCCTACCGCACCCGCGACGGCAAGCTCACCGAGGCGGCCCAGCGCGGAAAAGCCATCTTCGAGGGCAAAGCCGCCTGCGCCAAGTGCCACACCGGAGAGCTCTACACGGACATGAAGCCCTACGACGTGGGCACCCTCGGTCCCTACGACCGCGAGGGCAACCGCTTCTATACCCCGAAGCTCACCGAAATCTACCGCGCGGCCCCCTACCTCCACGACGGGCGCGCCGCCACCCTCGAAGAGGTCTTCACCAAGCACAACGCCAAGGACCTCCACGGCGTCACCTCCAAGCTCTCGAAGCAGGAGCTCGAGGACCTCATCCTCTATGTCAGGTCGCTCTAGGCGGCAGCGCGGAAGGCCAGCCCCGTAGTCCTAACCCGCGTCCGCAGTCTGTGCGGAGCATCCGCAGACCACGCCTCGGCACGGGCGAGTGCCGCACGCAGGGACAGGCCTGCCATCCGTCCTTGCTTCCCTCGATCCACGCTGAGCTCCCGGGCCAGCCCTGGCGTTCCGGTGCCGTCGCGGCGTCTTGCAAACAGCGGCACACCGTGGTAGAATCGAAGGTGTTGCTCCCGCACTTGCGGCGTGAGGCCATACTGCATGTCCAGACCCCGGCTGAGCTTCACTGTCGTCGGCGAGCTCTTCAAAGGCCAGGTCTTCCTGTTCGATGGCGAGCAGCCGGTCTCGATTGGCCGCACCGCCGACAACGCGATGCCGCTCGACCACAAGAGCGTCTCGCGCCTCCACGCCACCGTGGAATGCAACGGCCAGACCGTCGTCCTCCGCGACCTCGGCAGCCACAACGGCACCCGCGTGGGCGACCGCCTGGTCACCGAGCACGTCCTCCAGTCCGGGGACATGGTGGGCTTCGGCGAGGTCCTGCTGCGGTTCAGCACGGTGGACGGCACAGGGGCGCCCGAGGCCTCACCACAGGCGCTGCCCGCCATCGTGCCCGCCAGCCAGGACCAGAGGACGGCGCTGGCCCAGCCGCTGGACTTCGATGAGCTCTACGCCCGCGCAGGCCCCACGCAGAAGATGGCGCCGCAAGCGGCCCCCGCACGGCGGGTCCACTGGCAGTTCATCTACGGGCTCATGCTCGCCGTCATCGTGATGCTCGGGCTCATCGGCTTCTGGCGGGTCGGCCAGCACCCGCCCAAGCCGCCCATGATCAGCGTCCAGCTCCGCGTGGGCGACGTGGTGCCCGTCAACGTGGCCTGGCTGCCCAAGCCCGGCGGCCACGGCTGGCTCCCGGCTCTGCGAGCCGTCGAGAGCACCGGCCAGCCCGCCGACGAGCGCGTGGCCGACGCACGCAAGACAAAGTTCCGAACCTACGTGACCGTCCACGGAAAGGCACTGGGAACCACCGACATCTCCGTCCACGGCCCGCCGCTGGGGCGCGTGACGCTCCGGGTGCTCGTGCGCGGCATGCGGCCCGAGAGCGAGGCGCGCAAGTGGAAGCGGCGCCCGGTGAGCGACCGCCGCGACTACGGCCGCCGACTCCTCGAACGCGCCCGACGCCTCCGCCTGAGGCCAGGAGCCGTCGGGCCACAGACCGCAAAAGTGACCCACGACCTCGAGCTCGCCTCCGAACTCCTCCAGGCCATCCCCGGCGAGGGCCACCGCGCCGCAGAAGCCTCGCGCGAGGCACGCATCCTGCGCCGCGCGCTCGATGCACGATTCGACGAACTCGCCCGGCGGCTCGACATCCTGTTCACCCAGGGGAAGTTCGACGAGGCCATCGTCACGGCCCGCGAACTCGTGGCGCTCTTCCCCGACCCCGAGACCGAAGAGTACCACATCGTGAACGCCTACTACCGCGATCTGCTCCGAGAAGTGGCCAGGGCAGACAAGGAAGCCCAGGAGAAACGCTAGATGCGACTCGTGGTCGTCAGCGGCGGACAAACCCTCTCGTTCCCTCTGCGCCAGGGCTCCACGATCGTCGGGCGCCACTCCTCCTGCCACATCTCCATCCCCGCAAAGAGCATCTCCCGGCGACACTGCCAGATCTACGTCGACGGGCCGGCGGCGTCCGTCCGCGACCTCGACAGCTCCCACGGCACCTACGTGAACGGCTCGCGCGTCGAGCGCACCGACCTCCACGACGGCGACACCCTTTCCCTCGGCGGCTTCCAGCTCCGCTTCGAGACCGGCGAAGTCGCGCCCCAGGGCGCCTATGCCCACACGGCCGCCCCCCCCGACGATGTGGTCGTCACTGCCGAGCCAGCGGGGATGGGACCGATGCCCGGCGGCCCGCTGCCCGACGAGCCGCCCCCTGCACCCACCGACACCCCGGACATGCCCGACGGCGAGGACACCCCCGTCGACAGCAGCTTCGTGCCCCAGCCCTACGCGGGCGGGCAGGGCACCGCCCTCGGCGCAGCCATGCAGCCCCAGCTCGTCGTCCGCGACGGCCGCTGGTTCCTCCGCGACCCCCGCACCGGCCGCGAAGTGGAGATTGCACCCCGAGGCGGCGAAGCCGGCGCCGTGCCCGCCGCCAGCGAAGTCCGACGACCCAACGTCCGCCTGCTCATCACCGCCGTCGCCATCGCCGTCGTGGTCATCGTGCTTTTCGCCTCCGTCTTCCTGCGGCGCGAGCCCGCGCCCAAGGGCAGCGGCTTCTCCCTCGCCGCCTACAACCGCCACGTGGATGCCGCCATCGAGGACATCCAGGCCGCCAAGCTCGACGACGCCCAGGCCAAGCTCGAAGCCGCCTCGAAAATGACCCGCAAGGTCGAGACCGCGCGGCATCTCGCCCAGTTCGTCGGTCTCCTCCAGAACGCCGGCACGGATCTCGAGAACCTCAATTGGGAAGAGGCCGAGCGATACCTCGAGACCATCCTCAACACGCGCTCCGCGACCGACAAGGCGATCGCCTTCGCCAAGAACCGCATCGACTGGCTCGACGAGGAGCAGGTGGCCAAGGGCCTGCGCGAGGAGCTCATCCAGCGGCTCAAGGGAGCCGGCGACACCGAGGAGCTCCTCCTCGAGATCCTCGCCCAGCTCCGCCAGCTCAAGAAGGGCACCGCCGCTGCCAGCCGCGCCAAGACCGACGTCCAGGAGATCGAGAAGCGCCTCTACGAGAAATACCACGGCCAGGCCGACCGCGCGCGCAAGCAGAGCAACTGGACCGAGGCCGGCGAGTTCCTCCTCAAAGCCCAGCCCTACGCGCCCGATGCCGCCGCCATCGCCAAGGAGATCGCCGAGTGCCGCCGCCTCGACGGCGAGTCCAGACTCTTCGACCAGGCCCGCGAGGCGATCACCAGCAAGAACTACAGCCTCGCCCGCGGCCTCCTCGAACGCATCGAAGGCCCCGGCTTCTACCGCACCGCCGCCGACCGACTGCTCAAGCAGGTCAAGGCCGACGAGGAGCGCGAGCAGCGCAACACCCTGCGCGCCCAGATCCTCGGGCTCTACAAGCGCGGTTCCGGCCGGCAGGCCATCGAACTCCTCAAAAAGCACAAAGTCCAGGACCTCGCCTACATCGTCGACAAGGTGGATCAACTCGAAAAGCTCATCGCCGCCGGCCGAAAGGCCGAGGACGAAAAGCGCTACCGCGAGGCCGAGGACGCCTACAAGGAAGCCGTTGGCGTGGAGACCGACGCCGAGAACGACTACCACCGCCGAGCCAAGGGCCTGCTCGATGCCCTCGCCGCCCGCGCCCCGGAGATCTCCCGGGAACTCTTCGTGAGCGGATACCGCAAGCTCCACAAGGACGCCGACCCCGCCAGCGCGCGCAAGGACTTCGACGCCGCGCTCCAATTCAATCCCGAGAACGAGCGCGCGAAGAAGGCGCTCGATCAGCTCGAGCACACCGCCAAGACGCTGTGGAACGATGGCTGCGTGTTCGAGATCGAGAAGAAGCCCGCGCACGCCCTTGATAAGTTCCAGCGGGCCCTCGCCTACGCCTCGCCCGACAGCGATCTCCACCGCCGCATCCTCGCGAAGCTCGAGAAGCTGCGCGAATGACCGCCCCCGGCTGCACCACGCCCGGCACGGCCCGCCGAGCCGGTGCCGCACACATCCCCCCATCCCCACCCGAGACCCCTCCATGCGCTCCAGCATCCGCTCCCTCATCCTTCCCCTGGCCGCCGCCGCGCTGGTCCTCGCGGCCATCCTCGGCGCCATGCACCTCATCCTCCCGGGCCTTGCGCGCCGCCGCGAGCAGCAGATCCTCGGCGCGAACTACGTGATCGTGGAGACCGACCGCGTGCGCCTCGCCCTCCCCCGCCTGCCCAAGGCTCCCCAGGAAGCCCTCGCACAGCGGCTCGCCGCCGACTTCGAGGGCTTCACCACCGCCCTCTACCGCACCTACGGCGAGCCCCTCGACCTCCATCCCGTCGAGGACCGCATCACCATCCGCGTGTTCGCCACCCACGCCGACCTCGTGAAGTTCGCCGGCCGCCACATGAAGCAGGACCTCTCCCACGCCGGCGGGTTCTACGACCCCGCCTCCTGGAGCATCGCCCTCACCCTACGCCCCCCGCGCGAACTCCTCCCCGTGCTCTACCACGAGGCCACCCACCTGATCATGGACCGCTCCGCCCGCGCCGGCAGCCCCGCCTGGAGCCTCTGGCTCGCCGAGGGCATGGCCGTCTACTTCGAGCACAGCGGAGTGGTCGGGGGCCGCCCCCGCCTGGGCGGCGCCGACCGCCGCAAGGCCGCCGCCGTGTGGGCGCTCGCACGCCAGCGCCGCCACATCCCCCTCGCACAGCTCGTGCGCGGCGGGCCAGCGCTCTTCCGGGGAAAGCTCGCCTCCCTGGCCTACACCGAGGCAGGCCTCCTCGTCGCCTACCTGCTCGAAGGCGCCGCCGGCACGCTGCGCCAGCCCTTCTTCCGCTACGTCGACCTCGAACGCAGGCCCGGGCCCTGCCCGCCCCAGGCCCTCGAAGCCTCCCTCGGCGTCTCGCTCGATACCCTCGAAACCGACTGGCTCAACTTCCTGAAGGGAGCCGCCCGATGACCCGAGCCGCGCCGCTGCTCGCCGTCGCCGCACTGCTCGCCGGATGCTCCGAAACCGCGCAGAGATCCGACACCGGCAAACTCGTCCTCCAGATGTGGCACTCGCAGAAACGCCAGAACGAGGACACACTCAAGCTCGTCGTCGAGCGGTTCAACGCCGCCAACCCTCGCTACGAGGTCCACCTTTCCAACGTCGGCTCCTACACCGCCATGTTCCAGAAGGCCCGCGCCACCATCCAGGGCGGCACCCTGCCCGACCTGTGCATCGCCTACGAAAGCATGGTCGCCGAGTTCATGGAAGCCGACGTCGTGCTCCCCCTCGACGACTCCTTCACCCACCCCGACCACGGCTTCACCCCCGAGGAGCAGGCCGATATCTTCCCGCCCTTCATCCACTGCAACCGCTACCCCGAGTTCGACAACAAGCTCCTCTCCTTCCCCTTCACCAAGAGCCTGCTGATGCTCTACTACAACCGCGACATCCTGCGCTCGGCCGGCATCGAGAAGCCGCCGGCCACGTGGGCGGAGTTCATCGAGCAGTGCCGGGCCATCAAGGCCAAGACCGGCGCGCCCGCCTTCGCCTACTCGCGCGACCCCTCCTCCTTCGACGGCATGATCATGTCCCTCGGCGGCACCCTGGCCACCCTCGCCGACCGCCGCAGCCATCTCGACTCCCCCGAGGCCGTCCGCGTCCTCGACATGCTCCACACCCTCATCAGCGACGGACTCGCCACCGTCGTTGCCTTCGGCGGCGACGAGGACCGCACCCTGTTCGCCAACGGGAAGGTCGCTTTCATCCTCCGCTCGAGCACCACACGCTCCTACATGGCCAAGGACATCGTGGACGCCCAGGGCCGCGACCGCTTCGAGTGGGGCATGGCCTGCCCGCCCGCAGCCGCAGGCAAGCCCAAGCTCACCGTCCTCTACGGCGGCAACATCCTCATCTTCAAGAGCACCCCCGAGCGCCAGCGTGGAGCCTGGGAGTTCATCAAATTCTTCGTCTCCCCCGAGAACACCGCCGAATGGTCCGTCAAGACGGGCTACCTGCCCATTCGCCGCTCCGCCGCCGACCAGCAGGTGCTCAAGGACTTCTTCGCTCAGCACCCCCGCAACCGCTCCGCCTTCGACACCATTCCCCACGGCGTTCGCGAGCCCAGCGTGGCCGGCTGGCAGGCCGTGCGCACCCACATCGCCACGGCCCTCACCCGCGTGTGCATGGGCCGTGCCACGCCCGCACAAGCCGCCGCCAAACTCGCCCAGAGCGCCGACGCCGAACTCCAGCGCTTCGCCCGACGCGGCAAGTAGGGACCCCAGCGCTGCCCCCGCCCCGGTCTCTTCAGGACGTCTCTGGGGGGGCTCAGTGGCGCTGCCAGGCGCGGGGGATGTAGGCGCACAGGGGCTCGGGGGCAAGGGGGTTGCCCGTGGCGGCGAGGGCGCGCGCCCGGCAGCCGCCGCATACGTGGAGGTACTCGCAGGCCCCACACTTGCCCTCATAGGCCGCGTGGTCCCGGAGTTGGCACAAGAGGGGGGAGTTCTCCCAGATGTCCTTGAGCGGAGTCTCGCGGATGTTCCCGCAGGGCTGGTCGAAGTAGCCGCAGGGCTGCACGTCGCCGCGGTGGGAGATAAAGCAGAAGGCCTGGCCGGCAAGGCATCCGCGAGCCTGGGTGGGGATATGGCGCTGGCGGAGGATCCGGTAGAAGTGCGGGGCGCAGGTGGCTCGGATCTCGATGGGCGCTTCGGCATACTGGTCGGCGAGCCACTCGAGGACAGCCTCGTAACGCTGGGCGTCGAGCTCGAAGCCCTTGAGATCCGCGGCCCGGCCCGTCGGCACGAGGAGGAAGATGTGGTGGGCAACCGCGCCCAGGCGGATGGCGAGGTCGAGAATGTCCGGGAGCTGCTCGGCGTTCTGCGTGGTCACCGTGGTGTTGAGCTGGAAGGGCAGGCCGGCCTGGCGGGCGGCCTCGATGCCGCGCAGAGCACCCTCGAAGGCACCGGGGACGGCTCGGAGGGCATCGTGGCTCGCTGCGTCGCGGCCGTCGATGCTCACGCTGATGCGCTGGACGCCGGCGTCGAGGAGGCATCGGGCGGCGGAGACATCGAGGAGCGTGCCGTTGGTGGCAGCGACGGCGCGAAGGCCCTTCTCGGTGGTGTGGCGCGCGATGTCGTAGAGGTCGGGACGCAGGAGTGGCTCGCCGCCGGTGAGGATGATGGTCGGCTGGGCGAAGGAGGCGATGTGGTCGATGAGGTCGAAGCATTCCCGGGTGGACAGCTCGTCGGGCGTGGGCTCGTCTACGGCGGCGGCGCGGCAGTGGCGGCACGCCAGGTTGCAGGCGCGGGTGAGCTCCCAGGCGATCATGCGCAGCGAGTCGGCCGACGAGTGGCTCATGGGGTGTGAGGCCTCCTGAAGGGTCGGGTCCTGTTCATGCTATCTGAGAGTTGCGCGCGGATCAAGAGCGGGGCGGGGAGACCTGCCAGGCGAGGGACGGGGCGCGGCAGGGGCTACTTCTTGCCGAAGAGGCCCTTGAGCTTCCCGAGGACGCCGGTGGGCTGCTCCTCGACGACCTGCTCAGGCTCGTCCTCGACCTCGGCGTAGCCGAAGGTGAGATCGACGATGGCGGTCACGCCGTCGTTGCGGGGGTCGTCGCAGCAGTCCTTGAGGTCCTTTTCCGTCATCTTCTCGATCTCGCCGGGATGCACGTTGCGGAACTGGACGATGCAGATGCGGTCGCCCTCGCGCAGGGGGTGGCGTCCCTTGATGCGATGGAAGTTCACGTAGACGCCGCGCGCGGAGATGTCCTCGGCGTAGAAGGACTCCGAGCCGGGCGCGGAAGCGACCTTGGCATGGCGCCGCGAGACCACCTTGTTCGGGATGTGGATGTTGGCCTCATCCGAGCGCCCGATGACGTTCTCGCGCTGGAGGACGTAGTAGAGCGTCCTGTCGAGGTTGTTGTGGAGCTGAGCGACTTTCCGCATGAGCATCTCCTCCTGTGAGTGCCGTGGCGGGGTTCGGAGTCGAGCAGGAGGGCCTCCGCTGCAAGGGTGTGGGACTATAGTTCCTTGAGCAGCTCGGCCGCGCGCGTGGCGAGCGGTCCGTTGGGCGACAGTGCGATGTAGCGCTCGAGCTCGCCAGCGGCTCGGGCGCGTTCGCCGGCGGCGAGGAGGCTTACGGCGAGGAAGTATCGGAAGGGTGCGGCGGGCTGGGGGCCGGCCAGCGGGTCGTCGCCGATGGCGCGTTCCAGGAGGGGGCGGGCCCGCCGGGCGGCTCCGGTGAGGTGGCAGGCGGCTCCGAGGAGTCCGCAGTAGAGCGGGTCGTCGCGGTCGGCGGCGTGGAGGCGCGTGGCGATGGCCAGGGCTCGGGGCAGGTCGGTGGCGCGCTCGAGCAGGCCGAGTGCAAGCCGGTACTGGGCGAGGCGGTGGCGCGCATCCGCCTTTGCCGCGGCCTCGAGGGCCTCGAGCTCACGACCGCCCAGCCCGGCCTGGGCGCAGGCGTCGGCCATGTCGAGGAACACGTCGGCCGCCGAGCGTTCGAGTGTGAAGGCCTTCTTGAACTCGGCGTCGGCGTTCTTCGTGTCGCCGAGCTTCTGGTGTGTGAGGGCGAGGTGGAGGTGGAGCACGGGGTCGGGCTCGATGGCGATGGCCCTCTGGAAGCCCTCGCGTGCGGCCTCGAGGTTGCCGAGCTGATAGTCGATCCAGGCGAGGGTATCGAGGTTGAAGCCAGCGGCTCGGAGGGCGACGGACTGCTCGGCGAGGCGTCGGGCCTCCTGGAGCTGGATGCCGCGGATGGCGTAGGCCCAGGCGAGGTTGTTGAGGTTGGTGGCGCGCTCGGCCGCGGCCTCGTTGAACACCCCCAGCTTGTCGACGGCGGATCGGAGGGCGGAACTGACCCGGCCGACGAAGGAGAAGGGGTCGGCGTCGGAGGGGGTGTCGCGCTGTGCCCGGAGCTGTCGGAGGGTGAGCTCGCGGACGCTGCGCTTGAGGAGCTCGACGGCGCGCTGGCCGTTGCCCAGGTAGTCGGACAGGTGTGCGAGGTGTCCGCTGGTCTCGCAGCTTGGGCCTTCGATGGCGCGGAGGCTTTCGAGGGAGCGGATGGCGCGCTCGGCGCTCGCGCGCCGTTCGAGCCACGGGGCTTCGCGGCGGCGGTCGTCGTTGAGGCTCTGGTAGAGGGTGACGGCGAGCAGGTAGAGCGCCGTGGTGTTGCGGGGCTCGTAGTCGAGGGCCACGCGGTATTGCTCCACGGCGCTGTCGTAGCGGCCGTCGAGCACGTAGAGGGCGGCGAGGCGGAAGCGGACCGTGACCCAGCCCGGGGCGTAGCGCACGGCCTTCTCGAGCACGTCGACCGCCTTCTCGCGCTGCTGGGTGAGGGCGTAGGCGGTGGCGAGGACATTGAGGTTCCGCAGGTTCTGGGGGTCCTGTGCGTTCACGGCGCGCAGCAGGGCGATGGCCTGGTCGAGCTTCTTCTCGTGGATGAGCAGGTCGGCCTTGACCACCTTTGCGGTCAGGCAGTCGGGGCGCTGGGCCACGAGGCGGTCGAGCTCCGCGTGGGCATCGGCCATGCGGTCGGCGGCCACGAGCACGCGGGCGAGGGAGAGGCGGGCCTCGACGTAGCCCGGGCGGAGCTCGAGGGCACGGCGGTAGGCCTTCTGGGCACCCGGCAGGTTGCCGGCCACGGCGCAGCGGCTGCCCTCGAAAGTGGCCGCGATGGCCTCCTCGCCGTGGAACTTGAGCCCGGCATACTGGGCTGCGCCCTTGGGGAAGACCACGAGGCAGGAGTGGTCGCTCTCGAGCCACTCGCGTTCGAGCCGGTCGTAGGCCACGCGGCGGAGAGGCGCGGTGGCAGGGTCGTGGAGAATGATCTCGCGGCGCGCGTCGTCGTAGCCCACGGCCACCACCGCGTGTCCCATGCCCATGGGCGTGAGAAAGAGGACGACGGGGAGGCCGGCGTCGATCTTGCGCTTGAGGTCGGCGAGGCTTCCCACGTAGGTGTGGGCCTCGAAGCCCAGGCGCGCGGCCACGGTGGGCAGAGCGTGGGCGTGGACGCCGCCCTGGTGGCCGCGGAGCTGGTCGAAGAGCTTCTCCTGATCGGCGTCGCGGCCGAAGCGGCGGAGCGCCATCACGAGCGAGGCGGCAGCACAGCGGGGGCCGACCTGTCGCACGTAGGACACGCCCTCGATGAGGCGTCGGCGGCCCACCTTGCGGGCGCCGCGCCGCACGCTCACCAGCTCCAGGCGGTGCTGCCAGGGCGGGAGTTCTGCCTTGCTTCCGCCTTCGGCGGTGAGCGTCACGTCGGTCGTGATCTCCACGCGCTGGTAGAGGCGGCGTTCGAGGTCGAAGGCCACGGCCGCCTGGCCGGCGACGGCCATGATCTCGTAGTTGGCAGCGGGCTCGTTGGCCGGCTTCTCATACTTCACGGCCTTGCTCAGGCGCGCCGTGCCGCGTCGGATGCTCTCGAAGTGCATCCCGCCGCCATAGAGGCGCCCGAGCTCGGTCCAGCCGGGCTCCTGCCACCGCTGGCCCGGCCGGCGGGGCACGGGCAGAGCGGGGCCGTGGATGAACTGCACGAGCCAGAGCAGGTGGGTGAACTCGCGGGGCACACCGCCGTCGGGCTCCGTCACATCCACCAGGCCGAAGCAGTTCGAGCAGGTGACGGGGATGCGGGTGCCGGCGAACTGGGCGCCCCCCTCGACGGTGCGCCCGCCCACCTCGGCCACCTCCAGCGTCGCCTCGACCAGCTCGCCGGGATGAACGGCATCGACCACGTAGTCGAACTCGGCAACCGCGAAGTCGCGCCCCGGCTGCCCCCCGTCCGTGCTGTAGCGGTAGCGGAGCACGTCGCCGGCGGCCAGGCGGACCTGGAGAGAGTGGGCCTGGGCCTTGCGGTCAGGACGGCTGTCCGGCGCGTCGTAGCTTGTGGGGTCGAGTGCGAGCTGCCTGGCGAGGGCGTCGAGTGCCGAGCCGAGCTCGCCGCGCGCCACGCAGGCTCGTGCGAGCGCGCCGTGGTAGCGCGCACACTCGGGGCTGCGCTCGATCGCCTGGCGGAAGTGGTCGATGGCCTTGGCATACGACTTGTCCGCGAGTGCCAGGCTGCCGAGCTGCACGTGGAGCTCGGCCTCGGCAAGCGGCTGGCCCGGAGAGTCGGGCGCGGCTTCCAGCGCGCTGCGGGCCTCGATGGGGCGGCCGGCCTGCCGGAGAGCGGCAGCGAGTTCCACGCGGGGTGCCACGTAGGCGGGGAAGCTGGCCACGGCGGCGCGCAGCAGGCGGCGGTACTCCGACGGGTCGCCGCTCGCCTCGCCTGCCGCGTGGCGCGCGGCCACCGCGGAGGGCTCCACGCGGACCGCCTTCAGCGCATCGATGTCCGCCAGGAGCAGGGCATCGTCGCGTTCCAGGCTCCGCGGGTCGGCGCCGAGCGCGGTCCGCGCCGCGTCGGGCTCGCCAGCCATCAGGAGCGCAACCGCCGTCTCGCGCCGGAGCCCGTGGTCGCCTGGCCGCAGCGCGAGGGCCTCCCGATAGGCAACAGCAGCACCTGCGTAGCGGCCCGCCGCGAAGGCTGCACGCGCCAGCGCCGCGCGGACGACGGCGGAGCGGGGCGCCAGGCGGCTCGCGGCCTCGAGGCCCTCGACGGCTGCCGGCGCCTCGCCGGTCGCGGCGTGGAAGGCGCGGAATGCCCGGGCGGGAAGACGCCCGTCGTCCATCTCGGCCGCCGCGGCGTCCCAGCGCGTGGAGCCCAGGCGCTGTGCGCTGCGGTGCCAGCCCCGCATCAGGTACACGCAGGCCAGGCGCGACTTCGCTCGGGCCGAGTAGTCCGCATCTTCGCCGTAGCGGAGCGCCTGCTCGAGGCTGCTGCGGGCCCGACCGTAGTCCTCGGCGACCCACTGGAGGTCCGCCAGTGCCCACCACAGTGGACCGCTGCGCGAGCATTCGTCCACGGCCTCTTCGAGGGCCTTCCTGGCCTCGGCGGGGCTCTGCTCGCGCAGGAGCGCGGCCAGCTCCAGCCAGGCGGCTTCCATCGAGTCGTCGAGCTCGAGGGCCTTGCGATAGGCGGCGACGGCCTCCTCGGTGCGTCGGAGCGCGCGGAGGGTGCGCGCCAGCTCGAAGGGCGGCTCGGGCGCCTTGGGGCGAAGCGCGGCCGCGGCCTCCAGTGCCGTGCGCGAGACCGCCAGATCGTCCACCGACTCCTCGCGGCACAGGCGCCCGAGCCCGAGCTGCGCGGGGTAGAGCTTGGAGTCCAGCTCCACGGCCTTGCGGTAGCGCCGGAGCTTCGTGGGGGTCTCGTCGCAGGCGTAGCCGGCGAGGAAGTGGAGCCGCGCGCGCTCGGGCGCCGCGGCGAGCTTCCCCTCGTACTCGCGGCACACCACGGCGCGCGCCGAGCGGCTGCGCACGTCGATGAGCAGCACGTGGGCATCCACGAACTCGGGATTCGTCGCGAGCAGCCCGTCCAACTCGGCGAGGGCCTTGGCCTCCTTGTCGCCATCGGCATAGCGGCGGGCGCGGGCGAGGGCGCGAGCGGCGCGGCGGGGCGAGAGCGCCGCGGCCCATGCGGGCACGCTGGCCAGCACGAGAGCCGCGGCCACCAGGCACATCGCGCGTCGTCGGGAGTGAGGCACAACGGGCTCACACGACTTGAGACAGGAAAACACCTCGGGGTATGCGAGAGTATAGCACATGCACTTGCGAATGCAAGACGCCCGCCGCCGCACCGCGCGGAGGCCGCGTGGCCGCCCCGATTCCGCTTGACACACATCGCCGGCTGCGGGAGAATGGAGGCAAGACGAAGGGAGAATCCGTCATGTGGGACTACTCCAACCGAGTGATGGACCACTTCCGCAACCCGCGGAACGTGGGCTTCATCGAGGATGCCGACGGCGTGGGCGAAGTGGGCTCGATGGCCTGTGGCGATGCGCTCACGCTGACCTTCAAGCTCGACGACGCGGGCCGCATTGCCGATGCGAGGTTCAAGACCTTCGGCTGCGCCAGCGCCATCGCCTCCGCCTCCGCTCTCACCGAGATCGTCAAGGGCATGAGCGTCGAGCAGGCCGAGGAGGTTACCAACCAGGACATCGCGGACTACCTGGGCGGCCTGCCCGAGCAGAAGATGCATTGCTCCGTGCTTGGCCGGGAAGCCCTCGAGGCCGCCGTCGAGCACTACCGCACCGGCGGCCACCCCAAGCGAATCCTCGAGGGCGACGTGGTCTGCAAGTGCTTCGGCATCACCCGGCCCGAGATCGAGCGCATCGTCCGCGAGAACCACCTGCGCACCGTCGAGGAGGTGACGAACTACTGCAAGGCCGGCGGCGGATGCGGCGGATGCCACGACCAGATCAAGGCCATCCTCGCCCACGAGGCAGGCACCCCCGCCGCCGAGCCGCCCACCAAACCCAAGCCCCGACTCACCACCGTCCAGAAGATCCGCCTCATCGAGAACGTGCTCGAACGCGAGGTGCGCCCCATGCTCAAAGAGGACGGCGGCGACATCGAGCTCATCGACGTCGAGGGCAACCGCGTCGTCGTCTCCATGCGCGGCCGCTGCGCCCAGTGCGCCGCATCGGGATTCACCCTCGATGGATTCGTGGGCGAGAAGCTCCGCGAGTTCGTCTCGCCCGACCTCACGGTCGAGGAGGAGAAGCCGTGAGCATCATCTACCTCGACAACAACGCTACCACCCAGGTCGCCCCCGAGGTCGCCAAGGCCATGATGCCCTACTTCGGCGACCTCTACGGCAACCCCTCGTCCATCCACTCCTTCGGCGGGCAGGTCCGCCACCACATCGAGCGCGCCCGCGAGCAGGTGGCCGCGCTCCTCGGAGCCGACCCCGCCGAAATCATCTTCACAAGCTGCGGCACCGAGAGCGACAACGCGGCCATCCACGGCACCATCGACGCCCTCGAAAACCGCAAACGCCACATCGTCACCACGCGCGTCGAGCACCTTGCCGTCCTCAGCGTTGCCCGATACTTCGGCACCCACGGCTACCGGGTCACCGAGCTGCCCATCGACCGCGAGGGGCTGCTCGACCTCGACATGGTGGACGACACGATCACGGGCGACACGGCGATCGTCTCGGTCATGTGGGCCAACAACGAGAGCGGCGTGCTCTTTCCCGTCGAGCAGATCGGCGAGATATGCCGGCGCAAGGGCGTCGCCTTCCACACCGACGCCGTGCAGGTGGCTGGCAAGCTGCCCATCGACCTCGCGGCCGTGCCCATTGACCTCCTGTCCATCTCCGGCCACAAGCTCCACGCCCCCAAGGGCGTGGGGGTTCTCTACGTCCGCAAGGGCACCCGCCTCTCCCCCTTCATGTACGGCGGACACCAGGAGGGCGGCAAGCGCGCCGGCACCGAAAACGTGCCCTACATCGTCGGCCTCGGCCGCGCCGCCGAACTGGCCATGGAGCACATGGACGAGGAGACAACCCGTGTCCGCGCCCTCCGCGACCGCCTCGAAGAAGGCCTCCTCGCAAGCTGCCCCGACGCCAAGCTCAACGGCCACAGGGACCGCCGCCTGCCCAACACCTCGAACATCAGCTTCGAGTACATCGAGGGCGAGGCCATCCTGCTCATGCTCAACGAACTGGGCGTCTGCGCCTCGTCGGGCTCGGCGTGCACCTCCGGCTCCCTCGAACCCTCCCACGTGATGCGCGCCATGGGCGTCCCCTTCACCGCCGCACACGGCTCCATCCGGTTCAGCCTCTCCCGCTACAACACCGAGGACGAGATCGATTTCGTCCTCGAGCACATGCCCCCCATCATCCACCGCCTCCGCGAGCTCTCCCCCTTCGTGCCCGCCGAGCAAGCCTGAGAAGCTGGGGAGAGCCTCCTTGAAAGAAGGCTTCTCCCCAGACCCCTCTCCAAGAACTCCCACAATGCACCGGGCATGCGGCTCCGCCGGGGGCGGA
>Ga0272441_10005268_pt1 | contig 22675 bp, 18 predicted proteins | sample SSMProp6N_FD_193582 | JGI IMG/M metagenome (GOLD analysis project Ga0272441, IMG submission 193582) | Marine sediment archaeal communities from Little Sippewissett salt marsh, Falmouth, MA, United States - SSM-Prop-6N | ecosystem: Environmental > Aquatic > Marine > Wetlands > Sediment ... | reverse complement strand
CAATCTTGGCAGATTCTGGTACGCCTCGGCGGTCGACACCCGCTGTGGCGGGCAGCAAATGACGTAGTAAGCCACCAGATCGGTCGCGATGGGCGAGACGATCTCGCCCCGCCCGGTACAAAGGGCCGTGCCTCCGTGAATAAAGAACGCAACATCGGAGCCGAGCCGCCCGGCCAGCCCGCATAGGTCTCCGACGCTCAGTTCCAGGCCGAACAGCCGGTTCAACCCGGCCAGCACGCCTGCCGCGTCGCTGCTGCCACCGGCCAGACCCGCTTGGACAGGGATGCGCTTGGCCAGTTCGACGGACACCCCGGAGGGCAAGCCGACCTCACGGGCCACCAGGTCGGCGGCCCGGTAGGCGATGTTCTCCAGTCCGGACGGCAGCGCCGGATCATCACATCGGAACGCGATACCTGCACCTGGTCGCCGACAAAGCGTGACGTCATCATACAAGGTCACCGCCTGCATCACGGTCTCGATGTCATGGTACCCGTCGGGCCGCCGGTTCAGGATTTCGAGAAACAAGTTGACCTTGGCCGGGCACTTTACGGTAAGCTGCCCACCGGTATCGACCATCTTCACTGGAGCCACTCCACCAGGATACGGCAGATCGCGTCTTGGAGCCGGTCAGCCGCCCGGAGATCGAGCGGCTCGCCATTGACGATGATACTGAACGCAAGGAGCCGGGTACCGGACCGGACGTATCCGGACAGGGCGCTGACGCCGCGGAGGTGCCCAGTCTTGGCCAGCACGTTGCCGCGACAGGACGTATCGGCCAACCGACGTTTGAGGGTTCCGTCCACCCCGGAGACCGCCAGCGAGCCGATGAAGGCGTCCGCATGTTTGCTCAGTGCGATGTTCCGCAGGAACGAAGCCAGTTGGAGCGGCGAGAAGGCATTGTCTCTCGACAGCCCCGATCCATCGGCCAGGCGGTAAGAGCCCTTTTTCATGCCGAGCGCATCAAGCCGCCGCGCGACAATCTGGACCCCTTTGCCGAACGAAGACGGCTGCCCGGCGCCCCGGCCCAGGGTCTTGAGGATCATTTCGGCATAGAAATTCTGGCTCCGTTTGTTCGCCGTCTGGATGGCCGTCAAAAGGGAGTGACCGCCACCGGCCAGGCGGGTCATCCCGGCGGTGTTGGTGGGCGCCTGGGCCAGCACGACCTTGCCGCCGATCCGAACGCCCGCGGCCGCAAGCCGCTCGGCCAGAACGGTCGCCGCGAAACGCGTCGGATCGGCCACGGCCACAGGCGAGCGCGCCCCCCGGCTGCCGGGCGTCAATCGGCCGGAGATGACCAGGACATCCTTGCCCGACCGGCGGGTGATGACGGCCCGAGCCTGGCCGGAGCTAACCGTCGTGCAGCGGTTCACCACCTTGAAATACTGCGTGGGCGGATCAAGCGTGACCCGTGCCGGCGCCCCGGGCGCGACACCAGGCTTCACCTGCACGTCGACGCAGTTGTCGTTCAGCGCGAAAGCCGATACCGGCGCACAGTACCAGCGCAGCAGTTGATCCTTGGGCCAGGATGGATGGACGTACTCCCGGTCGAAAAGGGTGTCGTCGACTAAGAGGTCGCCCTTGACGTTGCGGACGAATCGTGCGGTCTCGGCGGCCCACGCGTCGAAGACCGCGGTGGTCCTGCCGCCGTGCTCGCGCCCGGAGAGGGCGGGGTCGCCGCCGGCGACAAGGACCAGATCACCCGCCAGGACACGGTCTGCGCCGATGCGGCCCGCGGCATAGAGCGAGGTGGTGAACTGGAACTTGGGGCCGAGCAGCATCAGCGCGACGCCGGTGGTGACGAGCTTGACGTTCGAGGCGGGGGTCATCAGGCCCGTTTCGTTGATGCCGCACAGGATCTTGCCGGTCTTCACCTCGACGATCGAGACGCCGATGGCGACGCGCGACAGTTTCGCGGCCGCAATTCGGACGCGGACCGCGTCGTTGAGAAGTGGATCGGCTCCCAAGGCGGGGTGGAGGCCCACGCAGCACCAGACGCAAGCGGCGAGCAACAGCAGGGGTGCGGTATGCGAGGGGGCCGATCGCCGCATCGCTCACTTACCCAGTCGTGTGAGTTCCTCCCGAGCCCAGTTCCGCCATTTAGCGGAGCGCGAGGTATGGGGCACGGCCGCGTAGCGCTCGCAGATGCCACGGAAACCTGCCCGGGCCTCTTCGATGTCCCCCAGTTTCTTGTGGGCCAAGGCGGTGAAGAACCGGGCAGAGGCGCAGTGTTCGAGGTTGATGCCGTCGTACTTCCTGAGCCACGCGTCGAACGCCTCAATGCAGGTCTTGTATTCACCCTGGTCGAAGAGCCCGAGGGCCGCGGTGTGCTGGGCGACGTATTCGGGGACGGTTCCGTCCTGCGGGCGCTGCCCGTTGGAGGAAGCAACGCATCCCAGGACGACCAGAAGGCTGGCTACCGGTGCCAGCCTGGTCAGACGACTCGTCGTCCTTGTAGTCCGGGTTACCATCTCACGGTGCCTTAGGTTTGTCCGCCGACTTCGGCGGCGGATCGGCGGGCCGGGGGGTGATGTCCTCGAGGCGAACTTGCGCCTGCCGCACCAGTTTCAGCACGTCCGGGTCCTCGGTGCCTCGATACAGCTCAACGAGCTTGCTGTAGACCTGTGCGGCCGAGCCGTAGTCCCGCATCAACCGGTGGCACTCGCCAAGTTGGTACATCACGAACGGGCGCAGGAGGTCCTGGCTGTCGTGATAGTCAGCGAGCCAGGCCCGGTAGCCGACTGCGGCCTCCTGGTAGCGCCCGTCCTCGTATAGCTCGCGGACGCTGAGGTATTGTCGCCGGCTCTCGGGCTCCCCCAGAAGCCAGTCGTCGATGGCGCCGCACCCGGCACAGGCCATTGCCAGTCCGGCCGCGAACACGAGCGCCGCCCGTGAATTCATCAGCTGCCTCCCTCCATTTCCGACGCCCGTGGTACGGCCGGTGCCGCCGGGCATAGGCACTAACGAACACCTTCCAGCGGTCGGGCGATGCGTGCAGAGGGCACGCCCAGCGGTCCGCGCAGCGCGCCCTGCTCGCCCGTCATCAGCAGGATCGGGCTGGCGATGAAGATCGACGAATACGTGCCGACCACCACGCCGACCAGCAGGGTGAATGCGAAGTCCTCGATGGCCGTCCCGCCCCAGATGAACAGCGAGAGCACGGCGAGCAGCGTGGTCACCGAGGTGAGCAGAGTCCGGCTCAGCGTCTGGTTGATGCTCAGGTTCACGATATCGGGGAACGTCGTCTTGCGGACCGTCCGTCGGTTCTCGCGGATGCGGTCGAACACCACGATGGTGTCGTTGAGCGAGTAGCCGATGATGGTGAGCAGCGCGGCGATGACGGTCAGGCTGATCTCGCGGCCGGTCAACGCCAGCAGGGCCAAGGTGATCGACACATCATGCACCAGGGCGACAACGGCGGCCAGACCGAACCGGAACTCGAAGCGGAACCAGATGTAGGCAATGATGGCGATCAGGGCCAGGGCCAACGCGGCGCCAGCCTTGACCCCCATCTCGGTCGCGACCGAGGGCGAGACCTTCTCCACACTGGGGAACGGCTCCGGCGTGGCGATGTTCTTCCGCTTGAGGATGTCTTTGATCTTCGGCAGAGCGTCGGGCGCCGCGGTGACGACGAACGCGTTGGCTACGCCCGTACCGTCGAGCTTGCCGGCGGCCGTCACCTCTGTGTCCTTCAGGTCCGAATCGGCGAAGGCCTGCTGCAAGCCGGACGGCGTCATCGGGCTCTTGAGCGTAACCTGGGCCTTGAGCTTTCCGGCAGGCGGATCGGGCAACTCCCGGACACCCTCATCAACCAGCAGCGACTGCCCTTCGGCGTCGGTGAAGGCGCGGCGAATGTCGTCCGTGATCAGTTCGTTCTCGAAGACTTCCTTGACATTCGACTGGAGCTTGCTGACCGCGTTCTCGGACTTGTCCAGGCTGCGGATGGTGTAGGTAAAGACCTCGCCAACCTTCGGCCCGGGGACCACGGAGCACTTGGGCGAGCCGCGCCGGGCCAGCCGGGCCTTCATCTCCTCGGGCGACGCTTGCTGGCTGGCTTCGATAACTACCTCGGCCCCCCCGTCGACGTTCGGGTCGGCGTCAGTGATCCGCCCCGAGCTCTTCACCAGGACAGTGGGCACGTAGCTCAGTCGGATGTCAAACGTATCGCTCTGCGTTCCCCGCTTGAGGTCGGCCACGGACGCAACGTCCTGGACCTCGATGTCCTTGTAGCCTGCCTTGCTCATCAACTCACGCACCACATCGGCGGTGACCTTCCGGCGCAGGCTGACCTGCACTTTGGTACCGGCTCGGAACTCGATGCCGAAGCGGTCGCCCAGGCCGGAGAAGAAGAACACCAGCCCGGCCACAACACAGACGGTCGAGACGGTAAGCGTGACGCGCCGCATGCCGACGAATGGGACCCGGGGGTGCTTCACCACTTCGAGCATCTGCAGGCTCTTAACCAGTCCGGCCTTGTTCAGTGCTTCGAGCACGATGCGCGTCACCACCACCGCCGTGAACATGCTGATGACGATGCCGTAGGACAGGGTGATGGCGAAGCCCTTGACCGGACCGGTCCCCACCATGTGCAGAATCAGGGCGGTGAGGAAGGTGGTAAGGTTGGCGTCGATGATGGTGACCAACGCCTTGCGGTGCCCATCGCGCATACATTTCAACAGCGGTTTGTCTGCGGTCTTCTTCAGTTCCTCGCGGATCCGCTCGAAGATGAGCACGTTGGCGTCGATGGACATGCCCACGGTTAGAATAATGCCGGCGATGCCGGGCAGGGTGAGTGTGGTGTTTTTCAGAGCCAGCGCCGCGACCAGGATAAGCAGGTTGAGCAGGAGCGCGAAGTCGGCGACCAGGCCGGCCTTCAGGTAGTAAATGAGAATGAAGACCACCACCAGCACGAAGCCGATGGCGATGGCCCGCTTGCCGTCTTCGATGGACTGCAGGCCCTGGTAAGGCCCGACGAACTGCTCGCGTTCGAGGGCGAGCGGGGCCTTCAGGCTGCCGGACTGGAGCACCAGCCGGAGCTGCTTGAGCTCCTTGGACGTGAAGTCGCCGCTGATCTCGGCGCCGCCGTGGATCGGCTCGTTGATGGTCGGGGCGGAGTGGACCGTTCCCTGCCGCACGAGCTTCGCGTCCTTGTCGCGCACGTCGTTGAATATGATGGCCAGCCGCCGTTTGACGTTGGCGCGGGTCAGCCGCCAGAACGCCTGCCGGTCGGTGAACGTCAGGTGAATGGCCCACTTGGTACCGGTCTTGTCGCGGCCGATGCCGACCGTCTCGACCTGTTCGCCGGTCAGGCCGATCTCATCGCTGATGAGCAGTCGTTCGGCCTCCTCTCCCTTCTCGGTGCGGTCGAGCTCGTACCAGTGCCAGCCCTGGGGCGGATCTTCCTGGCGACGGGCCTCTTCGAGCGTGTTCTTGTCGTGCTGCTCGTCGGCCACAATCCGAAATTCGAGCCGACCGATCTCGGTGATGCTGGAGCGCACCTCGGCGACGTCACTCTTGTCGAAGCCCGGGATCTGCACCAAGATGCGGTCTTCACCAATGGGCTGGACGCGCGGCTCGCGCAGGCCGTGGGCATCGATCCGTACACGGATTACCTCGGCGATTTCCTGGGCGTTGACGCTTTGACGGCTGCCCTCCGGCACGTCGATCTTGTACGTCAGTTCGGTCCCGCCCTGCAGGTCCAGGCCCAGGGTCAGGCCGCGCGAGATGAGCAGCACCTCGCGCTTGATGATCAGGTGTTTTTCTTTTTCGTCGCGCCGCCGGTCGAGCACCTTCAACTCGCGTTCGGCGACATTGTGGAACGGCAAAGTCAACAGCGCCCACGGCTGGCGCAGCTCGACGCGGCTCAGCGTCTTACGCTTCATCCGCGCCGTGCGGTCAACGCGACCGGTACGGTCCACGTCGGGCGACCGCTCGGGCTCCTTGCCGTCGACCGTCGCCTTCTTCTTGCTGTACTCCTCCTTAAGGACGTCCTCGACTTGCCACACGCCGACCTCGACGTCCTGGATAGGATAGTTGACCATGCACGCCAGGAGCATGATGATGAGCACGGACACCACACGCCCGTAGGTGTCCTTGACCAACCAGCCGGCCAGCTTGAATGGCGCTTCAATAATCTTCCTGATCATCTACTTGGTTCCCTGCTTCGCTGCAAGAGACGCGACCCGTTGACCGCGCCCTATGATCCCGATTCCTTGTCCTGCCCGCCCCGGTCCACCCGGGCAACGGCGCTTCGCGAGAACGTCAGCTTGTTGCCGCCGCCGATGTCCACCACGATTTCCTGTTCCTTGATCTGGGCGATCTTGCCATGAATGCCGCCGATGCTGACAATGTCATCGCCCTTGGACAAGGCGTCCAGCATCACCCGCCGCTGTTTTTCCCGCTTCTTCTGCGGGCCAATAATGAACAGGTACATGATCCCGAAGATGATGACCAGCGGAATGATAAGATTGGCGATCCCGCCCGAGCCCTGTCCGGAAGCCGGTGCGCCGGGCCCGCTGGTGGGCGCCTGTTCGGCCGCCAGCATCAGGAGCGAATAAAACCGTTCGTACATGGGGTCCTACTCCGATTGAGGGCGGCCTCGCTCGCCCATCCGGGCCAGCGCCTCCGCCCCGAAGCCCTCGAATCGATCCTCCAGAATGGCCTGACGCGCACGCCGCATCAGGCTCTGGTAGAACGTCAGGTTGTGCAGCGACACCCAGATGGACGCGGCCATCTCGCCGGCCACGAACAAGTGCCGCAACGTCCCGCGCGACACGGTGCGGCAGCACCGACAGTCGCAGGTTTCGTCCAGCGGCCGCGCGCTCTCGCGGTGCTCGGCGTTGCGCAGGCGAACCTTACCCTGCCACGTAAACGCGCAGGCACCGCGCGCGTTGCGCGTCGGCATCACGCAGTCAAACAGGTCCACCCCGCGCCCGATGGCCCGCAACATGTCGTCCGGCGACCCCACACCCATCAGGTAGCGGGGCTTGTCCGTTGGGAGCAGCGGCGCGGTCGCCGCGACCGCCTCGTCCATCAGCAGCGGGCCTTCGCCGACGCTGACGCCCCCGATAGCATACCCGTCAAAGGGCATTTGCGCCAGTGTTTGTGCGCATTTCACGCGCAGATCCCGATAGGTACCGCCCTGCACGATCCCGAACAAGGCCCCGCCGTTCGCGCGGGCGTCCAGGCTGCGGCCCGCCCAGGCGAGGGTCCGCTCCATGGCCCGCTCGGCGCGATCCCGTTCACAGGGGTACGGCACGCACTCGTCCAGACACATCATAATGTCCGAGCCAAGCGTCTCTTGTATCTCCACGGCCCGTTCAGGCCCGATGAACAGGCGGGTGCCGTCGACGTGCGATTGGAACTGTACGCCATCGTCGGTGACCTTGGACAGCGTGGCGAGCGAAAAGACCTGAAAGCCGCCGCTATCGGTCAGGATCGCCCCGTCCCAACCCATCAGCCGGTGCAGGCCGCCCAGTTCTCGGACCACCTGTTCGCCCGGGCGCAGAGCGAGGTGGTACGTGTTGCTCAGCACCATCCGCGCCCCGCTCTCGGCCACCAACGAGGGGAGCAGCGCCTTGATCGCGCCTTGGGTACCGACCGGCATGAAGGCGGGCGTCGGGACATCGCCGTGCGCGGTGCGGATCACACCGGCCCGGGCGCCGGTCCCGCGGTCTTCGTGTTCAAGGATGAATTCCATTGCGGCCCTGTTAGTAGAGCGTTACCAACTCCGCCCCTCGGTAGTACGTCCCGAGGATTTCTTCGCAGTTTTTCTGGGCCTCGGCCATGCCGCGCGCACCCCACTGACACATCCCAACGCCGTGGCCCCAGCCGTGGCCGTCGAACACAATGCTCGCACCCTCGGCTCGGACGGTGAACTTGGTGCTCAACAGGCCGGTGTGACCGCGCAAGGTGCGCCATGACCCGACGCGTGCCCGAAACTCAACGCCGGACAGCGCGACGGAGGTGCCGTCGGCCTTGTGCAGCATGACGCGCCCCACCCGTCCATCAAGGCCGATGTCATGCACGCTGAGCCCGCGCAGAGCGCCTTCGCCCAGCTTGCCGGAGAGCACGCCGAGCGACAGCTTTGAGCTCCAGGCATAGTCAGGCGACTGGGTGCAGTACAGGCAAGGCCACCCGCGCAGGACCGGGCTCGCGTCGGCGAAGACCTGTCGCGCGTCGGCCGTATAGCCGCCGCAGCAAGAATGATACCAGGGGGTGAACGACCGCCCTTTGTGGCGGAGGACCTGGCCGGCCGTCGCGGCAACAGCGGCGTCCGTGCGGCGGTCCTCCTTGTCGAACCCCGAGTATTTCTGGTCGGCAACGGTCGCGGCCACGTCGTAAGGGCCGGTCTTGCGTTCGGCCATCTTGACCAGGGCATAGGTACGGGCGGCGACGGCTTGGGCCTTCAGCGCCTCGATCGGCCAACTCGGGCTCATCTCGCCGGGGATCACGCCCCGAAGGTACCCCTCCAAGTCGACGACGTTGACCACCTGCAGCTTGCCGCTCACCGGGCTGACCCGAAGCGAGCCACGATAGCGCCGGCCGTTGAGCCTGACCGGCACGTTCTCGGGCACGAACTCCAAGGTGCGCGGTGTGCGTACCAGCCGATCCACCACCACGTCGTCCCCCTGACCCCACACCTTCCGACCGTCAAGTCCGTCGCCCGACTCCTGGAGCACGGGCTGCGTGGTCCCGCCTAACTGCAGAATGCGATAGGGTCCGCGGATGGTAATCTCCGTCTCCTTCAGGCCGCTGAACAGCAGGACGCGGACGCTCGGTGCCTTCCCGCTCGGTGGCCGGATCTCGACCGGCTTCGAGCAGGACCCAAGCGCGGCCAACAAGACCGCGACCCAGGCGCGGCGAGCCGGAAACGACCTTTCCCGATCATTGCCGCTACGTCGCACGGCGGACCTCGACGTTCGTATCCTTGTAACGCTCATACTCGCTGAAAATGCAGCCGCAATATTGCTGCCGGTACAGGCTCAATTTTTTGGCCCGGTCCAGCCCAACCCGGGCGCGGTCGCGCAGGTCGCGGTAGATGAACTCAACGCCGTGCTCACTTGCAGCCTGTTCTCCGGCGCAGCGGATCGCGTCGTGGTCTTGGTGTGTGCTGCATAGCATGGTGGTAGTAAACGCGTCGGCGCCGCGCTCGGCGGCGAGCCGCGCGGTCCGCCCCAGTCGCTCGCGGTAGCAGAGCGGGCACCGCCCGGCACCGTCGGGCGGGACCATGCTCAGGAACCGAAACAGGCCGTACTCGCGCTCGGCCTGAAACTCAAATTTCTCCCGCTCTGCGAAGACCTCCAGAGCCTTCAACCGCTTCCGGAACTCAATCAGCGGGTGGATATTGGGATTGTAGAAATACGCGAACACATCACCCAACGTGGCGAATACGTCGATCGTCCCCGCCAGACAGGGTGCACAACAGACGTGGACCACAACGTTCATATCGGCCACGGGATCCGGCCCCCAGAGCAGCCGGAGATGGGACAAAGCGGGCGTCGGCCCTCGGCCTCACTCCTCGGCATCGGGCATGTCGCCGCTCAGCGCCAGGCCGTGCAGGGCGAGCTTCTCGCAAATCTCCAGCAGCGAGGTCCGCCCGAAATTACGGGCCGCCAGGAGTTCTTCCTTCGATTTCTCGGTCAAGTCGCCAATGCACTTGATGTCGAGTGTTTCCAGGCAGCGGCGGCTTCGGACCGATAGCTCGAGCTCGTCTACCGGGTGCTTGAGGATGTCGCGGCTCGCCTCTTCCTCCGCCTGGCGGGTGGCGGCCAGCACCCGCCGCGTCACCTCGTCCATGTTCTCGTCTTCGAACATCCCCAGCCGCAGGTTCTTGCTGTTCAGCACGTCCTCGATCTCGGACAGCGAGGTCTCGCCGAAGTTCTTGTAACTGAGCAGCTCCTGCTCGGTCTTCCGCACCAGGTCGCCCAGCGTCTTGATCTGCATCTTGGCCAGGCAATTGCGGCTGCGGACCGACAACTCGAAATCGGAGATAGGAATCCGGAGGACTTCAACGCGCCGCTGTACCTCTTTCTGGAGGTCGTCGTCGACGATGGTGTTCATCGACGCCTGGGCTTCCTTGAGATAGAGTTGAGCCCGGTGCTCGGTGGGGCGGACCTTTGCCACCCGCTGGAAGCACTGGGCCGCGTCGTCGTAGCGCCCCTTATCCTCGTACAGAATACCCAGGTTCATCAGTGCCCCGACGTAGCTGGCGTCCTCCTGGAGGATCTCCTCGTAGAGCTGCGTGGCTCCGGTCTCGTCCCCGGCCAGATTGGCATTGTATGCCAGGCGGAATTTCGCCTTCAGCGCGGCGGGACCCATGCCCAGCACCCGCTCGTAACAGGCCTCGGCCTGGTCGTACTCTCCAGTCAGGTCGAGGGACAGCCCACGCAGGTACTCGACCTCACCGGCCAGCTCCTCGACCGCGTCGAGCGAGTCGAGAGTCTCGCGTGCGCCGTCGGGGTCACCGCTCTTGATCCGGGCCTCGGCGACCAGCAGGGCGGCCTGATGATCGGATGGATCGGCGGAAAGCACCTTCTCCGCATGCTCCAACGCCCGCTCGGTGAAATCCCGTTCGAGTTCACACAGCGCCAGGAACATGTGGCTGTCGGCCGTGGGGGCCGCGGCAGAAAGGGCCTTGGCGGCGCTGTCTGACTGGCCCAGCGCCCACAACGCGACGCCTCGCTTGAGGCTGGCCTTGCTGGGGTTCAGCGATTGGGCCAGCTCGGACGACTCGCCTGCCAACTCAAGGGCCACCTCTTCCACGGCTCGCCTGAGTTCGCTGTCGCTGCACACCTGCTTGCGCAGTGCAAAAAAGACGGATCGGTCCGTCTGATCCGAGAGGAAAGCCGAGCGGATATCCGCCGAAGCCACCGTCCCTTCAGACATCGGTATCTCTCCAACGGGGTGTCCAGGGTACCCAAAGCTTACGCGGCTCAACGCCAACTCCGGGGCTGTTCAGACGCGAATCAAATATTATAGGCTGCCGTCGCCAGATGGCAAGGAATTTTGTCTGCGGTTACCCGTCTGGGAAATGGGGCAGCGTATGCAGGGCCTTATGCCGCAAAGGGTAACGCGTCGGCGCGCCCGAGCGCCGGTCGACCGCCACCAGCGCCGGGCCCGTCGAACAGCGAGCGGCACGGGGCGCCGGCCGGCAAAAGAAGTTTGACACGTCGAAGGGCCATTTCTATAATGACCCGCACTTCCATAAGGGATTGGGAGAGGAGGTGAACGAGGAAGCTAGAACCGGGTGCGGCCCTGTGCGGCCGCTGACTTTGACCGTATGGCGCGGCCTCTCGAACGCGGTGTTGTTTTGAGAGGTCCGACACCAATAAGGAATAGAACGCAAGGAGGAACTGTCGTGTCCGTTGCTGATAAGGTCTTTGAAATCGTGGCCGAGCGGATGGGAGAGAAGAAAGAGGATCTGAACTTGCAGACATCTTTCATCGACGATCTCCATGCCGACTCGCTCGACCAGGTTGAGTTGATAATGGAGTTGGAGGACAAGTTCGACCTCAACATCCCCGATGAAGATGCGGAGAACATCAAGACCATCGGGGACGCCATCAAATACATCGAGGAGCACACGTAGGCCATGAGTGGCAGACGGCGTGTTGTGCTCACGGGCCTGGGGGCCATTACGCCCATCGGTCTCGATGTGGAGACGTTCTGGGCGGCGGCCCTCGCTGGCCGGCCTGGCGTCACCACCATCTCGAACTGGGACACGGCCGGTCAGAGCGTGACCATCGGGGGCGAGATCAAGGATTTTGACCCCTCCCCGTGGATATCGCTAAAGGAGGCCAAGCGGCTGGACCGCTTTGCGCAGTTCGCCGTCGCCGCCTGTGAACAGGCGGTACAACACGCCGGCTTGGCGTTCGACTCACTCGATCCGTACCGGGTCGGCGTAATCGTCGGCACCGGAGTGGGCGGCATCAGCGAGATGGAACTCCAGGTAGCACGACTGGTCCGCGGTGGGCCGGCCAGGGTGTCGCCGTTTCTCATCCCCAAGCTGATGGCCAACGCGTCGGCTGGAAACATCGCCATCCGGTACGGCGTACACGGCCCGAACTACGACGTGACCACTGCCTGTGCCTCTGCCACCCACGCCATCGGACAGGCGATGATGTCCGTCCGCAGCGGCGAGACCGACGTGGTCATCACCGGCGGAAGCGAGGCCGCACTTACCCCCGTCGGCGTGGCGGGCTTCGCCAATATGAAGGCCCTGTCCACGCGCAATGACGACCCGGCCACGGCAGCACGACCGTTCGACAAAGACCGAGACGGCTTCGTTGTCGGAGAGGGCGCGGGCGGGCTGGTCATCGAGGAGTACGAACACGCCAAGCGGCGCGGCGCCGCCATTTACGCCGAACTGGCCGGCTACGCCGCCACCTGCGACGCACACCACATCACCGCCCCCGCACCAGACGGCCACGTCGCCGCGCGAACGATGGAACTCGCCCTCCAGGACGCTGGCAAGAACGTCGATGAGGTGTCCTATATCAGCACGCACTCCCCGGCGACTCCCTACGGCGACGCGATGGAGTGCGCAGCCATCGCCAAGGTGTTCGGTGAGCGGGCCAAACAGCCGCCGGTCAGCGGACTGAAAAGCATGATCGGACACTTGCTGGGTGCGTCCGGAGCGCTCTCGGTCGTGTCCATCGCCCTGTCCATCCGGGACAGATCGGTGCACCCCACGATTAACCAGTTTACGCCCGACCCGGACTGCGACGTTGACTGCGTGCCCAACCAGGCTCGTGAGCTCGATGTCAACGTGGCCTTGTCCAACGCATTCGGCTTCGGCGGCCATAATGGAACGCTTGTGCTCACCAAGTTGAGCTAGAGCCCAGACTGCCCCGACCACCGGAGAAGCGCATGCACAAGTCCGCGAAGCCTGTACGCAAGTGCCACAACTGCGACCTCAACCTGGGCCAGCGCTGCGGCCTGTTCGCCGACCCGCACAAGCAGTGGCAGTCTGGCAAGTGTCGCGGTTACCTCAACCCTGAGCTTTACCAGCAGTATCTGGCCAACCGGGACCGGCGCCTTGAGAAGGGCCAGGCCGCCGAACGGCGCGAACGGGCCAAGAAAGCCCGGACTGAGCCGCACCACGACGGCACGCTCGCACATCGCACGCCCCTTGTCGATCGTCACCGTTCTCCCTAGAATGTCCACATGCCCATCCGCCTCACTAACATCCGGCTCGGCCTGGACGCAGACGAGTCCGCACTGAACGGCCGCGCCGCCGACCGGCTTGGCCTGTCGGCCAACGCCATCGCCGCGCTGCGGATCGTGCGACGGGCGATCGACTCCCGGCACCGCAGGCCAACGTTCGTCTACTCCGTCGACGTGGCCCTCTCCAATCCCGACGACGAGGCCGGCGTCGCCGAGCGGACGGCGGCGACGCTGGTGGCGGACCCCGAACAGCCGCGTCTCGAGCTCGCGGCGGGCGCAGAGCCGCTGCGCGGCCGCCCGGTGATCATCGGCTCCGGCCCGGCGGGGCTGTTCGCCGGCCGCCTGCTGGCCGAGCACGGCTTTCGCCCACTGATCATCGAACGCGGCCGCCCCGTCGCACTGCGGGCCAGGGACATCGACGCGTTCCTCCTGTCAGGCCGGCTCGACCCCGAGTCCAACATCCTGTTCGGACTGGGTGGTGCGGGCACCTGGTCGGACGGCAAGCTGGCCTGGACTCCGTCCGACCCGCTGGCCGCGTGGGTGCTCCACGAATTAGTCCGGTGCGGAGCGCCGCCGCGCATCCTTGCCGACGCCAGGCCGCACATCGGCACCGACCTGCTGCGCGGCGTGGTCACCCACCTTGCCGAGCGCATCCAAGAGTTGGGCGGTGAGTTCCGGTTCGGCTGCCGCGCCGAGGCGCTGGTCCTCAGTGACGGCCGGGCCACCGGCGTCCGCTGCGGGGCCGAGCGGATCGAGGCCGGAGCCGTCCTGCTGGCCGTCGGGCACAGTTCGAGGGACACGCTGCGCACGCTGGCCGATCAAGGGGTCGCGCTCGAGGGCCGGCCGTTCCAGATCGGCGTCCGCATCGAGCACCCCCAGCAAATGGTCGACGGATCGCAATACGGCCGGTTCAGCGGCCATCCGCGACTGCCGGCGGCGGACTACACGCTCCGCCACCGGGCCCACGGCGGCTGGCGGAGCGTCCACAGCTTCTGCATGTGCCCCGGCGGGATCGTGCTGCCGGCGATGAACCGCGAGGGCGAGCTATGCACGAACGGTATGAGCCGAAGCGCGCGGGACGGCGAGTTCGCCAACGCCGCGCTGGTGGTGCCGGTGGGTCCCAAGGATTTCGGGAGCGATGCGCTTGGCGGGCTGCAGTTCCAGGAGCGCATCGAGCAGGCCGCGTTCAAGACCACGGGCTCGTTCGCGGCCGCTGTACAGCGGGCCGATGACTTCGTCAGCGACCGGCTGGGCTCGCCGCCCGAGCGGTGCAGCTACCCGCTGGGCGTGGCCCCCGTCCAATTCAGCCACATCCTGCCCAAAGCGGTTTATGGATCGATCATTCGCGCGCTGAAGATGACGTTCGACCGCACGATCCGCGGGTTTGCGAGCGATCGCGGAACGATAATCGGCCCGGAGACGCGGGTCTCTGCGCCGGTCCGCATGGTGCGCGGTGTGCGCCGCCGCGAGTCGATCTCCACACCCGGGCTCTACCCAGTAGGTGAGGGCTCGGGCTACGCCGGGGGAATCATAAGCAGCGCGGTCGACGGGCTGTTGACGGCGCGGACGATCATCGAACGGTTCGCGGCGCCCTGAGCTGACAACCGGCCGACAGCGAGACTCAGCCGCCTGTCTTCTTCGTAGCTGTCTCCCACCAAGCGTGGTGCTGTCGGTACCACTCGACGGTGGCCCGCAACCCATCTTCGAAGGGGACTTCGGAAGCCCAGCCAAGCGCCTCGCGGGTTTTGGTCGCGTCGATGGCGTAGCGGCGGTCGTGGCCGCGCCGATCCTCGACGTGCTGAATCAGCGATCGTGGCTTCCCGAGGATGTCGAGCACCCGTTCCAGCATCTCGATGTTGGCATGCTCGTTCACTCCCCCGACGTTGTAGACCTCGCCGGGCGTCCCTTTACGCAGCACGAGTTCGATGGCGCGGCAGTGATCGGAGACGTGCACCCACTCGCGGCGGTGGAGCCCGTCACCATAGAGCGGGAGCGGCCGGTCATCGAGCGCACGGGTGATGGCCAAGGCGAGGAGTTTCTCGGGGAACTGGTTCGGGCCGTAGTTGTTGCAGCAGCGGGTGACGACCACGGGCAGCCGGTACGTGCGGAAGTAGGCGCGGGCCAGGAGATCGGCGGCCGCCTTGGATGCGGCGTAGGGATTGTTGGGCCGCAACCGGTGCTTTTCCGTGGCGGGTGTTTCGTCGCGCAGCACGACCCCGTAGACCTCGTCGGTCGACACCTGGACCATGCGGCCGACGCGGTGGCGCAGGGCCAAGTCGAGCAGCACCTGGGCGCCCACCACGTTGGTGCGGATCACCGGCCGGGCATCGACGATGCTGCGGTCCACGTGCGACTCGGCAGCGAAGTTGACCAGGGCGTCGAACCGGCCCTCTGCGACGACGGGCTCGACCTCGCTGCGCTCGGCAACGTCGGCCCGGATAAACGTGTATCGGGGGTCGGCGGCGCAGTCGGCCACGTTCTCCGGATTGCCCGCATAGGTCAGCGCGTCGAGGTTCACGATCTGCACGTCCGGCTGTACCGCCAGCAGGTGCCGGATAAAGTGGGAGCCGATGAATCCGCACCCGCCCGTCACCAATATGTTCACCATCCGCCTCCCGCCCGGCCCGCCGGGCCTCATGCCAGTGTGTCGAGCACGTCCCGCACGGACAATCGGCCGCCTGCGGTGACACGGTCGGCCGCCCCGTAATAAAGCCACAGTTCGCCGTCACCGGTCTCGGCCAGCCCGTTACAGAAGATCACATCGCTAAAGAAACCATCACGTTCGTAGTCGGCCCGGGGCGCGGCCAGCGGCTGGTCGGACCGAGCAAGCACCCGGCCCGGGTCTTCGATATCGAGGAGTATCGCACCCAGGCAATAGCCTTGCGGCCCGGAACCGTGGTAGATGACCAACCAGCCGCGCGGGGTTCGAATCGGGGGCGGACCGGCACCGATGCGGTCACCGTCCCACCGGCCGGGACGTGGCCCGGCGAGGAACCTATGGGCGCCCCAGTGCACGAGGTCGGGGCTGTGCGCGATCCATATCCCCGGCTTGCACCAGGCGCCCGAGGGGCGATGCAGGATGACGTAATCACCGCCCTGCCGGGCGGGGAACAGGCAGACGTCCTTGTTCTCAGGCGGCAGGATGGCGCCGTGCCGGGCCAGCACGCGAAAGTCGGTAGTAGTGAGCAGCACCACACAGATGCCGCCGTCACCCACCGCCGAACAGGTGATGTGATAGAGCCCGTCGATCTCCGTGACCCGCGGGTCTTCGAGCCCGAACCGCCCCCGCGGGTGGTCGGGCCAGATGGCGGTTTCGAGCCCGTCGAGCGAGAACCGGCGGCCATCGTCGCTCCAGGCGAGTCGCAGGTGGCTGATGCTGGTCAGATAGTGGTGCGGCGCGGGGCCACCCGGCCGGGCCAGGACCACACGCCGGTCAGAGAAATCCCACGCGGGGTCGTCGCGCCGCAGGCGCACGCGCTCCACCCCCGGCGGGTAGTGGGCGGTGTCAAACGCGGGCACCACGACGGTGTCGCGGTCCTCCTGGACGGGCCGCTCGGCCACTCGAACCAACAGGCCGACACGGCCGCCCAACCGGAACGCGCCGGCGTTGAACGTGCCGACCACCTGCATGCCGTCGCGGCTTGGCGGCACGTCTTCCGGCCGGATCAACGGGTTCTCCGGAAAGCGCTGCACGTTAGCGACCCTCCACTCCTCGTCATTTGAGTCTATCACAGCGGCGCAGGCAGGCACAAGGCGCGGGCCGCCGCAGGCGCCCGGCATGTCCGGCATTGACTGGGCCGGGCGGCTGTGCCAGAATGGCCATCGAAAGGAGTTTGCCTCGTGGGCAAGAAGCCGGACGGTCAGAAGGTCATCGCCCGCAACAAGAAGGCTCGATTCAATTTCGAGGTAATCGAGTCGTTCGAGGCGGGGATCGCACTCCAGGGGACCGAGGTCAAGTCGCTACGTGAGGGCAAGGTGAGCCTGTCTGAGAGCTTCGCTCGCGTGGACGGGGGCGAGTTGTTCCTGATGGGCGCGCACATTGACACCTACAAGCCGGGCAGTTTTGCGAACCACGACCCGGTGCGGCCGCGCAAGCTTCTGATGCGGCGGAAGGAAATCCACCGAATCGCGGGCAAGGTGGCGGAACGTGGGCTGACCATGGTGCCGCTGTCAATGTACTTCAAGCGGGGCTTTGCCAAGGTCGAGTTAGCGTTGGTACGAGGCAAACAGAAGTACGACAAGCGTCAGGCGATCAGGAAGCGGGAGTCAGAGCGGTCGCTGCGCCGGGCGATGTCGTCGCGCGGGCGGCGCGGGCTTGGATAACCAGCTAGTCTTGGGCGGACGCCGGCTGTCCAGCGGGCGGAGCAAGATCAAGCCCGCGACGGCGGACCATGTCGAACATCTGCTCGAACCGCTGCTGGTATGTGTGGTGTGCGAGCACCTTCTGCTGGGCGGCGGCGGCGATGGCCGTCCGCTCCGCCTCGTGGTCCAGATAGTACCGAATGCGTTCGATCATCTGGTCAGGGGTATTGAAGGTGACGATTTCTTCGCCCGGGCGGAACAGGGTCTCGATGCCGTTTGTTGGAAACGTGAGGTAGAAGGCCCCCAGCCCCAGGGCTGCAAAGGTGCGGTCGCTTAGCGACAGCCGGATGCTCGGATACGCGTCGCGCGCGATGAAGATTTTGGCGAGGTGCACGGCCTTGGCATAGGTCTCGTTCCAGACGAATCGTCCGCCGTAAACACGGCTGACCTTCGAGAGCAGGAGGCCAAGCACGAAGGTACCGATACGGCGGCGGATGCGCGGCCCCCACCACTTGATGTCTAACCCTTCGTCAACGACCCGCTTCACCAGCTTCCACCGTTCGAGGTAGGCGGGATTGTCAGACTCCAGCTTGCCGATCAGGGTGACGTCGCAAGTGAAAAGACTGCGGTCCACGTCCGTGATCTGGTCGTAGCAATAGAGGGAAGGCTCCATCGCCTCAGGCAGCCACTGCGTGTCGCGGGCGCCGAGCGATCGGAACTGCTCGACCAGGCCGTCGGCCATGGTGAGAAACAGGTCGTAGGCCTTGGCCAACTCGACGACATCGGGCGGAGGCTCTGGCGTCACCCAGGGGTACCACAGGACGTTGAACACCTGCCGGTCGGCAAGTTGCCTGACCAAGTCGATGGCATATGCCTGCCCGCCGTGAACGACGTGGAGATGGGGCTGAAACGCGTCGACGGCGCGAAGCAGGTCCCGGTCCGGATCCTCGGCCGCGCTGGTGTCGAAAGCGCGGACGGTGTGTCCGGTCTTCTCGAGAGCGCGGCAGAGACCGTGCCCGGCACTCCAAGGACGTTGAAACGTGGCACTGAAAAGGATTCTGGCCATCGGCAGCCCCCACAGCATCGGTGACGCGCGGCGGCACCCGTGCACCGTGCGCGCAGGGTTCAGTCGGCCGGCGGCGCAGGCGCCGCCTTGGGTCCCTTGTCCAACTCCTCCACGAAGCGCTTGTAGCGCGGCACGGACCGAAGGTCAAAGCCGGGCAGCTTCTTGGCGACCTGGTAAACGGCCCGCTGGAACTGGTTGTCTTCCTGGAGGTCGCCGGCCCAATCCCGGGCCAACTCGTCGGCCGTTAGCCGCCGCAGCCACTGCCGGAGCAGGCGACGGGCCATGTCGCGGTCGACCTTGATCTTCATCTCCTTGTACCACTTGTCGAACCCGGGATAGCGCGCAGGGTCCTCACCGTCGAATCCGGAGAGCCTCATCAGCGTTTTTTTGTGCTGGGGCCAGTGCCGGAGCGAGTAACGGTAGAAGTCGCCGGCGACGCGGAGCCGCTCGAAGGTCTCTCTGGTCCAGGTGGGCTCGGACTCGACAGAAATATCGGGGAGAATGCCGCCACGATGGTCTTTGGAGCGATGGATGCTTCGACCGCTGGGCAGGAAGTACTTGGCGACGGTCAACTTGAGGATGCCTTTCCGGCCGACGGCATCAAGCTTCATCAGCAGTTGGACGCTGCCCTTACCGTAGGTCCGCTCCCCGATGAGTTCAGCGCGCTTGTGGTCTTGCAGGGCGCCGGAGACGATCTCGGAGGCGCTGGCCGAGTGGCCATTGACCAGGACGGCCATCGGGAAGTCGGGGTGGGTGGCGGGCCGGGTGGTCCGAATCTCCTTGCGGGGGGCGATGTCCTTGTTTCGTCCTTCGCTATAGACGATGAGCTTCCCGTCCTTGAGGAACTTGTCGGCGATCTGGCAGGCGGCGGGGAGCAGGCCGCCGGGGTTATAGCGCAGGTCGAGAATGAGGGCCTTCAGACCTTGTTTTTCCATGTCGCGCAAGGCTGCCTCGACCTCGGCGGTGCTGTTGCGACCGAACCCGTCGAGCCGGAGGTAACCGATGCCGCCGGGCAGCAGCTGGTGGTACGCCGTGGCAATGGTCACCCGGCGGCGGATGATCTTGAGCAGCAGCTCCGTGTCTTTCTTCAGCCCGCGCCGCCGGACCTTGCAGGCCACCACGCTCTCGGACTCGCCACGCAACATGTCGCGGAGCTGCCCGGCGGTCTTGCCCCGGATGGGCTGGCCATCGATTTCGATGAACTGATCATAGGAGCGGAGCCCGGCCTGGTAGGCGGGGCCGGAGTAGATGGGCTTGACGGCGGTGAAGATCTTTTCGCCGGTCCGATCGTCCTTGAGGAACACAACGTGGGCGCCGATGCCGCCGTAGGTGCCGGAAATCTGCTGCTGAAACTCGGCGGAGTCCCTGGGACTCATGTAGGTCGAGAACGGATCGGTCTTGTGCAGGGCGCCGGTCATTCCGCGCGCCGCGGCGTCGACCAGGGCCTCTTCCTTGGGGGGCGGCTCAATATGATACTTGATGATGCGGCCCTTGATCTCGTCGAGCAGGAAGTGGCCCAGGCTCCCTTCGTATTCCTGCTCACGGATCATCAGCTCGGAAAGCCGCTTGAGCTGCAGGAGTTGCGCGGCGAGCCGCCCGTTGGGGACAGGCCGTATGGCGAGCCGGGCAAGCACCTCGGGGACGGGCTTTCGGAAGTCATCGAGTTCGCCGAGCGCCAGGGCGGCGGCCTCCTGTACTTCGCCTTTGCCCACCCGAACAAGGCGGACCAGGGTGGTGGTGGCCTTGGCCTCGGCCGCCTCGGTGGTCGCGGCGCCGCTCAACGCCTTCGCCAGAGCCACGCGCACCACCTCGTCCTTCTCTGCGTCCAGCAGGGCGTTGATTGTCAGCTCAGCCGCATCGGCACCCACCTCGCCCAGCACGCGTGCCGCAGAGACCCGCGCGGATCGGGCCGCACGCCCGGCGACCACCGAACGCAAAGCCTTGGTGCCAGACTCGAAGTCCTGTAGCGAGAGCAGCGCCCAGCCGAGGGCAAGACGGGTGGCGACGGGGCGCGACGCGGCGGCCGCCACTCGCAGCGAGGCGACGGCCGACTTGCCCAGCGCCTTCAGGTCGCGGGCCGCTTCCCATACCCGGGGATCCTCCGCCGCCAGCTTGTCCAGCGCGGCGAGCGTCGCCGCCACCTGCCGCGCGGGGTCGACCGGCGGCCCGGCGGCTCGAACCACGCCCAGCCCGCCGGCCAGGTAAAGCAGCAGGGCGCCATAGACCTTGTACCGTGTCTTCATCCTACCGTTCCTTCAGGATCACCGTGCCGTAGAGGGCGGGGGCGATGCCAGCGCTCATTATATCCCGCTTGACATTTTGCGTCAGCCCCGGAGTCCAGCTCGCCCCCTTGACGGGGGGCCGCCCGTCGTCGTCCACCACCATGATATTCAGTCCGAAGCGTGTGCCGGGCGCCGGTTGTGCAACGCCCACGTCTTTCCAGGGCAGGGCCAACTCGTAGACGGCGCCGGTCTCGTCCTCCTTGATCTTGATGCTGTGCTCGCCGCCCAACCGCTCATCGTCGTCCTCGGGCGGCTTTCGCTGCTTGGCGGTCAGCGCCAGCCAGAACAGGTGGTCGGCTCCGCCCAGTCGATAGCCGCCGTCGTGTTCCGGGTCGATGCTGACCATCAGGCAGTCGCCCTTCCAGAGCGGCGCGTCGAACTCGTGCGTGGTCTGCACGTCGTCGTTCACATCCACGGCGAGGTAGAGGTTCTGGTCGTCCCAACCCAGGTACAGGGTGGCGGAGAGATCGTTGGGCCCGAACCAGAAGCGCTGCGGCGGGAGACGGGATTGCATGGGCTCGATGGATCTCGGGCGGTCGAGCACCGCGGCGCGGTCGCGGCGCCAGTCTTCGGCCATGCGGCCATCGATGCGCGGCGGGTGGGGGAACCGTGGGGCGGCGTAGGTGATGCGATGCTGCTCGACTGCGGCCTGCCGGACCGCGGCGAGCCGGGCGTGCAGGCGGCCGAACGTCTCGGGCTTGGGCCGCTCGGCCATCAGCGCCCGGTCGAGCACAGACATGGCGGTCTCGTAATGCCTGCCGACCAGGAGCAGGCGGGCCAGCTCGGACAGCCCGGCCTCGTCGCGGGGCAGTTGGTCGGCGGCGAGCACGGCGGCCAGCTTTCCGGCGGACTCAGCAGCGCCGCCGACGCGGTACGCCTCGATGCCGCGGTCCGAGCAGAGCACGAACGTGTCGGCCACGCGCCCGGCAGCGCTGTACCCGGCGCCGGGCCGGCTCAAGGTGGCAAGGAGAGCCCCATCGCTCTTCCGCACCAGTACGGCGGCCCCGCTCCAGCCCGCGGCGCCCAGCCCCGAGCCATAGGCGATGAGAGCGTCACCTGCGCCGACGAGGGTCTCCACCCCGGGACGCACGGTGAGCGGACGGCGCCAGGCGACCGAGCCGTTGCTCAGCCGCTGGGCGACGAGCACGTCGCTGAACGTGCCGCGCCGGACGCTGATCAGCAAATCGCGGCCGAGATAGGCGGAGTCGGGCGACTTCGCCTGGGGTGCAGCGCCCCACAGCCGGCGGCCGCGGGCGGCGTCGAAACAGGTGGCCTTGCCGCCGAACGACCACCGGTCAGGAAAGACCACAACATGCCGCTCGTCGGCCGAGACGGCGACCCGCCCGATGCTGAAGTCCATCTCGGCGGTCCACAGCGTCTTGCCGGTGTCCAACCGCAGGTTGCGTACCTGACGGTCGCCAAGCACCAGGCAGAGCCGCCCGGCCTTCGGCTGAAACGCCGGGGCGTCGGTCAGGCGGTTGTCGGCGCGCTGGAGCCGGAGACTTCTGGCGTCCTTGCCGTTCACGGGATCAATCCAATGCACGGTGCCGGGGCTCTCGGTGCAGAGCACCAGGCGGCCGGCGCCGAACTGCATCGAACCGCGCACCACGGACGTATCAAGCCGGCGCCTCCAGACCTCTTTGCCGGTCGTACTGTCAACAGCAAAGAGCCCTCCGGCGGCGGTCGCCGCGAAGACCTTCCCGCCCCCGTGCGCAGCGTCGACGATCCGCTTGCCTCCGAGCAGGCGGCCCAAACCGGGCATCTTGTCCAGACCGGTGCCGGGCCGTGCCTGCGTGCTCCACGCCATCTTCCCGGTCTTGACGTCGATGGCGCTGAAATGGTCGGCGCCCTGAAGAACAAG
>Ga0272441_10005267_pt1 | contig 22679 bp, 15 predicted proteins | sample SSMProp6N_FD_193582 | JGI IMG/M metagenome (GOLD analysis project Ga0272441, IMG submission 193582) | Marine sediment archaeal communities from Little Sippewissett salt marsh, Falmouth, MA, United States - SSM-Prop-6N | ecosystem: Environmental > Aquatic > Marine > Wetlands > Sediment ... | reverse complement strand
TGCGGATGCAGCGCCGCCCGCGGGGGGTTCGGGGGTGCGGCGAGGCACCCCCGAGGGGTGACAGCGGAGCGCCGCGAGCGTGCCGAGCGGCGCGGAGCGCCAGAGGGGGCGCAAGCCCCCATGGGGAGCGCCGGTGTTCTCGGCGCTTCCGGTCAGCGAGGAGGCGAATTACTCCACACATTAATCGCCGTTTTCGGAACTTTATTTCGTGAGGACCACAGGCACTCCCCCTGATCCAGTCCGGGGGATCATAGCCGCCAGGCTAGGGGCCAACGCCACATTCGTGAATTCGCAGGTGTATTACAGGCGGAGGGGAGACGTCCACTGTGGCACGCAAGCATTGAGATCTGGCCCGCCCGACAAGGAGTGGAGTAGATGATGACGCGTCTTGGCCAACGTCTGCTGGCAATGCTGCTGGTTTCTGTTACCCAGCAGGCAGCATGCGTCGCAATTGAGGACAGGACGGACACAGGCCTCTCCGAGCGCCTGGGAAGAATGGTGCGGTTGAGAGGCAAAAGGTACGTCGCTGCACGCTCGAAGGTGTTGCAGGAGCATGGCGTGCGTGAGCTCGAGAACACTGCAGCGGCCAGCAAGCAGTGGGATACAGGACTGCTGTGCGACGCCCTCGCGTATCGCAAGAGACAGCCTGAGCTCGCCGCACTATTGGACGGTTTTAGATCGGGCCAAGGCCTAGGCACACAAACGCCTGCCCGGTTGCGCGGCTCGGCGCTTCGGGGATCATACCATTATGCTAGGGCTGTCGTCACATGCTTCGGCCCAGAGTCATTCCCGGTTGTAGCTGAGAACATCCTCTTCGCTTGGGAGAACGGGCCCGTCGAAGATGCGGTGCTTGCATTGTCAGAGATGCGGGACACTCGGGCAGTTGACGTTCTGCTGACCCTCGTCAAGGACCAACAGCGCGGTGCATCAGTGCGCGCGCACGCAGCGTTGGCCATCGAGAGCTACCTTATTGGCCTGCCGGCGTGGCGGAGGGCCCAAGCCTCCAAGGTCTCGGAGCTCGGCATTGGGCTTCCGCTGCCTAAGGAGTTGGCTCACTTGGCCAAGCCGGTGGACCTGCCAGCCGTGAGGCTGAAGGGCTTACTTCGCTCTGCGACCATGGCCGAACTTTGTGGCGTGCTTGGTTCCGACCCCGACCCTCGTGTTCGAGCCTTGGCTGCTCGTGCACTGTGCGACCCGTCTACACGCATCATCTCCGCGCTCGGGGCCAGCCTTGGGAGAGATGCTTCACCATGGGTGCGGGCATGGTGTGCAAGGGCTCTGCGGCGTATTGGGACCGGCGAATCATACAAGGCGCTTGAGGTCGGACGCAAAGCCAACTCGAACGCCGATGTGCTCAAGGCCATTGCTGGCAAGGCCGTTCCCGCACTGCCGGAGCTTGGGGTTCCCAAAGGGACGATATTGAGCGAGCGGAAGTGAGGGCGCTGCACAGCGTTCCCCTCAGGCAGGGACGTAGGCATTCCCACAACACTAGTGAATAACAGGGACAGAATAACAGGGACATGAATAACAGGGACATAATATTCTATTTCCTCTTCCGCCCCTTCCTCCACCCCCGCTTGCGAGGCATGAGCTCCCTGCCGATCAGCTTCTCCACTCTCCTCACGAAGCCCTCCGACCCGAGCGGCCTGCCGGTCGAGAGATGCTTCTCCAGCTCCGCCGCCGCCCCGGCGCCCATCCCCCCCGCCAGGAAGCCCCGCCAGTCCTCCACCAGACCCATGAGCGTCCGGTCCGCCACCAGCGCGTCGGACCTCCTGCGCCCGAGGTGAAACCGCGCGCTCGACCACTCGTACTCGCCCGCGTCCCTCACCATCCGCGCCCGCACGGGGTTCAGCTCGACGTATCGCGCCGCCGCCAGCAGGTGGCTCTCGTCGAGAACGCACGACCCGAAGCGCCCCTGGAAGAGGTACCCCGTCACCCCCGCGGCGGAGTTCTTCGCGACGGTGTAGCGCCTGTGGGCCTCGCCCACCGCGCGCGCCAGCGACTCCGCCGTGGAGGGGACCGCTATCAGGTGCACGTGGTTCGTCATCAGGCACCACGCGAGGACCTCGACGCCGTAGCGTCCGCACTGCGCCTTCATCTGGCGCAGGTACGCCCGGCGGTCCGCGTCGCCATCGAAGACGGCCAGCGACCGGACCCCGCGCTGCGTCACGTGGTGCGGGTGGCCGGGGACGACGACTCTTGATATCCTGGCCATGCGGGTATCCTCACGGAATGGGGGCGTGCCGTCAAGCGTAATAGAGTATTATGTCCCCGCTATTTTTGTCCCCGCTATTTTATCCCCGCTATTTCCCCCGCTGTTTCCTCAACTGGAGACTCCCGATCATCGCGGCGCTCTTTGAGTGAAGATATCCCGCCCTGTTTCCGATAATGCCAAGGGGAAGAGAGCGCCGATGATACGTACCGAGACAGGCCTCGTCCGGAAGTACTTCGAGCCGATGGACTCCTTCCTGACGCTCAGGTCCTTCAGCCGGACCGAAGCACACGACCTCCTCCGCGGCGTCGACGCCTCCAGCAAGCGGCGGTACCTCCGCGCCATCGTCGAGGCGTGCGTCGTCGACTACCGCGAATCGGTGCGGCCCGAGCTCGCCCGCGCCTTCGGCGAGGCATCGGTAGAGGACGTCGAGGTCGCCCTCTACCAGTGCTGCATCGAAGCCAATCCGTGCCTCGAGATTCACAGCGTCCTCATTCCGGTGGAGGGACCGGTCAGGCACCCCGAGCCCCTTCCCGAGCGCCAGGACCTCTTCGCCGACGCGGCCTCGGCGGCCGACATCGAGGAGCGCCTGTCGCGGCGCGTCTTCGGCCAGCCTGAAGCCGTCTCGCTCGTCTCCAGAGCCGTGAAGCGCGCCGCCGCCGGCGTGCGCTCCCCCGAGCGTCCCGTGGGCTGCTTCGTCTTCGTCGGCTCGACCGGTGTCGGGAAGACCGAGCTCGCGAAGGCCCTCGGCGACGAGCTGTACGGCGAAGCCGGCCTCGTGCGAATCGACTGCTCGGAGTTCGCGATGCCGCACGAATACGCCAAGCTGATCGGCGCGCCGCCCGGGTACGTCGGACACTCCGAGGGCGGGGTTCTCACCGACGCCGTGCGCCAGAATCCTGAGTCGGTCGTGCTTTTCGACGAGGTGGAGAAGGCCGACTCGAAGCTCCACGCGCTCCTCCTGCAGATCTGCGACGAGGGCTTCCTCACCGACAGCCGCGGGCGCAAGTGCTCCTTCCGCAAGGCCGTCGTCATAATGACCTCCAACCTCGGCACCCGCGACGCGGCAGAGCTCGCCCACCGGGCGGGCTTCGACCAGCTCCGCCGCACATCCATCACCGCCTCGGCGAGGAGCGAGACGACCATGACCGCCGTGCGGGAGTGCTTCTCGCCCGAGCTCCTCGGCAGGCTCGATGCCGTCTGCGTCTTCGACGAGCTGGACGACCACTCGCGGCGGCGCATCGTCGACGCGGAGCTCTCCGAGCTCTCCGCCCGGCTCGCCGAGCGCGGCAGGCGCATCCGCTTCTCAAGCGCCGCCCGCCGCCACCTCGTCGAGCGCGGCACCAGTACCGAAAGCGGGGCCCGCGAGCTCTCGCGCGTCATCGCCCGCGTCCTCGAGGACCCCATCGCCTCCATGGTCGTCGAGGGGACCTACCCCGAGGGGGCCGAGCTGCGGGTGAACTGCCCACGCGGCTCAGTCCGCTTCCGCGTCGCCGCCTGAGTCGGCCGCCGCCTCCGCCGCTTCGTCGCCGCCTTCGCCCGGGACCTCTTCCCCATCCTTCTTGCGCCGGACGATCTTGCGGCCGACGGCCGGGCCCGCCTCGCGAGCGCGAAGATCCAGCGCCATGTTGCCGACGCTCAGCACCCGGTCGAGCGCCGCGCCCCGGCCGCCGAGGAGCTCGTCCAGACCCCCCACAATCTCGACCCCCCCGTCGATCAGCTGCTGGAGGTCGGCCCTCGGCAGCATCTTGACCGAGAGCATCCTGGGAGCGCCCTTCCTGGTGCGCAGCCGCCGGAACTCGGCCCCCTTCCCCGACTTCAGACGCTCCGCGACGTCGAGGCACGCGGCGTGGACGTCCTCCCCAGCGAGGCGGATCGCCTCCGAACGGAGCTCGTCCGCCCCGGCGCCTTTCTCGAGGAGGACGCGCAGGCGCGCGAGCATCCGCGAGAGCGCCGCCCGGTAAGGCGCCAGCACCTTCTTCATGCGGCTGCGAACGGTCACCAGCCCCTTGCCGCCGAGTGCCCCGACCTGAATCCACGGGAGATCGACGCTGACCGTCTCGACGCCGCGGCCGAGGAAGTTCCCCTCGCGAAGCAGCACAGCCGTCGCCGGAACCGGGAGTTCCGGGTTCGACCCGACGAAGACCGTCGTGCCCTCTGTGACCGTGAGCCCGGTTGCGACCGCCACCGAGGCCGCCCCTGCGCGGAAGATGGAGGCGAGCTTGGCCTTCGGGGCCGAGAGCAGCCTCACGCGCGTGTGCTCGTCGTTGCCGGGCAGCTCTCCGTGAGCGACGACGACGCCCTCGCTGATCAGCCGCTCCCCGTCCATCTTGACCAGGAAGAGCCGCTCGCGGCGGAGCATCTCCACGAGCATGTCGAGCACCGCCCGCGCCGCCAGCGCCCCCACTCCGCGCTTGGCGGCCAGCACGCGCGAGGCGCGCTTGAAGCCGACGACGCCGGGAAGCTGCCCGGCCTTGTCGTACGGGGTCGCCAGGTGGAGCCGGTCGAAGAGGAGGCAGAGCGAGGCGAGCGACCGCCTGTCGCTCACCACGTGCCCGCCGTAGTAGAAGCCGTCGAGGGACTCAGGCATCGCCGCTCCTGCGCCTCCGCGCCGGATAATGATAAGCCGGGCCCCGCGCTGCGGCAAGGCGAATCTCCCAGCCCCGAGCGCCAGGCGAGACGCCTCGCCTGCCCCGGCCGGATCCGTCGTCACGGTGACATCGTTTCGCTCCTTCCCATGCGGGAGCGCGGCTGCGGGAATCTTTTCGATCTCAACCATGGCTCCCTTCTCCGAACATTACTGGCCACGGGACGGGCGGCGCCCGCCCCCCGAATGTTGTGCCGGGAGTTTTTCGCTGCTTCTCAGCAACCGGCACTGCTTGGGTACTGACGGGGGCGAGCTCAGGCCGTCGCCGTCCGGACTTCCTAGAGCGTCAGGCCTTCGCTCCCGCGTTCCCCTTCACGGGGCCCCGGACTCCGCCAAGGCACGGCGCCTGGCTCCGCCGGTGAGCCCCGTATGTATCACGCTATGTCATAGCCCTCCTTCCGCAATCCCTGCTCCCTCGCCCAACCCGTGGGGACATGATACTCGCGCGACGACGGGCGCCCGAACGAGCGCCTTCGCGACGCGTGCCACGCGGCCGGCGCTGCGGCGGCTTTCGTGTCCCCACGGTGTTGACTGAGTTCGACTCCGGCCGCCCTGGCATGGCGGGGCTTGCCGCTTTTCGGCGACTCCGCCCAGGCGAACGCGGGGCGCAAGTCGTAGCGCGCGAAGCGCGCGCCGACTTCTGCGCCCCGCGTCGCCTCAGCCGGGCGGAGCCGCACTCGATGCCTTGCCTGGCCGGAGTCGGCGATGGCCCCCGCGCATCGAAAAGGGGACACGTAACGGCGCCGCCGGGAGCGAACTCCCTGCAGCGGCCCCGTAGTTCCGGGGCGCGTTCGGTGCGATCGCGACGCGCGACGTACATGTCCCCCTTTTCCCCGCCCGAAGAACATCGCACCCCCTCACCCTATGCCGTTTTTATTCACACCGGCCCTTTCGAGCGCAGATTCGCAGGCGAAACCCCGGTTTCCAGCTTTCGCTTATAACGCGCTCCTGGGAAGTCACCTCCCTCCATAATATGAGGAAAAGTCACCGGTTCGGCCGCTCGCCCGCGAATTCGTGAACGAACCTGTGGTTTGGCGAGTCGGCTTATAGAGGGCCCGGAATCAGCCCGTGCGGGCGAGGGCGCGCCGGTCCCGGACCACGCTCCACACGAAGATGGCGGCGAAGAGCGCCGTCAGCCAGAACTCCCACAGGTAGAACACGCCCCACCACCACTCGGGGCGGCGGCGGCGCCACACCGACAACCCATCATGGGCCCATACCCATAGCACATTGCCGTCGGCGGAGAAGGCAGCCTCGTATGCGTCCATCGCAGGCACATCGATCACCGTAAGGCAATGACCACTTCGTGAATCATAGATCCGCACTGCGTCGTCCATTCCTGCCGCGAACCTGCGCCAGTCCCGCGAGAATGCCCCGCCGTAAATGACTCCTTCCGGCATGGCCCGACCTCGATTGACCGCCAATGGGAACGACGGTTCCTTCGTTAACGGTTCCCACTTGGCGAGGTGAGAGGGCGGAGTGCCATGATCCTTTGTCTCGACGAGGCGCCACGGGCACCGCCAGTGCGCAAAAAGGGCTCCCACCCCCGCTGTCACCAGCAGAGGGAAGATCGCCAGCGTCCTCAGCGAGAATCTCGGCATGATCCACAGCAGGCGCATGGCCACCTCGCGTCAGGCTCGGTGGGAGAAAAGGGGGACACGTAACGGCGCCGCCGGGGTCGGACTTGTCTCATGACGCTCCGGCCCCCGAGGCGGGCCAGGTGACTCGCAGCGCCGGTCGTACATGTCCCCCTTTTCATCGGCGTGCCAAAGGATGATACAACGCCGGGGCACGGGTGGCAAGGCTTTGGCGGTGGCCGACACGTTCCCCCACGCCGTTATCGTCGCGCGGCGTGCGCCGCGCACTGGTGTTCGGCAAGGGCCCGGCTGCCAAAGAAAAAGGGGGCGGCCACCCGGCCACCCGGTGCCGCCCCCCGCCCCCTCGATGCGTGGTCAGGCCGGTATGCTGGTCAGGCGACCGCGAGCCCCTCGTCGGAGAGGTCCTCGAGGCTGACGCTGATGCGCTTGGAGACGCCCGCCTCCTGCATCGTCACCCCGTAGATGAGGTCGCCGTAGGTCATCGTCAGCTTGTTGTGAGTGATGATGATGAACTGCGTCGTCTCCATGAACTCCTTGACGATGAGGTTGAAGCGGTCCACGTTCGCCTCGTCCAGCGGCGCGTCCACCTCGTCGAGGATGCAGAAGGGGCTGGGCTTCGACTGGAAGATGGCGAAGAGCAGCGCGATGGTCGTCAGCGCTTTCTCGCCACCCGAGAGGAGCGACATGCTCCGCAGCTCCTTCCCCGGCGGCTTGGCCATGATGTCTATTCCGGCCTCGAGGACGTCGACGCCCTCCTCCAGCTTCACCTCGGCCTTGCCGCCCCCGAAGAGCTTGCGGAACATGAGGTGGAAGTTGCCCGCCACCTGCTCGAAGGTCTCGGCGAAGAGCGCCCGGCTCTTGCGGTTGATCTTGGCGATCGCGGCGCGCAGCGACTCGCGCGCCTCGACCAGGTCGGTGTGCTGCGTGTGGAGGAACTCGGAGCGCTCCTGCAGCTGCTTCAGCTCCTCGAGCGCGTAGAGGTTGACGGCGCCCATGCGCTCGAGCTGCGCCTGCAGCTTCGAGACCTCCTCGGTGAGCTCCGGCGTGATGGCCGCCTCGGCTTCGGCCTTCTCGTACTCGGCCGCGAGGTCGACCTTGAACTCGCTCCCCGCGCGGTCGATGACCGCCTCGAGGCGCATGCGCGTCTCCGACTCGCGGACGCGCTGCTCCGACATCTCGGCCCGCACGTCCTCGAGCACCTGGGCGAGTTCGCGCTCCTTCTTGCGCGCCTCGACGAGCGAGGCACGGAGCTCTTCGCGCTTGGCCTTCAGCTCGTCCGAGGCCGAGCCGGACTCGTCCCGCGCGCGCAGGAGGCGAGAGAGTTCCTCGCGCATCGATTCCGCCTGCCGGACGAGGTCCGCCCTTCGAGCGCGGCACCGGGAGGCCTGCTCGGAGCGCGCCTCGGCGCGACGGACGCACTCGGAGAGGTCGTCGGCGCCCCGCGCGACGGCCTCGCGCACGGACTCCGCCTTCTCGCGCGAGTGGGCCTCGGCCACTTGCATCTCCGAGTGCCGCCGCTGGAGCCCGTCGTAGGCCGAGCGCGCCTCGCCGACGGCCGCCGATGTCGCCTCGACGCGGAGGGCTAGGCCCTCCTCGCGGCCGGCGAGGTTCCCGGCGGCGCGCTTCAGCTTACTGATGCGCAGTGCCACATCGCCCTGCTCGCGCGCCGTCTGCGAGTGCTCGAGCCCGGCGACCTCTATCTCCTCGGCGAGGCGCTCCGAGTCGTCGGCCAGGGCCACCTGGGTGCGGCGCAGATCCGCCGCCTTCGACGCCGCGTCGCGGATGAGCGCAGTGAGCTCCTCGAGCCGCGCGCGGGAGCTCGACAGATTCTCGGCCAGCTCGCGCCGCCCGTCGGCCGCGCCCGAGAGCTGCGCCTCTACTGCCGAGACCGCCGCGCGCAGGCGGGCGATCTCTCCCTTGCGGCTGACGAGGCCCGTCGCCGCCGAGCCCACCGAGCCGCCGCGCATCGCGCCCGTTCGCTCGACCGCCTCGCCCGTCAAGGTCACCGCACGGACGGCGCCCAAGCCGCTCATCGAGCGCTCGCGGGCGGAGGCCAAGTCGCGCATGACGAGCGTCGAGCCGAGAAGGGCGTCGACCGCCGGCCGGACGCGCTCGGAAGAGCGTACGAAGGACGCCGCGGGCCCCACGACGCCGTCGTGCCCGGCCGCCTGGGACGTGGCGGGCGACGCGACGGGGCGGACGGAGTCGAGCGGCAGGAATGTCGCCTCGCCAAGGCCGCGGGTTCTCAGGAACTCCATTGCCGCGGCGGCCTGCGCAGCCGTCTCGACGACCAGCGCTTCGGCGTGCGACCCGAGAGCGGCCTCGACGGCGCGCTCGCGCTCGGCGTCGACCTCAATGAGGTCGGCGAGCATGCCCAAGACGCCCTCGGGGGCGGCCTTCCCCTCTCGGGAGGCTGAGCGGACGGCCTCGAGTATGCCCCTCACTCCCGCGGAGACGCCCTCGTAGCTGCTCTCGAGGTCCTCGAGCACGCCGAGGCGGCTGCGGGCCGCCTCGAGCCGCGTGCGGAGACCGTTGATCTCGGCGTCGAGCGTCGCCACGCGCGACTCAGTCTCGTCGCGGGAGGCGCGGACGCGAGCGTGCTCGGCGGAAAGAGCCGTCTCACTCTCGTCGGCGGCTCGCAGCTCGTCGGCGGCCACGCGGCCCCGGGCGTCCAGCTCGCGCAGCCGGCCCGAGAGCTCGCAGCGGCGCGAGTCGATCCGATCGAGGCGCGCCTCGAAGCCGCGGAGCTCGCTTTCGCCGGCCGATATCCGGTTCTCGACGGTGGAGCGCTCGCGGAGGAGGTCCATCGTGGAGGTCTTCAAGTCCTCGAGGAGGTCCTCGGCGGTGCGCAGTTCCTCGAGCTTCGCGGCGCAGCGTTGGCGCGAGAGCGAGAGGTCGGCCGTCCGCGAGCCCGACTCGCGCTGGTGCTTCTCGAGCTCGGCGCGCAGCCGCTCGAGCGCGGCCTCTATCTCCGCCTTGCGCGAGAGCTCGCCCCCCGCCTCGGCCTCGAGCCCCGCCGCCTCGCCTTCGAGCTCCTCGGCGCGCTTGGCGGCGTACGAGCGCTGGGCGTCGAGGCGCTCCATGGCCGCGACGGCCTCGAGGCGCCTGGCCTCGACCGATTGCAGCTCGTCGGATATCTCGTCGTCCGAGTTCTGCGCCTCGGTCAGGTATGCTTGGAGCTCGGCGGCGTCGGCGGTGAGAGTCCTCTCGCGGTCGCCGACGGAGGCGAGCTCGGACTGAACGGCCCCCAGCTCCTCGAGCTGCTTCGCGTAGTCGGCCATGGCGAGGATGACGCGCTTGCCCTTGAGCTCCTCGGATATCTCGAGGTAACGGCGCGCCTTCGACGCCTGCCGGTTGATGGAGCGCAGCGACTTATCGACCTCCTCGATGATGCCGCCGAGGACGTCGAGATTCTGTACGACGCGGTCGAGCTTGCGCATGGCCGCGAGCTTGCGGGCCTTGTACTTCGAGATGCCGGCGGCCTCCTCGAAGACGATCCGCCGCTCGGTCGGGTTGGCCTGGAGCAGCCCGTCGACCTTGCCCTGCTCGATGACGGAGTAGGTCCGCGTGCCGAGGCCGGTGTCCATCAGCAGCTCTTTGATGTCGCGCAGGCGGCAGAGCTGCTTGTTGACGAAGTACTCGCTCTCGCCGGAGCGGTAGAGCCGCCTGGTGACGGCCACCTCCTCGTAATCGACGGGCAACGTCTTGTCGGTGTTGTCAAAGGCCAGCGACACCTCGGCGTAGCCGAGCGGCCGGCGTGACGACGACCCGTTGAAGATGACGTCGAGCATCGCGTCGCCGCGCAGCGACTTGGCCGACTGCTCGCCGAGGACCCACTTCATGGCGTCGACGACGTTCGACTTGCCGCAGCCGTTGGGGCCGACGATACAGGTGACGCCGGTCTCGAAGTTGAAGACCTGCCGGTCGGCGAAGGACTTGAACCCGTAGAGCTCGAGCCTCTTGATGCGCATCTAGCTGGTCTCTCCCACGTCGTGCTCCCCGGTAACTACTCCGACGTCGGCTCCGCAGCCGGCGCACGTCCCGTCGGCGTTCATCCCGCCAGTCCCCACCCGGTAGCCGAGACGGCCGATGACCGTCGCGCCGCACTCGCCGCAGACGGTATCGCCCCCCTCGTCGGTCAGCACGTTCCCCAGGTATACGTGCTTTAGATATCGTCTAAAGACCTCTCTGGCCTTGAGCAAGGTTGCAGCGGGTGTCCGCCGCTCGCGGAGCTTGTGGCTGGGGTGGTATGCCGAGAGGTGGAGGGGGGTCGCGTCGCCGACCTCGGAGGCGATCCATTTCGCTTCCTCCTCCATGACATCCATCGCGTCATTCCTGTTCGGTATGACGAGGGTGGTGATCTCGACGTGGCAGTCGCGGGAGGCGCGGACGATGGTCTCCTTGACGGGCTCGAGCGTGCCCGAGCAGAGATTCTCGTAGAAGCTCCCCTCGAAGCTCTTGAGGTCGATGTTCATCGCGTCGACGACCTCGAGCAGTTCATCCAGCGGCTCGGGCATCACGTAGCCGTTGGTGACGAGGATGTTGTAGAGCCCCTCCTCGCGGGCCCGACGGCCCGTGTCCATCACGTACTCGAACCAGATCATGGGCTCGTTGTAGGTGTAGGCGATGCCGCGCGAGCCCTCCCGGATCGCCTCCCTCACTGCGGCTTCCGGCAGTAGCTGCGTGCCCGCCACGTCCGTCTGGCTGATTTGCCAGTTCTGGCAGAACTCGCACCGCAGGTTGCACCCGGCCGACCCCAGCGACAGGATCATCTCGCCCGGGTGGAAGTGATACAGTGGTTTCTTCTCGATGGGGTCGAGCGCCACCGAGGTGACGCGGCCGTAGGTGGTCGCGCGGAGCTCGCCGCCGTCGTTCACGCGGATCCGGCACCGGCCGGCCTTGCCGTCGGCGATCCGGCACTCGTGGGGGCACAGGTGGCAGTGGACGAGCCCGCCCTCGATCTTCTCGTAATACCTGGCCTCCATGCTCAAGCGCCGGCCTCCGCCGAAGCGGCTCTGGAAGCGAGGTCCTCGCCCCGGACCATGCAGTGAGCGCAGACGGCCCGGCAGCGGTCTGCCACCTCGCGAACGCGATCCTCGGACCAAGGCTCGACCTCGAGCATTGCCGGATCGAGGCACCCCATCGGCCGGAACTGCTGCAGGAACCACTTCGGAGCGTCCGCCACCTCCTCGGCGATGGCCAGGACATCATCCTCGGTGAGGACGGCCGGGCAGAGCGTGGTGCGGAACTCGTAGCTGCCTCCGCTCGCGCCCCACTCGCGCAGGATCTCCGTCGACCGGCGGATATCCTCGACCCGGACGTTGACCCCCGCTGCGCGGGAGTACTTCTCGGCGTCGAGCGGCGCCTTCAGGTCCATGGCGACATGCTCGACGAGCCCGTCGCCGATCATCTCGGCGAGCCGGTCGGGGAAGGACCCGTTGGTGTCGAGCTTGACGAGCAGCCCCTCGGCGCGGACGCGCTCAATGAGTCCCCGCACATCCTCGTGAATGAGCGGCTCACCCCCGGAGATTACCGTCCCGTCGAGCCAGCCGACCAGCTTCCCGAACTGGCGGAGAACCGCGTCGAACGGAATGACCTCGTCGCCCTCCTTCGGGACGAGCGGCGCCGAATGGCAGTAGGGGCAGCGGAAGTTACATCCTTGCAGAGCAATCACCGTGGCGATCTTGCCCGGCCACTCGATCAGAGACGACTGCATGAACGCGCCTACGGTAGGGAGCACTGTGCCAAGACCTCCTCAATCCCGCCCCGGGCCCCGCCCCCCAGCAGGCCCCCTTCATGCCTTTCCCTCAGGAGCCTGCGGCGCTTGCGGTGAAGAGGTCGGCGACCTCCTGCCTCGACGTCGCCGGCATGACCTCGTCGAACCCGGCGATCCGCCCGATGCCCTCGACGTCGCTCGCGCCGCACTTCGAGCAGACGTCGACGAGGCCACGGCTCATCTTGCCGCAGCTGCGGCAGAGTGTGAACTCCGGGCTGATGGTGAGCTGCGCCGCCTCGGTGTTCTCGAAGGTCTTGCGGACCAGCGTCACGATAGAGTCGGGGTTGGGCCTGCTCTCGCCGACGAAGGCGTGTATGATCGCGCCCGATTCGATCATCGCGTGGAACCTGGCCTGCGTGGTGATGCGCGTGATGAGGTCCACGTTGGCGTCTGCCCTCAGGTGGACCGAGTTGGTGTAGTACGCCGTGTCGGCATCGATATCGCCCTTCACGATCTCGGCCGCCTGCTCCGGGAAGTACTGGAGGTCGGTCTTGACAAGACGCCTGGAAGTCGACTCGGCCGGCGATTCCTCGAGGGAGACTTTCAGCCCGTGCTTCTTGCCCAGCTCCTTCGACTTGAAGTACATGTGGCCGATGATCTTCAGCCCCTCGAAGACAGCTTCGTCGGAGTCGTGCAGCTCCTGCCCGGTCAGGAACTCGATGCACTCGTTGAGGCCTATCAGCCCGATGATGTAGGTCGCCTGATCGAGATCGATGTAGGGACGGCCGTCGAGCGCCGGCTTGCCGACCTCCCACAGGGGCATGGCCGGGCTCGACATGAGCTCCTTCGCCACGCGCTTCTTCTGGACGTGCGCCTTCATGGCCAGGTCCATGCACTGCTCGATCTGCTCTCGCACGCCCGCCATGTTGCCGCGCCCCGCGCGGTAGGCGCACTGCGGCAGGTTGATGGTCACATTCTGGAAGCCGCAGAACCGCATCGACTCGGGATGGCGGATCATGTAGGCCTGATCGATCTTCGTCCGCAGCCGGCAGCAGGCCGAGAGCGTCACCTCGTCGCGGTCGAAGATGAAGTACGGCACGCCGTTCTCGGCGGCGATCTCGGCCGCGAAGCGCAGAATCTCGTACTGATGCGGGTCGGCGAAGGACTCGTCGTTGACGTGGAAATCGCACTTCGGGAACGCGAAGAGCCGGCCCGTCTCGTCGCCGTCGCGCCAGACCCTGAGCATCGCTCTGGTGAAGCGCGAGGCCGCCTCGGCGTAATCGCCGTAGGTGCGGCCGGTATACTTCCCGCCGGGGCCGATGGCCTCGACCGACTTCAGGTAGCCCGGGACGCCCGTGTGGATGTTGAAATCGAGGAAGAGCGTCTGCCCGCCGCGGCTGAAGGCGTTCTGGGAGCTCGAGAAGATGAGGTGCTGGGCCTCCTGGAACATCTCCTCGTCGGACATCTTCTCGATGAATGGCGCGTACATGATGTTGATGTAGGCGACCCCCAGCGCCCCCGCGTAGTAGGCCTGCATCGACGCGAGAAACGTGTTCAGGTGCCCGGTCAGCACCGACGCGTGCTTCGCCGGGGCGGAGCCCGTCTCCAGGTTCCCCAGGTGGAGCCCGTACTTCTTCAGGTACTCGAGGGAATGGCTCGAGCAGTAGACGCGCGTCGGGTAGCCCAGGTCGTGGATGTGAACGCGCCCCTGGCGGTGGGCCTCGGAGACCTCCGCGCTGTAGACGCTCGCGAGGGCGTACTGCTTGAGGATCCGCTCGGCGATGGAGAGGTTGACGGCCTCCGGGTTGTTGGCCGAGATGTTCGAGTTCTCGTTCGACTTCGAGAAGATGATCTGGTCGAGGTCGTACTTCGGTATGCCGATGGAGGTCTGCTTCTCGATGGTGGTGTTGAGACCGCGCTCAAAGAGCTCCGAGTCGACGAGCTCGCGGATGAGCCCCGTCGATACCCGCTCCATGCCCGACTTGAGTATCCGCTTCTCGACGCCCCGGGCGATCTCGTCGGCGATGTCCTCGTCGACGTCCGCCTCCTTTATGAGCGCCTGCATGATGCGGCCGCGGTCCCAGCTGAAGGTCGAGGTCTTCGCCTCGCCCTCCACCAGCAGGAGGATGTCCGTCGAGTCGGCCGGGCCCCGCGAGCGCTTCCAGACCTCGAGCCGCTGGCGCCTGCGCGCGCGCTCGTCGCGGTAGAGAATGTACGCCTTGCCGGTCCGGGCGTGGCCGGTCTCGATGAGCACCTTCTCGACCATGTCCTGGATATCCTCGATGCCCGGGTGGGAGTCGGGGTAGCGTTTCTCGAGGAAGAGGGTGACCACGCCGGCCAACTCCTCGGCCAGGTTGCGATCCTGCCCGCCGACGGCCTGGGCCGCCTTGAAGATAGCGTTCGCGATCTTGCTCTCGTCAAATTCGACGACGCGGCCGTCGCGCTTCCTGACCTCACTGATTCCCGGCACGTTCACCTCCCTTTACGAACTCTTCCAGCAGCTTCCTGAATTCGGTGACGTCCTTGAACTCGCGGTAGACCGAGGCGAACCTGACGTACGCCACCTCGTTCAGGTCACGCAGGGCCCTCATCACCAGGTTGCCCACCTCGGCGGAGGAGACCTCGCGGTCGTGCTCCTCGGTTATGGCGGTCGTGATACGGTCGACGACCTCCTCGATCTCCTCGGCGGCAACGGGCAGGTTCCAGCACGCCTTCTCGATGCCCGACGCGATCTTGGCGCGCTCGAAGGGCGCGCGCTTGCCGCCTTTCTTGACGACCTTGAGGGGCGATGCCTCGACGCGCTCGTAGCTCGTGTAGCGGCGGTTGCAGGAGAGGCACTCCCGCCTGCGGCGGGTGACAACGCCGCCCTCGCTCGAGCGCGAGTCAACGACGCGATCATTGTCCTCTTTGCAGTAGGGGCAGCGCATGGCCTCGGGTCCTCAAAAAAAAGGCCGCCGGAACTGACCGGGCAGCATCCGGGCGCCCTCAGCCCGCCCCCCGTGCGCTACAGGATGTAGCGCAGGTCGGGAGTTTAGCACACCACATCTGGCATGTCAAAGGATTTTCCCGCCGGGGGCCTCCAAAACGGGGGTTGCCGCGAGGCCCGAAAAGCGTTAGATGTGGGGTCTCGCGGCCTCAGATGGGGAGGACGGGCATGACCGGAAAAAAGGGCTCCAAGTGGCTGCTGGTGGCCATCCTTATCGGTATAGCCGCGGGGGTGGTTGGCGGGGGGGCGTGGCCGGCCGGCGGCCGGGCGGTGGGCTTCATCGGGGAGCTCTTCATACGGGCCCTCAAGATGCTCGTGGTGCCCCTCGTGGTGGCGTCGATGGTCGTCGGGGTGGCGGGCATCGGCGACGTGCGCAAGCTCGGTCGCCTCGGCGGCTGGACGCTCGGCTACTACGTGGTGACGACGGCCATGTCGGTCGTCCTCGGGCTCGTGCTCGTCGTCACCATCGGTCCCGGGAAGGCCGATACCGAGGCTGAGCGCATCGCGCTCCGCGGCGGCGAGGTGCTCGCCGATGCGGAGTACCGGGTCAACCTCAACACGGTCACCCTCGAAGGCGGCGCGCGGCTCAGCAAGTCCTACGGGAAGCAGCACGTGGTGGTCCTCGACCGCCAGGGCCTCACCGCTGCGCTCGCCGCCGAGTCGGAGCCGGGAGCCAAGGTCCTCCGTGTCTCCGGGTGGTCCAACCCGAAGGACCCGACCGACGTGCCGGCCCTCTTCGTCTTCCGGGGCAAGGGGCTCCGGGTCGACCTCGGCATCGCCGACAAGGTCAGAGGCAAAGAGGGCTCGGTCGCCGCGGTGCTGAAGAACATGATCGTGGGCCTGGTGCCTAAGAACCTGTTCAGGGCGATGGCCGAGGCCGACGTGCTGCCGCTCATCGTCTTCTCGCTCATATTCGGCGGGGTGCTCACGACACTGGGCGCGAAGGGCCGCCCGGTCATCGAGTTCTTCGAGGGGCTGAACGCCGCCATAATGAAGATCGTCCACCTGCTGATGCTCGCCGCCCCGGTGGGCATCGGCGCGCTCATAGCAGGCCAGCTTGGGGCGGAAGGCGGCTTCGGGGGGTTCTGGCCCAAGCTCGTCCGCCTCGGGAGTTACGCGGTGACGGTGATGGCTGGCCTCGCCGTCCACGGCTTCGTCACGCTGCCCCTGATACTTCTCCTCGTCGGGCGGAGGCGCGTGTGGCCGTATCTGTCGAACGTGGCGACCGCGCTGACGACGGCCTTCTCGACGGCGTCGAGCTCGGCGACGCTGCCCCTGACGATGGAATGCACGACCGAGTCGAACGGCGTCTCCGAGCGGACCGCGAGCTTCGTGCTACCGCTCGGCGCGACGGTCAACATGGACGGCACCGCGCTCTACGAGGCGGTGGCCGCCGTCTTCATCGCGCAGATCTACGGCATCGAGCTCGGGTTCGGCCATCTCGTCGTCATATTCCTGACCGCGACGCTCGCCGCCGTCGGCGCCGCGGGCATCCCGCAGGCAGGGCTCGTGACGATGGTGGTGGTGCTCACGTCGGTGAAGCTGCCGGTTGAGGGGATCACGCTGATACTCGTGATCGACTGGTTCCTCGACCGCTGCCGGACGACCGTCAACGTCTGGGGCGACGCCGTCGGGGCGGCGGTCGTCGAGCGCCTGGCGGGGGAGGCGCCGCCTCCGGAGACGGGGGGGCCCGCAGCCCCCGAGGCACCCGGGAATCCGGCTTGACGGGAGCGGCTCCGGGCATACACTGCGCGCGCGAGCGGGCCGGGACCCGCCGATACTTCGACCCGAGGGAGGTGCCATGGCCCCCAGGCCCGAGTACCCGAGGCCCCAGTGGCGGCGCGACGAGTGGCTGTGCCTCAACGGTGAATGGCAGTTCGAGATCGACCACGCCGACACCGGGCGCGAGCGCGGCCTCGTCGAGCGCGAGCTCTCGGGCGCCATCACCGTTCCGTTCTGCCCCGAGAGCGAGCTCTCGGGAGTGGGCGAGCGCGAGTTCATGCGGGCCGTCTGGTACCGCCGCGACGTGGAGCTGCCGCCCGAGTGGGAGGGCTCGCGCGTCCTCCTGCATTTCGGAGCGGTCGATTACGAGGCGACCGTCTGGGCCAACGGGGTCGAGCTCGGGGCGCACACGGGCGGCTGGTCGCCCTTCACGGTCGAGCTGACGCGCGCCGCGAAGCCGGGCGAGACGGTCGCCGTGGTCCTCCGCGCGCGCGACGACACGCGCGACGGCGCCCAGCCCGGCGGCAAGCAGTCGCCGCGCTTCGAGAGCCACGGATGCTACTACACCCGCACGACGGGCATATGGCAGACGGTCTGGATGGAGCCGGTGCCCCAGGTGTCCCTCGAGCGCCCAGCCATCCTGCCCGACCCGGGTGCCGCCCGTGTGCACTGCACCGCGGGCATCGACCTGCCGGCGGGGGCGGTCGCCGACGGGTGGCGGGTGCGGGCGGAGCTTCTCGCTGGCGAGACTCCGGTCGCCTCCGACGAGGTCGGCGCCGCGCGCGGAGGCCGGGGGCTCGTGCTGCAGCTCGACGATACGGACCTGCGGCGCTGGTCGCCGGCCGATCCGTTCCTGTATGATCTCGTTCTCACGCTCAACGACGCCTCGGGGGAGGTTGTCGACAGGGCCGTCTCATACTGCGGGCTTCGCAGCGTGGACGCCGAGGACGGGGCTTTCCGCCTGAACGGCGAGCCCGTCTTCCTCCGCACCGTCCTCGACCAGGGGTATTACCCGGACGGCGTCATGACGGCGCCGACGGACGAGGCGCTCAGGCGCGACATCGAGCTCTCGATGGAGTGCGGCTTCAACGGGGCCCGGCTGCACCAGAAGGTCTTCGAGGAGCGCTTTCTCTACTGGGCCGACAGGCTGGGCTACCTCGTCTGGGGCGAGTTCGGCGACTGGGGGGCCGACAGGCGCAATCCTCGCGCGTCGGCCTCGTGGGTCAGGCAGTGGGTGGAGGTGATGCGGCGTGACATCTCGCATCCGTCCGTCATCGGCTGGTGCCCGCTGAACGAGACCCACGATACGCCGCACGACAGCGTTAGGCCGCTGGACGAGCTGACCCGGGCGCTCTTCGAGACGACGCGCGCCATCGACCCCACGCGCCCGGTGCTCGACACCTCCGGCTACAAGCACGTCGTCCGCGAGGCGGACGTCTACGACTGCCACGACTACTGCCAGGATCCGTCCGAGTTCGCAGCTCACTACGAGGAGTTCGCTAGGGGCGGCGACCCCTGGGTCAACTCGGGCGAGACGACAAAGGGCGTCGCCTACGCCGGCCAGCCCTTCTTCGTGAGCGAAATGGGCGGAACCTGGTGGAACCCGGCCGCGGCCGAGAGCGAAGACTCGTGGGGCTACGGCGACAGGCCGAAGTCCCCCGAGGAGTACGCCGAACGCTTCAAGGGACTCGTGGGGGCGTTGCTCGACAACCCCAGGATATGCGGCTACTGCTACACCCAGCTCACGGACATCGAGCAGGAGCAGAACGGCGTGCTCTATCCCGACCGGAGGCCGAAGGTGGACCTCGGGCTCCTGCGCTCGGCTCAGGAACGCCCGGCGGCCGTCGAGGAATAAGCGAGCGGACGAAGCCCGCCGTAAGGTCCGGCGCCCCCTCCCGACGAAATAACGGAGGCCGGAGCACCCCGCGTGGTGCGATCGGGAAGGGAGGCCGGCGATGCTCGACAAGCGAATGGAAGCGGCTCTCAACAAGCAGGTGAACGCCGAGCTCTACTCGGCCTACCTGTACCTGTCCATGGCCGCCCAGTTTGAGGAGATGGGCCTCAAGGGCTTCTCGAACTGGATGCGGTCCCAGACGATGGAGGAAGAGGTCCACGCCATCAAGCTCTACAACTACATCTGCGAGCGCGGCGGGCGCGTGAAGCTCGATCCCATCGAGGGCCCGAAGACCGAGTGGAAGTCGCCCCTCGAGGCCTTCGAGGACGCCTACGCCCACGAGCAGAAGGTTTCGGGCCTCATAGGCGGCCTGGTCGACCTCTCCATCGAGCTGAAGGACCACATGACGAGCCAGTTCCTCCAGTGGTTCGTGGCCGAGCAGGTCGAGGAGGAGGCGTCGGCGAAGGAGATCGCCGACAAGCTTGAACTCATGAAGGACGCGCCCGGCGGCCTCTTCATGATCGACAAGGAGCTGGCGGCGAGGACCTTCATCTATCCGCCTCCCGCCCTCGCCGGCGGGGAGTAACGCGGAAGCGCTGGCGGCCTACGGCTCGATCACGTCGCCGCGGTTGAGCAGGAATCGCGGGTCGAGCGCCGCCTTGCAGCGCCTGACCTGCTCGGCCGCGCCCTCGCCGTAGCAGCGCAGGAAGTCCTTCCGCTTGCGCTTGCCCGTGCCGTGCTCGCCCGAGTAGACGCCGCCGAGCTCCGTCGCCTTCGCGACGATCATGTCGTAGAGCGCGACGGCGCGTTCGAGCTCCTCCTTCTCGGGCAGGATGTTGAAGTGCAGGTGGCAGTCGCCGAGGTGCCCGAACGAGAGGTAGTCCATCCCCTCGGCCGCGATGAGCCCGTTAGCGCAGTCCAGGAACTCGCGAAAGCGCGCGGGCGGCACGGCACAGTCGGTCATGATCGTGTAGGTGCCGCGGCGCTGGACCACCTCGAGCGAGTTGGCCGGCAGCGAGTGGCGCGACTCCATGAAGACGGCGCGGTCGCGGTCGTTGTCCAGGAGCAGCACGGCATCCTCGTCGACGTTGCAGTCAGACTCGACGACGAAGCCGAACCACTCCTCGGCCGCGTCCTCGATCTCCACGCCCGCGAGGGGCACCTGCAGGTAGACGGCCACTTGGTCGTCGCCGCGAAAGAGCCTCTCCTCGTGGTCCATGTGGCGGCGGCAGTTGATGCCGAAGTACTCGACGGCGCTCAAGGAACCGAGCTCGCCGCCGAGATGCTCGCGGAGCTTCTCCTGGAACGCGACCACGTCGGCCTCGGTCGGGAGCGAGAAGAAGAGGTCCAGGTAGTCCGACGGCCGCGGCGCGAGCCCGAGCTCACACGCGGTGACGAGGCCGAAGATGCCTTCGCTCCCAACGACCAGGTCGACGAAGTCCATCCGGCCGTCCGGCGCCGAGTAGGGCCCGCCCGCGTTCTTGATCGTCGGCCGCTCGTAGCGGGGTACGGGGAGTTCCGTCGTTACGCCGCTGTCGCGCAGGAGGAAGGCTCCGTCCTCGGAGATGAACTGGCCGCGCGGGGCCTCGCACGAGCGTCCGTCCGGCAAGAGGATCCTCACCGACTCGACCCAGTCGCGCGTCGCGCCCCGCTCGCCGGGCACGAAGCCGGAGGCGTTGCAGGCGATCGTGCCGCCGACGGTGGCGTCCGCGCGGCTGGTCGGATCGACGGGGTAGTGGAGGCGCCCGGAGGTGGCGGCGAGCACCGCCTCGCGCATCTCTTCGAGAATCACCCCGACGGGCGCCGTCACGGTGCTGGCCGCCTCGTCGACGCTCACATCGGGCGAGAGCATCTTCACCGTAGAGACGACGACGCCGCCCTCGGGCGTGGCGCTGCCGGTCAGGTTCGAGCGGCCCGCCGAGACCGTGTAGGGTATGCCGGCCGCGAAGCAGGCGCGGAAGACAGCCGCGCACTCGCGCTCGGTGGCGGGCCGAGCGAGGGCCGCCGCCTGGCCGGGCAGGTTCGAGCTGTCGGTGGCGAAGCCGGAGACGATGTCAGAGTCGAGGCTGAGCTCGACAGAGAACCTGTCCGCCAGGAAGGCGGCGAGAGCGCCCAGAGACTCCGCGCCGCCGTGGTCCGCCGCGAAGGCGTCGATGGCTCCGGCCTCGGCCTCGTTGAGGGGGCTCGTCAGCTCGATCACGTTGGTCGGCATGGGGCCTGGTCTCCGGTGACTGCGCCGATTGTAATGCCGCGGCGCCGCGCGGCAAGGCCAATCCGGGCCCGGCCCCTCGGTGGCCCCCGGTCTTCCCCCCCAGCCTTTGACAGGTCGCTCGGCGGCGATTACTCTTGCAGCACTGCGGCGCATCCGCCGGGAGGCCTAGTTGAAGATCGAGCGCTTCGAGTTCTACTACGTTGTCCTGCCGAGTCGCAAGCCGTTCGTGACGGCGACTTGCACCGTGCTTGACCGCGAGCTGATCGTCGTAAAGGCCATCACGGCCGACGGCCCCGTCGGATGGGGCGAGGTGGACGCCGACCCCGACCCGTGCTACGCGCCGGAGACGCTGGGCTCCGCGCGCTACGTCATCGACAGGTACCTGGCGCCCGCGGTCCTCGGCCGCGAGATCTCGACGCCCGAGGACGCAGTCGAGGCCTGGTCGCCCTTCGTCGGTAACGAGATGGCGAAGTCGGGCCTCGAGCTCGCGGTCTGGGATCTGCTCGCGCGCGAGCGCGGCGCGTCGGTCGCCGCGATGCTCGGCGCCACGGGCCGGAGCGTGCCCGTCGGCGTGAGCGTCGGGATAGCCGCGACGCTCGACGAGTTCCTCGCCGAGGTGGACGAGGCCCTCGCGGCGGGCTACCGGCGGGTCAAGGTGAAGATCCGGCTCGGGTGGGACGTGGAGCCGCTCGGCGCGGTGCGCGAGCGCTTCGGCGACGTGCGCCTGCAGGCCGACGCCAACTCGGGCTACGGCGTCGAAGACATCGACCACCTCGCCCAGCTCGACGAGTTCGGTCTCGAGATGCTCGAGCAGCCGCTGTATCACGACGACCTGGCCGATCACGCGAAGCTCCAGGCGAGGATGGAGACGCCCGTCTGCCTCGACGAGTCGATACTCTCGGCGCGGCACGCGCGCTTGGCCGCCGAGCTCGGCAGCTGCCGCATCATCAACGTCAAGGTCTCGCGCGTCGGCGGTCTCGTCGAGGCGCGGCGTATCGTGCAGGTCTGCCGCGATCACGGCATCGGCGTCTGGTGCGGCTCGATGCTCGAGTCGGGCGTCGGCGCGGCGTACAACCTTGCGTTCGCGCTCTCTCCCGGCGTGACGAACCCCGGCGACGTCATCCCGCCGCTGCGGTACTTCGAGCGCGACATCATCCGCCCGGCGATGGAGATGGACTGCGACGGCACCGTGACGCTCCCGGAGGGGGTCGGAATGTGCTTTGCGATCGACGAAGAGGCACTGGAGGAGCTGACGCGGGAGCGCTGGTCGGTGTAGTAGATATCGGGAGGTGAGACGATGTCCTGCCCGCCGATGTCCGCGTTCGCCGTGATGGCCGCTGGGCTGCTGCTGGCCGCTGCGGCTCCTTCCGGCGCAGGCGAAGGCGCTGCAGGCCTCGCCGCGAAGTACCCCGGCGACGCCGGAATCTTGGGCGATCCCGAAGTCATCTTCCACGACGACTTCGAGACGTGGTCGGGAGCCGATTTTACCGAGCCCCCGCAGAAGTGGCACGGCAGGGGCACCAAGCGCAAGTTCTCCATCACGCGCACCATCCCCGGCAAGGTGACTCTCGGCCGCCAGGAGGGCCCCGGGCAGCGAGTCCTGGAGATCGCCTGCTGGAGGGAGGGCGGCGGCTCTCAGGGCGGGGGCGTGAGCGCTCACCTCGGAGACTACGAGCGGAAGGGACAGGGCCT
>Ga0272441_10005265_pt1 | contig 22685 bp, 18 predicted proteins | sample SSMProp6N_FD_193582 | JGI IMG/M metagenome (GOLD analysis project Ga0272441, IMG submission 193582) | Marine sediment archaeal communities from Little Sippewissett salt marsh, Falmouth, MA, United States - SSM-Prop-6N | ecosystem: Environmental > Aquatic > Marine > Wetlands > Sediment ... | reverse complement strand
CCCCCCGAACGCGACTTGAGGTGACAGGTATACAGCGAGAGCTTTCGCCCATCGGGGAGGCGGAGGACCGCCCGCAGTATGTCGCGGGAGAACCGCTCCTCGTCCCCGGCCGACGTCTTGAAAACCCTATGCCGGTATGACGTGGACGAGTCGATGGGCAGCTTGGATAGCACCGCCACGTCGATGCCGCGCCCGTCGTTGCCCTCGATGAGCGAAACGGCGTAGCCCGACTCGGCCAGGTGGTTCCGGACGAGGCTTTCGAGCACGCCTCTGTTCTCGATCTCCTGCAGCGCGACGATGTCCGCGTCTATATCGGCGAGGACCTTGGCGATGGCGGTGACCTCCTCCTCGGCCTTGACTTGGAGGTCTCCGTCCCAGTCCACGTCGTTGTGGTATGGGTCGTCGTAGCTGTCGAAGAGGTTTTGGACGTTCCAGTTGCAGAGGGTTATCTCAGCGCCCGTGGCGCAGCCGCTCACAACCAGCGCCAACGCAATGCAGCAGAGGCACATTCCACGCATGGTGATACAGGCCCCCTTGTCTATTCGTCTTTGACGGGCAGGGCGAGTTGTCCGGCGGAGCCGGCGCGCCTTCTGCGACTGCGCCGGCGGCGCGGGCCCCTGCCGCGAACCGTAGCCGCCAGGAGAGGGTCATTCGACAGGCCGAGCCGCTCCCCGACCATCGCCTCCAGGTCACCGGCCACGTCCATCGCGGTCGGGTTCAGGAAGACGTTGAGGCTCCACAGCGCCCTGTACTGGTCTTCGAGGGCGCCTATCTCATCCGCCAGCGCCGGGTACTCCTCACGGGTGATGCCGTTGAGGGGCCGCACGGACCCATCCCGCCAGGTGACCATCACGGCGGCCTCTTTCAGTTGCATATCCGGGTCCGGGGCGTTGACGATGAGCAGCCCCCCGGCCGGCGACAGCCCGGCCTCCTCCTCGGTCTCGCTCTCCCATGCCAGGCGCTGCTTCGCGCTGTCGAACGGGGAGAGCGCCGCGGCCAGCGACCCGGCCGAGGCCAGCGCTTCGGCCCGTGTCACTCGGTAGATGGGTTTAAAAACGCGCCTCGCGCCGAGGTGTTCCATGAGGCTGAGTGCCATCCCGGCCGCTTTCCCGCGCTCTCCCCCGACGGGGGTCCCCACCCGCGCGCTTTCCAGTACCATCTGCCGCAGCTCGACGTCCCCGGCCGAGTATAGCGGGCTGTCGGCGCGTTCGGCCAACTCGTCGAGCCCCAGCCCGGCGCAGTAGACGGCCTTCGCCAGCATCGCGCCTGCCGCCACCTTGACCGGGTGGAAGTAAACCCGTTCGGTCAGCGTATACCGCGTGCGCAGTATGTTGATGATCTCGGTGATGACGTCCACGCGCAGCTTGTGCTTGCGGATGATGGCGACGCCGAGTCGCTTCCGGACGACGCCCCCTCGCATCTCCTCGTCCATCAGCGCCAGGTTGCGGAGGATTCTCGGGTCGAAAGAGCGCCGCAGGCCGGTGTAGTAAGTATCGCGCGCGATGTAGTCGAGCAGGTCGGCGCAGATCCCAAGGCCGATGATGTCGGCGATGAAGTATCGCTTTGGCGGCAGCAGGCTCTGGTCTCTCGGATCGTACTCCCCTTCGCTGCCGAGCGTGAGGAGAACGCGCTCGACGTCGGCGGCGACGTCCCGCGGAATGACGTCGGCCATCTCGGAGAGGAAGACGCGCGTGCGCAGGGGCCTGTCGTGGCGTTGGAGCAGGCGCGCGGCGTCTTCGAGCATATGTCCGTATGGTATATGCGTCACGTCGTGCAGCAGGGCGGCGATGCGGATGAGCCTGGCTTCGCGTTTGGCCTCGGCGTGCCCGGCGCTTGCGAGGGCGTCCACCATTTGGGCTGCGACGTGCAGCGTGCCGAGGGCGTGGAGGAATCTGGTGTGCGTTGCCCCGGGGTAGACGAGGGAGCAGAGGCCGAGTTGGGCGATCCCCCGCTGCCGTTGCAGGAGCGGGTGATTGAGTATAGCGACCTCCTCCTCGGTGACCTCGATGTCGCCGTGGACGGGGTCGCGGATTACCTTTGTTTCTTGAGTGGCCAAAGCAGTGCTCCCGCGTGTGGATGCCGGCGCGTGCGTGCCCGGCGGCCTCAGTGTACCCCAGGGGGCCGCCCGCGTCAAAGCGCGAGGGCCAAGCTTGCCCGAAAGCCCCGCCCGGTGTACGTTCTTGGGGCATCGGCGGCCGCGGCTGCGGCGTCTATTGCAGAGGAGACGGCGGATATGATTGACAGGCCGAGGGCCTTGAGCCTCTCGCGCAGGCGATTCCTGGCGGCACTGGGTTTGTCCGGCGGTGCGGCCGGGCTGGCAGCCTCAGCCTTGGCGGACGAGGGAGCCCAGCATATGGCAGATCGGGTCAAGGTGGCCGCGGAAGCCCTGGCAGGGCGGATGTGGAGATGGATCGACCGTTTGCAGGTGCCCGGCGAAACGCGCGGGACCCTCCGGCCGCGTTCCGACGCCGAGCCGACGCTCCTCGCCTGTTGTGATGGAGCGATGATCCTCCACATACTCGGGTTGATGGACCAAGTGGGCCCCGAGCGCAAGGCATGGGCCGGCGTCGTCCACGCCGCACAGCGTCCCGACGGCTCTTTTGGTTCGCTGCACTCGTTCGGGATGGCGGTGCGCGCCCTTAACTGCCTCGGCCAGCCGCTTCTGCTCAGGCCGGCGTTTCAGGACGAGTGGGGCAGGCCCGACGCTTTGGTCGAATGGCTCGACTCGCGCGATTGGTCGAAGCCTTGGGGCGCCTCCATCGAGGTGCTTCACGTGGCATGCCCGCGGTGCGACGCCGCCAACGCCGGCGGCATGATGACGGTCGATCCGGCCTGGCGTGATGCCATCTTCAAGTGGCTTGCCGACTCCCAGGAGCCGTCCACGGGCCTCTGGGCCCCGGGTCACGAGGACGAGGTCGATCTGTTCAACAAGATGGGGGCTGCCTTCCACTTCTTCCCCTTCTACACGGGTTGGGGCGAAGGGCTTCCGCGCGCGGAGGCGATGATCGACTCCACGTTGAGTCTGCAAAGGGCTGATGGTACGTTCGCCGGCGGCTACGCCGACATGGACGCAGTCCACATGCTGGCGACGCTCGCGGGGCAGACGGACCATCGCAGGCAGGCCGTAAGGACGGCGCTGACGCGCTGCTTCGACGCCTATGCCGACCGCTTCGCCGCCGAGGATGTGGAGGTTACGTTCCGCGATCTCCACAGCGCTCTGGCGTCGGTGGAGCTGCTGTGCCAGCTCGCCCGCATCCTGGCCCCCGGCCTTCCCATGACCGATTGCAGCGGCTGGGACCCCCGCCTATGGCGTGTACGCTGGATCCAGTCGGACTGAATCCCTGACAAACCGCCTATTTGCAGGCACATAAGGTGAAGCGGCGCGTGTGGTATCCTTATATGTGAGGGTGGGTAGCCACTTGGCGGAATCGGAGACCCCCGCACCCGTGAGACGGTACAGACTGATCGCAGGCTCACTCGCCCTGGCCGCCGGGTCGTTGGCGGCGGACTGGGTCCCTCACAACAACGGCCTGACATCGCTTAACGTGATGGGCATATCGGTCGATCCGCTCACCCCGTCGACCGTCTACCTCCACATCCGCGACCAGGGCGCCTACAAGTCGACCGACGGCGGCGCTTCGTGGCTGAAGAGCAGCTCTGGGCTCCCGGACGCTTCACCGGGTTACGGCCACCTGGTCCGCGACGGTATCGCCGTAGACCCCACAGACACCCAGGTGCTCTACGCGTGCTCGTCCGGCAAGGTGTACAAGTCCGCCGACGCTGCTGCGTCCTGGTCACTTTCATCCACCGGGACGACGATCAACGGCCACGACGGCGTCCACGGCGTCGTGATAGACCCGGGCAACCATCTTCATCTGTATGGCGGCACGATCGCATCGGGGGCGGATGGAGGGGTGGTGGAATCGTGGGACGGCGGTGCGAGCTGGACGAACATCGCCGGCTCGAACGTACCGGGCTCGGGCCTCGGCAACGACGCCTGGCCCGTTGAGATAGACCCGTCGAACCCGCTGACGATGTACTGCGGCAGCCCCCATGATTCGGTGTACCGCTCGACGGACGGCGGCCATACGTGGGCCAAGTCGGACCCGCTCGGAAGCGGCGATCACAGCACCTACGAGGTCACGGCGAACCCGGGCGTAGCGGGCCAGGTATGGATAAGCCACTCGGTCGGCACGTTCGTGTCGGCGGATTATGGGCAGACATGGGTCGAGCGGTCGGACTTCTCCGCCGGCATGCTCGTCTTGCGCTTCGCGCCGTCGGACGCAGAGGTCGCCTATTGCCTGACGTTGGATCAGAGGCTCTACCGTTCCGATGACAGCGGCGGCTCCTGGTCCGTGGTGTATGACGAGCCCCTTGGAGGGCGCACGCTTGCGGTGGACCCGACCGACCCCGACGTCGTCTATCTTGGCTCGGGCGGTAAGGGTTTGTACAAGTCCACCGACGGCGGGTTGACATTTGTGGAGGCGAACGTAGGCCTCCCTCTCTACGATTCAATCTACGTCGGCCAGACCTTCGCCGACCCCGCCGTCCCCGGCAGGCTCTACTGCAACGTCCGCGAGAACGGTCTCTATGTCTCAGCGGATGCCGGCGCCTCATGGGACTACTACGCTTCCTTCCCGACTGCGTATCAGAGCCGCATCTACCTCGATCCCTTGGACACCTCGCGCTGGTTCTACTACTCGGGCGATCTCTACCTCTCGAGCGACTCGGGCCTCACGTGGGAGAGCGTCTACTCGGTCGGCGAGGACACGGACGTGGCCGGCATGAGCATGACCGAGGCGACCCCACCGGCGCTCTGGGTTTGTGAGAGAAGCCAGAAGAAGGTCGCCGTGTCCTATGACCGGGGCGACACATGGACGGTCCGCGACGGCCCCCAGCAGTCGGACAACATCTACGCGGGCATGGCGGCCGACCCGAACGACCCGGACGTCGTGGCGATATCGTGCCACAGCCGGTGGTCGGGGCAGACGAATCGCGGCTACGTCTGGCGAACGACGAACGGCGGGGCGAGTTGGACTCAGACGCGGGAGGGCCTGTTCACGCCCAACTGGTGGGCCGACGATGGCTACTGGTACTGCTCGGGCAACGTCATGCGTCAGTGGTGGATGTCCGGGGGCTATGCCTTGCGCCTGACGGACGGGACGTACGGCGACGGCTCGTACGAGGCCAGGGTGCGCATAACGGACACGCTGGACGGCAACACGATGAAGTGGGCGGGCTTCATCTGCGGCGCGCCGACGGAGGCCGGCAATCACGCCGCCGGAGGCTACCTCGCCGGCGTCCGCCGCAACGGCGAGCTGTTCCTATGGAACGTCGTCGACGGCACCGTCATCAGCGCCCCGGGGTTCGTTGCCGATCCGATGAGCTGGACGACCATCCGCCTCGAGGTATCCGGCTGGAATTTCACGCTGTACGCGAACGGGGATCCGGCCGGGGCGTGGACGGACGCGGCGCACCTCTATGGCGATGGCCACTTCAAGCTGGTGACGTCCGGCTCCGAGGCCTCGTTTGACGACGTGCACATAGACTCGGCGGCGGACTACGACGACGCGTTCTCTCACGGCACGTTCGTCGGGGCGCATTTTGCCTGCGGCATCGAGTTCGACCCGCACGCGGCCGGTGTGTGTTACCTGCGCACGCAGTGGGGAGGTGCGTATATCTCGGAGGACTCGGCGGCGACCTGGCGGAAGATAACGGGTCAGGAGGACTGGAAGCTCTTCTGGTACTTCACCCCGTCTCGCGTGCGCCCCGGCACGGCGTACGTCTGCTCGGGCTACGGCTACGACTGGGACGTCTGGGTCGTGACCGATCTAGGCGACACGTGGCAGAGGATAGGCGGGACCGTCGGCGCCAGCCTCCTTTACATCGGGGAGGACCGCTTCGACGCCGATCGCCTTTACACGGGCGGCTACGAGGTGGGGGCTCTCATCTACGACGGGCCGATCCCCGGCACGGATCCGCTGATTGCCGCCAGGGCGCCGCTCGGCTTCTACAACCAGGGATGGAATCTGACGAGCCTGCCCGTCGCGCCGGTCGACCCGGAGCCCACAGGCGCCTTCCACGACTTGTGGAAGTTGGGCAACACCCTCACGTTCAATCTATACCGCTACGACCCGGTCGCGGGCTATGGCGTTTATCCCCAGCAGTTCGCCGACGTCGAGCTCGGCCTGGGGTACTGGTTGAACCTGTTGGTCGGATGCCCGCCGGACGCGGTTGTCGAGTGCGTCGGCTGGCCCGCTACGTCCGACCCAGCCCTGCCCCTTCTCGACGGCTGGTGCCTTCTCGGGCATCCGTCCACCGAGGCGGTCGCCCTAGCCGACTGCGTAGTCTCGGACGGGGAGAGCCAGCTCCCATACGCCGACGCCGTCGCCGGCGGTTGGCTTCAGTCGGTGGCGTACTACTACGATGGAGGCGGCTACGGGATGGTGGGTATTGCGGGTGGGGACGACGACTCGCTGCGGCCTTTCCGCGGCTACTGGTTCTTGACGTACCGTCCGGGCTTGACGCTCATCGTGCCCCTGCCCTGAGGGGGTCGGGCTCATCAATGGACCGACCCCACCGCCAGTGCCCGCCTTTCGCCGCGCACCCGCTATCCCCGGCCGGCAGCGGCGATTCGCGAGCTGAGGACGAGCCCGCCCCGTTCCCACGCACCTTGGCGCCCCGGATCGCTCAGGCCGTCGGAGCCTTCGCTTCGATGGCCTCGCGAAGGAACGCCGCTGCGTCCTCGGGCGGGGTGGCGTTTATATACATCCCGCTGCCTATCTCGAAGCCGGCCGGCGTGGAGAGCCGAGGCACGACTTTCACGGACCAATGGATGTAGTCGGCCGTCAGCTCTTCCGAGGGCGCGGTCCGCACCACGTAGTTGTAGTCCGGGTCGCTCATCGCCTCGTGGAAGGCGCCCATGAGGGTGGACAGCACGCGCGCCAGGTCGGCCAATTCCCCTTCGCCGTCGGTGCCGAGGGTCGCCCTGTGGGCCTTCGGGATAATGAGCGTTTCCATGGGCGAGCGCGACGCGAACGGACATATGACCGCGAAGTGGTCGGTCTGCATGACGACCCGCGTCTCGGCCTCCAGCTCGGCGGCCAGCATGTCGCACAGCGAGCACGATCCGTTGTCGTCGTAGTAATCGCGCCAGGCGTCGAGGCGGTGCCGCACGTGCAGGGGCACGACGGGCGTCGCGACGATCTGCGAGTGCGGGTGGACCAGGGAGGTGCCGGCGCCGACGCCGTGATTGCGGAAGATGGTCACGAGCGAGACGCGTTCGTCGGAGTTGAGCGCAGAGAGCCGATCGCGGTAGGCGGCCAGGACCTGTTGAACCCGCTCTACCGGCATAGTACCGATGCTGAGGTCGTGCCTGGGCGTCTCAACGACGACCTCATGCGAACCCAGCCCGTCCATGGAGCGGAACATGCCGTCGAGGTATCGCTCCTGCGAGCCGCCGAAGCTCACGGCCGCGAACTTGTTGGGTATGACGCGCAGTTTCCAGTCCGGGCCGTTGGGCTGCCGGGGGCCGTCGGCGTACGCGAGGACCTCGGGCGGTGTCATGCCCTCGTTGCCTGGGCAGAAGGGGCACTTGGGGTCGTGTGTTGGTGGAAGGTCCTCGGCCGCCCGTGGTGCCTTGGTGAAGTCCTTGGGCCTCTTCGCCCTCTCGGCGGCGATGATGACCCACTCGCGGGTTCCCGGGTCCTGCCTGAGTTGTGTCATAGTTCCCTCTTCTCTTTGCCTGCGGCGCGAGGGTGTCGCTCCGTGCTCGAGGTCAGGCCGCCAGATCGGCATACAGCGGGCTGGAGAGATACCTCTCGCCGCAGGACGCCAGAATAGTCACGATGACCTCGCCGGCCGCTTCAGGTCTGGCGGCGACTTGCAGCGCCGCCCATATGGCCGCGCCGGACGATATGCCGCACAGCACTCCCTCCTCCACAGCCGCCCTCCTGGCGGTCTCCATGGCGTCATCGTCGGTCACGGTCATCACTTCGTCCAGGATGTCGGTGTTGAGCACCTTCGGCACGAAGCCTGCGCCGATGCCCTGTATCTTGTGCGGGCCGGGCCGGCCTCCCGAGAGCACGGGCGACGCAGCCGGCTCGACGGCCACCACGCGCACTTCGGGCTTGCGCTCCTTCAGCGCCTCTCCGCAGCCGGTGATGGTCCCCCCGGTGCCCACACCCGCCACGAGCACGTCCACGCGCCCCTCGGTATCGGCCCATATCTCCTGTGCGGTGGTTCTTCTGTGGACCTCGGGGTTGGCGGGGTTTTCGAACTGCTGGGGCATGAAGGCATCGGGCGTCTCGGCGAGAAGCTCTTCGGCCTTGGCTATTGCGCCCTTCATTCCCTCGGAGGCCGGTGTCAGGAAGAGTTCGGCGCCCAGGGCCCTCAGCAGCTTCCGCCTCTCCACGCTCATCGACTCGGGCATGGTGAGTATGGCCTTGTAGCCCTTCACCGCGCACACGAAGGCCAGCCCGATACCGGTATTGCCCGATGTGGGCTCGACGACGACCGACCCCGGCTTCAGCTTTCCGGAGCGTTCGGCCGCCTCTATCATGGACAGTGCGATACGGTCTTTGACGGATGAGAGTGGGTTGAAGTACTCGAGCTTGACGAGGACCGTCGCTGCAAGGCCGTGGGTGAGCTTGTTCAGCCGGACGAGCGGGGTGCCGCCGACGGCCTCAGCCAGACTGCCAAACACACGCGCCATGACGGCAACACCTCCCTGCAGAGGGGCACATCTCTCGACCATGCGCTGGGGCCTATAGTCGGGCGGGGGTGGATCTTTCGCAACGTAATTGTCATCGCGTCGGATGTGGCCCGCGCATTGACGCGGTAGCTCGGATAGGTGTCGGCAGGTGCGGGACAGCCCGACGAAGTTGCAGTGGGCTCTGTCTCAAGAGTCCGCGCGCCTGCCTCCCGTCGTGGGTTCGTCCTCGCTGGAGATTACCTCGATCGGAGGCTTGAAGCCTTCCGATGTTGCGACCATACCCAGATCTCTGCCGGCGTGCTTGGCCGCGTACAAAGCCGCATCGGCGTGGTCCACGAGTTTCTCGCCCGTCTCATCCCCCTCCAGATCGAGCGAAGCCGCTCCCACGGACACGGTGATCTGCCCCAGGTCTTCCACCTCCTCGAACGTGTGAGTTCGCACGGTATCCAGCAGCCGCTCGGCGCATATCGCCGCACCCGAAAGCTCGGTCTCGGGCAGGAGCACGACGAACTCCTCACCGCCGTAACGCGCCACGACGTCGGTGGCACGCATGTCTCGCTTGAGAAGCTGGGCAATCGTGGCCAGCACGGCGTCGCCGACGTCGTGCCCGTGGGTATCGTTCACACGCTTGAAATGGTCCACGTCGATCATCAGGCAGCAGAGGTCGCGCTCGTATCGATTGGCTCTGGCGACTTCGGACTCCATGGCCTGATCGAAATAGCGGCGGTTGTGCAGGCCGGTGAGCTCGTCCCGTATGGCCATCTCCTTGAGTTGGTCCTGCAGCTCTTTGACTCTCATGGAGGCGCGCACCCTGGCGACGAGCTCCCGCGGATCGAACGGTTTTGCAAGGTAGTCGTCGGCACCCCTGTCCAGGCCGTCGACCCTATCGCTCACGTCGCCTTTCGCGGTGAGCATGATCACGGGGATGTGTTCGGTCAGGGGGTTCGACTTGATGGCCTTGCTGGTCTCGTAGCCGTCCATTTTCGGCATCATGACGTCGAGGAGGACGACTCCGGGCGACTCCTCGCGTATGGACTCGATGGCCTCCTCGCCATCCGACGCTTCGCGGACGCGGTATCCCTCGGCCTCGAGCCTGAGCCTGACCAGCATGCGCTGGTTCGGATCGTCGTCCACCACGAGTATGGGCTGGCCCGCGGCGGCCTCGGCCATTGCGACCTCCTGTTCTGGATGCAAGTCCCCTGCCGCAGTGCAGTCTACCCCATGGCCGGGCCCGGCGGCAAGCCAAAGGCGCGGTCGGGGGCGAACCCGACCGGTGGGATTACCCGAGAGGCGACACGTTGATTGAGGCGCCCATTCTGCGCGCCTCGGCCACATCGAACAGGCCGGGGCCGTCCGAGGCCGCGTTGGCCATCCCGCAGCCCATGGCGAGCCTCAGGGCCTGGCGCTGGTCCGAGCCGTTCACCAGCGCGGAGAGGAGGCCGGCCAGTGCGGCGTCACCGCTGCCGACCGTGTTGACGGAATCCACGGCCGGCAACGTGGCCCGCCAGGCTCCATCGGCCGTCACGAGCAGCGCCCCGTCTGCCCCCAGCGTGACGAGAACGGCCCGCCCGAGGAGCTTCGAGGCCTGGGAGGCGGTCTCCTCATCTCGACCGCTGGCCCAGCCGCAGAGCTCGGCCAGTTCGTCGTCGTTCGGCTTTAGCACGTCGGGCAGGGCCGCGGCTCCTTGGCGCAGAGCCGCACCCCGGCTGTCCAGCGCCGTCATTGCGCCACACGTTCGCGCAACGGCTATCAACTCGGCGTAGGTTGTCTCGGGCAATCCCGGCGGCAGGCTGCCGCAGAGGGCCACCACCTCCGCCTGCCTGCTCAACCTGCCGAAGAGATCTGAGAAGGCCGACCATTCCTCGTTCGAGACGGTCGGGCCGGACTCGATGAGATGCGTGTCGACCCCGGACTCGGGGTCGATGATGGTGCGGCTGGTGCGGGTGTCGCCGGTCGTACTGATGAACTGGTGTGGCAGGCCTTCCTGCTCGAGAGCGCTTAGGAGGAAGCGGCCCGTAGGGCCGCCGCAGAGGCCCACGGCGATCACGTCGTGGCCCAGCGCAGCCAAGGCGCGCGCCACGTTAACTCCCTTGCCTCCGGCCCTCCGACTGCTGCGGTGCACCCTTTGCACGCCGCCGGGGTGGAAGGAGGGCACGACTATGCTGTCATCGACAGCCGGATTCAGGGTAACTGTGAGGATCACTGGCCCTGCCCGCCTCCGGGCTTGCGCTTGCGCCTGCGTCTTCGAGGTCTGCGGCGCGACGGCTTCGTCCCGGGTTTCTTGTCTTTGGGCTGGTCTGCCGTTTGCTGTTTGGGACGCTCGGCCCCGGGCGGGGCTTCCGCCGGCGGAGCGGGCTGTCGCGCGGCCCCGACCTCGGCCGTGGGCTGCTCGGGCGTGTCGGGCATCTCGTCGATCGGCTCGGCGATCTCCGGCTTCTTGCCCACGTCGGTCAGGGCGACCTCCACAGTCCGCCCGTCTTCCATCACCACCCTTGCGCTTTCCCGCACCATGGAGAGGCCCTTCACGGTGCCACGCCCCAGCGGCGTATCGATCGTCTCGCCTTCTATCCTATGGGTCCGGTGAAACTTGCGGTACTCCTCGTTCTCGTAGGTGAGGCAGCACATCAGCCGGCCGCATAGACCGGATATCTTGGTCGGGTTGAGGGAAAGCCTCTGCTCCCGCGCCATTCGGATGGAGACCGGCTCGAACCGCTGGAGGAAGGTGCAGCAGCAGCAGGCCAGCCCGCACGGCCCCATGCCGCCGGCCATCTTAGCCTCATCACGCACGCCTATCTGCCGCAGTTCTATCCGGGTCCGGAAGTGCTTGGCCAGGTCCTTTACGAGCTCTCGGAAGTCGACTCTACCTTCCGCCGTGAAGTAGAAGGTGATTCTGGATCCATCGAACGATTTCTCGGCGTCCACGAGCTTCATGGGCAGCTCGTGCTCGGCGATCTTCACCCTACAGACTTCGAAGGCCTGTCCTTCCTCCTCCCTGTAGAGCTCGACCTTCCGACTGTCCTCATCGGTTGCGATGCGCAGAACGCGCATGGTGGCCTCCGGTGGGTCCCCGGGTGGGTTGACGCGGGTCTCGGAGACGGCGACGCCGTACTCCTCCCCTCGGTCGGTCCGGACAATGCAGTGGTCACCCGGGACGAGTTGCAGCCCGCCGGTATCGAAATCGTAGGCCCTGCCTGCCTCACGGAGGCGGACCCGCGCTACGTACAGCACGTGGCATCTCCCCAGCCGCCCGGCCTGCGCCTTGTCTAGGCGCCGACTGCAGCGGCGATATCTATGAAGGCAACGTCGAGGGTGAGCTTGACGTTGCAGTTTCCCAGTATTCTGGCCTTGGCCTCGCCGACCGAGGCCAGCGCGGCTCCGGCGGCCTCGGGCGAAATCCCCGCGTTCCGGAGAGCGTCCGTCCTGTCGATGTTGATGGCGGCGTCCGTGGCCCCTCCGGCGCTCACGATCAGTACATCTCTGTACCAGGTGCCGACGATATCCAGCAGCCGGCAGAGCTTTCGGCGGTACTGCCCTCTGACCTCCGCGGCGATTTGCGCCTCCGCCCTCTCACGCTCGGCCGCGGACGGTCTCTCGCCCGTGGGCGACCGCTGCAGCATCTCCTGCCGCATCCCCTCGGCCAGCTCATCGCGGTAGGCCGCGGCGGTCGCCTCGACCCTTTCGGCGAGGGAGAACACGCCGTCGATGTCGTCGAGGCTGAGGCCGGCCACGGCCTCGAGGAGGTCGGCTCTTTCGGCGCAGGCCTCATCCGAGGCGGCGGCCAGTGCCGCTCCCAGCGACCCCTCGGCCAGCGCCGCGGCCACTTCGACGCGCTCGTCGTCCACGTCATCCCGCCTGGACAGGAAGTCCTCGACCAGCTCCCTCCTCAGTGGGGTGAAGTTGACCCTTCTGCATCGGGACAGGGTTGTCGGCAGCAGGCTGTCGGGGGCGTCGGTGACCAGCACGAGCACGCTGGTCGGCGTCGGCTCCTCGAGCGTCTTCAGCAGGCAGTTTTCCGACTGTCTGTTCATCCTGTCGGCCTCGTCGATGACAAAGACCTTGCGGGCAGCCTCATAGGGCAGCAGTCCGGCCTGCTCGCGCAGCTCGCGCACGCGCTCGATCTTGATCTGCCTGGCGGCCCCCTCGGGCCTATACCATCGAACGTCCGGGTGTGAATCGGACAGGGCTTTGGCGCACTGCGGGCAGGTCCCGCACGAGTCATCGGTCCCGCGCGCGCAGACCAAGGCCGCGGCGAGGTGGCGCGCCGTCAGGGCCTTGCCCACGCCCGAGGGTCCGGCGAAGAGGTATGCGTGTGCGAGCCTACCTCGTTGCATGGCCTCGCGCAGCATGCGGATGGGCCCGTCGTGGCCCAGGACCTCGTCGAAGGGCACCTCAGTTAGTCCTCACGCTCCATCTGGTGGAGTATGCCGAACGCGGTGTTTGTTGTTTCGTCCAGGTCTCCCTGCTCTATGACTTCTATGCGCTCGGGGTTCTCTTTCGCCAGGCGCATGTATCCTTCCCTCACCTGGTGCTGGAATTCCTCGCCTGCCTGCTCGAACCGATCGCCTTCGCCGTTTGGCACTCGGGCCTTCGAGTTCTGCTTTGCGCGCGGAAGCCCCGTCTCGGGGTGCACGTCGAAGACCAGAGTCTTGTCGGGCTTCAGCCCTTCGGTGGCAATGTCGTTCAGCCGTCGTACCTCGTCGATGGGCAGCACGCCGCGCACGATGCCCTGGTACACCTCGGTGGCGTCAGCGTACCGGCTGGATATCACGGTCGCTCCATTATCGAGCGCCGGCTTGATTCGTTCACTCGTATGCTGCGCCCGCGACGCCAGGAACAGGAACAGCTCCGTGAGCGGACACATCTCCTCGAGTTCAGGGTCTAGCAGTATGTCCCTAATCCGCTCTCCTATTCGGGTTCCCCCCGGCTCATGGGTGACCAGGACCTGGTGCCCTCTCTCGCGGTAGTCCTCGGCGATCCGCTGCGCCTGCGTGCTCTTGCCCGAGCCATCGGCACCCTCCAGGGTAATGAACAGGCCCTTCCTCTCTGGCATGGAGTGTCCTCTTACTTCCTCTTCCAGACGGAGCCGTCCGCCCCGTCTTTGACGTTGATGATGGGATCGAGCGCGTCCCGTATGGTGTCGGCGAGGCCCCAGTTCTTCTCGGACCTGGCTTTCTCTCGGACGGCGAGCAGCGCGTCTATCTCGTCGTCGGCGAGGGAGTCGGCCCGGGAGATGAGGGCGTCGACGTTTATCTGATCGAGTTCGACCTCGGCTTCCACCTTGGAGTAAGCGGCGCCGGAGAGGTCTATGCCCAGCACGTCGCAGAAGTCGTAGAGTTCGGAGCCGGCCGCGTGGAACTCGGGCTTGCCGGTCCTCCCCGCGTCCATGGCGGAGTTGAGGTACCGTACCAGCTCGAAGATGACGCCGAGCGCGCCCGCGGTGTTGAAGTCATCGTCCATCGCCTCTTCGAAGGCGGCGCGGCGTTCGGAGACGGGCCTGCCCGAGGCGCCCGTAACGCCGGCTTCGGCAAGGCGGGCGGAGCATTCGCGCAACCGGCTGAGCGCGGTCGTAGCGTCGTCGATGTTCTCCGGCGTGTAGTCCACCGGGTGGCGGTAGTGGGTACTGATGAGGAAGAGCCGCACGGCGGCCGGCTCGTACCTCTGGAATATCTCGGCGAGGGTGAAGAAGTTGCCCAGCGACTTGGACATCTTCTCCTTGTTGATCATCACGAAGCCGTTGTGGAGCCAATATCTGACGAAGGGCATTTTGCCGGTTGCGCCCTCGGCCTGGGCCACCTCGTCCTCGTGGTGCGGGAAGACCAGGTCGGACCCTCCCCCGTGTATGTCTATCTGTTCGCCGAGGTATTTGGTGGACATGGCTGTGCACTCAATATGCCAGCCGGGCCTGCCGCGCCCCCAGGGGCTGTCCCACCACGGCTCTGCCGGCTTGGCCGCCTTCCACAGCGCGAAGTCGAGCGGATCCCTCTTGTTCTCCCCTGGGGCCACCCTGGCGCCCGACCGCATCTCGTCGATGTCGCGGCCCGATAGCTTGCCGTAGCCGGGGAAGTCTCGCACCGAGAAGTACACGTCCCCGTCGGCGGCATACGCGAGGCCCTTCTCTTCGAGCTTGCGTATGATCTCTATCATCTCGGGTATGTGTTCGGTGCAGTGTGGTGTGTGATCGGGGGTGCGGACGGAGAGCCGCCCCGTCATGTCGAGGTATTCGGCCTCGCAGGACGCGGCGATCTCCCTCGCCCTGGCGGTGACGTCGCCGTCGGTGCCGGCTTCCTCTTTGGCCTGGGCGATGATCTTGTCGTCGATATCGGTTATGTTGCGAACGTGGGTGAGCTCAAACCCGCGGTAGCGCAGGTATCTGTCTATGACGTCGAACGCCACGGCCGGCCGCGCGTGTCCCAGGTGGGTCTGGGCGTAGACGGTGGGGCCGCAGACGTACATCCGCACCCGCGGCGGGTCGATGGGCTCGAAGGGCTCTTTCTTTCTCGTCAGCGTGTTGTAAACGCGCAGGCTCATCGTCTCTCCTCTGTCTGCATCCAGGCCGGCGGCACGTCTATGTTGTATTTGCGCACGAGGGTCTGTATCTCCTGTTCTTCTTCGTCCGCCAGCGGCCGCCGCGCCCCAAGCCCGAAGAGGTGTTCGACGCGCCGCCGGGCCCATGCCGTGGCTATCCCGCGCCCCCCGTCCTCGGCTTCGGGCAGCCGCTTGCGCAGCAGCATCTCTCTGGTCGTTCCGCCCACGTCGCCCAGAAGGCGCACGGCCACCTCGGCCCCGGGCGCGTCATACCTCCCATAGATTCTAAACGATCCGCCCAGATAAAGCCCCGGGTAAATCTTGGGGTAGACGTCGGCGGCGTCAACGTTGGCGTAATCGGCCCGGACGTTCCGCAGTATGGGGTAGCGTATCTCCCCGAGAAGGCCCACCAGTTGGGAGGATACGTCAGTCATGCGCGTGGCGGACGTGAATATGCCTCTGTTCCAGTACGACAGGAAGTCCAGGAGGAACTCGTGCGCATGCGGGCCGGCGGCGAGCGTGTGGATCGAGACGTTGGGCCCGCTCTGCAGGCTCACACCGTCGATTATCGCGCGCGGATCCGTCTCGCCGGAGGTCGATCTCCCGTCCGAGCACAGTATGATATCGACAGGGCCCTCGTCTCGGGACGCGGCGGACACGACCCTGCTCAGCGCGCCGTAGACGTCGGTCTCGCCCTCGGCCCTCAGGTCTCGGAGGAACGACGACGCCCTCGTCAGCGCCTCGCGCGTCGGCGCCGTCTCCTGTCGAAAGGCGGCCCTTTGCAGGTCCGAGAAGGCCACGATGTTGAAGCTGTCGGTCTCCCCCAGCCGCCTGGCGCACTCCATCACGCCGCGGCGGATCTCCTCGAGGACGTCGTCACCCATGCTCCTCGATGCGTCGATGACGAACACCAGTTCGCGACTCACCACGGCGGTGCGTTCCGAGTCGGGCTTCGGCGTCACGGTCAATTCGAAGAAGCCGTCGCCGTCCGATCGCCAGGTTCGCAGGTCCGCGTCGAGGACGTCGTCCAATGCGTCCGCGGGCACTTCCAGACGGGAGCCCACGCTTTCCATGACCGGCCCGTCAGCCTCCGGCAAGGGGAGTGTCCGCGGCCCCGCAACCGGCAGAGACAGCGCGCTGGTTGATATGGCGTCCATGAGCCTTCGGTCGCCGCTGGAGCGCTCGGCGGCCAGCGCGTCCTGGGCCTCGCTCTCCCAGGCCGCCGGCGCGAGCCTCTCTACGGAGGCCGGCGTCGAAGCTGCTGCGGCGAGGTCAGTGACGAGGATACCCGACGTCATGGCCACGGGTCGGCGATCGGGGCTTGGCGGGCGGAAGAGCAACTCCTCGTCCAGCCTGGCGGCATCGGCCGCGCCGGTGACCGCTTCGGGCGTGGATACGGTGGTGGCGATATACGATCTGCTGGCGGCCGCCATTTCACCCACGCGGGACTCAAAGGTGTCGTCCGGCAGCGGAATGAGCGCGTCCGGAGGCTCGGCCCTCAACTGCGGCTGTTGCACCTCGACCTCATCGATCTCCACGGGCTGAGCCGTTACGAACTGGGGCGCCACCTCGGGCAGACGCACTTGTTGTCCCAGGCGGAAGAGGACGCTTGTCTCGCGGTAGACGTCCTCCAGCGAATACACGCGCACTCGTCGCGCCAGGCCCAGCCCCGCGACGTGGATGAGCGCGGAGGCGGCCAGCGCAAGGGCGATCGCCCCGCGTCTACTGCTCACCCGGGGCCTCTCCCCCGCCCAGCGCCCTGGCGGCCTCCGAGTCGGGGAACCGCTCGAGCAGGTCCGCGCGCGTCTGCGACGCCCTGTCCGGTTGTCCGAGGGCATCGAAGCACTCGGCGGCGGCGGCCAGAGCGCGGCTGGCCAAGCGCGGGTAGTCATACAGTATGTCGACGGCGAGGAGGACCTTGCAGGCCTGCTCGTAATCGCCCGCGGATCGGAGAGCCAGCCCCATCTCGTATTGGGATCGCACCGCCACGGGTCCCTCGTCCCGGGCGATTGCCTTGCGGAAGTTGGCCACGGCGGCTTCGGTATTGCCGGCCGCCGCGTCCAGCAGCCCCAGGCCGTGGTAGGAGGCCGCCACGTAGTTGCCCTGGGGGAACTCGGTTACGGCCCTCTCGTAGAGCCGTCGCGCGCGAGCGTGCCTATCGAGCCTGCGGTTGGCCTCCGCCAAGCCCCAGAGCGCCTGCTCCAGGTCCCGCCCCTCCGCCTGGTCGAGGAGCCACCCGTATGCCGCTTGCGCCTCTTCGTACCGCTGCCGGCCGGCAAGCCAGCCGCCCAGCCACAGCGCGGACGTGGCTGTCAGCTCGGCCACCGGCTCCCCGCGCACGATGGCCAGGAAGATGCCCGCGGCTTCCTCCTCCTCGCCCTGGCGCAGGAGGACGGCCCCCAGGCGCGCGTAGGCCAGACCCGCCCAGTGGGCGGACTCGTCCGACTCACACGCCGCGCCCAGCCGGTACTGCCGCTCCGCGGCTTCCAGATCGCCGGACTGCTCGGCCTCCCAGCCCAGTTGATAGTGGGCCTCGGCTTTGTGTCCGCTGTCGGGGAACGCGTCGATGAGCCGGCTGTAGGCCTCCTCCATCTCGGGTTTGCCGCCCAAACGATATGAGAGGCCGGCCAGCCTATACAGGGCCTCCTCGGCCAGGGGGTGCGTGGGGTACTTGTCGGCCACGGCCCGGAGGTCGGCGGCAAGCGCGGCATCATCTCCAGCCCTGGCGGAGGCATCGGCGGCCTCCAAGAGGGCGCGGGGCGCGAGTTGCGAGGCGGGCCTGCGCTGGGCGAAGGCCGTGTAGGCCGCATGCGCCTCCTCGTTCTTCCCGGCCGAGAGGTGGGCCGACCCCACCCGGTACTCCGCCTCCTCGCGGTAGCTCCCGCCCGCCACGTCGCCGAACACGCGGGCGGCCTCGTCGTAACGCCCGGCCCTGTACGCGCACATCCCCAGGAGGAAGCGGGCGTCCTCGCGCAGCTCGCGTTCGGTCTCTTTTTCGGACAGCAGGGCCCGGGCCTGGGCGGCGGCCGCCTCGTAATCGCCGAGCAGGTAATGCGACCAGGCCGTCCGATATGCGGCTTGCCGGGCGTATGGGCTTTTCGGGTGGTCTTTCCGCAACGCGCCGTACTCGCCTATGGCCTTCTCGTAGTCCTTGGCCAGATACAGGCAGTCGGCCGCCAGGTAGCGCACCTGCGGTACGGCCTCGTCGGACGCGTAGTCGCCGGCGTAGCCGGCCGCCGCCTTGCGGCAGCCCTCGAACCGTCCGAGCCGGTACGCGTCGACCGTCAGGGCCAGCCTGGCCGCTTTTGCCTCTGCGTGAGCGGAGTACCCTGCGACGAGTTGGCTCCACATGTCGAAGGCGGCGGCGTAGTTGGCCGCATCGTCGTACGCGGTGCCGAGGAGGATTAGTGCGGATGCAGCCATTTCGGGCCCGTGGTCGCCCGACACCAGCGGAGCGAGGATCTCGGCGGCGCCTTCAAGTTGGTCGAGTGCCACTCTCTCCCGGGCAATCCCCAGCCGGGCGTATGGCGCGAACCCGGCCTCATCGGCCGCGTTGACGATGCGGCTGTATGCCTCTATGGCCTTTTGAGGGCGGCCCGAGGCGCTCTCGGAGAGGGCCAGGTAGTAGTCGGCGGCCGCGGCAAGCTTGCCGGGGGGAGCGCCGGAGAGGAACTCGGAGAGGGCGCGGACGGCCTCCTCATATTGGCCAAGCTGGTACAGGCACGCGCCGACGCGGAAGGCGGCCTCATCGGCGGACCCCAGTCCCGAGGACGCCAACGGGCGGAACCGTTCGAGCGCCTCGGCGTACTTGCCTTGGTAGTAAAGTGCTTCGCCGAGTCGAAGCCGCACGACGTCCGCCTTCGGGTGCTCCGGCCAGTCGGAGAGGAAGGTCTGATACTCGCCGACGGCCATGGAGTACAGGCGCCGGGCGAAGAGCCCGTCGGCGAAGTCGAGTTGATCCTCGGCGGCGTCTGGAGCGGCCATGCACGCCGCGACGGGAAGGAGAAGCAGTAGAAGCTGCCGCATAGGGACCCCATGATTGGTCGAACACCGGTCCCGAAGGCGTCTTACGGGCCTTCGGGGCCCTTTATGGCTGCGAATGATACGTTCCCGATGCCGGCCTTTGCGCACACGTTCAGCACGTCCATCATGTCGGCAAGCCGCGTGTCCCTGTCCCCGCGGATGATGACGGCGGGCTCGTCGAAGAGCTCGGCGATGGAGACGAGCATGGCGCCGAGGGACTCCAGCGTCAACTCGGACTGGTTGGCGATTATGCGCCCGTCGGCCGCGACGTTGACGATGATGTCGCCGGGTCCGCGGTCCAGTACGGCCGACTCGCTCGCGATGGGAATGCGCACGTTCATGGCGCGCTCCATCTGAGCGAAGATGGACGTGGTCACGAAGAAGACCAGCAGCAGGAATATGACGTCGAGCATGGGTGCGACGGGCAACCCGTGTTGCTGCGGCTCGAACCGGCTCGCGAACCTCATTCGGCGTCGGCCCCCGCGACGGCCTCGGCGAGGGTGGAGCATTGGCTCTCCGCCTCGGCGACGATCCTCTGGGCGCGGCCGCGGAAGAAGAAGTAGAAGCCCATCGCCGGAATGGCGACGAGCAGTCCGCCGGCGGTGGTTATCATCGCCTTGGAGACGCCCCCGGCGAGCGCATACGGTTTCACCTCGCCCACCGAGAGGACGACGGCGTTGAAGGCCTGTATCATCCCGAGGACGGTGCCGAGTATGCCGAGCATGGGCGAAAGGACGGCGATGTCGGAGAGGTAGTTGAGTCTCTGCCAGAGAGCCGCGGTGGCCTTGGCGCCGGAGGCCTGCATAGCGTCGGACACGCGCCCTCCTGCTTCGGCGGCGTCAAGCCCGGCCAGGAGCGACTCGGCGACCAGGCCTCCCCGGCTGAGGGCAAGTTGTCTGGCCTCCTCTCGCCGGCCCGACCGCAGCAGCCCGACGGCGTTGGCGGTGAGCGAGTGGGGGCAGAGCGCCCCCGGACGCAGCACGGTGAAGTGGTAGATGATAAGGGCCAGAGCCAGCAGCGAGAACACCCCCAGCAGGACCATGATGGGCCCACCGTGTGCCAGAAGCTGCATCAGCGTCATCCCCTCCTCGGCCGCGGGGGGGCCTGCGGTCGCGGCGGGCGCGCCGGCCGGTGCGGGTAACGCGTCCGCCTGGGCCCAGGCCGAGCCGCACGCAAGCGCCAGCAGGAGCGCAGTCATCGCCGGTTGACGCCATTGCCTTATGCTCATCCATCCTGCCTTTCAGTCCGCAGCTCCTCAAGGTGCCTCTGCAGCTCGGAGACCTCGGACTGCAGTTTGTGTATTGTGTCCAGCAGCGGGTCCGGCAGGTTGGAGTGGTCGAGGGAGATCACCCCGACTCTCTTGCCGGCCCTGCGCACCACTCTGCCCGGCACTCCGACGACGGTGCAGTCGGGCGGGACCGATCGTATGACGACGGAGTTGGCGCCGATCTTGACGTTGTCGCCGATTGTCACGCTGCCGAGGACTTTCGCCCCGGTCGAGACCGTCACGTTATCGCCGAGTGTCGGATGGCGTTTTCCCCTCTCCTTGCCGGTTCCCCCGAGTGTAACGCCCTGATACAGGGTGCAGTTCTTGCCGATGATGGAGGTCTCTCCGACGACGACGCCCATGCCGTGGTCGATGAAGAACCCTCTGGCAATGGTCGCGCCCGGGTGTATCTCGATCCCGGTCAGGAAGCGCACGATCTGCGATATCAGCCGAGGGAGGAGGGGAATGCGCCAAGTCCAGAGACGGTGGGCGACCCTATGCCAGCAGATGGCGTGAAGCCCGGGATAGGTAAGGACTTCGAGTATATTGCGCGCGGCGGGATCGCGCTCGAAAACCGCCTTGACGTCTGCAAACACAATCCGTGCACCCCTCAGGCGGGGCGCTCGGCCAGGGTGGCAACCGCAATGGCCGCCATGCCCTCCCCGGCCCCGATCCACCCCAAGCCTTCGCAGGTGGTCGCCTTGACCCCGACGGCGCCCTCCCCGCTCCCAAGCGCCTGGCCGATAACCCGGCGCATCCGATCCGTGTAGGGCGCCACCCTCGGCTGGTCGGCGACCAGCGTTGCGTCGACGTTTTTTACCACAAATCCGGCCTCTTGTAAACGCCGTGCGACATCGCCCAGCAGGGCGGTGCTTGCGATGCCTTCGTAGGCGGGGTCGTCCGAAGGGTAGAGCCTGCCGATATCGCCCAGGCCGGCCGCACCGAGCAGGGCGTCGCAGATGGCGTGGAGCAGGACGTCGGCATCGGAGTGGCCCGACAGGCCCATGTGGTATGGGATCAGGACGCCTCCCAGCCACAGCTCCCGCCCCTCGACCAGCCTGTGCACGTCGCAGCCTATTCCAACTCGCACGCCGCCGGCCCTCCGAGTTGAAGCCCATGTCCCTCCGAGCTGAAGCCCCCGTCCCTCGGCCGGCCCGTCCACGCCGCGCCCACCATCGCCCAACCCCCCCCCCCCGGCCCCCCGGGCCCCCCCCGGGCGCGTTCTGTGCCCGAGGGTGCCGCCTGTCTCTTCCCAGCCGGCTCAGCCCGCGCCGCGGACGTCGGTGCCGAGTATAGCCTCGGCGACGATCAGGTCCTCGGGTGTGGTGATCTTGATGTTGTGGGGAGAGCCCTCGACGAGCCTCACGCTCGCCCCCATCCGCTCGACGAGCGCGGCGTCGTCCGTTCCGACGAAGCCGGCCTCAGCCGCCAGCCTGTGTGCCTGCCTTATGATGTCGAGCCGGAAGCACTGCGGCGTCTGGACGGTCCAGAGGGGCTCGCGTTCGAGCGTGCGCACGACGGCGCCGTCGCCATCGCTCTCTTTGATGGTATCGCGCGCTCTCACTGCGGTCACGGCGGCCCCGCAGTCCTCGGCGGCCGAGATGCAGGCGTCGATCATCTCCTCCTCCACCAGGGGCCGAACCGCGTCGTGGATGGCGACGACGGTGCACTCGTCGGGGAGTGCGACTAGCCCGGCGCGCACCGAGTCCTGCCTGAGCTCCCCGCCGGCGATGATCCACCGCACCTTCGTGAGGCCGTAGCGCCTGACGATATCGGCGCGTGTCGTCTCTTCGTCGCCCGGCGGCACGACGAGCGCAATGGAGTCGATGCATCCGGCGGCCTGGAACCTTGCGAGCGTGTGGGACATAACGGGCTTGCCGCAGAGCGGGAGCAGCTGTTTGGGGACGTCGGTTCCCATGCGCCTGCCGCGCCCCGCGCCGACGATGAGGGCGGCTATCATGCGCGGTCGCCGCCCCCGATAACGCTGAGTCTGGCCCTTGCCCTTGCCAGCGCGGCCCTGGCCCTGGCCAGATCAATGTCGGGAGCCGGTTGCGTAAGACGGTCGAGGGCCCTGCGCTCCGCGGCCCTGGCGCGAGCATGGTCTATTTCGCTTGGCTGTTCGGACGTCCGCGCGCAGACGGTGACTCTGCTGTGCAG
>Ga0272441_10005264_pt1 | contig 22692 bp, 19 predicted proteins | sample SSMProp6N_FD_193582 | JGI IMG/M metagenome (GOLD analysis project Ga0272441, IMG submission 193582) | Marine sediment archaeal communities from Little Sippewissett salt marsh, Falmouth, MA, United States - SSM-Prop-6N | ecosystem: Environmental > Aquatic > Marine > Wetlands > Sediment ... | reverse complement strand
TTTTTACCTGCTTCCACATCCCTTAGAGAATCTGACGCGCTTTGAACAGAAAGGGTCGCCATACTGCCGGCAAAGGAGCTCGCAAGGCTGGAAATAGAACTGGCAACAAGGGATTTCAGCGCAGGGTCCATGTCCTCAAACCAGTCTGAGTCCATGATTGCGTCGTAAACCAGTTTCTTCACAACGCCTTTTACTGCCTCTGTAACAATAGCATTAATGACAGCTTCCGTCGTGGTCGAGGCTGCCGCCATATACCCCTGAGCTGCCGTTAAATAGCTGTTCCCCAGACTAAACGCCTCCATAAAAGCCGTACAGAAAGTAGCCCAAGTTTGCGCTATCGTTATAAAGCCTGTAATGATCTGTCCTGTTAAGATTTGGCCGAATCCGTTGAGCATTCCGGTTACCATATCAACAATGGCTTCCCATGCCGCCTGCAAAGCATCCAGAATAGCTTGGAGCGTGGTCTGAACAGCCTCACCAACAGCCATAGTTCCGGTTTCGGCTGCTACTATCTCAGGAGCCGCAGGAGTGGCGGTGCCTCCCGATCCTGCGATAATGATAATTATAATAATAATCTTTATTGCTATTTCAATCCAACCGGCTATATCCTCATCAAGATATCCTGCCCGTACAGCTGCATCCAACAACTGGCTCGCTCCCCAAGTCATCATACGGTTAAAAATCTCAAGCCACATCTTCCACCACCAGCCTTCGGTGACATCCTGCATGCCGGGTAAATTTTCTTCGTCAAAATTTTCCCATTTGTCACCCCAGACAAAAGCTTTTGTGGTGTCTGTCACTTTTTCAAAGGAAATGTCTTTTTGCTTATCAAGGTCGGGTGCTAAAACAAAACCACTGGCGCGTTCTATGAATTGATCTTGAGGAAGGGATTTCTTGCGGCCGGAATCGGTATAAAAAACTTTATCATCTTCAATAGCTGTTACCAAAACAAAGTGTTCTTCTTCAAAGCTCGCAATAAAAGGAGTCGCAAGTTTTAAGATTTCTTCCGGGGGTGCTTTTGCAGAAATGGCATTGAGCCCGTAGGCCTTAATCACCCTTTCAATGGAATACAGGGAGGTCTTGAGTTCTGCCTCGCCCGGCTTTACGATATCGCTTAAGAGATCTATCGCCAGTGTCGCCAGAGAAAGTTCTTCCAATGGGGGGGTAATGTTATATCCGGCCAGAAAATCTCTTAAGGCATAAATTCCGCAATTCAAAGGATGAATCTCCGGCTTTCTTAACCATCTGGCTGTATCGAGAATTGTATTTTCTGTAATGTTAATTTTGGAATCAATGATAATGCTTCGGGTTGCCTTTTTGTTTTCTTTGGTTGGATTGGAAATTTTTAGCTCAATGCGGGGGTTTTCACGATATGCAACTTGATTTAAGAGCTTGCGCATACTTTCGGATAAATTGACCGAAAGCTTTTCCTGCTGTTTTTCATTGAGGATGATGCTTTGTTGCTGCTGCTGAATGTAGCCATACCAGATAACGGTGGGGTCATAATTGAAGGCCCAGCTGAACTGCTCAGGAATATAAAGCAAGGTCACGATAATGGCCACAACGCGAATCCATGTTTTGAAACGACTGACAAAAGGAGCTGGTTCTTCTTGCGGCTTAACAGATGGATAGAGATCTTCTTGGACACCATTTGTGTCTGACACATCAATAGTGTCTAAAGAAGAATCATCAAATATTATGTCCAATCTGTTTCCCATTATCTATAGGCCTGTTTTGTCCAATCTGGTTTTCCTGATCTATAACCAAATCCATTCTGAAGACAATCCACGTTTTGTCCAAAACAGATAAATAAATCTCTCATAGAACATGGTGCGGCAGCTTTAAGTTCGGCTGCTTTTAGATTTAAGCTTATGTTGGAAAATAAGGCTGAAATGCCACGAAGATACGAAAATACTTCAAGAAATAAATAAAAATAAACTTTTTTTAATACTTTAGGGTTTCTTTTTTCTTTAGTTATCAAATTCATTTGCCGGTCTCAATAAATTTGCCACTAAAGCGTGAGGTCACTCGTTTAAGCAAGTGTTGATGCCTAATATTTACGCTCGCTTCGCTCCGTAAAAGTAAGGCCTCAACAAAAAAGCCTGCCACGAGTAATGACAGGCTTTTTATAACCTCTAAACAAACTATTCGCAGATCCGTGGCAATCCGCTTATTTGTTTCAATTGTCAAAGTTTTTCAAGCACCCCAACCACTTGCTTTAAAAGTATAGCATCTCCCCCCGTCGATAACAAGGAGGCCCAAAAAATATTTTCTTTCTATCCTGTTGATTTACAATAAGTTATGCATTTTCTAAAATTTTTTCTTTTAATTTTTTTTAATTTTTCCGGAAACTACTTATTTATAGTCTTAACAGCCATAAAATCCTGTCTGCGAACTGGTTAGGACTATTTTTAAGAAAGCCCTTTCCTGAAGAAAAAGAAAAAATTTGACTTTTCCGACCAGAGGTTCTATCCAGATTGGACACTAATGTCCAAACTAATTAAAACTGCCTAATGTCCAAAAAGAAAATGAAATGAGAACTTGATAGATTTCTTGTTTCTAAGAGAAAAGCCTCGAACAAAAAACTATGTTCATTTATCAACGCAGGATTTTAAAACAAATGGCGGTATGAAGCCCGCGGCACCGAGACAAAAGAGCCGAGCCAAAAAACCCCCTCTCTTTTAAAAAATTTTGATAAACAGTACTCAAACTTGCAATAAAAAAGGCGAGAAAAATTCTCGCCTTTAAAAATTGCCAAAAATTACAATTCTCCTTTACCTTCTTGTCAATTGTTCCATAGGATTATTTTCCATAAACTGCAAGAAAATGGGGCCTGCCACCAAAACGCCTACAACCGGAAAGATAAAGAAAAGTAGCGGAATCAAAAGCTTCATAGGCGCCTTCATGGCCATCTGTTCTCCTCTTCGATATCTTGCCTCACGCATGTCTTCAGACAGCATGGTAAGCGCCTCTGAGACAGATGTTCCCATTTTATCTGCCTGGACGAGCGTACGCGAAAAAGTAGAAAGATCAGGCAAATCATATTTTTTAGCCAAGGCTTTCAAGGCATCCTTCCTGGTTTTTCCCACATTGATTTCCTGCAATAAAACATTGAGCTCATTAACCATAACCGAAGGAGGGGATTTTTCAACAACCCACTTTAATGCCAACATAAAATCCAGCCCAGCATTTACACAAAGGCCTAAAAGGTCGACTGCATCCGGAAGCTCTTTTAAAATAACCCCCTTGACATTTTTGATTTTTCCTTTGAGCCAATATTCAGGAAGCATGTAGCCGACGCCAATGCACATAAAGAGCCAAAAGAGCATCATGTCCGGCTGCATCATAGGATACGTAAATATCAACAAAAAGGCAATGGCGATTTCCTTGAGCAGAAAAAATTCCTCAACAGCCAGATTGACATGCGCCATGCCCAGGTCTTTGGCGATCCTGTCGCGAAGCACCCCCGTACATAAAGGTTTGTTAAAGACTGCAATCGCTTTAAAGATGGAGCGCTTTCTTCTCTTGGTCTTTTTAATGCCAGTTTCATAGCCAAGCCCCTGCAGTGTCGGACGATATTCGCTCTGAAGAGGAAGGAGCCCTAAAACAAAACTAAAAGGACATAAAAAAGCAAGAATAAGAATAAATGTAATCATAAAAATCTCCAGTGAAAAAGTCACATGACACAGGTCACATGACACAAGTTAATGAAAGGATCCATAAACTTTCCTCAAAAAGAATATTTTTGTTTTTTTGCTTTGAATTCCTCATTCATTGCACACTATTACAATTTCAGCTTCTAGTTCGCGCTTTCTTCTCTATATATAAGTGTATTTCTTTTTTAACAAAACTTTATCTGCTTTTTTATGCAACCCTAATGTCTTGTGTCTTGTGTCTTGTGTCTTGTGTCTTGTGTGTTAAAAATCCTTGATCATGCTGATCCTGATAATCATATAAGCTCCCAAAATTTCTGAGATGCAAGCATAAATAAGCATTTTCCTTCCCAGGCTGGAAGCCATCATGTGATTGAAATATTCAGGATTGGAGCCATAAACAACAAAAATAAACATAATAGGAAGAAGCGACATAACAACGCCTTGTATCTTCCCTTGTATTGTCAAGGTAGCAATCTGGCCTTCAATTCTTTTTCTTTGACGCAAAACACTGACAATGCGCTGAAAAATAACGGGAAGGTTTCCTCCCGTTTCTCTGGCTAAAAGAATCGCTGTGGTCATCTGCTGAACAGCCGGCGAGGGTTGTCGATGATAAAGATGCGCCAAGGCCTCCTCCAAAGAGACCCCCATATTATTTTCTGCCAAAACCGTCGACAATTCCTGCGCCATAGGTTCCGGCATTTCTTCCACAACAGACTCCATCGCCTGAATCAGGCTCAAGCCCCCGCGGAAAGAACTCGACATGATCATCAGGGCATCCACCATTTGATCTGCAAATTTTTTCTTGTTCTGGGCGATTAAAATCTTCGTATATAACCCCGGAAAGAAAAATCCGCCGATAACCCCTAAAACAATTCCCAGCACACGAACTTGAGCAGGAAAGACAATGGCAAAGAAAACAGCCAATAGAATCGGCGCTAAAATATAAATTTTTGTCACCTTCTGAATCTGCTGGCGCGGCATCACGCGGTCAAGCTTGTGAGAAAAATATTGCTGTCTTTTTTGGGAAAAAATAACCGTTCTGCTGTAAATAATCGGAACAACAAAAAATCCAACCATGGAAACAGACAGAAAAACCACAAAGAGGACAAATGTCATTAACTTTTCCTTATTGTTTTATCGGCCAGGCGACCTGTTTTTTAAGCTCACCAAAATATTTTTAGAAAAACTTTTTCTTTTAAGGATCGGGTTAATCGGATTCCTCGCTGCAAAGCTCGGCAAGCCGTGTTTCGCCTGCCTCTTCTCTGCACTCTACGCAATCCTGTTGATAGTCCGGATGATCCTCAGGTAAAAAACAATCGCAATTTTCCTCATAATATTTTTGGTCCATCCAAAATCCGTCAACCTCAAGTCCGTTGACATCATAATAATACAGGCATTCAATGGTCCCCCCAAGCTCGTCTTCAGAAAAATCTCTCGGATCATACTGCCTGCCATGGCCGAACACCTCGCCTGCCTGCTTCCATTTGCCCAAGATGCCTCTGATGATATAGCCTTCCATCACATAAAAAGCCGCCAGCACAAAAACAACCAGAGAGACATATTCAATAACAGAGGCTGCCTTTTGTGCTTTTAGCCTCCTTCGGCAGAAAAATCCGCTTAAGCCATGGCGGGAAGAACCGCCCGTCTTGTGAGGAACACAAGTCTGTTTTTTAAAATTTCTTAAAAATATTTTCAAAAGAACCTCTGCCCGTATTGATATTTTTATTATAAAAAATTTTTATTTCTTTGTCTAAAAAAGAATCGCTTTTTAGTTAAAGCCCCCTAAAAATCCGTCATCGCAATGAATGAACTTCAGGCTGAAGCCCCGGTCCCCAAAAGACGTCCCCGAACTTCCTAAAAAATACTTGGCACATGTTTCCGTAACAATGCCGTGTTCTATAAGATCTTCATGAACCGCATTCCAACACTCACAGTACGGATCGCCTCCACAGCTTTCCGGATTTTGAGGGGCCTCATTCAGCATAAAAGCATCCTTCCAGTAGATGTCGCTTCCTGACGGCTGTCCTGTGTTTGTGAGCAAATAAGGGTCCACTTGATCGTAACAAATACCGTGCGTTTCCTCTCCTCCTCCTCCCACAAGATTAATTGATCCGACAGGCCCTGAGTCCGGATGAAAAAACCGAAGGTTCCATATCCCTGTCCCTCCGGGAAAACTAAATCCTCCGGATCTCTTGTCTTGATCGGCCCGGATAACGCGTGATTTGACCCGCCCTTCCGTATCCTGCATAAAATAACAGATCTTTTGGGAAAAGGTATGCTTGTCCACCTTGACTCCTATGGAAGGCCACGGCTGAGATCCTCCGTAGGATCCGTCCCCCCGGCACGCATTGTTGCAGCGCATGGGGACCCTGCTTTCCACCTTGACCGCATGCCATTCTCCTCCTGTCCAGCTGTCGTCTGTCTGTTCCTGCGGCCCGTCTTTCCAAACATAAATAGCAACGGAAGGAAGCCCTTTGTCTTTGCCAGGCGTCATCCTTTCACAAATCAGCGCTTCGGACGGGGAATCCTGCCCATTCATCCCGGAATCATCAGGTTCGCAGTCCTCCCACACGCCGTTTGGGCCAACAAGAAATGCCTTTAAGGCTGTTTCTGTTTCCGTCAATATAAGAGCCAATTCTTCCAGCTCGGTCACCCTGCCCTGAAGGAAATCTCTTCGCCTTGCCATTTTGGCAACTTGATTTTGCGCGTTGTAATAGGATTCCAAAGCCCCTTTTTCAAAGTCGGTATCGCCCAAAGCATAATACACCCATTCCCACTCTCCCTCGCCCCCATATTCAATCCCCCATGTCCCTCGGGTATCCTTACAGTAATCGTGTTTGGGCTTGTCGTCATAACCTAGCTCCGCCTGTTGAATGCCCCGGCTCAAATACCGGATATCTTGATGAAAATCCGATGGGGTCCCGCTATAAAAATCAGGAGGACATAAGTGTCGACATTCGGCATCGTCTTCCGTAAGATAATAACAAGAACAGGTAACAATTTCTTGTGCCAAATCATCAGCCAGGCAGTCAATGTCAGGGGGGTTGCCGTCCCCGTGACATTCAATAAATTGGGTCCCTTCCAGCAAGGCAAGTTTGCATCGATCCACAATGTTTTCAGGATCTCCTTCTTCATAAAGACCTCGAATTAGGACTATGTTTGCAAGCTCTTCTCCTGTCCCATTAAATGGAGAGGGATCAGGACCATAGCCGCAGGGTGCCTGGTTTTCCGGAGGAGCAGTTATGATGCCCTTATCCCCAGGATTATCATGGTCGGGAGGACATTGATGGTTGGAATTCGGGCTTGGCGTATAAAGAGGAGACCCTGGATCCGTGATACCTGCACAGTTATCATTACACGCCAATAATGTCGTGGAGGCAATACATGTATCATAAATCTCCTGCTCTTTATAAGGCGTACTATCATCTGCTTTAAACTTTAAATCAGAATCAATCTCCAATACCCCGGGAACCAGGGACCTAGGTAGTGTAGCGTTCGCACAATTGTAGTTGGAGCATCTGTCATAACAGAGCTTGAATTTTTCAGCATTGCCGACAGCCTCTACGGTTCCTTCGACAGGATTCCCGTTTTCATTGGGTGTATCCGGATGATCGCTTGAGGAAATCCAAACCCCTGTAAATTTATCCGCCGCATTATAGTCCAAACACGCAATAACATCTTCATAATCCCCCCTGGTTCCGTTTTCATTGAAGTCAAACGTGTCTTTTTCTCCTTCGGGGGCATCATTCTCCTGGTCAGAGAATTGTTCAGGAACACACCATGCCTCATTGCTGACATAGGAGGCTTTTGCCCAATTATCAAGAATATTAATATAGTGATTCAGCCACTCGCGCCAGACATGAAGCCGGCCTTTTCTTTGAGCTTTTGTAAAACTCTCCTGACAAACGCAGTTATCAGGATCATAAGGATCTCCCGGCTCCTCAGGACAATCGTCATCCTCACAGCCTGGTTCTATCCAGTAAGCCGCATCCTCATACCAGCTTTTGAGTGTTTTGGCCGCACTGCCCGGGCTCATGCTGAGAAACTCCTCGGCATCCGCATAAAACTGTTCCATCTCATAGATCAATGCATCCAGGGAATCTTCGCGCCAAAGCCTTTTGTGGTCCGGACTTGTGGTTCCTTCCCCGTCAGCGCCTGACTGCCCGCAAGCACAATCATAAATAACTGTATGCTCAACTTCGTCTTCATCCTCCTGGGTAAACGTACACGGATTGCCGTCTCCATCATGTTTCGGGCAGGACGTATTGTAAGGCCATTGCATATCTCCTGTTTGCGCATCCGGATCATAATTGTCCTGTGTTTCGTTACAAAACATTTCCGCCCCTCTTTTCCATCCCTTAGGCTCTTCTTCTTCAGGGCCAATAGCACATTCGTCCTCTTTGGCAAAAAATCCATCAAGATTGGGGATCACATCAAGAACCTGCGGGTTGTCATTCCCTTCATCAAACTCGCCTCTATTTTGGTTATCCACGCACCATCCTCCAGAATAAGACGTATAGCCTTCGACCCCCGGAGCCCAGGGAAGATCCAGAAAATAGGCCCCCATGCCTCCCTGTTCCGAGTCTTTAACCATTTCCGTGGGCAGGCCAAAATCAGGACCAGCAGCGCCAGGGCAAAGCACTTCTCCCTCGGGCATTTCCTCATCAAAACCTGTCTCCGGATTCTCTGCTCCGTCCATATCGCACCAATGGCATTCGTTTCTATCGTCATGAGCCAGAGCGCCTTCCGAAGGAGGATATGGCGGTGTTTGGGCGTCTAGATAGTTTGTTCCATATGTCAAGCCATTTCCGCCAGTTAAGCTGCTTAATTCCATCCCCCAGTCCGCAAGCTTATAAAAAGTATCAAACACCCCGCTTCTTTCCTCAACAGAAGGAGTCGTATGATAGCCGGTCGTATCATTAACAATATATTTGTTGTCTGCTCTTATTTGAATGTCAGCATCATACTCATAGTTTTGCTTTTCGTTAGGAAAATCCGGGTCTTTGCGGTATTTGACATTTTCATCGTCGCGGCCAAGCTTCTCCCTCAAAGACAAAACAGGAGGGTCGTCGTCATTATTCAAATAATCCTCGTTATTGTATTTGTTGTAGGTATAGGGATAAAAATGGCCTGCGCCCTCTTGTACATAAATAGACCTCTCCCGGCAGGTGTCAGGATTGCCGCATTTGTCCTCAAGATCAACATCCTCGCCGCAGCAATCCGGCAAGGCATTGCCTTCTTCAATGGTCCCATCTGCATGAAATATTTCCGGGAACGCCTCCGGCACACAGCAGGGATCAAGTTCTGCGGGAAAAAGCATCCCCGACCCGCAACTAGGGAGCTGATCAGGGTCCCCGCAATAATAAGGTATATCCGGACAATAAGGATGTCCTCCCGTGCCGCTGTAGTCCCCGCATTGAACAGGGTCATAAAACCCAAAGTTTAGGGCAGACGGCCATTCATGATATTCAGGATCTGTCTGTCCCGGATCCGATTTGTACGTGTCATCAACATAAAGCAAATTTTTCAAAGCCCGCATAAACGCTCGAACCGCCCGGGATTTTGCAGTAGTTTCAGCTGAATTAATTCTTTTGGTATTATAGTAGGCGAATCGCGATATGAAATCAGGGGCGCTTCCAAAGTCGGATGGATTCGTCAGCCCTCCATATTTTTTATCCTGGTCCATGTCCTGATAGTCAGGAACCTGAACCTGATCTCCCACAATTTTCTGTAATGCCGTCTGTATCCCCTGCTCAACGGTCTGGTCCAGAAGAGAAAGGTTCGTTGCCAAAGACTCGTTCCACTGCTGAGCCAGGCTCGGATCAATATAGACGACCGACATGCTCCCCAAATCAAAAACGCCCCCGGTAACCAAGGCAAAGTCTCCTCCTGTTATAATAATCTCAATGAGCGTAAAAGGCCATGTTATAATGGCAAAGGCGATCCCCAAAACAACCTGCCAAAACCCCCCGTGCGTTTTGCACCGGATTGTTTCTCTCCCCAAGTGCTGGACAAATTGATATTCTCCGTAAGAGGCGATCAGCGAAGCCATTTTGGAAGCCGCCGAATTGGAGGCAATGATCGTATCTATTTTTGTATTCGAGATCCTTCCGATATTTCCCGTCACCGCAAACAACATAAGGCCAAGAGCAACAAATAAAATAAGAACAACCGCTATCTGTCCCTTCATGCGTTTCCTCTTATTAAAAAAATGCAGCATATTCCATCTCCCTTATCTTTCCTCTTTTAAACATTTGAGAAATCTTTAATACAAAAGGTCTCCAAAAACATTGCTTGCTATGGGGATCCCTTCAAATTCAGCGGCCACCCCTGAATAAAAACGAGGTTCTATCTGTTTGAGGACATCTTGTTGGTCATGCCCTACAGACGTTAACAGGCTTGATTGATAGGCTTTGGTTTGTTCTGTAAGCTCTCTTCCCGTCCAGGAGCTGACCTCTATCAGCCCTATCATAAGCACAACGGCAAGCATCATGCAAATCATATATTCAATCGCCACCTGCCCATCATAAAATATTTTTTTGTTAAAACGTCTTCTCATAATAAAAAGCCTTTACTCAGAAATTTTTGTAATCCATCTTCTTCCTCTTAAATCGCGTACCCGGCTTCTTACATAAATTTCCGGCAAAACATAATAACCACTACCCAGCGGTTCCTTGGGATAGCCCACCTGCATGCACGTTTTATAGAGATTCGCAGACGAAAAACATGGATGGACAGCAGGGGGCACTAATTCCCCATCGACCCACGACCATCCTCCTTCTTCAGGGTCAACACAAACTTCCACCGGATTTTCCAAGCCCTTTACAGCATGTTCTTCTGCCCACGAACTTGAGCCCCATGTTCTAATCTTCCACTCCCCGCCTTCCTTATAACAGTATCTTCCTTCCTCCCCAGAGACATGATCCAAATTATTCAACAAAACAAATTTTCTCTGAATAACATCAACGCTGTCCTGCCTTGTGGTTGTTCTGATAAACTGCCCTTCAAGGTCAAACAGCCGGCCTTCCTCTACGCGGTAATAGGTGGCCTCAACCTTTTCGCCGGGCTCACTTTTGGTAAAAGTAAACATCTGGGACTCTTCCATTTTGAGCCCTGAAGGGTTTCCCCGGTCAAAGGCAATATGCCCCCCATGAGGGTCATCATACTGGATGGTTACAACAATGGGGTGTCCATTATCGCTCCAGGGGTCTTTATCGATAGAAAATCTTTGTATGACCTCTTCTCGCTCGATATCGCCATCGACATCTGCCCGGTAGTCTTCTCCCAATTTTATTGTTCTGTAATGAAGGCAATTGTTGGGCAAATCTTCAACACAATCAGAGTCAGCACCACAGGTTGTCCATTCTTCCGGGCTTATGGCGCCAGGTTCGTCCTCACATCGTATATCATCTGCGCCAAGCACAATATCATCCCGATGTTCTTTAGGGACAATCGGAACCCTCACCCATTGCCAGGAAAAAATTTCTCGAAGCGGCGTTCCTCCTGGATCATCAGGAGGAAATGTATCGCCACTTTTAACATCTCCAGGATCCTCGCAATCCCCGTCCAAATTAAGGTCAAATCGACTGCAGGATGTCATATTTTTACTGCATCCGTCATCCTCAACGGCATCGCAAAACTCACTGTCTCCTTTATCCGCTATTCTATAAATGACAGGACACCCCTGAAGTTCCCACTCGATCCCATTGTAGAATTTCAGACAATTTTCTGCCCAGCAAGCAGGCCCCAAAGGAGGAGGAAGAAATCCGGGATATCCGCCGTCGGGATGTTCTCCGCATTTTTCCAGCGTGCTTTCCTTTAATTTTATCTCTACGCTTCTTCCCATTAAAAAAACAAACCTTTGACCGTTGACGATATAATCAACAACAGGCTCGCTCCACGGTTCTTCCCCTTCTTCGTAAGGCAGAAACATATTTCTTGTAAAAGTTGCACTGGAGCTGGCAGCCGTAGGAATGCGTTCTCTTGTCCCCACTTTCTGGCCGGCATCAACGGAAAGCACGTCTTTAACACTAATCACCGTTGCCGTGTTCCTTGCGGAAGAATCACGGTTTCCTGTATATTGTCTCTGGCTGGTTTTATAGGATTCGGTCATTGCCGTGCGAAATGTTCTCAGCTTCATTTCATTGACCGTGCTTTTTGCGAATCCCTGCCTGAAGATGCTCGCCAAAATAAACAGCACAATCGCACCAAAAATTGTCAACTCCACTACCGACTGGGCTGTGCAATGTCTTTTATTCCGAAGTTTAAAAAATCTCTGCATAAACAATATCCGCCTTAATAAAAAAATTTTTAAGGATAATAAGTTCCTATCGTACTCTCGCCTGTCTTTTCTTCAACGGTATTGATCTGGTCCTCCCTTACGGTATAATATCCCTGCCTGCCAGATTGATTAAGGGCGGGAATGGTATAAACAAGGGTATCTGTATTGCTGCTGACCCTGTAAGTAATATCTGTAACCGCGACCCGGGGGTCATACTGGTCGGCCAGATCGTCGATGGTTGCCTTCCACTTTCCTTGAAGCCCTCTTTTAAAATAAGGGCTGATGGCCAAGAGGGCCCCGATTAAAACAATCACAAGAACCGTTTGTTCTAAGGTTGCCTGTGCTTTTCTTTTCCACATAAAAAACTCCTTCTCTTTTTTCTTCTAAGTATGGGGCTAGTATGAGGCCTCTTCGTTTACAAAATCCGTAAAAAGCAATAAGGTTTTTGAGTCTTTTTGATATTGAACAGCATCGTCATGGCTCACCGTAATGTCGCCTTGCCATTCATCAATTGTCTTGGCTGTGACCCCGCGGGCTAATGTTTTAGAATAGATAGCCCTTCTGTCTTGCGTAAGCCCGTCATCCGCATTGACCTGGTTGCCGATCTGGTCGGCAACGCTTTTGACCATAGACTGAATGCCTCTTCGAAGAAGAGGCGTCATGGTCACATATATGGCTGCAACGACCCCTAAAAGCAAAACATATTCCATAAACGTCTGGGCTTCATTTCTTCTTTTTTTCTTTTTAGGCTTCATTTTTTTACATCCCCTAATAAACTTCATTCACGAGGCCTTCGTTTCTAATCAAACTCGTCGTTGTTGTCTGGTCATATTCTTTTTTAGAAACCCCGGCCGTGCCTGCCCCAGAGTCCATCAGCTTGTCGATAATGGTCGCGTCTATAGCCCTCGCAGATGTTTCCTTCCTATAATAAGGTTCATAAGAAATACGCGCGTCTCCTGCCAAATTGTAGGAACCATTAGTATAGACTTCGTTGGCCAAAGAATGCATATAGTGACGCGCATCAAAAAAACGCCCCTGAATCGCTCTTTGGAAAAAAGTCGACATGGAAAAAGCAACGGCAGCCACAAGAGCAAAAAGCAATGTATACTGCAGAGCGATTCCCTGTCCTTTGTTGTCTCTTAATGCCCTAAACATTCTTTGAAAGCTCCCCTTCCCTGCAGCAAATGCCGTTTTTCCCTATCTTATTATTTTACCCTTTTTCTCAAATTTTCAAAAGCGTTAAATTGCATTTAGAATATTTCTAAATATATTCATATTAATAGGGCTGAAGAAAAAAGTGGCTTGCTTAAAAAGGTTATGCCCCCTCAAGCAAGCCACTTTTCTATACCATCACGCAAAAAAAGTGCCAGGGATTATCCCCACCACTCTTGTTCGCCGTTAATCATTTCTTCGTTGAGCGTCACTTCGGTTGTTTCGTCGTCTAAGAACCAAGAATTGGAAACCCCGATGTCGTCAACACCAAACTTTTCCATTGTGTTTGAACTAAACTTTGTTGTCTTGACGCTGTTCCAATTCCCAACGGAATATTGAGAACCAATGTCGTCGGAAGCTTGTCTTAGCCTGCCCTGGATGCCTCGCTTGATATACACCTGAATAGACAAAAGAGCGCCGATGACAATGATAATCAACACCGCATATTCCAGCGTGCTTTGCGCTTTTTTCTTTCGTAGAAATTTAAACATTTATATTCCCTCCTTAAATTATTCTCGTTTCACTGCGTAAAAAACAAAGATTACCAGGCACCTGTATCCTCTGTATTATAAACGGATGACTGATAACCGGTTTTTCTGATTCTGTTGGAGAATTCGTCCTTGAGTGTTTTTCCTGTTACTTGCATTTCTTCGCGAGTGTCTACGTCGGCTCCTACCTCATAAGAAGACTTCAGGTAGTAAGGCTCGTACTGATTCATTGTCCCTAGGTCGGCTGTTTCCTGGGTCATATACCTAGAGGCATCGCGGATTCTGCCTTGAAGGGCTCGTTGCGCATAAGTCTGCATAGCAATGACCGCCGCGACAACAAGCGAAATTAACAGCGCGTATTCTGCTGTCTGCTGTGCTTTTTTATTTTTCATTAACTTTTTAAACATTTATTTTACCTCCATAACGTTTGTTTTTTCCGTTTTGATCAAGATTTTTTTATTATTCTGCTTTATACCTTGATCCTCCCAGCCTCTCGGCCATGTTAACCATGCCGTTGGTTGCTGCCTTTAAAGTATCGTTGTATTTTTGCTGAAAAAGGCTATTAGGGCCCGTCAAAAACGCAAGTAGAATGACAACAACGGCAGTCACCAAGAGAATAAACTCCAGGGTGCTTTGCCCTTTTTTCTTTCTTTTTTTAAATTGTACCATTATTTTTTCCTCCTTCAATTTTTCATAAAGTAAGCACTAAATATGCACTAAAGCATGTATTTAGTTCCTGAATCCATTTGAGATTGCCTGTTGGGTTGCTTGTACCGCGCGAAACACGTAGGTGCTCATGGCCAGCATAGCCGCTGACACAACAGCCACGACCGAAGCATATTCGATTAAGTTTTGACCCACTTTTTTTGATTTTCCTTTATGCCGCATCGTGTTGGCGCCTCTCGTGCTACAAGCCAATCTGTGCCCGACTCTCACAACCAAAGAGCGAATTCATTCCTTTGGGCTTTATTACGAGGCCCTTAAAGAGTCCCGCATCCGGCACTGTTTTTGCTGTATCTTCTTGAAGCAAAAGAACATGCCGAAGAAAGCTCCGCACAAGGCGGAGAAAAAATCAGACTAAAAAAATATTGCCCCCCTAAAGTATCAACAAAAAAATCTTCACTGTGAATAAAGTGAAGATTTTGACAATTCAGCATACGAGTATATTTATGAATATAGTTAAGTGCAGAAACAGCCACTTCTCTCAATAATAATGAAAAAAGCCACATAATGGCTTCTCCTTGTCTAATCAGTAAGTCATCAGAAATACTATTATATAATACAACCCTGTACTTTGGAGTATAGCACATAAAAAAGAGCATTGTCAAGGGCGACTCCCTTTAAATTAATATTCTAAGTATTGCTTAACAAAATGAACGAGGGGCAGCAGAAGTTCACAGGATTAGATGCTTACATTCAATAGCAATTTTCTTCCCTCAAAATCGCAAACACAACTTTCGTTGATCTTCTTTACGGCCCTTTGGAGTTCTTTTGTGTATTGATAGCCTTCCGGTGCTCGTAAATGAACATTAATCATTCCCTTTTCTGTCTTTATGCCTCCCGGGAGGCTATAAAACATTGAAATCATTGATGTTATGTCAACATCGCCATTCAATTCCCCAAAATAGTGCCTTAAGCAATAATTATTCAGAAGAGAAAGAATGGCCGTAAAAACATCTTTCAGTTCAAAAAATTCAGGTGTCAGCTCCTGAGAAAAACTCATGGACTTGACAGGTATTTTCCCTTTAGTTTTGATTCTTTCAATATTCATCCCTTCTGCCAAGTTAGGCCACCTTTTAACATAATCAATAATGATTTGTTCGGCTGCCTTGTTTTCTGCGCTATTGGTAATAATGCCTGCCAAAGGTTTTGTTTCATCTCGAAGCATGAATATCCGCAACGGCGTGAGCTCCTGGAAACCATTGTTTGTATTGTTGAGGATATCTGCCGAGATTTCAGAAAAAAACACTCTTTTCGGGCCAATTTCTAAACAAAATTCGTCTTTTTTGTTGTCTTTTATGTTTTTTATAATTTCCTTAAATTCTTTTTGCCATGGCCATAAACCACAAATAAATGTCCTTTTTTTACGAAAAACCGAGACAAAACTCGCAATTTCTTGATTGTTTTGATCTATTCCTGCAATTTTAACGATTCTTTTTCCTGCACAATTTTCAAAAGCTAAATACAAATCAAAAAATTCTCTTGAAAGGAAATTTTCTGAGCCTGAACAGCATAAAATTGCAGATTGGACATTATTTAAAAGCTCTTTAACAATTGTTTTTACTGCCTTAGAGAGAGGGATGGATAGTCCAGTTTGGACATTTTCTCCCAAAAGCATTGTCATTTGTGCATCTATAGAAAGGCTGGTTCCGTCTTCAAGAATTAAGCGAAAACAAGACAATTCTGTAAAAATTTGTGGTATTTCTATGGAATATTTTATTTCAAGCCCTCCCAGGTCCCTAAAGTTATCAAAAACAGCCAAAAAAGAATCTTTTGGTAATCTTTCCTTAAGCCCATTTAAAAGCCATAGCCCTTGTCCATTATATTGAAAAAGGCCTTGTATATCGCTTGCTCCAAAGACCTCCATAAAAAGAAGAATTTCTCCTATCTTGTCAAGCGACATGATTTCGCCACCCTTAATATGGCCATCAAGGAGTTTTCCTACAATAGGCTTATCTGATAGTTCCCACTCTGCCGCCTTCAAAAAAATTGCCCCCATGCCATCATAAAGGTCTCTTTGGGGGGATTCCCTGGGGACTTGCAGAACGACTTTGCCTTGAGAGGTTTTTCCCTTGGCATGCGGCAGCATTTTTGCTGTTTTGCCCAAAGTTTCCGTCGCTATTTTCTTCTCTTTTATCTTTGTATCCTTGTCCGGCGGCAAGGCCATTTTGATTTTTTGCGCCTTGGATTTGCCCGACTGAGAAGGGGCAGGCTTACCAACAACAAAAAGGTTTTTTTTCTTTTCTTCCGGAATCTGAAATTTAGAGGGCCGGCTGTCTTCTTGCGCCCTTCTTCCTATCGGGCTGCTAAGGAAAGCGTTTTTAAGAATAGCATTTATAGAGGATTTGGAAAGCTTAATTCCAAAAGCATGCGCAACAACGTTAACAAGCTTTCGACAGCTAAGAGAGGGGTCCTCTTTCTTTCTGTTGATAATAAAATCGACTATTTCTTTTTTTAATTTATAGACTACGCCCATAAAATTCCCTGAAATTTATTATGAAGACTAAGCTTCATTAGTATAACACAGAGTATTTTGTCTTAAAACGAATAAATGTCCAAAATGAAGACAGGATTATGGAATAAGGATTCTGGATTAAGAAAAAGACTATGAGCTTCAGGATTCCAATTCCAGATTAAGAAAACAACCCTTTGATAAAAAGCTAAAAATCAAAGCAAGCTTCGTTCAAAATATCTATTTGATGATAAAATTGCCTGCCGAATTGACATTTTTTAATTATTGTTATCTATAATTATTTAATCCGTAATCCATATTCCTAATCCTTTCATTGACCCATATATCTTTTTCGGTGTATAATTTCAATATGCTCAAATGCCCTTATTGTTACAATGAATTGTCCGAAAAAACGAACCGTTGCCCTCATTGTTCTCAATATATCATTGATGACTTGGTGAGCGTTGCTTTTCCCAGCGTTGATAAAAAGGAATGTGTTTTTTGCGGCAAAAAAATTTTAAGAGAAGCCAAAATTTGCGAACACTGCCATAAATGGCTGGATGAGGTTGACAGGATGGTGCAAGATATTGATTTTGACGACTTGTACGAAGATTGATTGAAAATTTTTTATTCTTCTGTGCTGATTTTATCTCCCCGCTGTGTTTGAGACTTTTCAATGGCTCCCACGGCAAGCTCTACCACATAGCTCGATGTAAAAAAATAAGGACTCAGCCTAAAAGGCTTTATGTTCTTGACAGCTCCAATGACTTGATTGTTTTTATTAACGAACAGGGCATCAATGGCAAACCGCATAAAAAACATGTGAATGCATCTGCATTGCGTAATGATGAGGCCTTCGTCTTCAGAAAGAGTCTCTCTGTTTAAAAGGCCCACAAGGCGAGAAACAATGGTATCGGCAATTTCTACTTTGGGACAAATGAGGGTATTTTTTGTTTGATTAATGACTTTCACTAGGAGATGGCATCTTTTTTGAACATCGCTTTATCCATCTGAATTCCTTTTGTTATCAAATCCTCATAACATTTAGGAATATACCCCAGGGCTTTAAAATGCCCTAAGACTTTTCCGTTTTCGTCAAGGCCCTCTGGGGTAAAAACAAAAATATCTTTTAAGTCCAGTTGAGAGTCTTCCTTTAAGCCTACCACCTCCGTGATTCCTGTAATTTTTCTGCTTCCGTCTGAAAGGCGCGCGGCATGGACAATGATGTCAATGGCCGAGGAAATCATTTCGTTGATGGCGCGCACCGGTAGCTCAATGCCGCTTAATAAAATCATTGAGCTCATGCGAACCAAAACGTCCCTCGTTGAGTTGGCATGAAGAGTGGTCATGGACCCGTCGTGGCCGGTGTTCATCGCCTGGAGCATATCCAAAACTTCCGGCCCGCGGCATTCTCCGACAATAATCCTGTCCGGACGCATGCGAAGCGAATTGATAAACAAATCACGTATGGTAATCCGCCCTTTTCCCTCTACGTTAGCCGGGCGAGACTCTAGTCGTCCCCAATGGCTTTTTTTCAAGCGAAGCTCTGCAGCGTCTTCAATGGTAATGATCCTTTCGTTGTCCGGAATAAAATGAGAAATGACATTCAGGAGGGTTGTTTTGCCTGCCCCTGTCCCCCCGGAGACAATGATGTTTTTTCTTCCTATGACACAAGCGCTTAAAAATTCCTGCATATGCTTGGAAAAACTCCTGTACCTGTCTCTTAAATCGTCTACCCCCAGGCGTTCGGCTCCGAATTTGCGAATCGTAATCATCGGGCCGTTCAAAGACAAAGGAGGGATGATGGCATTAAAGCGTGACCCGTCCGGAAGGCGCGCATCCACCATGGGCGTTGACTCATCAATGCGCCTTCCTAAAGGAGCAATAATCCTGTCGATGATCGCCCGCATTTGATGGTCAGAAATAAAACGCTTATTGGTCAAAATAAGCTTTCCTCCCTTTTCTATATAAAGCTCTTCTTTGTTGTTGGCCATAATGTCTGTGACTCCCGGGTCCGCCAAAAACTCTTCCAGAGAGCCAAGCCCTAAGGCTTCATCAACAATCTCTTTAACGATGCGCATCCGTTCCTCATGAGAGGCAATCATGGCCCCTCTCTCGTCGACCAAAAGGCTGCTAACGATTTTTTCTGCCTGGGTTTTTAACTCCTGCGATTTTTGAGGATCGCTTAAAACCTCCGGGCTTAAATCTTCCACGTGCAAACGTTCAACGAGCCTTTCGTGGATTCTTTTCTTAAGCGTGATCACTTCGTCTTCTTCCTCGGCCATCGCTTGCCCCGGAAGGATTTTTCCGGATATGCCAAACTTTTTCCAAAACTCCCCCGGTTTCTCCAAATGATCGATTTTCCTGAGATGTTCTACCTCCATGGACTTGACATAAATATCTTCGTTCTTTAAGTCTTCGGCCATTTTTGTAAAAGATTCCGCAATGCTGCTCTTGGGGCTGTCAATCACACAAGGAATGCCCCTGTTTAAAGCCATTCCCACCGCTCGTCCGTCGGAAGGCACGCGCGCAAAGATTTCACAAGACAAAGCAGCTCTCACCTCCTGCCAGGCAACGCCTCCCCGGCTTTCGGCCCTGTTTAAAACAATCTTTACCATCTTTAAAGGAAAATGCATGCTTTGAAGCATTTCAATGCACCATTTGATCTGATAAACAGCCAAAACATCAGGGGTGGCAACAAGCAAAATGAGATTGGACCGATCCAAAACAGCCAGCATTGTTTCGCTAAAAGACTGGCCGACGTCTACAATAACATAATCATAAGCCTCAGAGACTTTTAGAAAAAAAGGTTTGATGTTTTCTGCTGTGATGTATCCGGCTTGTTTGAGATGCAGGACGGCAGGGATAAAATCAAGCCCTCTGGAATGGGCAATCGCATGCTTCCTGATAATATCGGGGTTGTCTTCTTTTTCAAGGGCTGGCAAAAGATTGACAATCGCATTTTTGGGAGCCAGGTTTAACATCCTGGCCATGTCTTGTCCTGCGCGAAAATCAAAATCAACCAATAAAACACTTTTTCCTGAAAGGGCAATCGAGGCTGCTAAATTGACCGAAACAAATGTTTTTCCGACGCCGCCTTTGTTGCCAAAAATTGTAATAATCTTTGCTTCCATCTTCTCTTTGCTTTGCGCTTTAAAACATCTTTTTCTTTTTCATTATTATATAAATCTTCCGGAAGGAAAATTCAATTTATTTGTCTTCTGTAAGCCCTTCTAAAAAAGCCTTTTGGCTGTACACGATAGGGATGGTCACAACGATCTCTTCCAGATCTATTTCTGCAGGAAAGGCGTCAAAAGGCGCAAGTATTTGCGTTGTATTAACAGCGTCTTCGTCAAAAATACTATAACCAGAAGACTCTTTGAGAGCAACATTATTAAGACTGCCGTCGCTTAAAACGGTCAGGGAAAGCTTTACGGTGCCCTCCCATCCTCTCTCTTTTGCTTTATAAGGGAAAGAGATCGTTTGTGAAATTTTTTTCTGTATGGCCTGAACATACGCCGCTATGGCCTGCGAAGGCGTTTTAACCCCTTCAGATAAATAGGCCTGGCCGGTCTCGGTGGTTGTTGCCCCTGCTAAAGAGGCTTTTTTATCGTCAAAAAATCCCTCCTCGGAAAGCTCGTCAATAGCCGCCTGCATTTTCATCTGATGGATGCTTTTTGTCTCTTGATCCGCAGCCTCCCCTTGGTCTTCGTCTCCTGGGCCCAAGTCCTCTTCTTCCTCTTTTAAGGCCTCTTCGTTCTCTTCTAAAAGACTCTTTTCTTGAAGTTGACCGTATTCCTCCAAAATGGCTTGAGGCTGCCCTTCTCTTTCTTCGCCTTCCTCCTCTAAAAACTCTTCCTCCGGCAGATCCCCTGCCATCTTGTCTTCCAGAACAACTCCCTCTTCTTCTGATTCAACTATTTGTTCTTTCTGTGTCCCGGTATCCTTTTCTCTTCTTTCTTTCGCCTTTTTGTCCCTCAGAATCGTCGGGGTTAAAGAAATAACAATTTCCTTGTCCGTAACAGGATTGTACCTGTTTCTAAAAAGCAGTCCCACAATAGGAATGGCATGCATAAAAGGAACCTTTGTATCTGTAACCGTTGCGTTATGCTTAATCAGCCCTGCAAGAACTATCGTTTGTTTGTCGTTCAGTCGAAGCTTGGTACTTGCTGAGGTGGTGGTATACGAAGCATTGTCTCCGTAAGATTCTCCCGGCTCGCTGATAGAAACATTCAGGTCAATATCAATCTTGTCATCAACGACTTGAGGCGTTACGGTGATATTGACTCCATAAGATTTAAAAGACACATTTTCTGTGGTCGTGCCGGAAGCAGCCGTCGATGACGTAACAACCGGGATCTCTCCTCCGACAAGAAAAGAGGCCGACTCCTCGTTGGTCACAACGATGCTCGGTTTAGAAAGCACTTGCGCTTTCCCTTCGGAGAGAAGCGCATTCACCGTTGCTGTAATGGCTGTCGAGCGCGAGAAGTCTCCTATTTTAAAAAGATCCCAAAAGTCCCCGTCGGTTGTTGGAATCGTTTCATTATATTGGAAGCTATTTGTCCATTCAACGCCCAGCTCTTTGGAAAGGGTTGTGGTCAGCTCCGTGATTTGGGCATCAATCTGGATAAGAACCCCTTCTTCCCTCACCATGTCAATAATATGTTGTCCGTATCTGTCAAAAATCCCCGAAAGCACTTCCCGTTGATCTTTTGTGACTTTTCCGAGCGCAACAATCTTGCCTTCAAATCGATTGGTGTCAAAGGTAACTCCCTTGATTTTGGCAGAATCCAACAGGGCCTGGATCCGAGGGATAATCGTCTCGACGTCTTCCGTAAAACAATGAATCACAATGGCTCTTTTGCCGTGCTCGTCCCAGATATACATGGGGGTCTCCCCCACTTTTTTCCCAACAAGCAGAATTTGATCCACGTCGGCATTTAAAATTTGAACGATTCCCGGAGTCGTAACAGCAATTCTTGTTAAAGAGTAAACTTTCAGCGAAATCAGGTCTCCTTTAAAAACAAAAGCATCCCTTTCTTCCAATGTATCAAAAACATCTTGCGTTTCTGCATACGCTTTAAGAAACCCGGATGAAAAGAAAAAGAGAAATAATAAAAAAAGTAACTGTAAAGTATGCTTTTTAGAAAAAGTTTTAAGTGCAATCATATGCTCTCCCCAAGCCTTTTTGTCATTAATGGTTTTGTGTGGGTTTAAAAAATCAACAGCGTCTAAAGCTGCTGCCCTCCCTGAAATATTTGAATAAAGGGCTTGACCTCTTCCTTGTCTTCTGTCGGCAAAGGCTGTATCATGGTCCTTTGCCGCGGAACAGCCAGTTCGGTTCCCTGCTTCTCAAAAACATAATCGGCTAAAGAACTCCATGTCGCCGTTTGTAAAATCTCTGTTTCTGTTTCTGCGGGCGCCCTTAAAAACAACTTCATTTTTCCATGGCTTTGGATAAAAGCCATCAGCCCGGCTTCTTCCGGAGTCAAGGCAAGCGTGAGGTTTAAAGCCCTTGCCGCTTGTTGTTTTTCATAGCCCCCGGTGTTCTGCAGGTTTGTCCCAACAGCCAAAATTTGAATGTTCTGAAACACCATGGAAGAAACTGTGGTGGTTTTGCCTGTTTCGGGGTTCGGCATATCCAGGTTGGCAAATATGTCAATAAAATCCCCGGGATTAACCATTCCGCCAACCGCAGACAACGAATCGACACGAACAGTAACGGCCCTTTTCCCGGCAGGCGTCCTTAAAGCCAAGGACGATTTGGGCAAAGAACTCCTTTCTTCCCGTTTCTTTTCCGTAGGCTGAATAACTGTTGTCGGCCTCTTCTTCAATTCCGTTATCTCTTTGCGCATGCGTAAAATTTCTTGTTTCAAGGGATTG